>Ga0315277_10008236_pt1 | contig 13432 bp, 8 predicted proteins | sample YL17G05_15_MG_FD_203695 | JGI IMG/M metagenome (GOLD analysis project Ga0315277, IMG submission 203695) | Sediment microbial communities from Yellowstone Lake, YNP, Wyoming, USA - YL17G05_15 | ecosystem: Environmental > Aquatic > Freshwater > Lake > Sediment | place: USA: Wyoming | collected...
AATTCAAGCAAATACAACGCTCAGTTACTTAATTTCAAAACTATGGGATAGCAGTTACAAAGGGTTCAACGATACTACTGCGCAGAACGCTAAGAAAAGAACCTATGATAACATGCTCATGATAATTTCATTGCTGGACTGTAATGATGCGAGTGCCCAAGCCGCGTATGTGACAAAGGCGGAAGATACTTTTAAGTTTGAATACCGGTATCTGTGGGATTCTCAGGCCAAACTATTCCGGAGCTACTGTGATCGCAATGGAAGCAATCCCAGTCCAAGGCTGAATAGTTCGGATAACGCTCTAGCTTTAATAGCATTGTCCAGATTATTTGAAAATACGGGAAATCAAACATATTTAGAGTTATTGAATCAATCCTATCATGCCCTGGTGTCTTCCTTTTATGACACCACGAATGGCGGATTTTATAGAAGCAATCTTACGAGCGATAATGCCAAATTTGCATATGATAACCTCTTAGTATGTTTATCTTTATCTGAAATTTATAAAAGTGACCTTTTATCATCCGCAACTCAAATAGGGGTATTAACTCTCGCAACAAATACAATGAACCAGTTGATAGCATACTTATTAAATGGCTCCTTGGGCTTTTTCTCTGCAACAAATAGAACTTGGCAAAATCCAGTAACATTAAAAAGTGCGCTCGTTCAGTCTCTGGCAATTCTCAGTACCTTATCACTGTACGATACAACATACAATCAGACCTACCTCAATCTAGCAGGAACCACCGCGCAATTCATTGATACTGCCTTTCGGGATTCGCATGGGACAACACGTGGGTACAACAGCACCGTTACCTGGGATGGGAAGACCACCTTGAATTCAACGAAGTCTTTAGAAGTCAATTCTTTAATTATGAAAGCTTTTCTAAAATTATTCGAGAAAACCTACAATTCAACGCACTATTTAGATGCACTAAATATCTCGCGGTTTCTGAATACCTATTTATGGGATAATCATGTTTATGCATTTAATTATTCAATTAAATTTCCGAGCTCATCAAATTCAGTAAAATCTGCAGCTGCCAATGCCTGGGCAATTCAGGCACTTCTGAGCTTTCGATATATAGAGCCCTATCTAACCCGAGCGAATACAACAATGACGATACTCAAGAAATACATGTACAGTGCTAATTTGTTTGATAGTTTTGTGATGTATGATTGGAGTTCGCTCGCCTCCCAAGTACTTTATCAATATCCGGTGGTAATAACGTTTGCAGACATTTTTAAAGTCTCGAAAAGCGCAAGCACGAACTTATTAACGATCTACTCGCTCGTGGAGTTGGCAGAGCAAACACAATTGGATGAGTACCTTCTTTTAGCAAATAAAACAATGTATATCTTAAATGCGACTGATTTTAGAAATGCTTTTGTAACGAATATCACGGGAGCCCAGACAGATAGAACCTATTCTACGGAAATAAATGCGTGGGGAATTTTAGCTTTACTGAAATTATACGGGAAAATCAATGACTCGCTATTTTTGGATATGGCAAACCAGACATGGTCTTACCTACAGAAGCATCTTTGGGACTCAGTAAATTCCGGTTATTTCAGCAGCACAAAAAGTAATACTACCAAGGATCTAGCTAGCAATTGCCTCATGGTCTGGGCAAACCTTGAAATTCTAAAATCAAATTATGCAATATTTGACCCCATTCGAAATAGCGCTTCGGCTTATGTGAATCAAACCCTGAATAAGATTAACCAGAGAGTATGGGATGCCACCAATTTTGGATATTACGCGAATATAACAAAGGATTGGACTCCTATTACAACCGGCAAGAGCGCTAAGAAGAATTACGAACTCAATCTCATGATTCAGACGCTCCTAGAATATAATAAAGTCTATCCCAACCATCCCAACCGCACCCTCTATGAGGACCGGATAAACAAAACGACGAAGTTCCTTTTGAAAAATTTATGGGATGGAGAAGTAGGCGGTTTGTATTATAGTTGCTACGCAAATGGAAGCGCCCCAGTAACTGATAAATATACTTATGGAAATAATTGGGCAGTTTTGACTTTTATAAAGCTGTATGAGAAGACCGGCAATTTCACCTATTATTTATTAGCCGAAGAATTAACCAATTTTATAAATACTTACTTATGGGACCTAGATAATGGTGGATATTTCCTTTCATGTTCAAAGGATGGGGTTCCTATTATTTTAGGAGCATATCAAGGACTCACGAGTTCAATTCCCTTATCCTTCAAGTTCTTAGAGAATCAAATTTCTGCAATTCACGCACTCACACAGCTATCAGCATTAAAAGATGCCATGCGATTTCCACTCATTGTTGATTTAATCTTTTTACCTGCTACAGTTGATCGAGGCGCTACCGAGTTACAAATGACTCTCAGTTTAATAGATATCGACGGAAACCCGATTAAACAAGCGAACCTTTCCATTTTAACAAGTGGGTTAGTCAAAACTATCTCAAGTGAGAAGTTATATGGCTTTGCGAATAAAACCGCTTTGAAGAATCAGGTGGGAACGAACGATTATTCGGGGAATTTGGATATCGCACGGTTCTTCGGTAATTTTCACTTGAGTATTTTAGCATACAACTATTCACTAGCGGTTACATGGTTATTCATTCCCAGCAACCGGACCTTTGACGTCTATCTTACAAAAGCTTTTGCGCTTCTAACCAGCATTAATTTTGTGTTCTGGGAAGACAAATACGGCGGCTACAAAAAAACCACAACTGGGGTGGCTAATTTAACCAAAACCGCCTTTGATAATTGGCTGGCAATTTTGACCTCTTTGGAATTCTTCAATAGTTCAGGTTTAAACTTAATGTATAATATTACTACTTACAATATAGAACAGCTATTGACTACTTACATTCTAAAAACCTTCAATTTCCTGAATACTACGCTCCGCTTTACACCCAAAAATCAGACCTCTATTGCCTTTTTCACGAGTGCAAATTGGGATGGCACTGAGAAAAAGATGGAAGTATGGTGCAAGGATACTGCCTTGGCAGTTATTGCCTTACTAAAGTACTATCAGATCACGAAGAATCCCACCTACCTGACTATTGCGAATAAAACTTGGGCATATTTGAATTCAACCTTATGGGATAAGACGTATTCCGGCTATATCACCAAAAATGGCACTGCCGGAACCGCAGATAAATATACAGATGACAATCTGTGGGCCACTCTCGCGAATTTGGCGGTTTACAATACACCTCAAATTAATTCCACAATCCGTACGAGTGCTCTCAAAATGGCTAACCGAACCTTAGAGTTACTTCTCCAGAAGGAGTGGGATAATACCTATTCCGGTTTCTTTTCCCTTTTTAATGGAGCCACAGGGCTGCCCTATAATACCTCAATAGCTTGCAAACAGGCGGGTGTGAATACATTAGCCATCCAGGCACTTGTGAATTTTGCGGAGGCATCAATTGGTTCAAAACGTCAAATTTACACATCTTGGGCAAATAAAACATATTTATTCATGGAGAACGTCCTAAAGGATAAATCCTTTTTAGGTTATTTCAGTTCATGTAACAGAAATGGGACGGCATTTAATACTAATAAAACTCTCACCGAAAATAGTTTGATAATTTCAGCTTTGATCGACCTCTACCGAATTAATAATCTGAATTATACCTACTATAAGGCGGCTGAAGAGACGATATTTTTCTTAGATCAATATTTGATAAGCTCGGTTTTTACGATTTACTATAGTGTTGCCTCCCAATTTGGGGCTGTTAGCTACAATATGGGAGCGCAATTTGTGCCCATTGAAATTTTATCAAATCTACTATTTGCCCGGAGTCTTATCCAGACGGATCAACAGCGACAGAACCTGAATTATCCTCTGAAAATTAAGAATATCAACATTGAGTCCCCGCATTTAGGAATAATTCAGAATATGGTGAATGTGACCTTAGAAATAGACGACTCAGATGATATGCCCATTCAAAATGCCACAGTCCTTGGCGTTATTTATGGTAGAGCCCAAATTTTTACTTTTACCAAATTGACCGGGAACACATATTATTGCATTCTAAATATTTCAAATCTTGCGGGAACTGTTTATTGGGCTATCTTAGCATTTAAAGCGGACTATTCTATGGGTTCAGAGCAACACAGCTTTACTCGTTATCTGCCCACCTACCTTCAGAAATCCTATGAAACTATTATCGCAATGCTCCTATACCTATGGAACACAACCAAAAATATATTCTATATTAATCAGTTTGAGTTCCAGTATGGAACCAGAGATAATGTGCTGGCGATGCAGGCATTGCTCGATTTTGCAGAGATCGGCGGCGATATTTTATGGAATTTCGATTGGTATGCAAATAGAACTTTGGTATCCTATACGGAATTAGTCGCTAAGTATCTCCAAAAAACCTTGGGAACCGGTCCAATCAAGGTTGGTTCTCAGAATGTCACGGGGTATTTAGTGGAAACTCAGTCAGGAACACCCGTTCTTTATGCAACCTCAGACTCCAATGCCTTAGCGGTGCTAACCTTTTTGGATTTATATAATAGAACAAAGAATCCTATTTATCTGGAGCAAGCTAATAGCACCTGGCTCTACTTGAATAAGACCTTCTGGGATCCCGTGAATCTGGGATACCGCCCTGATAATTCAACAGTGTATTTAAACAAAAGCCTATATGACAATTGTCTGGCCATTCTCGCAGATCTTGCGATGAATGAAACTGTCCAAATAAATTCAGCGATTCGAACTCAAGCATACAGGCTAGCTCTTACTACATTCCTAAAAATGAATCTAACAATGTGGGATACAGTCAATGGAACCTACTATTCGCATTGTAGCGCAGACTGGTCTTATCGTTACAATAGATTTACAGAGGGAAATGCCCTCATGATACTAACACAGTTAAAATTCTATGCACATAATCCTGCTCAATCTAATTATTTACGGATGGCAAATCTAACGGCTGAACTTTTGATAAAACATTTCTATGATTGGACATATGGGGGATTCTATCAATATTTACTACAGAATTTCTCGCGTCCCATCACCGAACCGGATAGGGCAAAGTTCCTAGTTGACCAAGCGTGGGCTAGCCTTGCGCTCACTGAATTGTATTATATCACTAAAAATTCGACGTTCTACTATTTAGCTGAAGACGCGGTGAACTTTGTGAATAGCCATATGGCGAATCATTATAACGCTTATTTAGTTACTGAAATTGAAGATGTCGCCGGCTATTGGGACATTGTAAACCAGTCGGGGTGGGTAATGAGTAAAACAAACGGGCAATATGTAGGGTCTCTCGAGATGGCGTCCCTAATAATTCGGGCAATGATCAAATTATACACCATCGCGAATTTAACCCGCCCGTGGCTTAATGCAACGGTTCAACTTCTCCCAGCCTCTTATCCACCCATTGGAGAATATTGTAATCTTACTATTTCACTCGTCGATAAATTCGACACGAAAATAATCGCTGTTTTACAGGTGACCATGTCTGGATGGCAGAGACTAACAGGTGAATGTGCCCAACTAATATCCAAACCCGTTAATTATATCTACGACGCGAGTTCCATGCAATACAAGATTAAAGATGTTAATCTCACCAACCTTGAAGATGTGTACTTCACGATTTATGCCAAGAATACTACCTATGCTACCTGGTGGGGTGTCGTGTATCTGCATAGGACGGACACCGCCCTCTCAGCCATTTGGGCAGTTGGGGGAGATTATATCTCGAGCGGCAATTACTGGCAATACACCATTAGTGAAGATACAATCATAATTGATGCAAAATACACGGATATGACCACTCTCGGAGGAATTCCAGGGGCTTTCCTGAATTTTACGGTGTACTTCCAAAATGCCACAAAGTGGTTTTCCGAATATTCCAGGACGAATTCGACTGGCTGGGCCCGTTTGACGTTTGGACCGATCCCGAATGTTGCCACGCTCTTTGGATATTACAACATTACAGTTATTGGATCGCATGTCAATACGACGATCAGCCCGAACACATGGTATGCATCCACTAAGCGAACAATCAAATTGAATGTTGATTATGGACTTTCCATTCCAGGATTTTATCCCATTGATGCGTATGTGGCGCAGGGAGATAAAGTGCAATGCAATGTCACGATTAAGCATAGGATGATAGAGAATTTAACGGTAAAGATTCTCATATATTCAGACAACGTTTTCCTTCCGACGCAGGTTACGCGAAACCTAACGACCGGCTTTAATTACTATTTAATCGCTGTATGGGTGGATGAACGGACGCCCATTGGATTCTACAAGATTTTTGTGAATATCACCTACCAGAACAAGGTAATTCGTGATACCTTCTTCTTCGTCACCATTGTCTCCGCAGCTATGATAAGAAACTATTATGTGCCAACCTTCATTGCGCAGGATGATGTCCGGTATGCGGTCTTAGAAATTGAACATCGCAAGAAATATGATACCTCGAATCTTTCAATCCAAATTGACTGCCCTGCATTAAAGGCAAATCCAATGTTTCAGATTCTGGACCCCTTAGTCTGGCAAGAATTCTCTTTCCCAATAGAAGTGAGAGCGGATATCCCATATGGGACTTATTCCGGTACTATCATTGTCCACCGAGTGAATTATACTTTAGAATATGAGGACGACCCCTTGACCTTCCAAATCGAAGTCAAACCGTCCGTAAGCTTGCAAAATGTTCAAGCGCCCCCAGAACTAGTCCAGAATCAGCGTTCCTTTGCCTCTATTACGCTCGAGAATAATAAGGCTACAGCCATCAGTATTAGAATCGTGGGCTATGGTACTGGATTCACTTCTCTCGAAGAAAATTACACTGTAAATCCCGCAGAAACAAAGATAATCAACATTCCGATAGCCTATTATACAAGTCCATGGGATAGCGGGATTCGTAGCTATACCCTGGAAATTTACTACCTCAATACGACATCAGAATATGCACTAATCAGTTCCAATACTTTCCAGATAGAAATTACCTACTCCAGCAATAGCATTCTCCTTGGTTTTGTGCTCCCTGCTGTCGTTATTGCGGCTGTTATCATCTATATCCTCTGGCTTCGGGATAAGAAGAAGCGCGAACAAAAGAAGCTGAAATAAATTCCGCTCTTTCTAATTTTTTCCCTATTATTCTCAATTTTATAAGAATAAAAGAAATAAATAAGCAAGGTAAAATTAATTACAAGGTGATTTTATGGACGAACCGGGAATTCTAAAAAATGAAAATCCAGAACCTCACAGACAACAACAACAACAAGCGGAATCAAAATCGAAAGAGAATCTCGCTTCAATTCTAGCGATAGGCATTGTACTAGGATTTCTAATTATTTTATTCGCTGTAATTGTTATAATTATAAATCTCCTACCAGGTGAAGATAAATTAGTTTGGTTATTCACTGAAGCGACTTACGGTACTTGGATATTATTAGTGGGCAGTGGACTTCTGATATTTTTCTTCGCATTAACTGTCAGTATTTGGATTTGGAAAAAAGGACGAGGGTTTTTACTGAAAAGGATTTAAGGACGGTATAAAAATGGGACAAGATAGAGATTGGACTTCAAAAGAGAAATTTATTGCTCGTTTTATTAGCTGGGGAATAATTTTTTCAGTATTAATCATCATCGTGGGTGGTATATGGACACTCCTCGAGTTAATCATTAATCTTTCGAGTACTGGCAGTGAACTTGAGATTCTTGATTGGTTTATTGACCTGGACTGGGTATATCAAATGTTAGTTATCGGAGGTCTCATAGTCGGCGTGATTCTTGGAGTGATCGGCTTTTCGATTTTCTTAAAACGAGGCCAAAAATTTTTATTACATCTGCTCTTTAAAATAGATTAATAATTTCACTCTTTATTTTTCTTTTTAATTTAAAACCAGAAGATTAACCGAGAATAGAGGGAGCATTTTGCAGGATCTAATATCCCCAGAAGAAATGGCGATAATTGATGAAAATACTAGTTATTTAGGCATTCCAACAACCCTTTTAATGGAGAATGCCGGAAGAGAGCTTGCCAGAATCGTTCAATCCAAAGTAGGCGTGCAGAATAAATCGGTGATTATTTTTGCAGGCACCGGTAATAATGGAGGAGATGCGTTCGTTTTCGCAAGGCACATTTCAAGACTGGCAAAAAAGGTCGTGGTTGTTCTCGTTGGGGATAGCGCTAACATCAGAACCGCAGAATCGAAATTGAATTGGGCAGCTCTTTTGAATATGGAGTACTCAATAAACTTGACGGTGATCCAAGACAGCTCTGACTTAAAAAAACTGAAGATTGAAAGTCCGGATATAGTAGTGGATGGGCTATTAGGGACAGGGGTTCAAGGGAAAATCCGTGAACCCATTGCAAGTGCCATAAATCTCATAAATTCCCTGAAAGGGTTTAAAATTGCAGTGGATATTCCATCTGGCTTGAACCCAGAAACTGGCGCAATAGAAGATATCGCTGTGAAGGCAGATCTTACGGTAACTTTCCATAGGGTAAAAAGAGGATTGATTAAAAATAAAGAAAACGCGGGAGAAATTATCCCTGTTGATATCGGAATTCCCGCTGAAGCCGAATTCATTGTAGGCCCTGGAGATCTGCGGTTTGTAATTAAAGATCGCCCAGCAGAGAGTCACAAAGGGGATTTTGGAAAGATTTTAGTCATTGGCGGGGGCGGCGGGGAATATTATTCCGGAGCGCCCACATTGGCGGGTTTAGCTGCACTTACAACAGGTGCAGATTTAGTGAATATTGCCGCGCCTTCAAGTGTCTCTGCCACCATTAGAGGATACTCGCCAGATTTGATAGTGCGGGATCTTCCAGGTAATTATCTTTCTGCAACCGCACTCGAGCCCTTAGAACCGCTCTTGAAATGGGCCTCCGCCATCATTATCGGACCAGGTTTAGGTTTAGAACCAGAAACGGCAGAAACGATTCTAGTGATTTTGGATAAAATTCGTAAATTAAAAACACCGGTAGTCGTTGATGCGGACGCCATCAAAGCAATGGCAGGAAATAAAACCCTTTTGAAGGGAATTCCTGCGGTCATTACCCCTCATTTTGGAGAATACAAGATACTAACTGGAATTGATTTAGCCTCGCAAAAAAGTTCTTTAGATCGGCTTCAAATAGTTCGGAATTCAGCAAAGGAACTCGGTATTACTTTACTTGTAAAAGGGAAAGATGATTTAATCACAGATGGACAAAGTGCTAAAATGAATCGAACACACACGCCTGCAATGACCGTAGGAGGCACCGGTGATGTTCTTTCAGGGATAGTAGGCTGCTTGCTTGGGCAAAATTACCCACCGTTTCGTGCGGCAAATGCAGGAGCCTTCATCAATGGGTTAGCTGGAAAATATGCGGAAAAAGATCGCAATGGGCCTCATATTATTGCCTCAGATTTAATTAAATTTATTCCAAAAGCGATGCAATTATCATAAAAAAGGACGTAACTGTTCCCTTTTTATAACGCCCTCTCGGATCATTCGGGGTTTCTTGGTAGATAAATCTAGGATTGTCGAGGCTATTCCTTCCTTTGTAGGTCCAGAATCTAAAACCAGATCCACAGAATTGCCAAGTTGGTTGATCGCGTCTTCCGCACTGATCGGTGAATCCCGCCCCGAAATATTGGCACTCGTTCCAATAATAGGGATTTCTGCGAGCTGCCTTGCGATTATGTGATCTGGAACCCGAATCGCCAAGGTCTGACGATCTCCTGTGATGAGTTCAGGGACAGATTTCTTGAGAGGCAGGACGAGAGTCAAAGCGCCAGGCCAAAATTTTGAGACAAGAGAAAGGGCGACTTCTGAGAACTTTACGAGCTCTTTTGCCATCTCCAAATTAGCTACTAAAATAGGAAATCCTTTCGCCGTATCCCTTCTCTTTGCCGCTATCAGCCGTTTTACTGCTTTTTCATTAAAGGGATCGGTTGCTAATCCATAGACCGTGTCGGTAGGGATGATAACTAACTGCCCTGCTGCGATTAGCTCACGTGCCTTCTGAATCACGGATTTATCAGGATTTTTAGGATTAAGTTTTATTATCTGCGGCATAAATACTACTTAACAATAGGATTATTTTGGGTTTTTCTGAATTTGGTTTTCTTAATGCACGCAATAATTTTAGCTGCCGGATACGGGACGCGAATGGGTGAATTGACAAAATACGTCCCCAAGTCATTAATACCGATAGGGAATAAACCGATTCTCCAGCATTTAATAGAAAGTCTATATCAATGTGGTATTAAAGATTTCATTTTTGCCGTTGGTCATCTTAAAGACCAAATTACCTCCTTTTTAAAAAAAATTCAGAAAAAAGACCTCAATTTTAACATTAAATTTGCTGAGGATTTTAGTAAAGGCCCCCTCTACTCGTTCGCCGCATGTTTGAGTGAGATAAGAGATGAAGATTTTATTTTAGTACCCGCAGACCTGCTAATCGATCCAAAAGCGTTGGCAGGACTTCTCCGAAAATCCGAAAAGGGATATTTAACTGTAGCATTCGATGAAACGAAAGCAGAGGCACATCGTTCAATAATAACCCTTTCTTCAGATGATCGAGCACCTCAGGTTTTGGGCCTTACCTCAAAAATGAGGGAGGGAACTGCGATCACTAAATCATTAGTGCCTCTGCTTATATCTCGCGTCGATTTTCAATCTTATGTTAAGAAGAGTCTGGGGTTGAACCAAACAAAGGTGATTGATGCGATGCAATTATTTTTAGAAGCTAAAAAAAATTCGATGGCTGCACACAAGATTCAGAGTGGATCCTGGTTTGATTTAGATACGATAGAAGATGTCCTCTCTACGAATGCGCTCTTTTTAGCACAAGGGTCAGGTATAGAAAGCCCGCCGATTAATTCAAAGCAACCTAGTTCTCAAAATATAACCATAAAAAACCCAGTTCTAATTGGAGATCATTGTAAAATCAACGCTAATTGTATCATTGGACCGAATGTCTCCATTGGAGATCATTCCTCCATTCTTCAGCATGTTAACCTTCAAAATTCAATTGTATTTCCTCGGTCAGAAGTCCCGGCACATAGCACAATCCGCAACGCAATTTTTTTCAAGACTATTTATACAACAATTAGTTAGAGCGCGAACGTTACAATACAATTAAAGGGATTAGCATGTCAAGGCAAGCAAAACTCCTACCCGCAGAGGATAAGAAGCAAAAAGAATCAGATAAAAAGCAAAAAGAGTCGAAAGAAGCAGATGACAAGCGTCGTGAAGTGCGGGACCAAGAGCGAGAACAGGAAAAAATAAAAAAATCAAATCGAAAGCCTAAGCATGAATTCTATCGCTGCGAATGTGGTCTAGTTCTTCATTGGAAAGTAGCTTATGGACGAAGATCTGGATGTCCGCAATGTCATAAACCGATTTCACTCTCAGATTTATTTGAATAATCCTTTATTCCTTAGCAGCCTCGAGCCGGATGAGTACTTTCCGAGTTCTTGGCCCATCGAATTCGCAAAACCACAGCCCCTGCCACGTTCCCAAGAGCAATTCGCCCTTACTAATAAAAACATTCTGCGAGAACCCTACAAGACTGGCTTTAACGTGAGCATCCGAATTTCCCTCTGAATGAAGATATTCATCTAATTGAGGTATCAACTTTCCGAGAATATGTAGAAAATCAATTTTCACATTGCCATCCGCATTCTCATTTATGGTTATCGCAGCCGTTGTATGTGGAATAAAGATCTGACAATAACCATCTGTTATGTGTGACTTCGTTACAATTTGCTGAATTTGATCCGTTATATCGATAATCTGCTCCCTTGCGGACGTTTTCACATTGATCTGGTGTATTTCCACATTGTAACCTTCTATAAGAATTTATTACAATTTACGATGAATTTAAATAAATATTTTTAATGACTTGATAACGATTTATGTGCTCGAGATGTTGAAAAATGTTTAAAAATGTTGAAAAATGGCTCCATCAGTGCTCGAGATGTTCCTCGTGTAAGTATCTGTACAGGAATTATAATCCGAGCTGTCCCTCGGGCGAGAAATTTTGGTTTGAGACTTTTTGGGCATCGGGGCGGGTGTGGATTGCGAATGCACTACGGACGGGAAAAATCCAGTGGAATGACACCATGATAAAAGCGATCTATGCGTGTCCCCTGTGTGGGAATTGCGCGGTCCAATGCCAACAGGATATCAGTCCGCATCTGTTAGAGATTATGGAATCGTTACGCGAAGAAGCAGTGAAGGCGGGAAAAGGACCTCTAGAAATCCATAAGACCTTTGTAAGTGGAATTCAGAAGGAAAACAATCCGTACGGAGAATTACATGAAGAGCGTTTGAAATGGATCGGAAAAGAGAAGCTCCCTGAACAAGCAGAGACGCTCTTTTTTGTAGGCTGCACCTCGTCGTATCGCCAACAGGAAATTGCCCGTGCAACGCTCTCAATCCTAAAGAAAATTCAAGCGGATTTTACCGTTAGCCCGATAGAATGGTGTTGCGGATCACCGCTCCTGAGAACCGGGCAAACCGACCAGATTGAAGCGATTGTGAAACATAACCTCGAGGTAGCTCAAAAAACCAATGCGAAAAGAATTATTTTCTCATGTGCCGGGTGTTTCCGGACATTTAAAGAGGATTATCCAAAAATTTTAGGGGAAAAGCTAGAAATCGAAGCGCTCCATGTGAGCGAATATCTCCAGAAGTTGCTGAAGGAGGGATCCTTGAAGATATCCAAGCCGTTCCCCCATAAAGTTACCTACCATGATCCTTGCCACCTTGGACGTCATATGGGCGTTTACGATGCGCCTCGGGAGGTGTTAAGGAGCATTCCTGACCTTACACTCGTGGAAATGGGCCGAACCAGGGAAAAGGCATGGTGCTGTGGGGCTGGGGGCGGTGTCAAGTCGGGCTTTAAAGATTGGTCCGTGGAAATCGCGACGGAACGCATAAAAGAGGCAAAAAACACGACTGCAGAGTACCTAGTCAGCTCCTGCCCATTCTGCCATCGAAATCTTGCAGACGCTATTAAAAAGAGTAATTCCAATCTAAAAATTGTAGATTTGACAGAAATCCTGAATGCCTGTTTATAATTAAGGCTAAAATGTCTGAATGGCTTGGGCATACTTTTCGGCGGGCCAAAGGAGGGGCTTCTCTTTCTCCAGCCGGGAGGGAGTTATAAGCAGAATCCACCCGTCGCCGTAAGGATCTTGATTGATTAGGCTTGGATTGTTTGCCATTGAATCATTTATCTGGGCGATCGTGCCAGAGATGGGAGAGAATAACTCGATCAAAGTTTTCTGCGATTCAATAGTGCCGATGGGCTTGCTTTTCGCCTTTTCACCTTCAATTTTCAGCATTTCAATGCTTGTTCCGACTGCAGGCAGATCCGCAAAAACAATTTCTTTCAATTGCTTCTGTCCGTAATCCGTAATCCCAATCCGGACTTTCTTCCCCTCGACACGAGCC
>Ga0315277_10008237_pt1 | contig 13431 bp, 10 predicted proteins | sample YL17G05_15_MG_FD_203695 | JGI IMG/M metagenome (GOLD analysis project Ga0315277, IMG submission 203695) | Sediment microbial communities from Yellowstone Lake, YNP, Wyoming, USA - YL17G05_15 | ecosystem: Environmental > Aquatic > Freshwater > Lake > Sediment | place: USA: Wyoming | collected...
CTACGAGGCCGGGGGAGGGTACTGGCGAGGGGCGGTGTGGCCGCCTACGAACTACATGCTCCTCAGGGGGCTCTCGGCGACGGGGCGCGATGACCTTGCGGCCGACGTCGGGCGAAACCACCACGACAACGTCGTGAAGGTCTTCGAGAAGACTGGCACCGTGTGGGAGAATTACGCGCCGGAGTCGGCCGCGCCGGGCGACCCCGCGAAGGGCGACTTCGTCGGTTGGGGCGGCGTGGGGCCGGTGGCGGTGTTTCTCGAATACGTTCTTGGGCTGCGCGCTGACGTGCCGGCAAAACGGCTCGTGTGGGACGTGCGGCTCACGGAGGCGCACGGCGTGAAACGGTACCCCTTTGGGAAGAAGGGGCTTCTCGACCTTTCCGCCGCGAGGCGCCGGCGCGCGTCCGCCGAGCCGCGCATCGAAGTGACAAGTAACGTCCCTCTCGAACTCGACTTGAGGTGGGCGGCGGGCAAGAAGACGGTGCAGGTGAAGGGGGCATAGACGAACGCGCTTGCCCCTGGCCGGTGACAGACACTTTTGTAAGTCCCTGCCGCCGCATGAGTTAGCATTTCGAAAAGGTGCCTGACACCTTTGTTCGGAAAAGGTGACTGATACCTCGGAGACACCTGGGAAAGGTGACTGTCACCTCGGACGGTCGACACCCTCACGGAGTTAGTCTCTTACGACCAACAGGGGCGCATCACCAGGAAATCGTCGCAGAGTGGGAGTACGGTCTACAACTACGATGCCAGTGGCCGAGTCACGGGAACGACGTCAATAAGCCCGTAGAACACTTCTGCCACCCGTCGGGGAAGTAGGAGTAAGTCTGCGTCGTTTGACGTCCCCGCGCCGTCGTACTTGGTGAGCCTATCGGCCGAGTTGAAGCGATAACCGTTATTCGTACCCACCTTCGTGAAGGCGCCCCGAAACCAAATGGTATCTATCGCTATTTACTTAGTGATCGATGAGCTGGAAGCAGCATTTGTAGCCAGCGCTTTTCTGAGTCCTATGAGCACGGACCTGGCAGCACCCTCAAGATACTCGGGCGGAGGCGATTGCGACGCGGCACGGAGGAACAGTCCAACAAGGTAAGGCAGAGTTTTGGCGTTGGGGGTCATGATCAGGCACTTTGGCGGCACGGTGCCGCCGGCCTCCAGCAGTTGTATCATCTGACTTTGTGCTTGCGCATCACCAAGCGATGCCAGCACTGCGTTCACCCAGGCCTCGTGGTCGGGCGCAGCGATTTCGAATTCGCGAAATGGCACCGGATTCATATCCCCCGACAGAGGTTCCATCACGAGTGTGGTGTGCAACATCCTTTTGACAATATCCTCGTTCCCTGATACCAGAACCTTTCGAATGCACGGTAACCCTGCAGGTCCGACTTCCAAAAGCAGCTTGTCGCAGCCGAATGGAGTCAGACCCGCGAGTTCTTCCTGTGCCGACCGGACAGGGTCGGTTTTGCCCAAGAAGAAAGACGCAAGCTCCTTTGGGCCCATCCCTGAGGGCCAATCCACCTTTCGCGCATTCTCCGAAAGCGCTGCGTTCGCTAGAATCCTCGCGCTTACCGGCAACGGCAGAAGCGCCGAGGGTACCCTTGTTGTCCAGCCGGCCACGTGGATATCGGAGTCACGTGCCAGAGAGTCAAGCATTTCATCAAAACGCTCTCGTTCCTTCTCGCTCGGCGCCGACACGTAGTTGGCAGCAAGTGCGAATGCGAGAAACATGCGGTCAGGACTGGACTTTCCAGCAAACGCCTTCTCAATAAATGCCTGCGCCCTGCTGTCGCCACAGGAAGCAAGCGCAGCCGCCGCTAGGAATCGCCATTGATGGGTCTCGCTGTCGAACTGCTTGCGGAGCAGGGGCATTCCTTCGTTTCCCCTTAAGGCTAAACCGCGCGCTCCCCAAAACGCCCTGTCACGGTCCGACTGGTCACCCGCAAGCGAACGCAGCGCCCTTTCTTTGAGAAGATTGTCGTTGACCGCTTCCATGAGCATGACAAACTGAAAGAACTGCTCGCAATGATCTGTCGGAACACTCTTCTCGAGGAGCTTCCAAAGCGCCTCGCTCGCGAGGGAAGGTGAGGTTGCCCGCAAGTACTCCCACGCCTCCAAAGACCGAAATCCGCCGGCGGGCATGAGCTCTGCGGCTCTGGCAGTCAACTCAGGAAGTGCTACGGTGTTACCCTGCTGCCACCTGATGACGTATCCTCCTGGGCCGCCCAGAAACTCGTCTGGTGGGACGCGGCCGGCGTCAAGAAAGGGCGTGAAATCCACGTCGCTCATCGCGCCTAAGACCTCATTTACGACCGTCCGGCCCCTGTCCGGCTCGAGACGCATCAGAGCACCCAGTCCAATCGACTGAACTGACCAGTCAGAGTGACGACAAAGGGACTCGAGCACCGGCTGTGCCTCAGGCAATCCGACGTCCTCCAGAAACCAAGCGCTTCTGTAAACGTTGCCTATGTGCATAACTCCAGTCTCATTTGGCGCCCACCTACCATCTCTGCATTCGGCGTCAGGCCCCAGCGCAATGACCCTCAGTCTCGGTTCGAGCACTTTAAGGCATAAAGCGCGTAAGGCCTCGTGCGATTCTCCATGCTCGCGCCTGTAGTTCGTGTAAAGCAACGCCGCGTGTCGAACATCGTCGTCGCGAATGCTTGCCAGCACGGTCGTCAGATCGCTACCTGAATCGGTTACAAACCGCTGAGAGGGTTCGCCGCCTCGTGTTCGTGCCGGCAGGGCGCAAACCAGTGCAGTGGCCGCCACGAAATAGATCACTGCCTGCGAACTTGGGCGTCTCAATCGGCACTTGGAACTGCTGCGAAGCCATCTTGACTCCATGCCATCCACCGCTCCCTCCGAGCAACTGTGAATCTCTATTTCTCCTGCAAGGCGCCTGGAACTAATTGATCTTCCATGTCTTGTGCAAACTTCTCTGCGCTTCTTGTCCAGGTTTTGTCTTTCTTGCCACCGAAATTGAACAAGTTCCATGCATGCATTAGCTCATGGACTGACTCGCTAAAGTAAAACGCCGCCTTAGTGAATAGCTGACTGTCTTTGCCATACAGATCTCGCAGTGGCCCGCTCGGGTGAACCCACGTGCCCGGAGAGCCAGCCCAGTTTCCATTTAGCCAGCTGACGGACGCATCCATTTTCCCTGACATCATTCTATCGTAATACGTGTCGAAGCTTTCCAGCTTTTGCTCAACTTCCCCCCAGAATGGGACAACGTCGGTCGCGGAGGCAACAAGCTGCCCATTCATTATGCCGCGCCCATTTTCTCTGATCTCCTGAAGGCTGGACAGGATGTTGCCGAGATTCAGGCCCAGGGAGGGCTCTTCCAGGCCTTTGCAGTCTATTATGATTAGGTGGAATTTCTTGTCGTTTATCGCATCCTTGATGCGCCTCCACCCTTGTGCTCTTTCAGATTTGTCGTCTTCGCTACCGAGATTTGTCTCCTCGCCGTAACATCTCAGCTTCCTGAACAGATCCTGCACATCCGCTATCAGTTGGGCTCCCTCGTCCTTGCCGCGAGTAAATGAGTAAATGGAAGAGTAAATGGGAGTAAATGGGGACAGATACCATTATTGTGGTACGGTTATTCTCGATGCCGTTGGTTCCGGCCAGGACTTATCTTCTTCCTCGGCCGGCCCCGCCCCAGCGACCTCACCCGGCGCCCAAGGCTGGCTTCCACCTTCGTCACAAAGCGCGCGCCGCCAAGCGGCCGTCCGGTCTTGGTGTTCTTCCTGAGCCCCTCTATGGCTTCTTCGTCATCTGCGATCCGCAGCCACCTCGGCCAACCTCCCCGCCAGCCTTCCATCACGTCCTGCTTCGGGAAACTAGCGTCTGAAATCCCGTCGGGATTCCCCTCCACGTGCGACCGCGCGCTCGACCAGCGGTAGTTCTCCGCCTTCTTCACCATCCGCGCGCGCACCGGGTTTGTCTCCACGTACCTCACGGCCGTCGCCACGTGCCGCCCCTCCAGCACGCACGAGTAAAACCGCCCCTGCCACAGGTGCCCCTGCCGGCCGTGCCGGCGGTTGGCGTACGCCGCGTACCTCATGTGCGTCATGTGCAGCGTGTTCGAGAGCGAATCGGCTTTCTTCGGCACGGCCACGAGGTGCACGTGGTTATCCATCAGGCACCACGCCCAGACTTCGAGGCCGTAGCGCTCCTTGTAGAGCTTAAGGAACTCCAGATACGCCGCCCGGTCCGCATCGTCCTCGAATACAACCTGGCGGTAATTGCCGCGCTGAGTAACGTGGTGCGGCAGCCCTTCGATTGAGACTCTCGCTATCCTTGGCATACCCCAGATAGTACCTCACCCTGACTGCGCCGTCAAGAAATAAATGGTATCTGTCCCCATTATTCCCCCCATTATTCCCCCTCTGTCCCCATTATTCCCCCCATTATTCCCCCATTATTCTCCCCATTATTCACCCATTATTCCCATTCATTATGCATTTCCCCATTATGCATTATGCCTCACAGGTAGCCGACACAAATAAGGCGGCCGCCCTCGATGCGGATATCAAGGCCGTTTTCCGAGCGCAGGTCGCTTATATATTCGAGCAGTCTGCATCCCGCCCCCGGTGCCAGAGCCTCGAGAGCCATCTGAGTCTTCTCAATTGTGACCCCTTTCAGCGCTCCCTGGCACAGGGCATACTTGAAGCTTCCCGGACGACACGGGTTCTCTATAGGGGGACGAGCCGCCATTGGGGAAGAGAAGTCAGGCTGGCTCGATTGCTGCGCAACGCTGACCTGCTCCGAGGCAACAGGCGATGAGCCTCTCTTCGTGTGTAGCGCAAGCAGAACGATGCCGACCGCCGCGGCAATAATGCCAGCTATGCAGCCCAATTGACGATTCTGCTGAAGGCCAATGTTGTGAACACGGTCGCCACCAACGAGATGAGGACCTTCTCCTCTGTAACTGACACCAGGGACATACACAAACTCGGTCGTGACTGTTGTGTCATACACAAAAAAGAAGTATGCGGCAACGCACAACCCAGCTATTAGCAACAGAATGCCGACCATCGCAAAAGGGTTTCCTGAAGCAGGGCGGGTAGTCCCACGCGGCAAGGCCGCCCCCATGCTGGATTCTCCGGGGCCCGACGATGAGGCGCCAGTGTCTGGCGATTGAGCACACCGGGACAACCTACCGTAACATTCGAAACAGACTACTTTATCATTCCACAGGAACGCATGTTCAAGTTTGCCGATGGGCCGACTGCAATTACAGCAGTGTTCGGCTTCCGCCATCATATGCTACCTCTCCACTCGCGGTCATCGCTCGCAGTGCCGCGGTTCATCTGCTAGCCAGCTTCTTGTACAATCTGTACAAGCCGTACGCTGCAACACCGCCTGCGATTGGGGCGGCGGCCACAGTGATAATGCCGGCCAACATGCCACCGCCTACGACACCGCCGACAGCAGCAAGGCAATAATAGGGATAGATACCATTATTCGCCGGCCTTCTTCGGCCTGCCCCTTGCGAACGCCTTGAGCCGGTGCCCCACGTCGCCGTAGATGTGGTCAGCGTGGGACGAGTTGCCGTAGACGAGGTGCGTGAGTTTTCCGGCAGGGTCATACGTGTACGTCCCCCTTGTGTTTCCCCCTTCAGTCACAACGGAAAGCCGGGAATCATCGGCGCTCGTGCTTCGTAGCGAAGCACTGCTTCGCGGAGTAACGTAGGAATATACGACGGCCGTACCCTCGCCGTCAAGCATTTTCGTCCTGCGGATTCAGCGCGAAAGCATCCGGCGGGCGACACCCGGCGGAGATCGAACGTTTTTTCTGAACTCGATGGGTGTCTTGTACGACCTTTAAGGCAAGATGAGAGACGCGCGCGCGAGGTTGGAAGAGGAGCTGCTGGTACTGCGCAGCCAGGACGGCGACAGGGACGCCTTCGGGCAACTGGTCGACTACTGGCAGCCGAGGCTATTCGCGCACGCCTGGAGGCTCACCGGCGACGAGGAGGCCGCGTGGGACGTAGTGCAGGACACGTGGATGGCGGCCCTCGGCGGCATCAAGAGGCTCGGCGAGCCGCGGCTCTTCGCGCCGTGGCTTTTCAAGATAGCAGCCAACAAGTGCGCCGACTGGGTGCACAGGCGAGGCCGACGCAGAAAGACGGAAAGAGAGCTGTCGCGGGACATGCCGGCGCCCGCGCCGCCTTCATCAGAAAGCCGCGACGTTCTCGACGCGGCGCGGTCGCTCCTCCCGCGCCAAACAAACGCGCTCCTGGCACTGTACTACATCGAGGGTTTCACCGCCGAGGAGATCGGCGGCATCCTCGGCATACCTGCGGGGACGGTGAAGTCGCGGCTTTTCTACGCGCGCGCCGAACTCAAGCGCAAAGTGGAGCGGCTGGACAATGAATGAGCCGAACGAAGACATTCGCAGTATGCTCGGCGGCGTGCCCCAGTATGACGCGCGACGCGGAGAGACCGTCAAGAAGGAGGTATTGGCGATGTTTGACAGGAAGATCTTTTGGGCGAAGGTCCTCGCATGGGGGATGATCGCAGTTGAGACCGTTGTGGCTTTCGTCGGGTTCCTGGGCATGGTGGACATGCTCGAAACGTCCTCCCTCTCAGGGTCTCAAGACGTCAAGTGGATGATTCTATACGCGGCGCTGGCCATTGCGGGCATCGAGGGGCTGACGCTGGCAAAACTCTGGTACTGGCAAGTGCACAGCCGCGTCACTATCCAGCGGGAACTCAAGGAGATGCAGGTGCAGATGGCCGAACTTGCGGCGAAGGTCGGCGGCGCGCCGACGTCCGGACGGGAAACGGGGCAGTAGCATATCGCGACGGCCGGGATTGTCAACGCGGCGGGCGGGGCGCAAGCCGTATACAGCCTGGCCTTCATCATAAGTGAAACGGCCGGGCGCGGAGCCCGGCCGTCCCCAGTATGAGACTTCTTGGGCGACTAACGCCGCCTGCCGGCTTTCTTCGCGGCCTTCTTTGGCGTCTTCTTGGCGGGTTTGGCCGCCTTCCTTATCTTGGCGACGACTTTGGCGGCCTTGGCGGCGCGCTTCTCTTCGATAACGGCCTGCGCCGCGGCCAGGCGCGCGATGGGCACGCGGAAGGGCGAGCAACTCACGTAGTTCATTCCGACCTTGTGGCAGAAGTGGACGGAGTTCGGCTCGCCGCCGTGCTCGCCGCAGATGCCGACCTTGAGGTTGGGCCGGACGGACCGCCCGCGCTCGATGCCGAGCGCGACGAGCTCGCCGACGCCGCTCGTGTCGAGGATCTGGAAGGGGTCGACGGGCAGTATGCCTTTTTTCACGTACGCGGGGACGAACGCCCCTATGTCGTCGCGGCTGAAGCCGTAGGTCATCTGCGTGAGGTCGTTGGTGCCGTAGGAGAAGAACTCGGCCACCTCGGCGATCTCGCCCGCGAGAAGCGCCGCGCGCGGGATCTCGATCATCGTTCCGACGAGGTGCGGGATATTCTTCAGGCCGTACTTCGCGGCGACCTCGTCGTGGATCTCTTTCACGAGCACGGCCTGGTCGGTGAGTTCCTTCACATCGCAAAGGACGGGGATCATGATTTCAGGCAGGACTTTTTTGCCGGCCTTGATGAGTTCGGCCGAAGACTCGAAGATGGCGCGCAGCCACGTCTCGCTTATCTCGGGGTAAGTGACTCCGAGGCGGACGCCGCGGTGTCCCATCATCGGGTTTGACTCGTGGAGGGCGTCGGCGCGGGCCTCGAGCTCCTCCATGCTGATGCCGAGGCTCTGGGCGAGGCGCGCGCGCTCGTCGGGGCGGTTCGGGACGAACTCGTGAAGCGGCGGGTCGAGAAGCCGTATCGTGACGGGCTTGCCGGCCATGGCTTCGAGCGTCGCCTTGATGTCGGCCTTTATGAAGGGGAAGAGCTCGTCGAGGGCCTTCCGGCGCTCCTCGACGGTCTTGCTCGTGATCATCTTGCGCAGGATGAAGAGGGGCTCCTCGGCGCCCTTGCCGTAGAACATGTGCTCGGTGCGGAAGAGGCCGATGCCCTCGGCGCCGAACTGGAGGGCCTTTTTCGCGTCGGCGGGGGTGTCGGCGTTGGCGCGCACGCCGAGCCTGCGAACGCCGTCGCACAGCTTCATGAAGGCGGTGAAGAACGGATTTTCCTCGGAGCCCGCGACCATCGGCAGCTGGCCGAGGTAGGCGACGCCTTTCGAGCCGTTAAGCGTGAGCCAGTCGCCTTCCTTGACGGTGACGTCGCCGACGTGAAACTCCTTGTGGTGCACCTCGACTTCGATTGCTCCCGCGCCGACGATGCAGCACTTGCCCCAGCCGCGGGCGACGAGCGCCGCGTGGCTGGTCATGCCTCCGCGCGCGGTGAGGATGGCCTGCGCCGCGCGCATCCCCTCGACGTCCTCGGGATTGGTTTCTTCGCGGACGAGGATGACCTTTTTACCGTCCTTGGTCCAGCTGACCGCATCGGAGGCGGTGAAGACGACCTGCCCCGCGGCGCCGCCCGGGCCGGCGGGGAGGCCCTTGGCGACGATCTTCGCGGTCTTCTCGGCCTCGGGGTCGACTATCGGGTGGAGGAGTTCCTCCAACTGCTCGGGCGTCACCCGCTCGACGGCCTCCTGGGTGCTGATGAGTTTTTCCTTCTGCATGTCGACGGCCATTCGGACGGCGGCGGGACCGTTGCGCTTGCCGGCGCGCGTCTGGAGCATCCAGAGGCGCCCCTCCTGGATGGTGAACTCGATGTCCTGCATGTCGCGGTAGTGTTTCTCGAGGCGGTTGCGGACGCCGACCAATTGCCTATAGGTTTCGGGCATCGCCTTCTCGAGGCTGGGAAGATGCTCGGTGCCCGCGGGGCGCGTAGCCTCGTTAATGGGATTGGGGGTGCGGATGCCCGCGACGACGTCTTCGCCCTGGGCGTTGGGGAGCCATTCGCCGTAAAAGTTAGGATCGCCGGTGGCGGGGTTTCGGGTGAAGGCGACGCCGGTTGCGGAGGTATTGCCCATGTTGCCGAAGACCATGGCCTGGACGTTGACGGCGGTGCCCCACACGTCGGGGATGCCCTCAATGCGCCGGTAGGCAATGGCGCGCCTGCCGTTCCATGACTGGAAGACGGCCTTGATGCCGCCCCACAACTGCTCGAACGAGTCGTCCGGGAAAGGTTTCCCGAGGACCTGCTGGATCTTCGCCTTGTAGGTTTCGATGAGCCGTTTGAGGTCGTCGACGGTCAGGTCCGTGTCCTGCTTGTAGCGCCTGGCCTGCTTGAGCCGCGTCATTTCCTTTTCGAGTTGCTGGCGGACGCCCATGCCTTCAGCGGGCTCGATGCCGGCGGCCTTTTCCATCACGACGTCGCTGTACATCTGGATAAGCCTGCGGTAGGCGTCGTAGACGAAGCGCGCGTTCCCCGTCTTCCTGACGAGGCCGGGGAGGGTCTTCGAGGTGAGGCCGATGTTGAGAACCGTTTCCATCATGCCGGGCATCGACTTTCTCGCGCCGGAGCGGCAGGAGACGAGAAGGGGATTTTCGGGGTCGTCGAAGTTCATCCCCATGACCTTCTCGATGCGCTTCATGGCGGCATGCACGTCGTCGACGAGGGACTTGGGGAAGTTGCCCTTGTTTTTGTAGTAGAGGGTGCACATCTCGGTGGAGATGGTGAAACCGGCGGGGACCGGCAGGCCGATTTTCGCCATCTCTGCAAGGCCGGCGCCCTTGCCGCCGAGGAGCTCCTTCATGGAGCCGTTTCCCTCGGCCGAACCGCCGCCGAAAGAGTAGACGTAATTCGCGGACTTGGCCATTTTTTCCTCCGAATCTACAAAAAGGTCAACGCATAAGGGGGATGGTATTTTCCCTCGACCTACGGCGCTATTGCCGCTGCTGCGGCCGACGGCGCCGCAAGTCACGCGGGAATGCGCAATTCTACGGGGCGCCCGGAAGGGTGTCAACAAATTAGGTCCCCCGAAGGTCCGCCGAAGGCTGCAGGGCCTCGTCCGCGGGCGCGGCGGCAGCCGCCCGCGACGCCCGCGACGGGCGCGGCGGAATGCGGGCACGGGCGGGGCGCCGCCGGAAATGCCGCGGGAGGTTTAAAAAAGCCTTGAAATGCGGAATTTGTGCTAAACTTGACTGTTGCAAAGGACGCTACTATAATTTGGCGTAGGCGATCGCGCTGCCTTACTATCCGACCGTAAGCGCGGCAGGGGCGCGGCATTGCGGGTGTTGGCGCCGATTCCTGCCGGCCGTGGGTCGTTGCGCTTCTTCGGAGGCCTGAAATGCCCGTCACCGACACTGACCTCGTCCAAGCCCTCGTAGACGAAGGCATCATCAAGGAATCCGACGTCAAAAGGGCCCGGGACGCGCAGGTGCGTTCGGGCGGCACGGCCAGGGACACGCTCGTGACGCTGGGCCTGGCGACCGAGGAGCAGATCGCCAAGGCGATAGCGAAGGCGGAAGGCCTTCAGATGCTGCGCCTGACGGACATGGAGATATCGCCGGCGGTCGTCGAGGCCATCCCGCAGGCGATTGCCAAGAAGCACAACATCCTGCCTATCGAGAGGCGCCCGGGCGAAGTAGTGGTCGCGTGCGCGGACGTGCTCGATTTCGAGACGGTCGACAACCTGCGGTTCATCCTCAACAGCAACATTTCGATGGTCATCGCCCCCAAGGACGAACTCGCCGACGCGATCAACCGCTATTACGGCGGCGCGACGGTGGACGAATCGGTGGACTCGATGCTTCAGGAGTTTACGGACTCGGACATCGGACCGCTGGGAGACACGGGAACGGCCGGGGGGGCGGAGGCGGCAAGCGACGACGACGCGCCGGTAGTGCGCCTGATGCGGCTCATCATCGAAGAGGCCGTTCGGTCGAGGGCTTCGGATATCCACGTGGAATGCATGGCTGACAAGATGCGCATCAGGTATCGCATCGATGGCTTGTGCCAGGAGGTGCAGACGCCGCCGAAGAGGCTCCAGGGCGCGATCATCTCCAGGCTCAAGATCCTTGCGAAGATAGACATCGCCGAAAAACGCCGGCCCCAGGACGGACGCATCCTCTTGACGATCGACGGGCGCGACATCGACTTTCGCGTATCGTGCCTGCCGGCGACCCACGGCGAAAGCGTCGTGCTTCGAATTCTCGACAAGCAGAAGGCATTGATCGGCCTGGACAGGCTGGGGTTCGACGCGGATGACTTCGAGCGGTTCAGGCACATCATCCGGCGCCCGAACGGCATCTTTCTCGTGACGGGGCCGACCGGTTCCGGAAAGACCACCACCCTCTACGCAGCCCTGAACGAACTCAACCGCCCCGACGTCAAGATCATCTCCGCCGAAGACCCCGTCGAATACAACCTCGCCGGGATAAACCAGTGCCAGGTGCACGACCTGATCGGCCTGACGTTTGCGAGGATCCTGAGGTCGATATTGCGCCAGGCTCCCAACATCATCCTCATCGGAGAGATCCGTGCGTTCGACGTGGCGGAAGTCGCGGTGCAGGCGGCACTTACGGGGCACCTGGTCTTTTCGACGCTCCACACCAACGACGCGCCGAGCGCCATTACGCGCCTTATCGATATGGGCGTAAAGCCTTTCCTCGTCGCATCTTCGGTTCAGGCGATAATGGGGCAGCGTCTCGTAAGGACCATTTGTGACCGCTGCAGGGAGCCGGAGGTGCCCGACCCGAGAGTGGTAAAGGCAATGGGGCTTACGCCCGAAGACATCGAAGGGGTCACGTTCCAGCACGGCAAGGGCTGCCCCGCGTGCAACAACACGGGGTACAGGGGCCGCCAGGCAATTTTCGAACTGATGGAGATGAACACTGCGCTGAGGGAACTGGCATTTGCGCGCACGCCAGTGGACCAGATTCGCCAGCAGGCCATCATGTCGGGGATGACGTCGCTGAAGGAGGACGGGATCCGCAAGGCCAAGAAGGGCGTGACGACGCTCGACGAGGCGATGAGGATTACCGTCCGCGGCGAGGTGTAGCAATAATACATCGGAGGAGATAGATGGTACTTATCGACAGGTTGTTGGAGACGGTTATAGCGCAGGATGCGTCGGACCTGCACCTCGTCGTCGGCCGGCCGCCGGTCATACGGCTGCACCAGAGACTGCGTTCGCTTAACACCAAGGTGCTCACGCCCGAGGACACGGTGGCGCTCATGAAGAGCATCACGCCCGAACGCTGCCAGCAGGAGCTCCAGGAGATGGGCACGACCGACTTCGGTTTTGCCTACGAGGACAAGGCGCGCTTCCGCGTTACCGTCTTCAAGCAGCGCGGCAACGTCTCGATAGCCCTGCGTCTTATTCCGACCAGACTCATGACGTTCGAGGAGATCGGCCTTCCGCCGCAGGTGAAGCCGCTGATGTTCGCGCCGCGAGGCCTGTTTCTCGTGACCGGGCCTACCGGTTCGGGCAAGACCACGACGCTCGCGACGATGATCGACTACATAAACTCCAACATCGACCGGCACATCGTGACGGTCGAGGACCCGATCGAGTACTACCACGAGCACAAGAAGTCGATCATCAACCAGCGCGAGGTGGGCGTGGACGTGCCGTCGTTCGCCGAGGCGTTGAGGCGCGTGCTGCGCGCGGACCCCGACGTCATCCTCGTCGGCGAAATGCGCGACCTCGAAACGATTCAGGCGGCCATCACCGCGGCCGAAACGGGCCACCTCGTGTTCGGCACCTTGCATACCACCGGCGCCGAGGGCACCATCAACCGTATCGTCGACGCCTTCCCGACCAACCAGCAGGAGCAGATCCGCGTGCAGCTGTCCGTTTCGATCATCGCGATCATCTCCCAGCAGCTGTTGCCGAGGACGGGCAAAGGCCTCATAGCGGCGTACGAGTTCCTCGTGACGACGCCGGCCATCCGCAACCTCATCCGCGAGAACAAGACCTACCGGATAGATTCAATCATCCAGACGGGGCGCAAGTTCGGGATGGTGCTCCTGGACGATCATCTCTACGAACTCTACCAGCGCGGCCTCATATCGATGGAGGACGCGATATTCAAGGCCAAAAAGCCGGCGGAACTCGAGGCCAAGATCCGCGATATCAGCATCGTGGCCGAGGGGGAAAGCGCGGGCCTGAGAGGCGGCGCCGAGCCCGGGGTGTAATGGAGTTTCTTTTGGAGCGTTCTTAGATGTCGGAAGAAACGATCCAGCAAAAGGAGCGGTCGTTAGAGCTGCTGCTTGTCGAAATGGGGCTGGTGACCCACGAGCAGCTCTCGAAGGCGATGGATCTCGCCCAGGACCGCGGCATAAGCACCAAGGACGCGATAGTAGCGCTCGATTTCATCAGCGAGCAGCAGATCCTCGACGCGATAAGCGACAGGCTCGGCCTGCGCCACATCGACCTGTCGACGATGTCGGAAATACCGACCGAGATAGTCGCGATGGTGAGCCCGTCGGTGGCCGAGAACTACAAGGTGGTGCCGGTCGCGGAGGAAAACGGCGAGCTCCTGGTGGC
>Ga0315277_10008241_pt1 | contig 13426 bp, 14 predicted proteins | sample YL17G05_15_MG_FD_203695 | JGI IMG/M metagenome (GOLD analysis project Ga0315277, IMG submission 203695) | Sediment microbial communities from Yellowstone Lake, YNP, Wyoming, USA - YL17G05_15 | ecosystem: Environmental > Aquatic > Freshwater > Lake > Sediment | place: USA: Wyoming | collected...
GTCCTCTCGGATGAATTCGGCGTCCCGGTTCTGTGCCGCCGCGCCCACTCGCTTGCGGGTGCAGTTGATAAGCTCGCCTATGATGAACATGCGCCTTCCCTCTCTTTCCGCTATTTCCCACCAGGAGAGGGTAGTTCTACCCTCTTGCAGAGATTATCCAATCCCGCCAAGCGGTTGGCCAGGGAATTGGTGCGATCCAGGCACCAGTCGCGTGGGGGAATCAAGATACGCGAAAATTTCCTCGGATCGTCGCCGACGGCCAGCGTCCCGGTGTAAACGAGGTTCCACACGCAGGGCAAATCCGGCCGCGCCTCGCAGGTCCCGTCCACTCGTGAGCCGCCACAGGGGCCGTTACGCAGTTCTTTGTAGCACGAGGCTATGGTGCAACCCGCATAGTTCAAATGCTCTTGGATGCAGTCGCCACAACTAACACATCCCAGCGTGGCCTTGCGGTAAAGCACGGAGGGCTCGAGCAACTTGTACCTTAACCCGTGGCGCCAGGAATCTCCGCTGGGCGCTTGATTCTCCGCCCTGAGCCGCGAGGCAAAATAGCGGCCCACCCTCGAGTCGGGCGCGATGAGGTAGCGGTGCGCCAGGCGGGAGAAGCGTTGCGTCCAAGTGGCGCGCGGCTTGATGGCGTTGAGTTGATAACTTTCGGCGCCGTTGCTCAGACCATCTTTACCCGGCGGGAATAAGTAGAACTCGTTCGGGTACGGGAAGACGAGTTCGTCCATACGGAGGCGCCAAGCGTTGCCGATAGCACTGGCGCGCTCCAAGACGGTCGTGAAATCCCTGTGCGTCAGGCCAAACCCGCCGATATGCGCACCGGCGAAACCGAGTTCCTTGACCGCGGCAACCATGAGGGCGGCGCGCTCCAGGCGTTGCGGTTTCTTCTCGGCCTCCAGACGCCGGACTAATTCGTCGCTCACCACACAGCCGGCTAATTCCCCCGACTGCATCATCCGGGCGATCTTTGCCGTCGGCACATAGACGTTGGCAAGGACGGGGACGTGCCCGAGGCCCTCACGAAGCATGTACTGCTTCAGTTCGTAGAGCTTCCGCAGGTTGAATCCCAACTGCGTGATGATGAATTGCGCGCCCGCCGCGAGCTTCAATTGGAGTTTGTAGAACTGCATCATCTGGTCCGGCTCGCCGACCTTGTAGGGATTCACGACCGCGCCCGCGAAAAAATCGAATGGCGTGGTGGTGACTTTCCGCGCCGCCAAATCGTACGGGATGCCATGGCGCGCGGCGCGGAGAAGCCAAAGGATGAGCACGGAATCAAGGTCGTAAACGGGCTTGGGCCTTCCGCCGAATCCTTCCTTTTGAGCGTCACCGGTCAGAGCGAGAACGTTCTCAACTCCCAGACGCGCTAAGGAATGGAGCCGGGCTTCCAACGCCGCCCGGTTTCCGTCCTTGCCGCTGAGATGCGCGATGGGCGTGAGGTTATTCCCGAGGATGAATGAGACGAAGGCTTCCGGCGGCAGCGCCGGATTACCACCCGGCAGATCAGTGACGCTGATGACCTTGATGCCGTCCGGCTGTTGGGAGGCTTCGCGGACGAACGTCTCCGCCTCAACAACATCGTGGTCCCGGCCCAGCACCAGTTCCGCCGTAAAAGAAAACTCCCCTCGGGCGAGCGCGGACCTCAAGAGGTTCGACTTGCGGCTTGCGACCTCCGAACTCATCTTCTTCTCCTTAGTGCAATGGGCGGGGGCATGCGCGTGGCGCGTGCTGGCGCGCGCGGCAAGTACATGGGGGCACAATATAAAAAGGCGAGGCGCGCGGCGGACCTTCTAGTGCCGTTCCAACTATTTCGACCTAATCCTGCGAGGTCCGACCCCAGTTTCTTTACGAACGTGTCCTTGCTAGCGCCTCGGCACAAAAAGTTGGAACGGCACTAGGCTGCAACCAGACGGCGCGCCAGACTCACTGCGCCGTTGGCGTTATCGCTGTACCCGTCGGCGCCAATCTCGTCGGCGTACCGCTGGGTGACCGGAGCGCCTCCCACGATGACCTTGACTTGCTCGCGCACGCCCGCCTTCCTTAGCGCTTCGATGACGGTCTTCATGTAGGGCATCGTCGTGGTAAGAAGCGCCGAGAGGGCCACGAGGGTCGCCTGCTTCTTTTGAAGCTCTTCGAGGATCCTCTCGGGCCCCACGTCCACACCCAGGTCCACAACTTCGAATCCGGCCCCCTCCAGCATCGAGGCGACCAGGTTCTTGCCGATATCGTGCAAATCCCCCTTCACCGTGCCGATCAGAACGCGTCCCACCGGCTGGGCGCCGCGCGCCGCGAGCAGCGGCCGGATGAGTGCCAACGAGGCTTTCATGGCCCGCGCTGCAATCAGCAACTCGGGCACGAAACAGTCACCCGTCTCGAACCGGCGGCCCATCTCGTCCATGGCGGGGATCATGTATGTCGCCACCAGCTCTTGTGGATCAGTATTCCCGGCAAGAGCCTGCTGGGTGATGGCAACCGCCGCCTTGGCGTCACCGGTCATAATGGCTTCGGTCAACTTCGACAAATCGGACATTTTTCCCTCCCTGTGAAGACCATCGGCGTACTTTCTTGGCACCTCCCGTGCCAAAGTGCAAGAGATTTCTGATGTTTGACGTAAGGGTCGGACAAATTGTCCTTTCTTGACAGCTTGACTCAGCAATCCGCTGTCTCTGGTTACGAAGCAGCGAGTCACTCTAATTTTCGGACCGGGACAAGTGGGCTCCTCTGATCCCTAGGGGCAGGCTGCAGTCTTACCCCTGTGGTTAATCTCCCCGCGGTTCTGTCCGCGCCATGCGCCGGGCCTTGTCGAGGATGGCAGGGCGCGCTTGTTCCATCATTTCCCGCAGGTCGGCATAGCGCATGGTGCGCTGTTCGAAGCTGCGCTTCTCGAGCGAGCGCAGAAACCTGTCCGCGAACTCTTTGAAGTAGGAACCGTAGAGGTGATAGCTGTCCGCCAGATGGCAATAGCGACCGACCTTGACGGGTTTCCCGGAAAGCTCGGTCACGCGCTGGGCGATTCGCCTTTGCAGCTCCACGAGCGCGAAAATATTCATAAACGCAGCTTTGTAAGCGTCGTTCGAGCGAAAACGCACATTCATGCTGAGGACCTTCGCGCCTTTCTCCTCCACGATGCGGCACCAGAGACTTTGCAGGCACGCGGGGTCGTAGCAGTCGTTGTCTTCCCAAACCTTCCAGGTGATCGCCTGCGCGCGGCGCGTGTGCGGAGCCTCCGCCAGTTTCCGGCAGAGGATTTCGATCTGGTCGATGGCCTCGAGCGTCGGGACATCGTAAGCAAACAACCGCTGATGGTAGGTGTATTCCCAGCGCTGGTCGTCGGGGTTGGTGCGGTCGCGGACCAGGTGGTCTTTGATTCCTTCGCAGACCTCCATCACGTATTCCTGCAAGTCCTCCGGCCCGCCGGGAAAATCCCGGTGGATCATCGGCTCGCTCAGCGGCTCGTCGATGGTGATGATCATCGTAGCGTCTTTGCTCGGGGGATCGTCGAGCTTGTCGTACTGCGTCTGCACATCGCAGCCGTTTTTGCGCAGTGCGATGAGGGATTCCTCCCAGGCCCGCGCAATGCAATCCGCCTCCACGTGCAGCACCGGTATGCCGTTCATGAAACCTCCCCAACTTGGTCGATGCAAGACGCTGCGTACTTCCCGGTGCGAGGCGGCTTGGGTGCGGAGATTCTAGCTCAGTTGGGGCGGGCCTGCGCGTCAAAACTCCCCGCTTGGCCGGCTGGCGCAGAGCGCAGCCCTGCGGCCTAGAAACGGCGCTTGAAGGTTGGCATTTCCGGCGCTAACGTATCACGCCGAAGCGCGGAGCCATACCCTGCACCAGGCACGAATCGCCGGCCAATTTTCAGTCCTGAAGGGATGATTTGATGAGGCGGCATTTTACGGGAGCCTACATCTTAGCGACAGTTGATCTGCTGGTGGGATGCCCGTTGGCGGTTGGCGCGTGGCAACTTTCGTGGCAAATCCATCGCCACCACGCCCCGCGGCTCGATGACTTCCTAGCCGCTTCGGCCCTGGCGCTGGCCGGCGTAGCCATCCTCGCGGCGGCGGCCACGATGCTTCAAAGCCGAATACCCTACGGCATCATCCGAGGCGCGCGCATCGGGGCCGCCATTGCGGAAGTCTGGATGATCTTGGCCGGCGTGGGCATCATCCTGGTCGGTCGTGCGCGCGGAGGAGATTGGGCCGGCATTGCCTACCTTGCCGGCTCGGCTTTCGTGGCCGTCGGAACGCTGCTGCTTCTGCTATCGCTCTTCGGACTTCGGTACCTCCGCCGGCTGCGCGCCTAGCGGGCGGGTGGCACATCTATGGAGCGCATAACCGCGGTCAAGAATCCGTCAGCTGACGAGTCTGCGATCTCGTGAGCAAGGCCGGAGAGGCATCCACCGAGTTCCAGAATCCTTCGCTCCTAGCGCTGGTCGATGGGGACGTACTTCAGCCCGGTGGGGCCGGTGTATTCCGCGAGGGGGCGGATGAGGCGGTTGTTCGCGTACTGCTCGAGCACGTGCGCCGTCCAGCCGGAGATGCGGCTCACCGCGAAGATGAGCGGATAGAGGTCGATGGGGATTCCCAGCACGTAGTACGCGGACGCGGAATAGAAATCCACGTTGGCGTTGATCTTCTTTTCGCGGATCATCAGGTCTTCGATCCGCTTCGACATCTCGAACCACTTCGTCTGGCCCGTGCGGCGGCCCAGTGCCTCCGACATCTTGCGCAGCTCGGTGGCGCGCGGGTCTTCGGTGTGATAGACGCGGTGGCCGAAGCCCATGATCTTCTTCTTCTGCGCCAGCAGGGTCCGAACGAAAGGTTCCGCCTTGTCGCCGGTTTGAATCTCCAGGAGCAACTTCATTACCTGCTCGTTGGCGCCGCCGTGCAGTGGTCCCTTGAGCGTGCCAATCGCCGAGGTGATGGCGGAGTGCATGTCCGAGAGCGTCGACGCGGTCACGCGCGCCGCGAACGTTGAGGCGTTGTAACTGTGGTCGGCGTGCAGGATCAGCGCCATGTCAAACCATCGCGCGTCCTCGGCGTTCGGCGCCTTGCCCTGCAACATATAGAGAAAATTCGCGGCGAAGCTGAGCTTGGGATCGGGCGCGATGGGCTCCTTGCCTTCGCGGATGCGGCCGTAGGCGGCGACGATGGTGCCCATCTGGCCGGTCAGACGCAACGCTTTGCGCCGGTTGGCTTCCTCCGACATGTCTTCGGCTTCCGGGTCGTAAAGCGACAGGGCAGAGGCGGCGGTACGCAGCGTCTCCATCGGATGCTGCGCGGGAGGCAGGCTCTTCAACAAGTTGACCATTTCGGCGGAGATGGCGCGGTTCTCCACCAGTTGCTTCTCGAGCGCCGCGAGCTCCGCGCGCTTCGGCAAGCGCCCGAACCAGAGAAGATACACAACCTCTTCGAACGTGGAGTTGGCCGCCAAGTCGTGAATGTCGTAGCCACGATAAATCAGGATTCCGCGCGCGCCGTCAATGTCGCAGATATCCGAATTGGCGATGACAACATCCTGCAGACCGGCTTTGACCTCTGCCATTCCTGTTCTCCTCTGTGATTTGTGCCCTGACTATTCTCGTCCTCGGGGGCTTCATCATACATGATGAAAACCGCCCAAAACAAGAAACCTGTTATGGCAGAAACCGAAAGCACGACGCTCGAACAGGAATAATTAGGCCGGCCGGACTAACCAGGACATTGCCGGATCAATTCTAGTTTCCATTGGGAAATCCGCGTTCCGCCTCATCGGTTGCTTTTCGCGACCGCGTTGACTATTCTGCGCGCAAGTCGAAACGGAGTTCGGATCTCGATGGTCCACGCAAGCACCGTGGTTGGAGTTCTCCTGCTTCTTTTCACCGTCATTGCTCTGGCGGTGAAGTATCTGCATGCGCCAGCCCGCCGCGAATTTCGAGTCTGGGGCTGGGTCGGTCTGGGAATCATCCTGCTGGCGGAGCTGTTGCTCTTCCGAGGCGTGGGCTGGGTGGCGACCTTTTTCACTCCCATCGCCTGGACGGGCTACGTGCTGCTCGCCGACGCCGCCGTCTGGAGCCTGCGTGGCGAGTCACGACTGGCCAACGCACTGCGGCATTTTCTTTCCCTGGCCTTCTGGTCGGTTCCACTCTGGCTGATTTTCGAGGCGTACAACCTGCGGATGGAGAACTGGACTTATGTGGGCCTGCCCGAAAACCTGCTGGTGCGAAGCGTCGGATACGTTTGGTCTTTCGCCACCATCTGGCCCGCCATCCTGGAGACCGCGGACCTGGTCGAAGCGCTCGCGGTCTTCCGGCCGCAGGTAAGATGCCGCGCGCCACTCCGGCCGATCGCGCTCTTCAGCATTTTGATTGTGGGCCTACTTTTTGTCGCCGTGCCGGTGCTGATCCCAGCGCCCCTCGGCCAATACCTCTTCGGACTGGTCTGGGTGGGATTCGCATTGTTGCTTGATCCTCCCAACTACCACCTGCGCGGCCGCTCGCTGCTGCGGGAGTTTGAAGCCGGCCGAACCTCAACTTTTTACACCCTGCTCCTGGCCGGCCTGATTTGCGGAATCTTCTGGGAGTTCTGGAACTACTGGGCCGCGGCCAAATGGGTGTACGTTTTTCCAATCTTGCAAGGCGGGAAAATTTTCGAGATGCCATTGCCCGGCTATCTGGGCTTCCCGCCGTTTGCAGTGGAATGCTTTGTGATGTACGAATTCCTGCGGGTCCTGGGGAGGCAGTTTGCGAGCCCGCGCCGCAGGCCAAGACAGGACGACGCGCGAGAAGGCTCCGCCGCGAAGTTCCACGCTTCACTACGAAATCTGTTATAAAGACACATCGGCCTAGGGAAAGAAAGTTCCAGAAATGAGCAAACGACCACCATTTGTGAAAGTCGCCGACGTCGGAGAGGTTCCCGAGGGCACGGTGAAGCACATCATCGTGCACGATAAGCCGATGGCGCTATGCCGCGTAGAAGGGAACTTCTACGCCGTGAATGAAGTGTGCCCGCACATGGGCGGGCCGCTCGGGAGCGGAAAGCTCAGCGGCTGCGTCATCGCCTGCCCCTGGCACGGCTGGACTTTCGACGTGCGCTCCGGCTTGCCCGACCACCCCGGCGGGCACTCCGTCTCGGCCTACGAAGTTCACGTCGAGGGCAACGACGTTCTCGTCGGATGGATCAAGCGCCCTGCATCGTCCTAGGATCTCTCTATTTCCCTATTCGATTTGTTGGAAGTATTTGTAAACTGGTCCGTCAGGACTTTTGATGAACAATTCTCGGTTTTGGCCATCACGATTCATAAAGTTTCTGGTGCTACTCTGGCTTGGCGTCGTCGCGACGCAGGTCAGCGCGGTCCAGGAGGTGCAGTCTTCTGAGGACGAGGCAACTCGTGCGGCTGGCCGGCGTGGCATTGACTTGATGATGGATGGCGACCTCGACGGGGCCATTGAAGCATTTCGCGACATCCAGAAGAAGGACCCTCAGTCTCCGGCGGGCTACCTTCTCGAAGCCGACGCCGTTTGGTGGAAGATTTACTACGCGACCGCCAACCTGGTTGACCCCGATGTCTTCGCCGCAACGGACCTGCCGTCCACACCCCACGATGCCCATTTCGGAGATCTACTCGGCATTACCATCTCGAAGTCGGACGCGCGCATTCGGGCCGACCAGGAGGTCGCCCGCAATTACCTCTACCAGGGCATGGCCTATGCGCTGAGGGCGCGGCTCGAGGGTCTGCGCGACCGGGACCTTCCCACGGCGCGCGCGGGCAAGAAGATGCGCACCTCGCTCCTTAAAGCCCTGGAGCTTGATTCCAATCTGACCGATGCTTACCTAGGCGTGGGGATTTACAACTACTTTGTGGATACGCTCTCTGCGATTGTCAAAATCCTGCGCTTCTTCATCGGACTTCCGGGAGGCAGCCGCGTCGAGGGCCTCAAGCAGCTGCAGCTCGCAGCGGAGAAAGGCGATCTGACGCGCGCCGAGGCGAAGTTTTATCTGGCCAAGGATTTCTCACGCCAGAACGAGCGCCAGTTCGACCGCTCGCTTCAGTTATTCCACGAACTCGCCAGGGAATATCCGCACAACCCGCTTTGGCCGATGCTCATCGCCAGCCTGCAATGCCGCATGGGCCACGATCAAGAGTGCGACGCGGGATACCGCGAGGTTTACACGAAGACCACGGAGAAGAAGGGGGAAGTGAACCAGGCGTTGCGTCGCGCCTCGCGCCAAGCCTTACTGCGCCGCCATCCGCAAGAACAGTTTGCGGAGTAGCCGGACATCCGCCGGAGAAATACGCGCCAACGATTTCTTCTAGAGCGCCAGGGCCTTTTTCATCGCCGCGGCCGTCGCCGCACACGCATGATCCCTGGGCATGGCGCGCAGCGCGGCATTGAACGGCTCGGCATGAATGGGTCCGTCGTAGCCAATCTTGCGCAGAGAATCCAGGAATGCCTTTACCGGAATCACACCCGTCGCCGCGGGCAGCTCGCGCGAAGAATCCACCTGCTGGTCGAGTGGAATCCCCGCCGGCGCGTCGTTCAGGTCCACTGTGACAATATCTTCGTTGCGCAGCGCGAGCAAATCTTCGCCCGTCTCCTCGGCATTGAACCAATGCCAGCTATCGAGCTGAACGCCCACGTTGCCCGTGCCGATGGCCACGATGAGTTCCTTGATCTCGCTCAAGGTATGAAGAAAGGGGTGCCGCTGACTTCTCCACAAAGTCTTGGCCGAAACGTATTCCAATCCCAATCGCTGGCCATGCTCCTTGAGGGTCACCGCGCACTCTCTGAGGCGGGACGCGTGTCGGCGGAAATTCTGGAGATAGGTGAGCTCGTCGCTGCAGGGCATGATCCACGTGGTGACGCGCGTGACTCCGGCTTTCTCCAAGATGCCGGCGACCGTTGACAGCTTCTTCAATCCTTCGCTGAAAGTTGCTTCGTCCTTACGGAAATCCACCGGCAGTCCGGCGGCGCCGAGTTGCAAGTTTTTCGACTTCAACTCGTTGAGAAGCTTTTGCAGTTCGTCATCCGAGAGCCGCGAAAAATATCCGGCGTCGGGGTCAACGCCCTCAAAGCCGTACTTGACCGCGAGGTCCACCGACTCGGGGAAATTGGCTTTGACGCCGATTCGCCCGCAACTCAAGACCACGAAGAATTTCCGCTCTGGGATTCCCGCGGCGAGCGGCGCTGCAGAAAGCGGCCTAAACGCGGTAATGCTCGCGCCCCCCAATCCGGCGGCGGTCAGGAAATCTCGACGGTTCAGTTGGTGTTTGGACATGATGGCCCCGGTCAAATGAGTGTGGCACGAACTGTCGCGGCCTAGCATCTCTCGTTCTTCATTGGCGAGGAGAAGGGTCGATTGCAAGTGATGCCGTCTGTTCGTGCGCGTGATAGGAACTGCGAACCAGCGGCCCGGATTCGACGTGGCGGATGCCCAGCCGCTCGCCTTCGCTCTTGAGCGCCGCAAACTCCTCCGGCTGCCAGAACCGCGCCACCGGCAACTGCTCACCCGACGGCCGCAGGTACTGGCCGATGGTTACGATATTCACTCCCGCGGCGGCGAGGTCGGCAAGGAGCGCGTGGACTTCTTCAATTGTCTCGCCCAGGCCAACCATCAAGCCGGACTTGGTGGGAATCGAAGGCGCAATCTCGCGCGAATGGCGCAGCAATCGCAGCGAGCGCTCATACCGCGAGCCCCGTCGAGCCACAGAATACAGGCGCGGAACGGTTTCGATATTGTGGTTGAGAATATCGGGGCGAGCGCCGAGGACGGTTTCGACCGCTTCGTCCGCGCCGCGAAAATCCGGTATCAGGACTTCCACCTTGCAGCCGGGAATCCGCCGCCGCAGGGCTTCGATGGTGAGGGAGAAAATCCCCGAGCCGCCGTCGGCAAGGTCGTCGCGGTCTACGGACGTGACAACGACATACTTGAGTCCCATGCTGGCGGCGGCTACGGCCACGCGCTCGGGTTCCTCCCAATCGACTTCGCCCGCCGGGCGGCCCTTCGGCACGGCGCAGAATCCGCAGCGCCGCGTGCAGAGGTTCCCGAGAATCATGAACGTCGCAGTGCGGTGCTGCCAGCACTCGCCGATGTTCGGGCAGCGGGCGCTTTCGCACACGGTGTGCAGGTCGAGGCGCCGCATCAGCCGCTTGAGGTTAAAGAAGTTGTCCCCGCTCGGGATGCGAACCTTGAGCCACTCCGGCCGCCGCGCGGGCCGCGTGGCATCAGCGATTTGGACAAGCTCGGTCATCGGCGTCCCATTGTAACTCGCCGCCTTCCGTCCGATAAAGAAGGATTCTGGCCCGTCTCGGAGGGAGGCTCACAGACCTCTTGACAAGCGTCCGACATTGCAGTATATTCTGTCATGACAGAACTTACAGAAGGATCCCATGCACCTATCACCGGTTACGACCAAGTTCATCCTGCACTGGGGCGAAATGGGGACGCGCTGGGGCATCAACCGGACGGTCGCCCAGGTCCACGCCCTGCTTTATGTCTCGCCCAAGCCTCTGAACGCCGAGGAGATCGCGGAAACGCTCTCGGTGGCGCGCTCGAACGTCAGCACCAGTCTGCGCGAGCTGCAGAGTTGGGGCATCGTCAAGCCCGTGCACCTGCTGGGGGACCGGCGCGAGCATTTCGAGGCGATGAAAGACGTCTGGGAGATGGCGCGCGTAATTCTCGATGAACGCAAGCGGCGCGAGATCGACCCCACGGTGACTCTCCTCCGGGAGTGCGCGGCGGAACTGAAGCGCGCCGAGCATCCCGACGAGAGCACGTTGCAGCGCTTGCAGGAGATGCTCGGGTTCCTGGAGATCATGACGTCGCTCTACAACGAGCTGCGCGTCCTGCCCAGCGGTACGGCTCGGAAACTGGTGAAGTGGCGGGGCAGGCTGCGCAAGCTCCTGGACGCGGGTTTGGAGTCATAGGTGGCAGTGCTTTTTTTAAGGCGCGCATTTCATTGTGTACAGAAATATCAGTCTACAAAGATGGCTAAGAGTCAACTCAACAGGAGCCTAACAGGGATGGAGGAGGCTCAAGTGATGCCAAAGCCGATTTGCAGGCGCTATTTCCGAATGGCCCTCTGGGGGGTAGCCGCATGGATCGCGGCCTCCGCAATTCGGGCTCTCAGGGTTCCTCCCCAGGCCAGTTCCAAAGCGAGTCGCTCACAGGCAGGGCTGCGAGGGATTTGGCAGTTACATAACTCGTCGGAGAGCCTGTGGAGCGACGGCTGGTCGAACTAATCGACGACCTAGCACGCGTCGCGTCGGGCAAGGACGAACACCACGAGAGAGTATTCCTCACCTTCGAGATTGGGGAGCCATGGCTGGACTTCTCGATGCACACGACGAAGCTCGCGAGTTTGACGCCGTCACCGGCGCGTTTTCGTATTCCGGAAAGTACATCGCGCGCCGATTGCTGGCGACCGGAAGGAAGGTAAAGAATCTCACAGGTCATCCCAATCGTCCGGACCCGTTCGACGGCCGTGTCAGCGTTGCGCCACTCGATTTCGACAATCCCGAGCGTCTGGTGGCAAGCCTGCGCGGGGCGATCACGCTCTACAACACTTACTGGATCCGCTTCGAGCGCGGGCCGTTCACTTTTGCGCAGGCGGTCGAGAACTCACGGATATTGTTTGGCGCGGCGCGCGACGCGGGCGTCCGGCGAGTCGTTCACATAAGTGTGTCGAATCCTTCCACCGCGGCGCATCTGCCGTATTTTCGGGGAAAAGCGGGAGCGGAGAAGGCCGCCATGGAATCCGGGATGAGTTACGCTATCCTTCGGCCCACGGTCGTTTTTGGAGAAGAGGACATCCTCATCAACAACATCGCTTGGCTGCTGCGAAAGTTCCCGGTGTTTGCCATTCCGGGAGCGGGAGATTACCGCCTGCAGCCCGTTTTCGCGGAAGACGTCGCAGATTTAGCGGTTCGCGCCGGGCGGCAGAAGGAAAACACGGTCTCCGATGCGGCGGGGCCGGACGCCTTCACATTCAAGGAACTGGTCCGGCTCATTGCCTGCACCATCGGAAGCAGGGCGCGAATCGTGCACATGAATCCGTGGTTGGTTCATGTTGCCTGCCAGTTTCTGAGCGTTGGGTTGCGAGATGTTCTTTTGACACGCAACGAAATCGCTGGTCTGATGGCCAATCTGCTGGTTTCGGAGCAGCCCCCATCGGGCCGCACGCGATTGGCCGATTGGCTGCTGCGCAATTCCTACCGGCTGGGGACGCGTTACGCCTCAGAACTCGCTCGGCACTTCCGTTAATCGCGCGAGCCAAGGGAAGGGAGGAAGCATGGCGATTCGGCCTTCCGATCTTTGGCGCTGGGATGGAGAAATCGACCGCAGCCCCTATGCTTTGTTCGGCGTTGTCGGGTTCGCGCTTAGGAACAACCTCGTACCAGCATCACATGTGGCCCGCCGAATACTGGCAGTTGTGGTCGGATGCGATCATTCACCGCATCCATCTCCGTGTCCTCAAACAGATCAAACGCCTGGCAGAGGCGAACGCCCGGTCCGCCGCCAGCCGCTGATCGCGGCGCCCGATGGCGAGCGTTGACCCGCACCCGTCTTCTTTATCGGATAGCTCCGCGACGAAAGTTAGCCGTTTAATCCTTTCGCGTGCTCGTGAGATACTATGCGGCCTCGGTCGCGAGAGATTCCCGCGCACAGCGGGCATTCCGCACCGAGAACGCACCATCACGGTGGAATGAGCAACTCACCCACCCCAACACCGACGAATGCGGGCACGGCGGCTCCGCGCCTGAAGCGCGTCCTGACGCTCTGGGACCTGATTTTTTACGGCATCGTGGTCATCATGCCGATCGCGGCCGTGCCGCTGTTCGGCGTGGCGCAGAAACTTTCCGACGGCCACATGGTGACCACCATCCTCATCGCCATGGTGGCCATGATGCTGACCGCGTTCAGCTACGGACGCATGGCGGCGCTTTATCCCATGGCCGGTTCCGCCTACTCCTACGTGGGGCGCGGGCTCAGCCCGCATCTCGGATTCCTTGCCGGCTGGGCGATGTTCCTCGATTACCTGATCATCCCGCTCATTTGCACCATCTACGGCGCGCTGACGGTGCAGCGCGTGGTCGGGCCGATGCTTCCTCAGGTTCCGCCCAGAATACTCTACGTGGTCCTCGCCGCCCTCTTTGCGGGGACCATGACTTTCTTGAACCTCCGCGGCATCCGCGCCACCGCCCGCACCAACCTCGTGCTCCTCGTCATCATGTGCACGGTCATCGGCGTGTTCATGCTTCTGGCGCTTCGCTTTCTGTTCCAGGCGCAGGGCTGGGGTGGAGTCTTTTCTTCGCTGCCGTTTTATGATCCCCGGACATTCCACTTCGGCTCGATCGCCACCGCGACGTCGCTGGCCGCGCTCACCTATATCGGCTTCGACGGTGTGACCACGCTTGCCGAAGACGTGCAAAATCCCA
>Ga0315277_10008242_pt1 | contig 13425 bp, 8 predicted proteins | sample YL17G05_15_MG_FD_203695 | JGI IMG/M metagenome (GOLD analysis project Ga0315277, IMG submission 203695) | Sediment microbial communities from Yellowstone Lake, YNP, Wyoming, USA - YL17G05_15 | ecosystem: Environmental > Aquatic > Freshwater > Lake > Sediment | place: USA: Wyoming | collected...
CCACGACCAAAGTTCCTTAGCATCGTCCATGACGCTCTCCTTTCGGGTATCAGGCGTGTCGTTTCCAACCGCATGATGTCCCGAAAGGGGCGTCCTTGTGAACACCAAAAGTACTAGAAACTACTGACTAACGCTGTAGCCGCAAACTCCAAACGAAGACAACCAGGTGCGTGTCACGCACCCCACAACTATGCCAGGGCACGGTCCGAACCCGGCTGCTACGTGTCGACGAACCGCACCCCGGAGATGCCCTCGCCCTCTCCTTTCCGTCGGCGTGCTCTCACGGGGTCGATGGCGCCTAGAGTTCTACCTGTCACAACACCCTACTGCCCACTTGCACCACCAACTGCAATCACAAGCGCAGCAAAGAGAACCCTTAATGAAACAACCGCCGCATTTTACAGCTACACATCCAAGATAAGCAGCCCAACTTGTCTTAGGACAAGTCACTAAAGACTCCAGGCAAGTGGAAACACAATGTTTCCTCATGTACGCTTTGACGCATGACCACCAGCTCGTTGCCGGTGCGATCTTGAGGTCTCTGCCAATCGCGTATTCTGTTGCCTTGTCAAAATTGCCTCCCGGAGCCAAAAGATAGAACGAGTAGGTCTGACTTTCTTTCCCTGCGGTGACGACAACCTGTGCAACAGCCGCCGCATCCTTGGAGCCTGGTTTGGCATAATCTTGAAGGTGGACCGCGAAGTCTACTGTTGTTCCTTTAGCTTTGTCTTGATAAGTCTCAGTGACTCCCCAGAAATTCTTGGGTCCTGTTTGAGCTGCGAAACCTTGCTTAGTGAGATGCGTGTTGAGAGCCCTTATTTGCTTGTCGACTTTGTTGAGACTCACGAATTTTTTGGCCAGGACGTCTGCCGTCAGGACTTCCGACTTTATGGGTTTGAGTTCTACGGCAGGACGCTCAACTCTTCTGGTTTTTTCCGCCCCAAATGAGAGCGTCGAGTTTAGCACGAGACCACACAGAACTGCGATCGCCGTAGCGGCGTTAACGAACGTCTTCATAATGCTCTCCTATTCGTGCCTGCAATGAGCGGCTAACTTGTTCGCCTGCTCCGCAGAATATGTGGGCCGATTGTCCCCTCAAAGTACTTGAAACACCGATTTTCCGAGGATTCTCCAGGACCGAGCCGCCACAAAACCCGCCCCCTCTGTGCCAACCATAGGCGGGGCAAGCCGATTTCCCAGCCCGGAAATGGGGATATAAAACGCACGTCGCGGCGATTGGTGTGGTCTATGGACCAGCAAACCCCGCGGTTCACGCGCCGCCTGGCGCGTCATTGATTTGCCCTGCCACGACTCCAAAGCCGGATGGTCTAGGGTGGAGCCCTAGCTCGTCGCCTTTTCGACCCCGAATTCCGCGGAGGACCCCGAACGTCATACCCGCCCTGCAACAAATGCCTCGCCAATGAATTCCGCAGGGTGTAACAACTGGCACGCTTCGTGATGCCCACCCAGCGAACGGCTTCTGCCGCGGCCCACCGCACAAGGGTCTCGTGCACGCGATCTCGCCCCTGCTGCGCGGTCCCCTCGTTTTGCGCCTCCGCCTTGGCGATCCCCGCCGGATAGCGGATGTGGGGGAAGAAGGAAAACCGCTTGAGCCAATGGAAACGACCCTCCTCTGCGCGGCGGCTGTAGTGTCCAGACCGCAAGGCCTGGCGAAGCTGATCCAAGAGTCTCGGTCTTGGGTTCCCCGGTCCAGGGGCCTGCGTAAGCCCGGCTGGAACCCTGGGAGACGTTCTGGCTTGAGACGTTTCCATGGGCTTCAGCTCCATACGCCGCAGCCGTCGAGGGCGTCGAATGTCGGCAGCCGCCCTCGAAGGTGGATGGCGACAAGTCTAGCCGTGGCCAAAAAGGATGTCAATGACCTCGCGACCTGAGTCATCCGCAGTCTTGTGCGGCCTTGATGATGGCACGGAGCACGGCTGCAAGTGCAACCGCGGCAGAGAGTTCGATCCCCCCAAGCGGGAACGTTCGGTTTTCCCGTCCACGATTGCTGTCGCCCAACAGGGCTAGAGACTGACGTTGCTTTACTCACGGCTGCGTCGTTGGTTCTGCGGCATGGCTGCGGACCCGCAAACAAATGGCTTGCCAGGGGGTAGCCGTTCAAGGTCCAGCCCACGCCGGTCGGTCAGCCTCAACGGCGCTGCCGTGAGTCTGAATTGGCGGCCCAGAGAAGTCAAGCCAATAGGCACGCCCTCGAGAGATCCCCAAACTCGGGAGAACCTACCCAACAAGCCCCCCCGAGAAGTGGGCCGGCGCCCGTTTCTGGCCGGGGACGGCCCCCGGAACGGCCACCTTGCCGTGTGACGCGGCCACCGCGGGGTGGCGAGCGATGTTCAAGGAGCGGCAGGGTCCGCCCCCTCACGAGAACCGGCAGGGCGACAATCGAGCCCAGTGTCGCATACTTCGTGGACCAGACCAGCTACGAATACTCTTGCCGATTCTGCGGATTCGTACAAGAGGAGCCGTCCAGAAGACTACGAATTGGGACGTTCGCCGTTTTCGCCGCAGGATTTCTGTTTCTGACGGGTGCCGTCGGCCTTGTCATTGCAGTACACAACGATCACGGACGTGCTGCTGCGACCGCCCTTGTTCTCGTAGGGTCAGCCGTTGTACTCTATTGTTTTGGCTGGAATTGTTTTGGCTGGACGGGAATCACATGCAGGACGGCCAAGGCGTGCATCGGGCCCGCTGGCTCCGGCCTGGAGGACTTGAATCGGTCGACCAATATACTGGAGCTGGACCTGAGCTCGTACTTCCCGATCGACGCTACGCTGAAGCATCTTCAAGGGCTAACCAGCCTGCAAACGTTGAATCTCAGCCAGAGTGACTTAAGCGACGACGGTCCGTTGCACCTCGCAGGACTGATAGGTCTTCAAAGCCTGCAGCTCGCCGATACCCTGGTTACGTACGCGGGCTTGAAGCACCTGAAAGGACTGAGGAACCTCCAAAGGCCCGACCTTGCCGCCGACAAAGAAAATGCTAGACTCTGGGCATGAATGGTCGATCCCGAACAGTCCGCGCGGCGAAGCTCAGTGATCAGGGCCGCTGAAAACGATCATTCACGAAAGAACCAACTATGGACAGGACCCTCTCCCACGAACCACCCGTCTCTGCAAGAACCGATTCCGCGCCGAAAGCCGCCCCCGGCGGTGGGCGGGTCGTGTCGATCGACGCGCTGCGCGGCTTCGACATGTTCTGGATCATCGGCGGCCGGGCTGTGTTTCTGGCGATTGTCGGGCTGTTCGTCACCGATCTCCCGCCATCGCTCCAGGAGCAAATGGACCATCCTGCTTGGGTCGGCTTCTCAGCCTGGGACATGATCATGCCGCTGTTCCTGTTCGTCGTGGGCGCCGTGATGCCGTTTTCCTTCGCCAGGCGGCTGGAGGAGGGGCAGAGCAAGGCCCAACTGTATCGCAAAATCGTCATCCGCACCCTGGTGCTGTTCGTCCTGGGGATGGTCGCCCAGGGGAACCTGTTGGATTTCGACCTCTCGACGCTGCACATCTACAGCAACACGCTCCAGGCCATCGCCTGCGGCTACTTCGTGGCGGCGATGCTGCTGCTGGATCTGTCGGTGTTCTGGCAAATCGTGATCACCGCCGCGTTGTTGGTCGGTTACTGGGAATTGCTGATGGTGATCCCGGTGCCCGGATATGAGGCCGGCATCCTGGAGCCGCGGCTCAACTTGGCGCGCTACATCGACCAGGCGATTCTCGGGCGGTTTGTGGACGGCACGACCTACACCTGGATCCTCAGCGGCATGGGCTTTGCGGCCACCGTGATGCTGGGCGTCTTCTCCGGCCAGTTGCTCCGGTCCCGGCAGCACCCCTGGCTGAAGGTGCTCTACCTGGTGCTGATCGGCCTGGGGTGCCTCGGGCTGGGTTGGCTGTGGAGCCCGTGGTTCCCCATCATCAAGCACATCTGGAGCAGCTCCATGGTCCTCTGGGCCGGCGGCTGGAGCTTCCTGCTGCTGGCGCTGTTCTACGCGGTGATCGACGTGATCGGGCTGAAGTGGTTGGCCTATCCGTTTGTGGTCATCGGCGCCAACGCCATCGCCGTCTACATGGTCACGCGGCTGGTCGATTTTCATCATGTCAGCGACCCGTTCGTGGCCGGCCTGGCCCGGCATCTGGACTCCTTCCGGGGAGTGCTCTACAGAGTCGCCGCTGGACAGACTCTCCACGAAGTGGGCTGCGGCGAGGCCTTCCGCGACGTGGCCGCATTTGCCGTGATCTGGCTGATCCTGCTGTACATGTACCGCAAGAGGACCTTCGTTCGGATCTGAGAGGCTATCCGAAAAGGGGCGAACGACAGTCCCCTCCACCTCTGGGAGAGGGTCGGGGTGAGGGCTTCTTGGCGAGGAGGTCTGCGGTTTCCTTGCCCAACTTCACTGCGGTCCCTCTCCCCGCAAGCGGGGCAAGGGGAGGCGCGGTGAAGGTGTGACCGTCACCCCCTCACCCCGTCACCCCGTCACCCCTCCCGTCCGCTCACCCGCCGGCCGGGCGGAGTCAGCCGGTTCGGGCAGGGCGTCCGGGGTGGAGACCATCTCCTGCAACTGCTGCGGAGGGATCACCACGCCGCAACTGATGATGAACTGAAACGCCTGGTCGATGCTGACGTTCAGGTCGATGGTCTCGCTCTTACGGGCGGTGATCGCGAACCCGGTCAGCGGCATGGGGGAGGTGGACACGAACAGCGTCAGGACCGGCTCGTTGGCCACCGCGCGGATGTCGAGCATGCCCTCGCCGGTCACGAAGGCCAACGTCCAGATTCCTTTGCGGGGATACTCGACGGCCACCACGCGGGCAGATTCGATTTCCGGCCTGCTGAACAGGAAGTCGCTGACCTGCTTGACCGCGGCGTACACGTCGCTGACCAGCGGCAGCCGATGGATTCCCCGCTCGAAGCGGTGCACGAAGAAGCGCCCGATCCCGGCCGCCATGAATTTGCCCAACAGGTACAGCAAGAAGATGAAAAGCGCCAGGAAGAAGGGGATCGTAAAGTGCGGTCTGAGATACTTCACTTCGACGAAGCGGCGATAATAGGCCAACCCACGTTGCGGCAGCGATTCCTTGCCCGGATTCTCCAGAACCCGGTCGTAAACCACCTTCGGGATGAAGGTCACGTACCCGTGGTCTTCCAGCCGCTGGAAATTGCGGCCCTCGACCACCGGGTTCGTGTTGGACTTGTCGGCCTCAGGCAGGTCCTTCGGCTGGAGGATCTCGGGCCTGACCCAGACCCACAACAGTCCTTCGCGGGCCAAGGTCGTAACCGGCTCCAGCACGTAATGCTGGGTGGTGTTGACGATCCACAGAAAGATCAGAATTGTCAACAGCGGTGGGACGACGACCCCCAATCCGCGGACGAGCGCCTGGCGGAAGGGATGGGGAACACGTTTCTTGTGCCTGATCAGGTCGATGTCGGTAGCCATACGGTGCATTCTTCTCCTTGGCCCGCTGAAAGCAAGGGGCGGCGCCGCGGGCGGCAAGCTCACGCCTACCCCCGTCCCGAATCCGGCCCTTCGGCCCTGGCCACGACCACGGCGGCCACCAGGCTGGCGCCCGCCTGCTTGAGGACTTTGGCGGCCTCGCTGCAGGTGGCCCCGGTGGTCAAGATGTCGTCGACCAGCAGCACTCCCCGGCCATCCAAATGGTAGCCTGCCCGGACGCGGAACGCCCCGCGGACGTTCCGAAACCTCTCGCGGGGCGGTAAGCTGGCCTGCGGCAGGGTGTTACGGCACCGCGAGAGGACCCGGCGTCCGACCGGGATACCCAGGCTTCGGCCCAGGCAGTCGGCCACGGTCTCCGGGCTGTTGGTTCCCCGCCCCAGCCGCCGGGTCCAGTACATGGGCACCGGCACGATCAGCCCACCGCCCAGGTCGGCCAATTGGCGGCCGCGGCGGAGTGCCAGCAGCCGGCCCATGGCGGCGGCAAGCGAACCGCCGGAGGGCCGCTTCATCCGCAGGACCATCTTACGCAGCCCCAAATCGTAACCGCCCAAGGTCACAACCGTGTCAAACTCCACGCGCGTTCTATGGCAGAGCCAACATCCTCCTGTCGATTCGCGCTGGCCGCCACTGAGCGCGCCGCAACGGGCACAACCGAGCCACACCTCGGGCGCCAGCAACAGGCGACAGTCGGCACACACCAGCAGGTCGTCCGGGCTGGATAACAGATCAGCGTCGCAGCAGAGGCAGCGGGGCGGAAACAGCAGGTCCAGGCCCACCGCAGCGGAGCGGGCAGCAACTCTACGGATGTGGTGAACCAGTCGGGGCACCAGGGCATCTTCTAGAGCAAAGGGCCTGCGCAACAACAGTAGTCTATTACCATTCAGGGTGCCTGTGGTCGAGCGCAGCGAGCCCACAGCCTATGATTCCGGGGGCTCGCTCCGCTCGACCCCGGCCACCCGACGCGAACGGGGGGGAGGAAAAAGGGGACAGGTCCAATTTGTGCGAAGCACCCTTCGGGCCGTTCCGGCAAATTGGACCTGTCCCCTTTTTCCTGCCAAACGCCTTGACTCGCAGGGGCCGGTTACCTATGCTGCCACCTCGAACGTCTCACCGCCATCATATCTGACGAAGTGCGAGAAGCCATGCCCCACCAAGGCGGCTTGAGCCGGCGAGCGGGCTGGGCGGGAGGCGAACCGATCGCCAACCTGTTGATGGCCAAGACCTTGGCCCATCCGGAGTTGGTCTCGCTGGCCGCCGGCTTCGTCGATCACCGTTCCCTGCCGGTCGAGCCCACCCGCCAGGCGCTGGACGCCATCTGGTCAAATCCCGAGGAGGCGCGGGCTGGCTTGCAGTACGGCACGACGATCGGCTACCCACCGCTGAGGGAGGCCGTGTTGGAGCGGATGCTCCAGGCCGACGGCCGCAGCCGCCGGGACCTCAGCGTCTCGGTCGACCAGGTGGTGATTACCGCCGGCAGCAACCAACTGCTCTATCTGGTCAGCGACGTGCTGCTCGATCCTGGCGACGTGGTGATCTGCGGAGCGCCAAGCTACTTCGTGTATTTGGGCACCGTAGGCAATCTGGGTGTCAGGGCAGTCGGCGTCGAGACGGACCAGCACGGACTGATCCCGGAGGCCATCGACGGCGAGTTGGCCCGGTTGGAGGCCGCCGGCGAGTTGGGCCGGGTCAAGGCGATCTACGTGACCACCTACTACGACAATCCCACCGGGGTGACTCTCACGGCCGACCGCCGGGCCGCGCTGGTGGAAATCGCGCAGCGATGGTCCCGCCAGAGCAAGATTTACGTCATCGAAGACGTGGCCTATCGGGAGCTCCGCTACTATGAGGACGACACCCCCAGCCTGCGGGCCTTCGATCCGGATGGGGAGACGGTGGTTCAGGCGGGGACGTTCTCCAAGTCGTTCTCGCCGGGCATCCGTGTCGGTTGGGGAATCCTGCCGCCAGGGCTGGTCGAGCCGGTCCTGGCCCAGAAGGGAAACCTCGACTTCGGCTCGCCCAACCTCAACCAGCACCTGATGGCCAAGGTGCTTCAGATGGGGCTGTTCGACCCGCACGTCGAGCGGCTCCGCGCCGGTTATCGGGAGAAGATCGACGCCATCCTGGGGGCCGCCGACGAGCTGCTCTCTCCGATCGAAGGGATCCAGTGGGTCCGCCCGGCCGGCGGGCTGTACGTCTGGCTGCGCCTGCCGGAGGCGATCGACAGCGGGCTTTCGGGCCCCTTGTTCGATCGGGCCGTCGCGGAAGGAGTTCTCTACGTCCCCGGCGGGTACTGTTATCCCAAGCTGGGCCGATCGCCGAGGAAGAACATGATCCGGTTGAGCTTCGGCATCCAGTCCTGCCAGGGGATTCGCCGGGGGATCGAGGCTCTGGCCCGGGCAATCCGCCAGGTGCACTGATGTGGATTATCGACCGCTACCTGTTGCGCCAGTTCCTGAAGACCTTCGTGATCTGTTACCTGAGCCTGACAGGGCTGTACATCGTCTTCGACGCCTTCACCCACCTGGACGAATTCCTCAACTACAGCGATCGCGGCGGCGGGCTGCTCTGGCTGATGGCCTCGTTCTACGCCTACCAGGCGATCCTGTTCTTCGAGTTGACCAGCGGGTTGCTGACGCTGGTGGCGGCCATGTTCACGCTGGCGTGGATCCAGCGTCACAACGAACTGACGGCCTTGATGTCGGCCGGCATTTCCCGGACTCGCGTGGTGGTGCCGGTGATCTCGGCGGCGGTGGTGATCGCCCTGCTGGCCACGGCCAACCGCGAGCTGGTCATCCCCGGGATTCGCGATGAGCTGGCCCGTCAACCCAGCAACCTGCTCCGCGACCAAGGCCAGCGGCTGCAACCGCGATACGACAACCAGACCGACGTGCTGATCCGCGGCAAGGCGGTCTACGGCGACCGGCAGCGGATCGAGCGGCCCGATTTCCTCTTGCCCGAGAGACTCAACCAGTACGGCCACAAGCTGGCGGCCGAAAACGCCTTCTACCAGCCGCCGGAGGGAGACCGGCCCGGGGGATATCTGCTGGAAAACGTCGAACAGCCCAAGGACCTCGGCAGTCGGCCCTCGCTGCGGCTAGGCAATCAGCCTGTGCTGATCACCCCGCGCGACGCCGACTGGCTGAAGCCCAACCAGTGTTTCCTGGTCAGCGACGTGGGCTTCGAGCAGTTGACCGAAGGTCAGGCGTTCCGGAAGTTCTCTTCGACGGCGCAGTTGATCTCCGGCCTTCGGAACCGGAGCCTGGACTACGGGGCCGACGTACGGGTGGCGATCCATGCGAGGATGGTCCAGCCGTTCTTGGACGTGACGCTGCTGTTCCTGGGCCTGCCGCTGGTGGTGTCGCGGGAAAGCCGCAACGTGTTCCTGGCCATCGGGATGTGCATCGGCGTGGTGACCATATTCCTCCTGGTGGTGATCGGATTGCAGCACCTCGGCTCGATCTATCTGGTGGACCCGGCCTTGGCGGCCTGGGCGCCGCTGATGCTGTTCGTCCCGCCGGCCGTATGGCTGGCCGAATCGATGTGGCGGTAGCAGCGGACCACTACTCGAAGCCGACGGGTGGCTGGGGTCGAACGAAGTGAGCCCCCAACCCCCCGGGCTTTCCGGGGGCTCGCTGGCGCTCGACCCCGGCCACCCGAAAATCGGACCAGCCGAACTTGGGACTACTGCCACTACTCAAAGCCGGCCCAGGCGTCTCCCATGTCACCACCAGGTGCTGGCCCGCTTGGGCCCCTCCGGGAGGCCTGTGACCCACGATCACGCGGCCCGGGCACCGATCGGCCTTGATTGCCCCTGGTGACCGGTCCCGTCGGACGGCCCTCCGGCCCTGGCGCGGGAGCCGCACTCGGGCCTGCCGCCGGTGGACCTTGGCTTGCTACTTCCGCGCGTGCGAGCTGGCCGCCCGCGCCGGCCGGATTCAGGACATTCAGGCACTCCGTCGGCGTGATGAAGCCGTCGTTGTTCAGGTCCAACCGCGTGAACTCGGCCACCGCCGCGGCGGTCCAGGAACGGGGAGACTCGAACTCGGCCATGGCCACCTGCCCGTCGGCGTTGGCGTCCTTTTGGGCAAACCAGTCGGGAAGTCCTGCGGGCAGGAGTTCTGTGGGCGTGGGGACGCGATACGACTTGGGCTGCTGGGGGCTGCCCGAACCAGACCCGGCACGCTCCGAGCCGGACGAACTGGCCGAGCCGGACGGATTGGCCGGCCCCCCACGGTCTCCACCGGGACCTCTCCGGGCAAAGCCGCTTAAGCGCTGGGCCAACTCGTCGGCCGTGACCGCGCCGTCGTGGTTGCGGTCGGCCTCTCTGAAGTCACCCCATCTCTCATTCCACTCGTCGGGCTCCAGCCTGCCGTTTCCATTACGGTCGGCCTGCCGCATCATCGCCTCGGCAAAGCGGCTGGTCCTTTCATCATTATTGCCTCCCCGGGGCGACGGGCTGCCTCCCCGGGAGGAGGACGACGAAGACGTGCGGGACGCCGACCCCGACGCTATGGAGGCTCTGGTCTTGCCGGTCGCAGTGCTGCTGGGCCGCTGGCCGAAACTCAGGACGGAAGACAGCCCCATGTCGATGCCGAAACCGGGCACCAGGGGCTCTTCAGCCGGTTTCTTAGCCCCGGCCTCCCCCGAGGAGGTCGAACTGGAGCCTCGCTCGGCCTGAGCCGCCCGATTCAAGGCGTCTCGCAAGCGGTTGACGGAAATCGGGAACGTGGGTGGGATTCCCGCCCTTTGGGCCATCATCTCCACGAGGTTCCGCCGCCGGCCGTCGACCTCGTTTTCCTCGATCCGGCCGTCGCCGTCGGCGTCCATCTCCCGGAGGAAGCGATCGAGCCTCTCCCCGCCATCGGCGCCGCCGAAAGGCCCCTGAAATCCTCGTCCCTGGCCCCGAGCGTCACCTGAAGGTGGTCCTCCCCGGCCCCGGAAATCGCCCTGCGGCCCTCCGCGGCCGCGGAAATCCCCCCGCGGCCCTCCCCCGCCGGGGAACTCGCCCGGGGCGCCGCCCATGCCGCGGAACCCCCCGCGGCCGCGAAATTCGCCCGACGAGCCGTCCTGGCCGCCGAACTCGTCCGCCGCCGCTCCGGGCCCCCGCCGCCCCCCTCTCTGCCCGAAAACAGGGGCCGCGGCAACCGCCACCACCGCCACGGACACCAGGGCGATGCCCATCGACACCTTCCGGGTTCGGCGCATCTTGGGTTCCCCTTTTCCGGGAGTGCACGAGTTGAATTTTGCACCCTACCCCCGAAGTCTAGCCAGGCGCGGGAATCCGCTTTAGGGGAGGTATGCTTGTTCTATCGACGGGTTTATCGCGAGGACTGGACCCATGGATTATAAACCCCGAGATAGGGGTTCGGTTCCGCGGATCCTCCCGCCAAGGGCGCGAAACCGGACACGCCCGGCGGGGTTTATTAGGGAGTCCGGGCGACAGTGGGGTCGCCCGGCAGTGTAGTCGGTTCTTGTTTTCGGTCCGCTTTTGAAAGGAGCGCACGATGACCCGATTCCCACGTCTGTTTCTTTTTGCCCTGGCGCTGCTGGCAGTGGGGCTCGCCTGTATCCCCGCCGAGGCAGCAGGCCAGCCCGGGGGGCCGCGCGGTGGGCCGTTTGGCGGCATGCGCGGGGGACCTTTTGGTGGTGGCCTGAACCTCGGTATGGTGGCTTCCAATGCGCAGGCTCAGGAGAAGTTGGCCTTGACCGACGCCCAAAAGGAGGCCGCTGCGGCGGCGATCAAGGCGTCCCGGCCCGACGGGCGCGGTGGGATGCCCAATTTCCAGGACATGACCCAGGAGGAGCGGGACAAGGCCATGAAGGAAATGGTGGCCGCCCGGCAGAAGCGGCAGGAAGACCTTGCCAAGGCGCTGAAAGAGGCCTTGGGCGCGGAGAAGTTCGCGAAACTAGAGCTGCTCGCTGCCGGTGTGGCCTTGCGGGCTGGCCCGAGGGGATTGGCCGACGCGGCAGTTGCCAAAGTGGTGGGGATCTCCGACGACTCTCAGAAGAAGGTTGCCCAGCTTGTTGAGGCATCGAACAAGAAGACAAGGGAACTCTTCCAGGGCGGAGGGGATCCGGAGGAGGTCCAGGGCAAGATAAAGGAACTCACGACGGCCCTGAATAAGGAAATCAGCGGCGCGCTCACGGCAGAGGAGAAGGAGAAAGTCAAGGCGGCCGTGGACGCCGCTGCAGACATCAAGATCGAGTTTGGGCGGCGCGGCGGCGGTCGCGGTGGCCGCGGCGGCGGTGGCGGTGGCGCACAGGGGGGAGCTAACTAACCCCTGTTGGGATAGTAGTCGACCTGCCTCCGGGCAGGCCGGGGTAGAGACGCCACTGCGTACGCCGAGTGCGCAGTCGGATCTCTGCAGAATGAATGATTTGCGTAACCACCCCGGGGGTCGGTCGTGTTCTGGCCCCCGGGGGGGCTTGCGTTCTGGGGGATAGGCTTTGGCGCCCTGGACGTAAGGGATGCCAGCCTTTATGCTAATAGATAGGGTGTTTACTGGCGGCGCCGAGCGGAAGCCGGCTCGGTTCGTGGGCATTCCGTCCCGCCTTTGATCGAGGCGACCTGCGTTGCCTCCCTTTCGAGAGGGTCTGGAACGATGGAAGCAGGCGAAATCCTCTTGAGAAAAGGTCTTCTTGACCGGCGGCAGTTGGATCTCTCGCGGGCGGCCCAATCCGACGGCGTCCGCCTGGATCAGGCGGCCGTCAATCTGGGATTCATCTCTGAGGACGTCGCGCTGCGGGCCTTGGGTGAAGAGGTTGGCCTGGAATTCGTGGATCTGGGCGAGGCGGAGGTCGATCTCTCGCTGTTGAGCAAGTTCCCGCAGAAATTCATCCACCGCGAGATACTCTTCCCCATCCGCCAAAACAACGGCACGTTGGTCGTGGCCACCAACGACCCGTTCAATCTCTACCCGCTGGACGAATTGAGCGTGGTTACGGGGCAGACCGTTATTCCCGTGCTGGCCAAGCGGTCGGAGATCGTCAACCTGATCAAGACCCATTTGGGCGTGGGCAGCGAGACGGTCGAGGGATTGTTGGCCCAGACGGACAACCGGGTAGAGTTGCTGGAGGAACTGCAGACGGACGGTTCCGAGCTCTCGGAGATGGCCCAGGAACCGTCGGTGGTGCGGCTGGTCAACGAGATCCTCTTGGAGGCGATCGAATTGCGGGCCAGCGACGTGCACGTCGAGTCGCAGGCCTCGGGGCTGCACATCCGCTACCGCATCGACGGCGTGTTGCACCCCCAGCCCGTCCCCCCGGAGATCACCCGGTTCCAGGCGGCCATTATCAGCCGTTTGAAGATCATGGCCCGGCTGAACATCGCCGAGCGGCGCCTGCCGCAGGACGGCCGCATCGAGTTGAGAGTCGCCGGTCGTGAAGTGGACGTGCGGGTGTCGGTGATCCCCATGATCCACGGTGAAGGGATCGTGTTGCGGTTGTTGGACAAAGGGGGCATGGACTTCACCCTCTCGAACCTGGGGATGAGCGACGAGCTCTACAGGATGTTCCAGGAACTGATCCGGCTGCCGCACGGGATCATCCTGGTGACCGGTCCGACGGGTTCCGGCAAGTCAACCACGTTGTACAGTTCGCTGCTGGAGATCCGCAGCGGCGAAACCAAGATCATCACCACCGAGGACCCGGTCGAGTACCAGTTGGAAGGCATCAACCAGATTCAGGTCCATCCCAAGATCGGGCTGACTTTCGCCAACACGCTGCGGCACATTCTGCGGCACGACCCCGATATCGTGCTGGTCGGTGAGATCCGCGACCTGGAAACGGCCGAGAACGCCATCCAGGCCTCGCTGACCGGCCACCTGGTCTTCAGCACCCTGCACACCAACGACGCCGCCGGGGCGTATATGCGGTTGACCGACATGGGCGTGGAACCGTTTTTGGTCTCCAGCACGGTCGAGGCGGTCATGGCCCAGCGCCTGGTCCGTACGCTCTGT
>Ga0315277_10008244_pt1 | contig 13421 bp, 11 predicted proteins | sample YL17G05_15_MG_FD_203695 | JGI IMG/M metagenome (GOLD analysis project Ga0315277, IMG submission 203695) | Sediment microbial communities from Yellowstone Lake, YNP, Wyoming, USA - YL17G05_15 | ecosystem: Environmental > Aquatic > Freshwater > Lake > Sediment | place: USA: Wyoming | collected...
GACTCAAGTGGATCTCGGCGGCATCGTTGAGCTGGGCGACGGCCTCATCGACGAACCCCTCCTGCCGGAGGAGTTCGGCCAAGCTGAGCTTGAAAGAGATGTTGTCCCGCTCCAGCTTGATCAGCTTGTCGTAGAGGAACATGAGCTCCTTGACCCGCTTCTCGCGCCGCAGCTTCTGCTCCGCCTTGAGGTACTCCCGCCGGGCCTCCGCGGTGAAGCCCTGCGAGATGAGCAGATCGCCCAGGCGGACGATCGTGATCACGTTTTCCGGATCGATCTTGCTGATCTTCTTGTAGATTGCCAGGGCCTGGGAAAAATAGCTCCTGGATTCATAGTAGCTGGCGACGGTTTGAAAGGCCCGTATCGCTTCCTCCTTCCGGCCGAGCTGGACATAGAGGTCTCCGATGATGTTGTTGATGCTCAAATCGGGCGAATCCCCGGAAAGGAGCTTCTTGTACTCGGCGATGGCCTCCTCGGTCCGCCCGGCTTTGACCTGCCGCTCGGCCAGCTCGAGGATCTTCGCCTTGTCGATCTTCTCGCTCATGCCCAGCCGGCCTTTCCCTCAAGGTTAAAGCTGAGACGGTGGAGGGGTGTCGGCCCTTTCTCCCTCAGAGCCCGGTAGTGATCTCTCGTCCCATAGCCCTTGTTCCTGGCGAGATTGTAGCCCGTGAAGAAATCTCCCAGCCGCTCGAGCATCTCATCCCGGACCACTTTGGCCACGATCGAGGCGGCAGCGACGGTCAGGCTCTTGCGGTCTCCCCCGGGAATACCGAGTTGCGGGCAGCCGAAGCCGTAGTCCCGGCGTTTGAATCCGTCGACGAGGAGGAAGTCCGGCCGCGGCGCCAGGTCGGCGACCGCCCGCTTCATCGCCTCGAGCGAAGCCCAATAGATGTTTTTCTCGTCGATCTCCAGGCTGGTCGCCAGCCCCACACCGACCGCATCCGCCTCGGCCAGGATCGACCGCACCAGCTCTTTTCTCTTTACAGGAGCGAGGAGTTTGGAATCATCGACCTGTCTCAGCCATCCCTTGACCGGCCGGAAAATCCAGCGCGAAGGGAAGACCACGGCCGCAGCCACGACCGGGCCGAAGAGCGCTCCCCGGCCGGCTTCATCGACGCCGGCGATCCTCTGGTAATTCTGAATCAGGATTTTTTTCTCGATCTTGAAATCCGCCATTTCTGCTCTTCAAGGAGAGGAATGGCCCCGCCCGGATATCCGGCTATCTGACCTCCCTCAGCTTGGCGGCCTTGCCCTTGAGTTCGCGCAGGTAATAGAGCTTGGCCCTCCTCACCCTCCCCTTCTTGACGACTTCGACCTTCTTGACGCTCTTCGCATGGAGGGGAAAAATCCTCTCCACTCCTACGCCGAAGGAAATCTTCCGCACCGTGAATGACGCCCCGAGGCCGCTTCCTCTTCTGGAGATGACGTCTCCCCGGAAAACCTGGATGCGCTCTTTATCTCCCTCTTTGATGATCACATGCACTTTGACAGTATCCCCAACGGCAAACGGTTCCAGGTCAGTCCTCCGTTCCTTTTCTTCAACTAAATCAATCAGGCTCATTGTCTTTTCCTTTCCTACGCGCTGGACCCAAGAGTTTTTGGCTGCCCGGAGCGGGTTTCTTCTTGGCCAGGAGGTCGGGCCGAACCTCCCGGGTTTTTTTCAGGGCCTCCCGGCGACGCCAGTCGCTAATTTTAGCATGATTTCCCGAGAAAAGCACCTGGGGGACCTTCATTCCCTGAAAATCCCGTGGCCGGGTGTAGTGCGGGAAATCGAGGAGGCCGTTGAAGAAAGAGTCCCGGCGGACCGACTCCCCCTTGCCCACAACTCCGGGGATAAAGCGGGAGACGGCGTCCATGACCACCCAGGCGGCCGGCTCGCCGCCTGTCAGGACATAGTCTCCGATCGATATCTCACCGTCCACCAGGTGCCGGCCGACCCGTTCGTCGACGCCCTCGTAACGGCCGCAGATCAGGATGACCTGTGGGACGCGGGATAGCTTCCGGGCCAGCGCCGAATCGAGCCTGACTCCCTGGGGAGACAGGAGGAAGACGCGGCTCCGCTTGTTCTTGCGGACGGCCTCGACCGCCTCGAAGATGGGCTCGGGCTTGAGGACCATGCCTTCCCCTCCGCCGAAGGGCCGGTCGTCCACCTGCTTATGCTTGTCATGGGTATAATCCCTGAGGTCATGGACAGAGATCTCGAGAAGCCCTTTTTCCAGCGCCTTCTTGGCCACTCCCCCAGAGAAAAAGCCGGCCAACATCTCGGGGAAGATGGTGATGACGTCAAATCTCATTCAAATCCAGTAGCCCGTCCGGCGGGTCGATACGGATCCGCTTCCCAGGCACATCCACTTCGATGCAGATCGACTCATGGAACGGGATGAGGATCTCTTTTCCTTCCCCTTCGACCACTAGAAGGTCGCCCGGGCCGGCGGACAGCACATCCTTGACCCGGCCGGTCATCTTTCCATGGCCGTCGATGACCGAGCAACCGATGAGCTGGAAAAGAAAGTACTCGTCCTTTGCGCGTTCCTTCAGGGCTTCCTCGGGGACAAGAACGTCCAGACCGGCCAGGCGGTCGGCTTGGGAGAGTGAATCCACGCCCTCCAATTTGAGGTCGAAATCTTTTCCTTGGGGGACCAAAGACTCGACGGCATATTCCCTGAGATCCCCCTCCCTGCCTATGAAAACTCTCCTCAGCCCCGAGCAATCCCTCGGCGTTATATAGAAGAATCTGAGTCTCAGCTCTCCTTTTTGACCTTGGCTTCTTAATATCCGGGCAACGGTGATCAACTATCCCTTTTCGATGATCTCGAGGTTGAATCTCCTCTTCAGTTTCATCCCAGCGGCACCGAGGATGATCCGAATGGCCCGGGCCGTACGTCCCTGTTTTCCGATGACTTTCCCCAGGTCCTCCGGAGCTACCTTGAGCTCCAGGATGGTGGTCTGTTCACCTTCCAGCTGGGAAACCTGCACCCTCTCCGGGGCGTCAACGAGCGCTTTGGCGATCAATTCAACGAGTTCCTTCACCGTGACCTCCTTAAAGGCAAAGAATGTTTAATCGGAAAGTTTTTGCCGCTGGGAAGCTCTATCCAAGAGAGATTGGACCGTCTGAGACGGCCGGGCGCCCTTGGCCAGCCAGGATTTGGCTTTTTCAAGGTCAATCTGGAACTCGACGGGGTCACCCAAGGGGTTGTAGTTCCCGATGAAATCCTTGGCTCTGCTCTGGCGGGAGCTCCGCGATTCCATGACGACGATCCGATAGAAGGGCTTCTTGGCCGCGCCGAAACGCATCAATCGCATGCTAAGCATTGGACACCACTACCTCTCAAAATGATTACAGATCATAGCGAAAATCGGCCCCGAAGTCAACCGGAATCAAAGTTTTGCAGGGAGAGGGCTTTGACAATTCGGCCGGGAATTGATAACTTCTCCCCCAAAAAAGAGGTCGTATCATGGCCTTGGCCGACTGGCTGGTCGTCGGAGTCCTATGTCTCATTTCCCTGGCCGTCGGCCTGATCTTCACCCGGCGGGCAGGCCGGCAGGGGGCCAGCGGTTATTTCACCGGCAACCGCAGTCTCCCCTGGTGGGCGATCGGGCTGTCCAACACCGCCACCTATCAGTCCGGCAACGGCGCTTTCGTCATGCTCGTCCTGGTCTTCGGACTGTCAGGGAACTGGATGTGGTGGGCCTCCTGGATCGTCTGGATGCCTCTCGTAGCTATCATCTGGGCGGCGATGTGGCGCCGCATGCAGATCGTCACCACGGCCGAGCTGATCACCCTTCGCTACGGAGGCAGGATCGCTCTCCTGGCGCGTAAGGTCTATGCCCTTCTCGGGTTTTGCTATGCCGTTATCATCATCAGCTACATCACGGGTTTTTTCGCCAAGACGGTCGCGCCCCTTATTCCCCTCAGCGAAGCGAAAATCCTGCTCATTTTCGGCGGCGTGACCGCGGTCTATACCGTTTTCGGAGGGCTTATCGGGGTTGTCTTCACCGACGTCATCCAGTTCTTCATCCTCTTCCTCGGCAACCTCATCTTCCTTCTTATCGCCATCCCCCAGCACGGCGGCTGGCAGACGATCTCGGAACGGGTGCAACTCCACCGGCCGGAGGCCCTGCAGCAATTCCCCCCGACCAGCCTGATCCCCGCCCTCACTGTGGCCATGCTCGTCCTCCAGGGTTTATTCTTCGCCGGTTCGCCCACGGCCGGTGAGGGAATGACGGCCCAACGCTTTATGGGCGCCAGGAACGAACGCCACGCCATAGGGGGTCAGCTCTTCAACTCCTTTTTGGCCCTTTCCCTGAGGACCATCCCCTTGATCGGGCTTGGCCTGGTGGCTCTTTCCCTCTTCTGGACCAAAGACCTCGTCGGCCAGGTTGGAGGCGCACCCCCAGGTTTCAGGCTTCTCCAGGATCCGGTTTATGCCTGGGGACAACTCGTCAGACTTTCGCGGCTTCCGGTCGGTTTCAAGGGCGTTCTGGTGGCCGCTGAAGCCGCCGCCTTCATGTCCACGCTGAGCGCCCTGATCAACTGGGGGTCGAGCTTCATCGTCAACGACTATTACCGGCCGCTGCGGCCCGACGCTTCGCCCAAGAGCCAAGTCGTGGTCAGCCGCCTGGCCACGCTCTTAATCTTCCTGCTGGCCGCGTTGGTTGCGGTCTTCTATGTCAAGGGGATGGTGAGCTGGTTCCTGTTCATCAATTCAGTTATGGTCATCTTCATCCTCCCTCTCTCCTGGCTCCGGTTTTTCTGGTGGCGGTTCAACGTCTGGGGCGAGTTGGCCGCTATTATCCTGGGGCTTCCTCTGTCCATCCTCTTCTGGTTCATTCTCGGCTTCGAGCACCGGCCGTTCTGGCAGAGCACCGGCTTTCTCTTTCTTCTGAGCCTCGCGCTTCTGATAGCGGTTTCCCTGTTGACCCCGCCCGAATCTGAAGAGACCCTGGTCCGGTTTTATGAACGATGCCGGCCGCCGGGGCTCTGGAAAAGGATTCGCCCAAAAGCTGGACCTTCTATGGAAGGAAGCCAGCCTATCGGCCATCTTGTAGTCAGCTGCCTCCTCGGCATCGCCTCCTGTTTAGGGCTCGTGGTCATGACCAACTCTCTATTCGCCGGAGACTGGACGCTTTTTATGCTCGGCGCCTTGGGATTCGGCCTGTTCGGGTATTGGTTGATCAAAAGAATATTTGTGACCAGGGATGTTTCTTCTAACTAAAAGAATGGGTCCTGTCACGGCGCGTCCCTGTCCGTCCTCGCCTAAGACCCGCCCACCCGCCACCACTGGCTCCGGGCGGGCAGGGACTGGCGCCGTGCCACCCATTCTTTTTCTTAATGATAATCGAGTTTTATCGGCGAACCTTGCAGAAGCGAAATGACTATGCAAATTAGGAAAACAGGTCTTCTGGTTCTCGTCGGCTTGGCATTGGGAGGGGCATGCTTATGCGCCCAAGAGCCTATCGTCCGGATCGATAGCACCAAGATCGAGCGACCCTCTGCTGATACGTCGTCTGCGTCGGTTCCACTGGATAGAATCCCGCCCAGCCCCGTCTTTTTATTTCTCAAGCTCAAGAGCGCCGGCGGGCCAGATGCTGTTTGCGGGATCGAAATCCTCCTCAACAACAAGACCGTCGCCCAGGCGCAAGTCGCGGTCTCAGAATCCTACTGGAGATACAACCGATTCCCGGTGCCCACGGACCGCCTCCGCGCCGGGCCTAACATCCTTCGGGTAAAAAGCGGTGAAAAAGGCGGTGGAAAAGCCGCTCTTTTCTCTCTGGAAATCAGCGAGGTCCTGCTGGCCGACCACCGTTTCGCTCCCCGGCTCGACTTGGAGACCGACTTCGAGGTCGAGCTCCCGGAGAAGCCAGGGCCGTTTCCCGCTCTACTGCCGGACCCGAAGCCGCCCTCATTCGCGCTTCGCGGGACCAAGGGCTGGGCCTGGACTCCTGAGCAGTACCTGGAGGAAATCCCCTTCCTCGTCAGGGCCAAGATGAATTTCCTAATGAACTGCTACACCTCGATGTTCTCAAGCCTCGACCCCTTCATCAACCGCTGGTGGGAGCCGCTTCCCGAGGCCAAGAAAGCGGCCTTTGAGAGCGTAGTCTACGCCTGTCAAAGAAGTGGCATCGAGTTTTGTTTCTCTATGCATCCCCAGCTCTTCTCGGAGCGTCCGCTCGCCCTCGACAATGACGAGGACTTTGAAAAACTCTGGCAGCACTACGCCTGGATGCAGGGCCTGGGAGTCAAGTGGTTCAACCTTTGTTACGATGACATCGGGGTGGAAGGCCAGGAGAAAGCGGCCCTGGGCGAGGCCCATGCCCGGCTGGTGAACCGGCTGCTCGAGCGGCTCCGCTCGACGACACCCGACGCCGAGCTCATTTTCTGTCCGACCTACTATGCCGGCTGCGGCGACACGCCCGACGCCCACGACTATCTCGAAGCCCTCGGCCGCAGCCTCAACCGTGACGTCTATCTTTTTTGGACCGGAGACGGCGTCGTTACCCCGAGGGTCACCCGGACCTGCGCCGCCTCCTACCGGAAGATCGTGAACCACAGGCTCATCATCTGGGACAACTACCCGGTCAACGACCGAAATCCGACACTTCATCTCGGCCCGGTGACGGGCAGGGACCCTGATCTATGCGAAGTCGCCTCCGGATATATGAGCAATCCCCTGTGCCCACAGAACGATATCAACAGGATTCCCCTGTCCACCCGCGCCGATTATGCCCTTAGCCCCGCTGCCTACGATCCGCTCCGCTCGATCGGGCACGCTATTGAGGCTCTCGCCCCGGCCGGACCTCAACAACAAGCACTTAAGCATTTGGTCGAACTCTATCCCGGAATGCTTCTCTACGACGACACGCGAACGGGGTACAACCCTGTTTGGGAACGATATCACGCGCTTCTGGCACGACCAGACGGCCGGGCCAAGGCCGAAGCATTCAAGGCGCGGGTGAAGAGCGTCATCGAGGAGCTCGACGCCGTCTTCCCCGGCCGTTACAACAGCACAAAAGAAACCCTCAAGTCGCATCTGGAGCAGATGAAGCAAAATTCCCCTCGCCCTTGAAAGAAGACGGTAGTCGTCCATATCCGATGGCTAGGCTGAGACGATCCGGAAGATTAGCTAGAAAATCCCCCGCTCCTCTATCCTCCCCCACCCAAGGGGAAGGAAACGGGCGGATAATCCAGATGACATCTTCCCCCCAGCCCTAGATGGGAGGCAGCGGACGACCAAATCAAGTATCCTCCTCCTTCGGTGGGAGGAGGTAGGGAGGATTGGGATTTTCATCATTCGCATGTGCCCGCACGGTCATCAGGAATCAGATATCTGTCCACTTATCGTACCGGATTGTGTAAAATTGAACCATCTCCATGAGAAAGCCGTATTTTATATCAGGAGCTTTTCGTGCCGCTTCGCTCCTGGCCATCACAGCTTGACATAAATGAAAAAAGCCAAAGGAGGTCTCCGATGAAACGGGTGTTCCGGCTCTTTTTAACTGTTTTGATCTTCGTTGCTTTGATCGCAGCGTCCGAGGCCAAGCCGATCCTGGCCCAGAAGCCTGCCCTCAGCCGAACGCACGTCGTCTTTGTCTATGCTGGTGACCTCTGGAAAGTCTCCCGCGAAGGAGGGGCAGCCCAGAGGTTGACCTCCGGACCAGGGGTGGAGACCAATCCCGCCTTCTCTCCGGACGGTTCATTGATCGCTTTCACAGGCGAATATGACGGCAATGTGGATGTCTTCGTCGTGCCCGCGGAAGGCGGTGAGCCCCGGCGGCTGACCTGGCATCCGTCTTCGGACATCGCTCTGGGTTGGACAGCGGACGGGAAAGAAGTCCTCTTCACCTCCGGCCGCACGGCCTACTCCAGGTTCAGCGAGCTCTTTACGGTCGGTGTAGAGGGCGGGTTTCCAAAGAGGTTGCCCCTGCCCATGGGATACGAGGGAAGCTTTTCTTCGGACGGAAAGCGCATCGCTTATGTCCCTCTGCGACGGGCTTTCGGCGCCTGGAAGCGCTACCGGGGAGGGCTGGCCACTGCGATCTGGATCGCCGACCTCTCCGATTCGAGGATCGAAAAAATCCCCCGGAAGGATTCCAACGATTTTGAGCCCATGTGGGTCGGGGACAAGGTCTATTTTCTCTCCGACCGGGAGGGGCCTGTCACTCTCTTTTCCTATGACATCAAGACAAAAAAAGTCAGCCGGGCGATCGGAAACGACGGCCTGGACCTCAAGTCGGCCTCAGCCGGACCGGGGGCGATCGTCTACGAGCAGTTCGGTTCCCTCAGTCTGTATGACCTGGCCTCGGGGAAGGCCAGCGCCTTGTCCGTCTCTATTGCCGGAGATATGCTCGAAGTCCGAAATAAGTTCGTGAATGTCGGTGACAGCCTCTCCTCACCCAGTCTCTCTCCCAACGCTGTCCGGGCCGTTTTTGAAGCCCGGGGAGAGATCATTACGGTTCCAGAAGAAAAGGGCGATTTCCGCAACCTCACGAACACTCCAGGAGTCATGGAGCGCTACCCGTCCTGGTCTCCTGACGGGCAAAAGATCGCCTATTTTTCGGATGGATCAGGAGAGTACGAGCTCCATATCCGAGACCAGAAGGGAAGCGGCGAAGTGACCCGCATCGAATTGGAAAAAAACCCTACCTTCTATTATGCCCCCCGCTGGTCTCCCGATAACAAAAAAATAGCCTACGCGGACTGTCACTTGAACCTCTGGTACGTGGACCTTGAAAAGAAAAACCCTGTCCGGGTGGATAAGGACCGCTTCCTCGGCGGCGCGGACAGCTTTTTCCCCAACTGGTCGCCCGATTCCAAGTGGCTGGTTTATGCCAAGCGGCTGCCCAACTACCTGGGGACGATCTTCCTCTACTCTCTGGAAAGCGGACAAAGCACCCAGGTCACCGACGGCATGAGCGACGCCCGCCTGCCCGTTTTTGATCCCGGCGGAAAATATCTCTATTTCACGGCCAGCACCGATTCGGGCGCTTCCCTACAGCCGGACATACACAGCATCTTCCGGGACGTGACAAGCACCGTCTATCTGGCTGTGCTCGATAAAGCAGAGCCAACACCCTTTGTTCCGCAGAGCGATGAGGAGAAGCCCGACGACAAGACTAAGAAGACGTCTGAAGAACCCGAGAAAAAAGAAGAGCAGAAGAAACCGGGTAAGGATGTCACCGTCAAGATCGACCTCGAGGGCATCCTCCAGCGCATCCTGGCCGTTCCCATGCCAGCCCGTCGCTATGGCGATCTCCAAACCGGCGAGGCCGGAACGCTCCTGGCCGTAGCGGCCGAGGCGCCGCTGCCGGGATCACCCTTTCCCCAGGGTGCCTCCGTTCATCGTTTCGACCTCAAGGAACGCCGGGCCGACGTGGTTGTGAGCGGCGTCGATGCCTTTGAGATGGCCCGAAGCGGAAAGAAGTATCTTTACAGCCAGAAAGGGCGTTGGCTCATCGGAACGCTCAAGCCGATGCTTCCATCAGGCGCTCCCTCTCCACCCCCTTCGGCCGGGGGGGCTTCTGATAAAGCCATGCCGACCCAGGACATCCAAATCAGGGTAAAACCGCTCGAGGAATGGCGCCAGATGTATCGGGAAGCCTGGCGCATCGAACGGGAGTTCTTCTACGATCGCAAACTCCATGGGCTGGACCTGAAAAAGGCACAAAAAACATACGCTCCCTATGTGGAAGCCGTGGCTTCGAGGGCGGACCTGAACTACCTTTTTGCCGAGATGCTGGGGGAGATCACGGTGGGCCATCTCGGTGTCGGGGGCGGCGACATGCCCCGGGCGGAGCGGGTTCCCACCGGCCTCCTGGGAGCGGACTATGCCATAGAAAACGGCCGCTACCGCTTCGCCCGTGTCTACAGCGGAGAAAACTGGAATCCTCAGTTCCAGGCTCCCCTGACCCAACCCGGTGTGAACGTCAAGAGCGGCGAGTACCTGCTGGCTGTGGACGGCCGGGAGATCACGGGCACAGACAATGTTTTCAAATACTTCGAGGCCAAAGCGGGAAAACAGGTCGTTCTCACCGTCGGGCCGGAGCCGAAGATGGAGGGCAGCCGGGATGTGACGGTCGTCCCCATAAGCAGCGAGACGGCGCTGCGCAATTTCGCCTGGATCGAGGACAACCGGCGTTATGTGGAACGGGTCACCAAGGGAAAGGCAGCCTACGTCTACATGCCGGACACGGCCTTCGGAGGGTACACCTATTTCAACCGGTATTTCTATGCCCAGGTCGGCCGTGAGGCTCTCATCGTGGATGAGCGTTTTAACGGCGGAGGCATGCTGGCCACGGACATTATCGAACGTTTCCAGCGCAAGATGATGAGTCTCGTCGCCACCCGCGACGGAGAGGACGAGGTGCAGCCTCAGGGCGCGATCTTCGGACCCAAGGTCATGCTCATCAACGAGTTCGCCGGGTCGGGCGGGGATGCCATGCCCTGGTACTTTCAACGGGCCAAGGTCGGTCCCTTGGTGGGCAAACGGACCTGGGGAGGCCTCGTCGGCCGCGCCGGAGCTCCGAGTCTAATGGATGGAGGTTACGTGACGGCTCCGAGTTCCGGAGTCTGGAGCCCGGACGGCCATTGGATCGCGGAAAATATCGGTGTCATTCCGGATGTGGAAGTGGAGCATGACCCCCAGCTCGTGAGGCAGGGAAAGGATCCCCAGCTGGATAAGGCCATCGAGATCGTTATGGAGGGACTGGCCAAGAACCCGGTGGCAAAGCCGAAGCGTCCCGCCTACCCGGATTATCATAAGAAATAGGCGACGAAAGGACTCCATTATTTAGATAAATTCCAGGCCGCCTCTCCTTAGAGACCAACGGCGAATATTTTTCATGATCTTCTTCTTCCCCAGAAAAAGAAGTCGAGACGATTTCTGCCGCCTTTGAGCTTGCCTGGGGCTTCCTGGCTCCCATCCCGCTATTCTGAGCTCAGGTTGACATTCCAAGGTATCGCGTTTTATGATCTCCACGACAGGATGAGGCAAGATTGGCGCTTGAACAATCATTCGGCCAGCGCAGCAGAAAAGGAATTTCCTATAAATTCACCGCGGGAGCGTTCGAACATGATCGCGTCCTGGCGGACCGAGCGCTTCACGCGTAACGACGAGCTCTGCGCGGTCCTTAGGGAGCACTTCTGAGCCGCCCTATGGCCAACCGCGCCGACCTTTCGCCGGAGAAGATGCAGGTCGTCGTCCTGATGGGCGGGCTCGGCACGCGCCTTCGGGGAGCCGTCGGGGAACTTCCGAAGGCGATGGCCCCGGTTGCCGGCAAGCCCTTCTTCCGCCATCAGCTCGACCTTCTCAAGCTCTACGGTTTCAGGAAGTTCCTCTTTCTCATCGGCCACGGCGGCGGGGCCGTCCGCGGGTATTTCGGGAACGGCCGGAAGTTTGGCGTCCGTATCGGTTATTCCGACGAGGGCTTCCGCTCCCTTGGCACGCTCGGCGCGTTGCGCAGAGCCCTCCCGTCGCTCGAAAAGGACTTCGCGCTCATCTACGGTGACTCCTTCATGGATGTCGACTACCGCGAGCTCGTCTACGCCTACGAGGCAGCGCGGCGGGACGGGCGGAAGATGCTGATGGCGGTCCTCCACAACCGGGGCCGGTTCGGTCCGAGTAACGTCGTCTATCGCGAAGGCAGGATTGTCGTCTATGACAAAAAAAGACATCACTCTGGGATGGAGTACATCGACTACGGCGTCTCGATCATGTCCCGTGATGTTGTCCGCCGCATCAGGCCGGGCCATCCTTGCGATCTCGCCCGATTGTACGGCCCGCTTGCCCGGAAAGGGCTTGTCGCCGGCCATCCGGTCGGGAACCGTTTCTACGAGATCGGTAGCCCCGCTTCGCTTAAGGAGTGCGCGGCTTACCTCGGTCGTCGCGCTCTACGCCATCCGGCGGTCTTTCTCGACCGCGATGGCGTCCTCAACGCAATCGTCCCGAACAGTGAAACGGGCAGTCCCGACTCGCCGCTCGACGTCGGTGAAGTCCGGATCCTGCCGCGCGCGGCAAAGGCCCTCGCGATCCTGAGGAAGAAAGGGTATCTCCTCATTGTCGTCACCAACCAGCCCGCCGCCGCGAAAGGCAAGGCGACTCTCGAACAGCTGGCGGCGATCAACGGCGCCGTGCGCGAGAAGCTCGCCTCGGCCGGAGCTCTCTTGGACGATCTCTTGATGTGCCCGCACCATCCCGCGGGGAGCCCCGGGACGCGGCATCCGTACCTGATCGGCCGGTGCCGGTGCCGGAAGCCTTCGCCGGGACTCCTGCGCCTTGCGGCGCGGAAATGGCGCATCGATATCGGCCGGTCGTACATGGTCGGCGATTCTCCTACCGATGTTCTCGCGGCCGGCCGTTTCGGCGTCCGGAGCGTCTTCGTCTGGAACTACCGGTGCGATACGGGCCGCCTGCTCGCCGGCCGGAAGCCGGATATGATCGCGGCCGATCTCTATGAGTTTGCCAAAAGGGCGGGGTGATATGAAGAAGATCGAAGACCTCAGGATCAAGATATTCTGCGACGGCGCAAGCAGCGCCGATTTTAGGGAGCTCGGCAAGCTCCCGTACATTAAAGGGTTCACGACCAACCCGTCGCTGATGAAGAAGGCCGGGGTGACGGACTATGAACGTTTCCTGAAAGAAATCATGCCGCTCACGGGCGGCAAACCGGTTTCGTTCGAGGTGATCGGCGACAACTTCGCCTCGATGAAGAACCAGGCGCTCAAGCTGCGTACCTACGGCGAGAACGTCTATGTGAAGATCCCGATCACCAACACGAGCTCCGAGCCGTCGAAGCCTCTCATCGCGGAGCTCCTCCGGGCCGGGGTGCGGCTGAATATCACCGCTATCACCGACCTCGCCCAGGTCGAGGACTTGGCCGGGGCGCTGGTCGGGGTGACGCCTTGCATCGTCTCGATCTTCGCCGGGCGCATCGCGGATACGGGCATCGACCCGGTGCCGGTCATGAAGAAGGCGAAGAAGGCCCTGAGCCGCTCGCCGCATGTCGAGCTCCTCTGGGCCAGCACCCGGGAGCTTCTCAATATCTTCCAGGCGGAAGAAGCAGAGTGCGACATCATCACCGTCCTTCCCGATATCCTGAAGAAACTCCACCTCGTCGGTTACGACCTTAAACGGTGCTCGCTCGACACGGTGAAGATGTTCTATAAAGACGGCGTTTCGTCGGGACTGAAGCTTTAAAGGAGCAGACCATGGCGACATTCATCGATACGTATCTGGAAGAGACCAAGCGGATCATCGAGACGATCGACCGGAAAGCGATCGGGGAGGTCATCGCCTGCCTCGCCCCGCTGAAGCGCTCGCGCGGGCGCCTCTTCATCATCGGCGTCGGCGGATCGGCGGCGAACGCTTCCCACGCCGTCAACGATTTCAGGAAGATTGCCGAAATCGAATGCTACACCCCTGTCG
>Ga0315277_10008246_pt1 | contig 13418 bp, 7 predicted proteins | sample YL17G05_15_MG_FD_203695 | JGI IMG/M metagenome (GOLD analysis project Ga0315277, IMG submission 203695) | Sediment microbial communities from Yellowstone Lake, YNP, Wyoming, USA - YL17G05_15 | ecosystem: Environmental > Aquatic > Freshwater > Lake > Sediment | place: USA: Wyoming | collected...
TGGATTGGCAACACTGAAGCTCCTCCCATTCAAGCTCTCTTTAGGTAGACATCAAGAAACAATAAACAGTTCGGGAAAATTCGGTACTGCATTAGCAGGGATAATAATGGGTGGTATTGTGGCAGCGAGCTCTCTTCCGTGCAATCCTGGAATATTTATAGTGCTTGGAGCATCCATTCTACAAGGGAAAGTAATCTGGGCAATACTCCTATTGGCGATGTTTGCAATTGGCTTCAGTCTCCCTTTAGGTGCTATTTTGTTGGGCGTTTCGATCGGTAAAACCAGTCTTATTGCGAGGAATGCAGATACTACGATCAGATGGATTTCAGGCGCCATCTTGATAGTTGCAGGATTTTATTTTTTAATTACTTTCTAAATAACATATTCAAGTAAGAGACTTCTTTGGAAAATGGGGACAGCGCCTTTTATGTTATATTATCAAAGCATGTACTAATAATACACCATAAAGGGCGCAGTCCTCTTTTTGTGCCCACGTCCCGGTTTTTTTCATGATGAGAGGGGATTTCTAAAACTCTTGACAATACCAAAAGCAATTATATAATTTTTCAGATAATTTCTTAAATAATATCTTTAAGAATATGACTGGGAAAATAATTAATGGAGAGGTAGTGTCATGTACATGAGTTCATTTAAACATTTATTAGAGCCTCGTTTCCGGCTTTCTTCAATGCGATTGACGAGGATTCTCGTGGTCGTAATTTTCATCTCGGTGGCGATAAACGGGCAGTATATATGGGCGCAGGATCAGGAATCCGAGGACAGCGCCAAACAGGCGCAAAATGACAAGGAGGAAGTTCAAGTCCTGCTGAATACTATCCAAACCGGGGATCATGATGCCAAATTAAATGCCATAAAGGCACTCGGGGAAATCGGATATGAAGAAGAGCTGAATGATTTTTATAAGGAAATCTGCGATGCGCGCTGGTTGAAATTTCAAAGCAACTATTCGCAAATGCCGGCAGCGGGCAGTTTAGGCGGCCTTATCGGTCAGGTTGTTGGCATTGCGCTGATCGATTACTATTCGAATGATTATTTCCAGGACAAGGCCACCAGTGCTTTGGCAGAATCACAGATCAAAGAGGAAAATGAAAAGATCATCAACTTGTTCGAGGGTACAAACGTTGTGGAAGCGCTGGAACAATCTCTGCGCGATGGGGATTGGGTTATGCGATATTGGGCGGCGCACATGCTTGGTGAAATACAGGATACAAGCGCAGGCGTCGCGCTCATCCCGCTATTGAAGGACAGCGATTGGCATGTCAGGGCTGAAACAGCGAAAGCTCTTGGGAAATGTAAATGTGCCAGTGCAGGGGAATCGCTCATGCCTTTATTGAGTGATGAGATTCCCTATGTCAGGGAAAAAGCTGTTGAAGCGCTTGGTAACATTGGATATGCCAGTTCGTCCGGAGCGGTAATCAGTATGCTCAATGATAGTGATGCATGGATTCGTGCAAAGGCAGCTGAAGCGCTTGGCAAATTCGGGAGTGCCGATGCACTTGATGCCTTGATTGCGCGAATGGACGATGATCGCTTTGACGTAAGGAAATTCGCCGCTGAGGCAATCGGCAGAATCGGTGATAAGCGCGGGGAAAGCGTGTTAGCAGGCAAATTAGCCGGAGAGAAGCACAGCGATGTTAAAGATAAAATAGCTCTCGCGCTTCTTGATATGAACAGTATAGATAAGCTTTTCGGATTTCTTGATGACAAGGACGATTTTACCAGGTTAGCATCAAGAAAAGCGCTCTGGACCAGCGAGGATCCAAATGTGGTCAATGGACTAATCGGAATACTGAAAAATGGCAATAAAACTGAAAAAATCGAGGCTGCGATAATTCTTGGTAATATTGAAAACAATATGTCAGTCGAGGCGTTAATCGATGCTACGAGGGATAAAGATGAGAATATTGCTTTCCATGCTACACAGGGGCTGAGAAAACATAAGGATCCGCGCGCTATCCCCCGTCTGGCAGAGCTTCTTAAACATGAAAATGAGAATATCGCATACGAAGCGCAAACCGCCTTAATCAATCTGAACAATCCACTTGTAGTACAGGAATTGTATGCAATATGCCATGACATAGAAAATACAGAAGCAACATTGTGCCTTGCATTGGGAGTTCTAGGGAATTATCAAGATCCTGACGCGACCGAACCCTTAATAGATGGCTTGGAAAGAGATTCCGAACCGGTAAAATTAGCCAGCGCTTATGCTATGGCTGTCTGTAAATCACCGGAAACAGTCGCTCCGCTGGTCGCAGCCCTAAGCGACAAGGCAACCAAGGTAAGATCTGCTGCTGCATGGGCTCTTGGATGTATCGGCGATAAACAGGCCGTCGAACCTCTAATAGCCGCATTAAAAGACAAGGAGGAAAAAGTACGTATCAGCTCTATTGCAGCACTAAGCAAAATAAACGATCCGGCAGCTGTTGATCCTATTCTCGCAATGTTGTCGGAGGAGAGCGATGACATACGGAAAAGCGCGGTTACTGCTCTGGGTAAATTGAAAGACCCTCGTGCTGTTGATCCGCTCATCGCCCTGACATCAGAAAAAAAAGTTTCATTTGAAATCATTATTAATATAGGCACTGCTTTATATGCCATTCAGGACAGCAGAGCTGTTCAGCCGCTTTTAAAAATGCTGGAACATAAAAAACCGGTTGTTCGCGAAAACGCGGCTTATGCCTTGATTCCCTTTAAAGATCCACAGACAATTACACCTTTGGTCGAGGCTTTCATAAGGGAAAAAGAGGATTCAGTTCGTCTGGCTATCTGGGTATCACTTAAATCCCTCGGCAAATTTGATGTGTTTCCACTTGTTGAACCAAAACTGAAGGATAAGGATGGGGATATCCGCGGTAACGCGTTGAGATTACTTTCACTGTTTCCTGATCCCGGTTTCAGAGATATCTTTCAAGCAGCCACATCCGACGAATCATTGTATGCTAAGCAATCTGCAGTTCAGGGACTTTTAGCTATCGGTGATCAATCCGCATGGGATTATGTTATTTCACTGCTTGGCAATGATGAGAAACTTAATGGAAAAATAATCGAGGCCTTAGCTGTGTCGAATGATCTAAGAGCTATTGAACCAATGATATCAGTAATGTACAAGTGCGATTCGGAATCAAAACAAATGGTTGCTGAATTTCTTGACCTTTCGCAGGATCCGAGGGCAGTAGATGCGCTGCTTGGCACGATAAGCAAAGATGAGCCGAATCTTGTAGCGGGCGCATACCAGTTCTTCATAAGACGAGGTGAGGTCGATTCTATTCCTCCGATGAAAGATTCTCTCATTATTAAACATCGTGGAAATAAAATACAGACTTTTTATTTCATGAATTGCAGCAATTCAGAACTGTTCGACCGGGCGATAAAAAATCTCTACGAATCCAACTACGTAATCTCGTTTGGTGAATACAACAGAATTCGCGAAAAATACGGTCACCTTGTACCAAGATGGGGTGAGGGAAGATAAAACTGTCAAATGGGGACTAACCCCTTTTATTTTTGAGATGAGATAAATAATATTTAGAAAATAAAGGGGTCTGACCCCTTTATTTAGGATTGGCTTAAAATGAGGGATTGCAAATAAAGGGGACTGACCCCTTTATTTTTGCATTTTTTCGTTGAAAGAAAAAATATATAATACATGTTGTATTTTTTCATTTTCCACCAGATCGAGTTGAGGGGTGAATCATGGGAATGGGAAAGAGAAAAAGCACCGCAATGGCGGAGAGCATACTCGAACTCATAGGATGCACTCCCCTTGTGAAGTTAAATGTAATCGAACGCGACCTTCCGGGAGTAATCGCGGCGAAACTTGAGTTTTTCAATCCATCCGGCAGCTTGAAAGACAGAATAGCTCTCTCCATGGTTGAAGATGCGGAACGCGAGGGGAAATTAAAATCAGGCATGACAATAATCGAGCCGACAAGCGGTAATACAGGCATATCGCTTGCTTTTATCTGCGCATGCAAGGGATACCGTCTTTTAATCATAATGCCCGAGACGATGAGCATAGAACGCAGGAAGCTTCTAAAAGCCTTCGGAGCCGAAATTGTGTTCACACCGGCTTCGAAGGGAATGGATGGCGCGGTCGAGAAAGCGATGGAACTTCTATCAAAAAATTCTGAAAGCATAATGCTTCATCAGTTTGATAATCCCTCAAACCCGGATATTCACAGGCGAACCACAGCTATGGAAATATGGGAGCAGAGCGAGGGGAAAGTCGATATTCTTGTCGCGGGTGTTGGTACCGGAGGTACGGTAACGGGAGGCGGTGAGGCGTTAAAAAAGTTGAAACCCGGACTTAAAGTAGTCGCCATTGAACCAAAATCATCCGCAGTGCTTTCGGGAAAAATAGCCGGAGCGCATAAAATTCATGGAATCGGTTCAGGATTTGTGCCATCGGTGCTCAATCGTTCGGTAATTGATGAGATTATTGCGGTTACTGATGATGATGCTCGGGAAACGGCGCATCGTCTGGCGCGGGAGGAGGGTATTCTCGCGGGTATATCATCAGGAGCGGCGTTATGGGGAGCGATGAAAGTTGCGTCCCGAAAGGAAAATTATGGTAAACTAATAGTCGTTATTATCGCCGATACAGGTGAACGTTATTTATCAACCTGGTTATGGGAGGATGAATAATTCGCTGAATATCCTGTCGAGAAACCTTATGAAGTAAACCGAATTTCCTCTGATTCCGTGGAAAGCAAATCGTCATTCGCAAATCTCCGGGAAGAATTGAAAAAGAGAATAATCTTGAAGGATGGAGCGATTGGAACAATGCTTCAGGAAACTCCTTTCGGTCGCAATGTTCCGATTCTCGAACTTCTTAATACTGAATCTCCCGATGTAGTGCTTGATTTGCACATGCAATATCTTGATGCTGGAGCGGAGATAATCACGACCAACTCCTTTTCGGGTCATCCTGTGGAATTGAAGCGTTGTGGTCTTGAATCCCGAACATATGAATTAAATTTCAAAGCAGCGGAGCTTGCTCGTTCAGCTGTGGAAAAATCCGGAAAACGAGCGTTTATCGCAGGATCGATTGGACCAACATCCGTAAGCCTTCTTCTTCTGAAAGGTGAAATGGATTTCGATGCACTCAAGGATGGATATAAAATTCAGGCTCGAGCGCTTATCGATGGTGGAGCAGATTACCTTTTAATCGAGACCGTACACGACCCATTAAACGCAAAGGCTGCATCTATAGCAGTGCTTGAGTTGATCGAGGAGGGATACAGAATCGAAATCGCGCTCTCGATGACCGTTAATCTGAATGGAATATCGATTTCCGGACAGACTGTGTCATCATTCGTTGTCTCCTCTTATCATTTGAATCCGCTTTATTTAGGCTTGAATTGCTCACTCGGTCCTGAAAGTTTAAGAGGAGCGCTTGAGGATCTTCACTCGGAAAGCCCGTTTCCGGTTGCTGTAGTCCCGAACGCGGGTCTTCCCGATGAATGCGGCAAATTCAAAATCGGACCTGATGAATTTGCCCGTCAGATAAGTCTTTTCCTTGAAAAAGGCTGGGTGAATATAATCGGTGGATGCTGCGGCACAACTCCGGCGCATATTAGAGCGCTTGAAAATCTTAAAAGTCGATACGAACCGAGAGAATATCGCGGTGATGTAAGAGGGAAAATCGCAGGGCTTGATTCGGTGGATATCGTCCAGGTTCCAGCGCCATTAGTCGTTGGTGAACGAGCGAATACACTCGGCTCTCGCAAATTCAAAAGTTGCGTTGAGGAAAACAATCGCGATAAGGTGATAGAGATAATAAGGGATCAGGAGCGTACCGGCGCGCATGGAGTGGATATCTGTTTCGCATCGAGGGATTATGATGAAGTTGCATTCTGGAAAAATTATGCTCCGTCGTTTGCGTCGATGCTGCGAGCACCTGTTTTTATCGATACTACGAACATCGATGTTCTCAAAGTCGCGTTTAAACTTCTTCCCGGAAAGCCGGTGATAAACTCAGTTAATCTCGAGGATGGCGGCGAACATATCAAAGAAATCGGGAAGCTCATCAAGAGATATCCCGCAAAAGTTATCGCCGGATTGATTTCTCCAAAAGGAATGGCTAAGACATTAGAGGAAAAACTCGAAACAGCTGATGCCATTTACAAAGCATTGATTTCATCTGGGATTTTGCCTTGCGACATAATCCTCGATCCTCTCGTGTTTCCTGTTTCCACGGGAGTTCATCCGCAGGAGAGCATAAAGGCTCTTGATGCATTAAAAAGGGAATATCCTGAGAGTCATACAGTCCTTGGAATCTCGAATATATCGTTTGGACTTCCAAAGAATGTTCGAGGGATTCTCAATTCGATATATTTGAAGATGGCTCTTGATGCGGGTCTTGATATTGCGATTCTGAATGTGAATGAATTAACGCGTGGCGACAGCGTTGAGGATGATATTTTCAAGCTCGCCTGGAAAGCGCTTTCATCGAATGATCAGAACGCGCTCAGTCTGCTTGTTGACAGAATAAGGGAAATTCCGGATGTCGCGGTTAAGGATTATCTTTTGAATCTCGAACCGCAGGAACGTCTCGAAACAAGAATAATCAGAGGCATGCGCGATGGAATCGATGATGATATCGCTCTCTTGATATCGCAGATGGACCCGATGGAGATTATCAACGGTCCACTGATGAAAAGCATGGATAAGGTCGGCGAGATGTTCGGCAATGGCAAAATGATAATTTCCGAGGTTTTATTATCCGCTGAGGTTTTTCGCGATGCGATGACAAAACTTATTTCAGTAACGGGGAAAAGCGAGATGTATCCTCGCGGGAAAATAATACTCGCGACAGTCAAGGGCGATGTCCATGACATAGGCAAAAATCTTGTCGGGATGGTGCTTGAATCGCATGGATTCGGCGTTATCGACCTCGGCACGCAGGTCCCGCCGGAGGAACTTGTCGATGCTGTTCACAGGGAAAAACCGATGGCCGTCGGATTGTCGGGGCTTCTCATAAGGTCGGCTTATATAATGCGTGAGACGGCAGAAATGTTTGCAGATGTTGGAATCGATGTACCGATTGTTGTGGGGGGTGCAGCGTTGTCAAAAGATTTTGCGAGAAAAAATATCGAACCGGCATATCGTGGACGAATTGTTCGGTACGCGAAAGATGTCATCGATGGATTGCGGATTTTCAAGGAGATATCCGATGGAACACTCAAACCGGAATCGGAGACAGAATCGAAGAAACCGGAGATATCGATTTCTACTCGGAAAACAGATACAGTACCGATTCTCGAAGAGATACCGCCTCAACCGCTTGATTTTGAAAGGCATGTTATAAATCCCATTCCCATCGATGATGTGATTCCGCACTTGAATTGGAAGGGCCTGATAAAAAAACATATGGGAGCTAGGGGAGCTAAAGAAATTGCGGTACGAGACAAACTTGAAAAAGCGCTTCAACAGATTGTCAATCGGGATATGATAAAACCAAAAGCGGTATTCGCATTTTTTCGAGCTTATTCAAATGGCGATGAAATAGTACTCACTGATGCCAAGGGAAGGGAACTGGGACGAATCGGGTTCAAACGCTCGCAAAACGGTCTATGCGCATCGGATTGGATTCGTAAAGAAATAGACGCGAAAGACAATATCGCCTTGATAGTTGCAACATCGGGTTCCGTTCATGATAAAGCGAGAGAGCTAAGAGAGAAGGGGGATTTATTTTTCTCATACGCGCTTGAAAGCATATCACTTGAGATAGCGGAGGCATCAGCATCATGGACTCATGCTCTAATTCGCGAGTTATGGGGTTTAAAGGATAATACAAGAGGAGAGCGATTTTCACCGGGGTATCCGTCGATGCCGGATTTGGAAATGCAGAAAGTCATATTCGAATTATTAACTCCTTCGGATATAGGGGTTTCATTGACTGATGAATTAATGATGAATCCGGAGGCATCCGTTTCCGCGGTTGTGTTTCATCATCCCGATGCGAGGCATTATATTTAACAAGACAAGGTATAATTAATGACATCATTAAAAGAGCTCGCGGGCGAAAGAATCATCGTAGGGGATGGAGCCACAGGGACAGTTCTTCACAAAAGGCTTCCCAAAGGCGCATCAATAGACCTTGTCGCGATTGAACATCCCGATGCTCTTCTTAAACTTCATATGGAATATATCCAGTCCGGTTCGATGGTCATTCAGACTCACACGTTCGGTTCATCAAGACCTAAACTCGCAAAAGCTGGTGCTGAGGAGATGTTCGAGAAAATAAATCACCGCGCGGTGAAACTCGCTCGTGAAGCGAGGGAGATAACAGGCAAGGATGTTCTCATTGCGGGTTCTATCGGCTCGATATTTCGCGTCTTCGATGAAAACGGCATGGGCACTGATGCGTTCGTGGAGCAGGCTTTGATTTTCGATGAACGCGGATGCGACCTTATCATGCTTGAAACATTCACGACTCTTGAGGAGCTCTCATCTGCGGTAAAGGCGATCAGCGCTGTGACATCGCTTCCGATAATCGCACAGCTCACGGTTCCCGATGAATGGTCGCCATCGCCTGAGGGATCGAGACGTTATCTTCTCGAACGATTGCTCGAGTTCGGCGTGGATTTCGTCGGCCTCAATTGTGGCGCTGGTCCTGATGAGTATCTTGAAATTCTCGATGAGTGGGGCTGGGTTGGAAATCATCGCATTATCCTTCAGCCGAACGCCGGAGTTCCGGTTCGAAAGGATGGTCGTCTTTTGTATCCCGAGGCGACACCGGATTATTTTGCTTTCTTCGCAAAAAAAGCCGCTGAGATGGGTATCGGATTTATCGGTGGATGCTGCGGTACGGATTCGGGTCATATAAAGGCAATCGCGGATGCGGTCAAAGATATTCGTCCATCACTGCAAAGAATTGAGACACAGGAAATTGTTTTCACAAGGCAAGAGGAGGAGATAGTAAGCGCCACGAGCGGATTCATCGAAAAAATCAAGGATGGCAAATTCGTAACCGTCATTCAGATTGATCCTCCAAAGGGAACCAATGTCGCGGACTTTATAAAGCTCGCACGAATGTTCAAAGAGAGTGGCAAAATTGCGGCATGCGACCTGAACGCGAATCCGCTTGGACGTGTTCATTTCGATTCGCTCTGGCTTGCGTCTTTGATCGAGCGTGAAACAGGATTGGAGACGATACCTCATGTAACGCCACGTGATGCATCTCTCATGGGGCTGGAATCGCAACTTCTCGGTGCTTGGTTTTCGGGGATAAAGAACTTATTGATAATAACGGGAGACCCATCGCAAATGGGCGATTATCCCGGCGCATATGATGTTTACCAGGCTGACAGTATCGGGCTTCTAAAAACGATTAAGCGCATGAACCAGGGCATGGATTGGTTCGGGAGTCGAATAGGCGATCCCCCATCGTTTGTTACAGGGGTTGCGGTTAATCCCGGTGCGGAAGACAGAAAGCGCGAGATTGAAAGATTCAGGATGAAAATCGATGCTGGCGCTCAGTTCGCTATGTCGCAGGTATTTTTCTCATGGGATGTATGGGAGAGTTTTTGGAGAGACTATGGCTCTGATTCTCCGATCCCGGTTCTGATAGGCATCTGGCCATTGACAAGTTATCGTCTTGCGTTGAGGATTCACAATGAGATTCCCGGAGTAGATGTTCCTGAAAGCCTTCTTGAGAAGCTCGAAACAGCGGGTTCCCATGCGAGAGAGCTTGGGTGGGATTTTGCGAGAAAGTTATATGAGGAATCGCGCGAATACGCTTCCGGTGCTTATCTCGTAGCACCGTATAAACGCGGCGAGACAATCCTTGAACTTATCGACTAAAGATTTTTTTTATTTTTTGCAGAGAATGCATGACACCGGATATCTTCATGATGAATTCCATCATATCTTCTTCATCGCCGATTCCGATACGCTTGAGTTCATATGGATTTGAGTCAATCGAATTCATACCGGAGATTGTTGTTAATGCACATTTGTATCCGGTTCTTTTGACTAATCGCTCGGTCTCATTATTGAAGTCGTTTTGCTTTCCATTCGGATAACAGAATAAATCGCATTTATTTGCGGTTTTATCTTCGATTATTTTTTTTGATAATCTCAACTCATTTTCAGCAGTCTGAGGGGAGCATTTTGACAGGATGAAATGCGAGTGAGTATGGCTTCCTATGGAAACAAATCCGCTTTGAAGCATCTCGTTAATTTCATTCCAACTCAAAGGCTGGTATATTTCATCAGTCGCGTCATTAATGGAAAGTTTTGCATTAAGAATTGCTTCAATATTTTCAACTATTTTATCTCTTTGTTCCTGAACATCTAATTTGAGAATGCTTTTGATTGCCTTATCACACGCTATTTTCATCTCTTTGCTTGTCAGGTCAAAAGATAACTTTTCATATTCCAATTCGAGTTTTGGTTTTGACGTTATATTTATTGCATATTCAATCCTGTCGGCCCATAGAGGTAATTTATTATCAACAAAGCTCGTGGTTATAAATATTGTTGCTGGTGTTTGGGATTCTTTTAGAACCGGAAATGCCAAAAGGTAATTCGACCTGTAGCCATCGTCAATAGTGATAATAACGGAGTTCTGAGGTGTCTTGCCTTTCGAGTGAACGGATTCAATGAATTCCGGTAATGATATTATTCTGTAATTCTTCTTCAGGTAATCGATTTGTTTGCGGAAAATATCTATATTCAGGTTTTGATGATGATAATTCGCTATCCCATCAAATTGCGTTTTTTCAGTGAATGCATGATACATCAGTATGATGACTTTATTGCGATTAAGTAATCTCGCAATGCGATGAAACTGAAGAATATATAAAATTCTGAGGATAATTTTTTTCATTGAAATTTCGCCAGTTCCTTTTTAGCTTCTTCGTAATCGGGATCTAAACTTAGAGATTTCTCAAACTCCTTCTTGGCTTCATCGAATTGCCCATTGGCTTTTAACATTGCACCGAGATTATAATGGTGTGTTGCATTATTCGGATCAAGAGAAACTAGGTCTCTCATAAGAGAAATTGCCTCATCAAAATTGCGCAGATAAAAAAGGGTAAAAGCAAGGTTCATTTTGGCTTTTATGTAATCGGGGCGGATTTTAAGTGCCTCCTCAAACTTCCGCTTGGCGTTTGGATAATCCTTTCTCTTCATGTAAATCAAACCGGCATTGAATCGGGATTCTGCGTATGTAGGTGAGCTCTCATCAGCTTTAGCATACATCTCAAGGGCTTTTTCCTCATCGTTTAACTTCAGATAACAGGAGCCCATATCGTTATATGCTTCGGGATAATGAGGGTATGTTTTCACCGCTTGCTCATGATATTCAATAGCTTTTTGGTAATTCCCTTTTCTATATTCTATTACACCGAGATTATGATAAGTGGATGCGGGGTTCGTTGTCTTGCGATAGGGAACAAGCGTGGGAACAGCAAGGATAACGATAGCGAGAGTCGCAGCAAGGTAACGTTTGCTTGCGGAAATATCAAGATGTCTTTTCCTCAAGGAATCAATATATTCAAATAAACCATAACCTGCAAACATCGCGAGTATAACGGTTAATGTAAGACGGAATCGTCCGACAACCGTGAAAATAATCAGACCTGCAAAAATCGCCCCCATATAAAACAACAACAAAATGATTTTAGGATCGCGTTTTGGTGTAAATCCAATCCCGATCATGGCGAGAAGAAAAATTAATCCATAAGGAATAAAAAGAAATTTAAGTATTGGAACCTGGTTCCTTTCGAATTGAATATTGTAGTTGTTCGCGATTTCGTATGTGTTCATCGACCAGTAGATTTTCTTTAATTGATAACCGAACCATCCGAAGAAGTCCTTCCGGATTTGTTGAAAGCCGCGTTTCATCCAGAAGGCGCTTATTCCCGATGGTCCCAGTTTTCTCCCTGTTTCTTTTTCAGCGATTTTCTTCGCGGATTCCTCCTCGGTTTCAATCGAATCGCCCACTGTGACTCGCCGGGTGAATGTAGGAGCAGCTTCCGGATCGGAACCGTAATAAAAATTGATTCCGGTATTGTAGGTTAGAAGAACAAACTCGCCGGATACTTTGTAGTTGTGTATCGTAACGGGCAATATTGGTATGATAACACCGATTACAAGTATCAAAGATGTTATAATCGCCCAATTGCATTTTGGTTTGAACAAAATAAAAAGCCAGATAATAACGAGAATAATAAAAAGAAGGATATTCGGTCTCTGAACTGTTGATACTCCAAGTGCCAATCCGGTTAGAAATGAGAGTGGGATATTTAGTCGCTCTTTTTGTTGAAACAACAGAAGATAAAGGGAGAGAAGGTAGAACAATATTGCGAAAGTCTCAAGAAGAATCTTGCTTTCATGGAACATGAGCGATGGATGCAGCAGGCATAGAATTGTCGCAATAATCGCGACTCGTATGCTGAATACCTTTTTCGCGATTAAATAAACGAGGAGCAGAATTAAAATACCAGCAACGTGTTGAACAATCGCGGCAGCTGAAACGCTCACTCCGAAAAGTTTGAATATAAAAGCCAGGATATAAGGATACAAGGGAGCCATGTAGAAAACTCCCTGATGCGATGGTGTCCCCTCGACTATATCTTTAGCCCAGTTGTAATAGACTCCCGCATCGCTGATAGGATCGTAATATAGGGGATTCATGGAGAGGTTTTGAATAAAATATACGATTCGAAGAATTACGGCGATTGCGAAAATAGCAATGAGCCATACGGTGCGTGCCTTGAAAGGATCGAGTAGTAAGGGAGGATGCTTTTCATCCTTTTTAGTCGGCTTGGTTTCATCTGTTTTCTTTTTACGCTTTTTCGCCATGCACCTGAAAATTCTACATGGAATTTATCATAAAATGTAGAGGCGCAGCACGCTGCGCCTCTACTTCTCGTTTATTTTCAGTGCTGATTATCTTAATTCATACACCGTAACTCGCGGAGTTGTGCCGTCGAGTTGGGTCACATGAATCGTGAAGCTTTTATCGCCGACATCGAGATGTTTTGGTGTACCAACAATAGTGCCATCCGCAGCGCCATCGATTAGCTGGAAAACCTGGCCTGTGATCGAATCCATAATCTGAATTGTTTTCTGATCGGTTAGAACTACAACAAGCGGATTTGTCTGCTCGTAATTATTGATAATACGCGTCATTGAGGAATCATAAGGAAGAAGTTCGAGGTCGATGACATTACCGGTTGTCACCGGGAATCCGCCTATCAATGGATTTCCACCGGGGTCTTCGGCATCGAATCCAACCCACAGACTTCCACCCGCCGGAGTGTTGGGTCCGGACAAGCCATAATACAAATATGCATTTGAACTTATGTCCATACCCCGAATTTCATTAGCTGGAATCCCGGTGAGACTGACAAAGAACTGGGGATCGGGAGTTGGGGGGGCTG
>Ga0315277_10008248_pt1 | contig 13418 bp, 11 predicted proteins | sample YL17G05_15_MG_FD_203695 | JGI IMG/M metagenome (GOLD analysis project Ga0315277, IMG submission 203695) | Sediment microbial communities from Yellowstone Lake, YNP, Wyoming, USA - YL17G05_15 | ecosystem: Environmental > Aquatic > Freshwater > Lake > Sediment | place: USA: Wyoming | collected...
CTCCTCGATTCTATGATCACAGTCGATTTCTACGACGAAAATATGCAGCACACCTCAGTCCTCACAGCCCGCAGAGGTATGGTGAACGATGCAACACAGGACCTTGAGGCGCGTGAAAGTGTAGTTGTCATCTCCGACAGCGGTTCGACGCTCCGAACCGAATCTCTCTTCTGGACGAACAGGACGCAGAAGATTCACACCCCGGAATATGTTGAGATTACGACTCCTACAGAACAGATCCAGGGACACGGATTCGAATCGGATCGGAGTCTGAAGAATCGGACTATCTATAAGGTAACCGGACAGGCAAAACCGGATGGGAAGTAACGACAGGATGTATAGGAAGACATATCTGAGAGCGGCTGTACTCACTCTGTTATTTCTTCGCGCAGTATCCGTGTATTCGCAGGATGATGAAAATGTCGTCATACTTGATCATGCCGACAGCCTCGTAACAATGGAGATGAACGGTGAGGAAGTGCGGCGTCTCATCGGTGATGTCCGTATGCATCAGGGGAAGACGCTTATCACCTGTGCACGCGCAACTCATTACCTTACGAGCAATACTGTAGATATGGACGGAGTCGTGGAGATCCGGGACGACACGATGCGGCTAGTCGGGATGAGGGGCAAGTATTACGTGAACGAAAAAATTGCAGAGGCATTTGATCGTGTCATGCTGCAGGATCCGCAGACGGCCCTCAATGCGTCATACGGGAAATATTTCGTTCGCGAGAAGCGGGCTTACTTTAAGGGAAATGTATACATTGAGGATAGTACCTCAATTGTGACCGCCGATGAGGTTCAGTATTACCGCGAGGAAGGAAAATCCATTGCCGACGGAAATGTAAAGATCGTCAATCAGAGGAACCGGATGACTATCTTCGGAAATCATTTTGAGAATTATCGGAATGAAAAGTACAGCAAAGTAACTTCGGATCCGATGGTCATGCAGGTCGATATGAATTCCCATGGCGGGTACGATACATTGTTTGTGACAGCACGTATGCTTGAATCGTATAGAGATTCAGTTGAACGGTTAATAGCAACAGACAGCGTAAAAATATTCCGAAGCGGACTTGCTGCAGAAGCGGGTTTGTGCGTTTATTATACTGACCTCGATAGTCTTGACCTCAGGAATGCACCATACGTATGGTACCAAACAGGCCCGTTTCAGGATAATCAGGTATCCGGCGAAACGATATTCATCGCATTGGAGGAACGGCGCCTGAAAACTGTGTACGTCCGCGAGAAAGCGGTCGCAATATCAAGGGCAGACACACTGCTGACGAAGAGATTCAACCAGATGACGGGTAAGTCTATTTTACTCCATTTTACCGAGGATAAGATCGATCAGGTTAATGTGATTACCACAGCCACGATCCTCTATTATCTCTTCGATAAGGAAGCGCCGAATGGAATGAATATCACAACAGGCGATGAGATTATTATAACGTTCCGTGAGGGAACAATCGAGAGAATCAAAGGAATATCCGGAATTGAAGGTAAATATTTCCCCGAAAGGTTGGTCGCTGGCAAGGAATCGGAGCATAATTTACGGGAATTTAATTGGAGGGAACAGAGGCCCCGCCGTCCCTTTGATCCTCGCATCGATTAGAGAGTGTACGCGATAATTCATATATTGTGCCCATGACAGAAGAACAAAAAATATCGGTAACTGTTTCCGAATCGTCCGGTGTTTCCGATGTCAGCGTGCTGAGGTCTAAGTCGCTTTTCAAGAAATACAGGAAGCGTTTCGTCGTGAATGATGTCAGCATCGAGGTGAAACAGGGAGAAGTGGTTGGCCTCCTCGGACCGAATGGAGCGGGGAAAACGACCACCTTTTATGTGATCGTCGGCATGATCAAGCCGACAGAGGGGGAGGTCTTCTTAAATGACTCGGAAATTACGAAAGAACCGATGTACAAGCGCGCCCGCATGGGAATCGGATATCTCTCACAGGAAGCTTCCGTTTTCCGGAGGCTGACGGTGCACGATAATATTACCGCAGTCCTTGAGCTGATGGGACTTTCGAAATCGGCACGCGAGGAACGATGTCAGCAGCTTATGGAGGATTTTGGAATATCAAACGTGGCGAAAAGTAAAGGTTACATGCTGTCGGGTGGTGAACGGAGGCGAACGGAAATCGCTCGTACTCTTGCCACCCAACCTAAGTTCATCCTTCTCGATGAACCGTTTGCCGGTATCGATCCGATTGCCGTAGAGGATATCATGCGGATCGTAAAGAATCTGAAAAACCGTGGCATCGGTGTCCTCGTCACCGACCATAATGTCCATGAGACTTTATCGATCACGGATCGGTCGTACCTGCTTTTCGAAGGTAAGATCATTAAATCAGGGTCGGCGCAGTACCTCGCAAATGATCCTGAAGCGCGCCGGCTCTACTTAGGCGAAAAATTCAAACTCGACCGCTACGACTGAACCCGCATAAATTCCTTTGCAGAGCTACCTGCTCTATCCATAATATTCCGTACCAAATCGATGCCGGGGGATGTAAGTTGACAGAAAGATTGAAATAAACAATCGGTCTGGAATTCATGCCAATCGTTATTTCCCGTTATTAATCTTCTACTTTTCTAGACGGGCTAAGCAGTTCAAATGCCTTATCGATTTCTGCATGAGTTCCTATGAGTACTAAAATGTCTCCGGCTTCGATTCGAAAGTCGTGAGGCGGATTCGTCGTTGATATATTATCGCGCACGACGGCAATGATGGTGCTTCCCGAGAGGAAGCGGAGATTTAATTCCTTTAATGTTTTCCCGCATGCGGGAGAATCCTGCAGCACCAGGAATGTATCAGTAGTACCAGCCGCCAAAATTGAGGCAATCTGATCCACGGTAGCATCGGGGAGTTTGAGCCCGCGCAGCATTCCATATCCCTCGCGTCGTATGAGATCAACCTGCGTCGTTATGATGTTCCGCGGGAGATGGTACTGCCTCAGCACTCGTGTAAAAATTTCAATGGACGTTTCAAAATCCTCAGATACGACTTGATCCGCACCCAGTTTATAAAGGTCTTCGATTTCCGATGTATAGCGTGTACGAACGATGATGTGTACCTCGGGATTCATCATACGTGCGCCGTACAGACACCTCCTTGTTGAAGCGGGATCCGAAAGGGCGATGACAAAAACCCGTGCCTGTTCAATGCGGAGCGCCGTGAGTATATCGTCCCGTGTGACATCGCCGTATATTATATTCATGCCCTCCTGACGCGCTTCCCGTACTGTATCACCGTTCAGGTCTACAATAACATGCTGTATACCGGTTTCCTTCAGGACCGTTACGAGATTTTTACCGCAGAGACCGTACCCCGCTATCACGACATGATTCCGAAGTCCGCTGACCTTCGGCTCAACGGGGATTTCTCGTGCGATCAATTTTATCCTGAATTTTGATGCGAACCGTTCTGGGAGTATGCTCTGTACCTTGTCGGCTGTTTTTGCCGAAAATTCAATCAGGAACGGGCTCACCAGCATGGTAAGTACCGAAGAACCAAGGAACAACTGATATGTGGTTTTGTCAATCAGAGACGAAGACATTCCAGTTACAGCGAGAAGAAATGAAAATTCACCGATTTGAGCCAGTGAAAGTCCGACGATAACGGAGGTACGAACCGGGAAGGAGAGATTAAGAACAAGTAGAAAAATTATGAAGAATTTCAGTGCAATAATGACAGCAGTTAATCCGACCACGAGGAGGGACGATTGGAGCACGAATCCGATATTGAGAAGCATGCCTATCGATATGAAAAAAAGACTGCTCAAGGCATCCCGGAACGGAAGCGCTGCTCCTACAATTTCATAAGAATACTCTGATTCAGAAAGGACCAGCCCGGCAATGAATGCCCCAAGTGCCAGTGAAAGTCCGAAATACGATGTTATCATCGCCGTCCCCAGACATGAGAACACTATTCCCAGAACGAACAATTCCCGACTTCTTATCCTTACGAGGTACTCGATAAGTTTCGGAATGAGGTACAACGCAGCGGCAATTATGACTCCGACAGCTATCAGGGAAAGGAGGATTTTTGAGAGAAATTCACTCCATGTTATTGACTCTGAAGCCGATAGCATCGGAATCAGGAGCATCATCGGAATGATGCAGAGATCCTGGAAGAGGAGAATGCCGATTGATATTTTTCCGTGGGGCGTGTCCGTGCCATCTTTTTCCGAAAGCAACTTCATGACAATCGCGGTACTGCTGAGAGAGACCAGAAATCCCAGAAAGAGAGCTTGGGCAGGAGCAATCCCCGAGAATAATCCGATTGCGAATACCAGTGCAACGGTGACCAATACCTGCAATCCCCCGCCTAGCAGAACAATTGTTTTTATCTTCTTCAGCGCACGGAGGGAAAATTCGAGGCCGATTGTAAACAGAAGCAGTACGATGCCAACCTCGGCAAGAATATTGACTGCTTCGATGTTTCGTATTAATTTTATACCGTAGGGACCGATCAGCATTCCGCTGATGAGAAAACCGACGAGCGGGGGTATGTGGATTTTCTTGAAGAGCGGTATGACGATCAGCGTCGCCGCCGAGAGGAGAACAAGCTCCCATAAAATACTGAAATCGTGCATGTTCCTTATGAATTCTTTTACTTACGAAGGCACATTAATACTCCGTCAAAGATTGACAGATCGATCCTCCTCGTACGGATGAAAATTACATTTTATTTTTGTTTCGTTTTACCAACAACGTAAATATATCGCAATGAGGTTAATCCTGTGTTGTAAATATCATGTTCCCGGTGAGGCGGACAATATAATACGACATTCTTGTCGATGGCGAGGGTATCTCCCCCTGTGATTCTCATTTCACCATTTCCTTCTAACACGACCACAAGCTCTTCGTAATCTTCGGTATTGTGTTTAACCAAATCGTAAAGATTCCCCTTTCTAAATCATGTTGTTATGTTTTATATAGTTAAAACCTTTTTTCAAAAGAACAACAATCAAAATAATGAATCCAGAGATTGCCAGAATAATACCCAGCGTCCAATTATTTTGTACTTTGGTTAAAAATGGGAGAATGCATTCTTCAAATTTCTGATAACTTGCTTGTTTTAACCAGCCATTCCGGATATATCCTTGGGGATCTATTATAATCGACATAGGTGCAACAAAACATTGATAGGGTGGGATTAAAGAATCTTCTCCAACAGTTGTTTTGATTCCCTCTATTGTATTTCCGTCCATCTTCCTTGCTTCAAAATACCTGGCTGCATCTTCGACTGATAAATTACAGACGTAAATCACCACCAACCCTCTGTCAAAATAATCTTTCTGAAGTTGACTAACATCATGCATCTCTGCCTCGCAGGGTTTGCATCCTCGGTTCCAGAATTTGAGAAGTACCGTTTTACCGAGGTAGTCTATAAGAGATTGGGTTGTTTTTGTTTCGAGGTTTATGAACTTTAAATTGGGCGACTTTTTCCCAATCGCTTTGCTAATATATTCTTCAACATTTTTCACATTTTCGTTGATATCAGATTGGGTAGTAGTATTTTGAGTAAAAGATACAACAGGAGACAGAATTACCAGAATAGTGATGTAAACTGCGATGCAGAATCTCCTTAGTGTAGTAGGATTGAAATTCATTCTATTTCTCTCCCACACGAAACTCTACCCACGGCTGAGAGGGACGATCTTTGAGAATACCTGTCATCCAGTCGAACTGCGGATGTGCTTCAAGAAATTTCTTTGCATCGAATGCCATGGTGACCTCATTGTAACTTTATTTTATCCACACAGTTTTAATGTTCACAAATTCCCTGATACCGTGCATGCCCAGTTCCCGTCCGTAGCCGGAGTTCTTCACACCTCCGAACGGTAATCGCGGATCCGATACGACCATACCATTGACGAATACCAATCCGGCTTCGAGTTCTTTTATAAGAAATTGTTTCTCATCTTCTACGTTGGTCCAAACTGAACTGCCAAGTCCAAAAGACGAATCGTTAGCGATTGTAATTGCCTCTTCTGGACTATCTACTCTAAAAAAAAGCGCTACCGGCCCGAAGAGCTCTTCCTTGTATGCCGGTGAATTGTGAGGAATTTCCGTGAGGATGGTGGGTGCATAATAATATCCCGGTCGATCAAGACGCCTGCCGCCGCATACCAGTTTCGCTCCTTTGCGGATACTCTCCTGGACCTGCAGATCAAGTTGTTCGAGTATTTCGGCAGTAGCGAGAGGACCGACATCCATGCCGTCGGCCATCGGGTCGCCAATACGGAGTGACTCCATCCTCTTCTGGAATTCCTGGAGGAAGGGGCTGAATGCCTTTTTATGTACGATGAACCGCTTCGCGGCAATGCATGATTGACCGTTGTTCACCATGCGGGCTTTCACTCCTTCCGCAGCGGCATCGTTGATGTGTGCACTCGGCATGACGATAAAGGGGTCACTGCCGCCCAGCTCCAGCACAGTTTTCTTGATGACTTTTCCTGCGAGAGATGCGACGGCGCTCCCTGCCGGCTCACTGCCCGTGAGTGTTATACCTTTCACCCGTGGATCGGCAATGATCCTGGGAATGATTTCCGGTCCGATGAGGAGCGTCTGAAAGGTACCGTCTGGAAAACCGGCGCGGCGAAATATATCCTCAATGGCGAGAGAACATTGAGGTACGTTTGATGCATGTTTCAGCAATCCGACGTTGCCGGCCATGAGTGAGGGAGCGGCAAAACGGAATACCTGCCAGAACGGGAAATTCCACGGCATGACCGCAAGAATGATACCCAACGGTTGGTAGTGAACGTAACTCTTGAGCGCGGTGGTCTGTATGATTTCGTCTGAGAGGAATCGCTCTGCGTTCTCGGCATAGTACCTGCTTACCCATGCACATTTGAGAACCTCTTCGCTAGCTGACCAGAGTGGCTTACCCATCTCTTTCGTCATTAGAACAGCGAACTGCAGTTTTTCTCTTTCAAGGATGTCGGCCGCGTTGATCATCATGCCGGTTCGGACGGCATATGTTGTCTTTCGATAACTTTGGAATGCCAAATTTGCCCGTGCGATTTTATCCTCAACGTTAGATTCACTCAATGGTGTAAATGATTTTTCGAGTTCGCCCGTCGCAGGATTTACACTCTTAATCGGCATGGCAGTATGTCCCTCTATCCTCTAACATGTTATTACCCCTACACCTAATATGTCTCTAGGAGTGAGTGTCCGTTATCTCTCATCGTTATTTTTTGAGTACCTGTTTGTAGTCGATTTTTCCGAGTTCCCGAACGTTCTGTTCGATCTTTTTTGCAAGGTTGAGCTTGTGCTCCCTCAGTTTCCCGCTTACGGCGCTGTCGTAGGTTCCGATGATCTGAGCTGCAAAAATACCCGCGTTTTGTGCGTTGTCCAATGCCATTGTCGCCACAGGCGTGCCCGACGGCATCTGCAGCATGGAGAGAATCGAATCCCAGCCGTCTAGGGAATTTTTCGATTTAATCGGTACGCCAATTACGGGGAGTATAGTCATCGAGGCAATGACTCCGGGGAGATGTGCTGCACCGCCGGCTCCTGCGATGAGGACCTTAATTCCGCGCTTCTGTGCAGATGTTGTGTATGCGGCGGTTCGCTTCGGGGATCGGTGAGCGGATGCAATCGTGATTTCAAAAGGAATGCCGAATGATTCGAGCGCTTCAGCGGCTTCTGCCATCACCGGGAGGTCTGATGCACTTCCCATAACGATACCGACAAGTGGTTTTTTCATGCGCTGTACTCCATATATTTGTTATGATTGTTTAAATATAGAGAGGAAAAGAATAGGATTCAAGATTCCGGAACTTGTTATTATGAGGCGGGGGTTGTATAGCATCTCAGAAAAAATATTCCTATCTTCACTCTTGTTCACTATATAGGAATACATAGGATTTAGAGTCATGAATAAAATCGCTCTAGGATTCATTTTAATATTATACTGCTGTTCTTTCCTTTTTTCTCAAGTTCCGTCGGACCGTAATGCGCTTTTGAACGGATTGGAAGGGGATTACGGAAAAACCGCAGAAATAAATAGCTATCCATCGCCAAAAAGTCTTCTCGAGCTTGCCACGACGCTGAATCTTTCCTCGATTCAGAAAAGCAGGCTCTCGGATATCCACAACAGCACCGTTGCACGTGCTAAGCAGTTAGGGAAGGAGATAGTTCAGATTGAGAACGAGCTGAACCAGGCATTCCAGGGGCGAATCATCAATGAAAAATCCTGCGCGGACGACGCGCTGCAGATCGGTCGTCTCCGGGGTAAGCTGCGCGGAGTTATCCTGAATTCACACATAAAAGCAAAAGCCGTCCTCAACGACAGTCAGCTTAGCATGTATAAAAAATTACATGGAGAGGTGAAGCATAAGTAATACACGCGCTAGCTGTCGGACAGAAGATGAGGACCAACCGTTCAATTAGGGGAAAACAAACGTCATTTCACCCTTCTCATCGTAACGAAAAACAAAAAAGCTCCATCGTCATACGAGGCGCCCGGGTCCATAACCTGAAAAATGTTTCACTCGAACTTCCCCGCAATAAACTCATAGTGTTTACCGGCGTAAGCGGTTCAGGAAAATCAAGTCTCGCATTCGATACAATCTATGCCGAGGGACAGCGGCGATTCGTTGAAAGTCTCTCCGCCTATGCCCGCCAGTTCCTCGAGCGCATGGACAAACCCGATGTCGACGAGATTCAGGGAATAAGTCCGGCAATCGCGATCGAACAGAGAACAACTGCCCGCAATCCGCGATCGACCGTCGGTACGACAACTGAAATTTACGATTATCTCCGCCTCCTGTTTGGCAGGATCGGCAGAACACACTGCCCTGCGTGCGGGAACCGTGTTGAACGCGACTCTGTCAGGACGATCACTGAAACTCTCCGACTTAAAACTAAGGATACTGACGAGTTGAAACTTACAGTGTCCTTCCCGATTCACCACCACAAGGATGCGACTCTCAAACAGGAAATCGAAAATTTAAAACGACAGGGGTATTTCCGATTTATATACAAGAACGAGCTGATCGATCTTAACGAACGACCGTTACCTCGCGGGGCAAAGATGAAGGAAATCCTCGTGCTGGTCGATAGGCTAATCTACAAGAAAAGCGCTGAAGATAACCGTCTCTCCGATTCACTTGAAACAGCTTTCAGGAGCGGCAACGGATACGCAGTAGTAAAGATCCTCGATCATGATGAGGAGCTGCGATTTAATCAGCACTTCATTTGCTCGTTGTGCGGACGGAAATTTGAAGAACTTGACCCGCGGCTATTTTCGTTCAATACTCCCTATGGCGCATGTCCGAAGTGTCAGGGGTTAGGAAGAGCCATCGGAATCGACATGGATCTCGTTGTTCCTCGTAAAGATCTCTCGATCCGGGACGGCGCTATCCAGGTTTGGACAAGTCGGAAGTGGCTTGAGTACCTGCGCAGTCTCGTGCGGATAGCAGGGGAGGCACAGGTCAGGATAGATGTTCCGTTTCGCTCCCTTTCTCAGCGCGAGATTGATGTTATCGTTAACGGCTATGGTGATTATGCCGGCGTCAATAAGTTCTTCAGATACGTTGAACGGAAAGCATACAAGATATACTACCGTGTTCTACTGAGCAGATACCGCAGTTATACGACGTGCGATGCATGCAACGGTGCAAGACTTCGTCCCGAAGCCCTGTTCGTCAGGATTGGCGGAAAAACCATACACGACGTTGTGTGCATGACAATCGATGAGACTTATCAGTACGTAACTAATCTCGAACTGTCCGAATTCGAACGGAATGTTGCGCGGCGGATTATCGACGAACTTATCAAACGGTTGAAATACCTCGTCGATGTAGGTATCGGCTACCTTACCCTGGACCGTCAGTCGAGCAGTCTCTCAGGCGGGGAATCTCAGCGGATTAACCTTGCAACTGCGCTCGGGTCTTCTCTGGTGGGATCACTCTATGTTCTCGACGAACCGAGTATCGGTCTGCATCCACGTGATAACCAGAAACTAATTTCCATTCTTCAATCCCTGAGAAATGTAGGTAATACGGTCATCGTGGTTGAACACGATTCCGACATGATCCGGGCTGCCGACATGGTTGTCGACATGGGTCCGCAGGCGGGAGAGTATGGCGGTGAGGTTGTCTTCGCCGGCAGTGCATCTGATTTGGTCAAAGAAAAAAAATCTCTTACCGGTCAGTACATGTCGGGGAAGAAAATAATTCCTGTCCCCGCGCGACGAAGAAAGAGCTCAGGCGGGGCAATTTCCATTAAAGGAGCAGCGGAACATAATCTGCGGAGCATCGACGTATCCATACCTTTGCGCATGTTCGTTGCGGTTACGGGTGTCAGCGGTTCCGGTAAAAGTACACTTATCCACCAGATTCTCTATGCAGGTGTGAAGCGATTGAAAGGTACTTCGTCGAAGCCGGTCGGTTCGCATCGTATGATCGAAGGCGTAGATTCGATCAGCGATATCGAGCTGGTAGATCAGTCGCCGATCGGTAAGACACCCCGTTCCAATCCCGCAACGTATATGAAGGCATTCGATGGTATACGCGATCTTTTCGCATCAACGCACGCTGCAAAGATACATGGCTATGGGCCGGGCTACTTCTCATTCAACGTTCCGGGAGGTCGTTGCGAAACGTGCGAGGGAAGCGGAATTCAGACGATTGAGATGCAGTTCCTCGCCGACATTGAACTGACATGCGATGTCTGTAAAGGGAAGCGTTACAGGAAGGAAGTTTTGGATATACGATTCCACGATAAGAGCATCGATGATGTGTTGGGTCTGACTGTAACAGAGGCAATACAATTTTTCCGATCCCACGCAGGAAGTCTGAAGGTGGTGAAGAAACTGAAGGTACTTGATGATGTCGGATTGGGTTACATAAGACTCGGGCAATCGGCTACAACTCTCTCCGGCGGAGAAGCGCAGAGAGTAAAACTTGCATCACATCTCAGCGCTCAGGAAGAGGATAAACACACGCTCTTTATTTTTGATGAACCTACGACCGGCCTGCATTTTGACGACATTGCAAAACTCCTTGCCTGCTTCGACGCCCTTATTGAAAAGGGAAATTCAATCGTGGTTATTGAGCATAATATGGATATTATCAAATGCGCCGACTGGATTATCGATCTTGGACCTGAGGCGGGAGAGAAGGGGGGAACGGTCGTTGCAACGGGAACACCCGAAGATATTGCCGGGTGTAAAGAATCATTCACGGGTAGGTTTTTAAGGAAATATCTATCATCTTAGCACTGGAGAATAGTGTTTTTATAACGTTTGATATTTATATAGCAATTTATGATATTGAATAAAACTTACCACGATGATAAATTCACCTAAAGATATAATTCTACAAATATTAGCCGAAGTCGAAAATGGGAATAAAGGCATTTTCAAAACACAGTTAATTAAGTTTTTATATCTCATCGAAGTGGAGTATTACAGGGAAACAGGGCAAAGATTAACGAATCTTAGGTGGTTATTTTATCATTACGGTCCATATGCACTAGAGATTGAGGACATTCTTTCAGATGGTGATTTTGCAAAATCTGAATATAAAACTACAAAAGATAGAAACGTTATCATCTACAAAGTAGCTGAACGAGTGGATCATTATAGTCGTAAAGTTGAAGTTAAACTAAGTTTAATAATAAAGAAAATATTGGGACAGTGGATCAATAGACCTCTCGAGGAACTTCTCGATTATATATATTTTGATACGGAACCAATGGAAGCGGCATATAAACGCGGCGATATTCTCGACTTCACTACAATTAAAAAAGGATCTCATCAAATTATTATTCCCTTAACAGCTTCGAAAAAAACAGAGCTTAAAGTCGACGAATTAAGAAAGCGAATAGCGCCCACACTAAAGAAAATTGCAGAACAAAACAGAGTGATGGAGCCTATTTCCGAAGAGTATCTAGATGCTATGAAAGCTTGGGATGAGGAAACGGATAAGGACTGGAATGCTGAAGATTTAAAAAAAGTATTTATAAATATTACTAGGCAGCTCAACGACTCTGATGAGAAAGGGAATTAGCATATCAGGGCTTGTAAATTCCTACTACGAACAGGGACCAACTAAAGGACTCGTGGTTGGACAAATTGTTTGGATACCGGCACTGTATCCAAACAAAAATAATGTAGTGATTGATGTTGACGTTACATCTGATCCCTCAGAAACAAAAATCCCGGCATTTCTTCGACCACTTGCACAGAAACAAAACAGGTTTCCGGTTAAAAGTCTCAATTTAGGTAGTGACGAACATGCTTTTGTTTTAACAGGTAAGATGCGCCCTGCTATCGTCTTGATTGATGTCACAACTCAATGGGTGAAAAGCCCTGTCGAAAATCTAATCATTTGCCTCCCTATCTTTCGAGTTGATAAACCCAAATTTTCCCAAAGTTTTGTCCTAAAATCTCAAGCATATCAATACCCAAGTAAATTCTATCTGCCTCCTGATCCGAGCTTTCAATTTGAGGAAGGAGTAGCCAGGTTCGAATTAATGCAAACTGTGCATCAAATTGCTATTAATTTGTTCCCTAACGATAGTAAACCGTTGATGCTCACCGAAGAATTATTTTCATTGTTGCGGATACACTTAACAAGATTTCTTGGTGGTGTACTACGTATGGAAGACCAAGAAACCCTTGACGTCTATGGACAGCTCATACTTGAGGAAGCTAAAATACAAGGAGTAAATATATCATAGTCTGACACAAAGAATCTGGTTAAACCTCGAATACTTTTTAATGATATACCAAAATATTAAGAAATAAAATATTTACGAGGAACAAATACCCAAGGACCAATAACAACTAACAAAATATTAGCGTAGCTTCGGCTGCTGTCTTGTCGCGAAACTGGCACTTTCAAAATCCAAGATACAGATGCTTGAACTGCGCCCCAGACTGGGGCGTGGTTGAAAGCGCTTTCTTGGAGGGTACGCCAGTACCTGCGACAAGGGCGTAAGTAAAACACGCCCTTTGTTTTTTTCAGGTACTCATACCTTCCGAGTATACAGCCCATAAAAGCAAGCCCGTCACCCTGAAACTCTTTTGTTCAGGATATATACCTAGATGTTGTGTTTTAGCATGACGTAAAAAAGGAAAGACACACCGAAGCTCCAGATCAAGCGGAGCTTATGCCACAATCACTCATCGAACAACTTCCCAAAATTGTCGCCGAGGGAAAGCGAGAAGCAGAACAAATCTTAGAACGGCTTTCATCGTCACACAGGATCACACTGCAGACCAATGAGCTTGTTCTTCCTTCAAAAGATCGCTCTGGATTATTTAGAGGACAAATACCTGTATTGCCTCAGCACAATAGAGTTCCTGTCGGTGCGAAACAACTCGATTTGCGGGCGATACCCGATACACCGCTTCATTCTTCTCAGACTGAATTTACAGAGTCTGCTTGT
>Ga0315277_10008250_pt1 | contig 13416 bp, 5 predicted proteins | sample YL17G05_15_MG_FD_203695 | JGI IMG/M metagenome (GOLD analysis project Ga0315277, IMG submission 203695) | Sediment microbial communities from Yellowstone Lake, YNP, Wyoming, USA - YL17G05_15 | ecosystem: Environmental > Aquatic > Freshwater > Lake > Sediment | place: USA: Wyoming | collected...
AGCCGACTCCGAAGCGGGGCGTTCACGCTGCTGGAGATTGCCACGGCGCTGCCCATTCTGGCGTTCGTGAGTCTGGCGGTGGTGTCGGCCATCGTATTCGCAAGCCGCGTGTCGCGGGTTGTTTCCAACCAGATCGCGGCCAAGAATATCGCGCAGAGCTACTTCGAGCGAATGGCCATTGACGATTTTGAACACGTGACGCCGGAGAACTATCCCTCGGTCCCGCTGAACAATAACCCGCCTCTGTACCTGGACTTCGTGAGGGGTTCCAAGTGCGCCGTGGACATCGTCATTACGGGCTGCGGCTATGCCGACTCCGGCACGGCCACTACGCTGACGGACAACGACGCCGCCTGGCAACCCAACGAGTGGGCCGGCAACATGCTATTTCTCATGCATGGCCAGGGGCGCGGCCAGCGCAAGCGGATCGTCAGCAACACGGCCCATACGCTGGTGCTCGATAGCGACCTGAACCCGGCGCCGGCATCGAGTACCTACTATCTGATTAACGGCGGCAAGACGGTTCGCATCACGACGCGATGGAAGTACCTGGACAAGGAATACCGCGCGAAAATCGAATCGCTTGTCATAGATTGGGGACCGAGACGATGAGGCGAATCCGGCTCATCCGGCACGGCGTCATTCGGTGGCGCCCGTCTCCAGGCCGGCGCGCCATGACGCTGACGGAGGTTGTCGTGGTGGCGGTGCTGGGCGTCATCATGGCGTCGGCCCTGGTTGGCTTCTCCATCTACGTCGCCAAGCTGAGCAAGTCCACATTCTCTCAGCTCAAGTTCGGCTACTACGCGCAGCAAACGACCGAACGAGTCTCCAAGACCATCCGTTACGCCAAACGCATCCAGGTCGTTGACAACGGCAACCGGCTGCTCTGCACGAATGACTACGACGTGACGAGCGCCATCTACTTCAGCGACGACGACCATACGACCTGGACGCTGGCCAACAATCGCCTCTACTACGTCGCCAACATCAATGCACCCGGCGGGACGCCCAGGATGATCGGGCGCTACATCTTCCCGTTCCGGGACAGGCCGATTTTCCAGTATCTGGACCGCACCAGCGCCGTCGAGATCAACTTCCGCGTGGGCGATCCGCGCGAGCCGACCCGCATCTTCGACCGGGAAACAGGCCCCGGTCCGCAAGGCATTGATGTCCGTACGGCGGTCGGGCCTCGCAATAGTTACATGGATTAGGGAAGACGGGGAGAAAGCACACCATGAAACGACAGCGGCGAAAGAACCAAGGCAGCATCCTGGCCATTACTCTGATTATTCTGTTCATTGGGGCAACGATCGCCGCGGGCCTTGCCAGTCTGGCCGCGTACCGAATTCGAAACACCGCCCGCTACGAGATTTACAAGAATGAATTCGAGGTGGCCGAAGCGCTTCTGGCCAGAGTGTTTGCGGAAATCACGTTCCTGGTCGAGTACGCCGGGCCGAACCTGAAGACCGAGATTCAGAACATCAAGAACAACCCGCCGGTCTTCAGCGGCTACGTCGTCCGGAACGTGGGGATTACGGAGCTGTCGGACAGCTATGAGACCGTTACCGAAGGCCCGCAGAGAGGCCTGTCGCTCCACACCATCCGCTACCGCCTGTCGGCGCAGGTTCATCAGGACAGCCGCACGTCGGCGCGGTTCAAGCATCCGGGCGTGGAACTGACCCAGGACCTCGAGCTGCGGTATATCCCTCTCTTCGTGTTCGCCGTCTTCTACAACGCCGACCTGGAGGTTCACCCGGGCGCCCAGATGGAGATCACGGGCCGGGTCCACACCAACGGCTCGCTGTACTGCGGTTCGGACGGGGCCGCGCTGAAGTTCAAGGATTATGTCACGGCGGTCGGCGATATCTTCCACGGGCGCCGGCCCGAATCCGGTCTGACCCTCAAGGACGGAACCGACTCGTTCTGGAACGGCACGGCCGATGTCTCCATGCGAGATGGCCTGGGATGGATTGACCATCTGCGAACCGATTGGGCCACCCTCTCGCAAGACCGATGGAACGGCTACGTGGCAGACGCGGCCCACGAGGTCGAGGAACTCCTTCCGCCGATTCCGCGGCTGGAGGATTCCCAGGGCCATCCCAACGCCCATGCGATCATCGAGCGGGCCAATCCCTCCTCGCCCGACGAGGCGCCCGGCAGCAGTTTGCGCCAGGAGAAGTTCGAGTATAAGGCGGGTCTGAAGATCGTGCGCGATCCGTCCAGCGGCGCCGTTCGGGGATACAATCAGGCGGGCACGGCGGTTCCGCTGACTTACCCCGATCCCGAAGATCACACCCAGACGAAGTCCGTCTATTCGGAATCGGTCTTCTACGACGCCCGCGAGAGCAAGATCGTTGCCAGCATTGACCTCGACATGGAGCACCTGATTGAGAGCGGAATAGCGCCCGAGAATGGGATTCTCTACCTATCGAATGAGGGCGCCAACGGCGTGGTCCGCGTCACCGACGCCAGCCGTCTGCCCACCAATACTTCCAACGGCTTCACCATCGCCAGCGACGATCCCGTTTACATCAAGGGAAACTTCAACACGGTGAACAAGGAATACGCCCTGGTGGCCGGCGACGCCATTTCCGTGCTCTCGAACTCCTGGAAGGACAGCGACAGTGCGAACTTCAGCGCGCGCAATGCCTGGGAAACAACGTACAATGGCGTGTTCATGCAAGGCATCATAGCTAGCCAAGTGTCGGGGGGCACAGCCCACTACAGCGGCGGCGGCGAGAACTACTTCCGCCTCCTGGAGAACTGGAGCGGCACCACCCTGCACATCAATGGCTCGTTGATCAACGTCTGGGAGAGCCAAAAGGCCCTGGGATGGTGGCGCTACGGAAGCCCCGTGTATGCGGCGCCCGGCAAACGGGTCTGGTCTTGGGATGCCCTCTATGGCGGCGCGAACGGGCCTCCCGGCGCGCCCCGGGTCTATCACGTGCAGCGCCGCAACTGGAACGTTCACAGCCTCGGCGCCGAACTGTGACGAACGCGTTCGCCGCATAGTATCTCCACATGTCGGCCCATGCCGTGCCTCTATCACCAAATCCGAGTGACGCACACCCCGATCCGCGCGACGGTATATTTTTCACTTGCAGAAACGCGCGAAGGCCGCCATTTAGCGCAGCCGCAGGTTAGACTCTTCCGTCTAGACTTATGTGCGTTTTGCGAAGATCTCATAAGGGTTCAGGGGTCAGGGATCGGGGGTCAGAAGATGAAAGAATGGAGATTCCTTTTATAGGCTGGCCCTTGAACCCTGAACCCTGACCCCCGGTTTGGTTGCGGCCACAGGCCGCCTTAGGAAACCGTACGTTCTGACATCTTCGCAGCCTTTGGAAAGGGAGCGCCGTGAGGACTATCCGTTTGCCCCACTTCAAGACTTTCCACAGATCAAGAGGCGTTGCCGTCTGCGTCATCGCGCTCGCGGTCGTCGGATTTGGAGCGGGCCTGCATTTCGCCGCCGGCCAGGAAGCCGAGGTGCCGCGGTCGGCCTTTTCGCTGGGCGGCGCGAAAACCACAAGCCCAACGGCCCCGGCCGCTCCACAGCCCGCGACATTCCCCGCCGAAGTTCCTCGTCCCTCCGTCGCGCAACCGCCAACGCCCGCCATGGCCGCAGGTGCCCCCGCGCCGGCAGCGGCTCCGGCGGTTGCCCAGGCGGCTCCTCCGACGGCGCAACCGGCGGCCGCCGCACCTGCACCCCGCGAACTGCTGACTTGGAGAGGCTGTTGCACCACCTGTCACCTCAACGACCAGTTTGCCAAATTGCTCCTTCTGCCCACGACAACCGACGAGTTGCTCGTACAGGGAAAGTACGTCACCAGCGGCCCGGCGGCTCTGGCCGTCCCCCGGCCGCCCGATTACCGCGCGAAGATGTTTCTGGACAAGGAGAAGTTTCTCAACTCCGCTCACCAGAACCTCGAGTGTATAGACTGCCACGACAGCATCACCACGAGTCCCCACTCGACGTATCTTCCCAAGGTCAAGTGCGAGAGATGTCACGCCTATCAGAAGGGGCGCTACGAGTCGGGAATGCACGGAACGGCTTTCGCCAAGGGCGATCCCCAGGCGCCCGACTGCTATCGCTGCCACGGCACGTATCACGAGATGTTGCCCTCGACCAGTACGCTCTCGCCGCTCTATCATCTCAACATTCCGAAGACGTGCGCCAGCTGCCATGCCAGCTCGGACGTGCTCCAGAATCACCCGAACCTCAAGACCGACGCCGTCGAGACGTACCTGAAGACCGTTCACGGCGAGGCGCTGACGCTGTCGGGACTCATGGGCGCGGCGGCCTGCGCCGACTGCCACGACCCGCATCGCGTTCTCACCCACACCGATCCGGCTTCGTCGGTCAGTGTGCGCAACATCGTCTTTGGGTGCGGCAATTGCCACCGCAACGACCAGACCAGCTTCACCGCCGGCATCCACGGCCACGCGCTCTTCGCGGACGCCCCCGGCACGTCGCTGCCGCTCGTTTCCGCCATCACGGGCACGACGGCGCCCAGCTGCGTCACCTGCCATCCGGGCCACGGCGTCACGCGAACGAACACGGCCGAGTTCCAACTGGCCGCCGTCGAGGTGTGCGGGATTTGCCACCCGGCTTACTACAGGACCTATCGCGACACCTATCACGGCAAGGTCATGCGCTATGGCGGGACCGAAACCGCGCGGTGCGACGACTGCCACGGCTTCCACGACTTGCGGCCCTCGAGCTCGCCGCTTTCGCTGGCCTCGCCCGCGCGGATCGTTCAGACCTGCAAGCCCTGCCACGCCTATTCGAACGAGCGCTTCGTGCAGTTCATCGCCCACCTCGAAGCGGGCGACAAGAGCCATCCGCAAACCTATTATCCGTGGCTGCTTATGAGCATCCTCCTGATCGCCACGCTCGCCTTCTTCGTCGTCCACAGCCTCCTGTGGCTGATCCGCGAGCTGGCCGACCTCCCGAAGCGCAAGGCGCTGCCGGCGGCGAACGGCTCGGGCGGCCGCGTCCAGCGTTTCATCCTGCTCCACCGGCTGACGCACGCGATCCTGTTCATCAGCGTCATCGGGCTGGCGCTGACGGGCCTGCCGCTGCGCTATCACACGCCGCACTGGACGGGTTGGATATTCGGCTTGTTCGGCGGCCACGCCGCGCCGAGGGTGCTCCACCGCATCTTCGCCGCGCTGACGATCCTGTACGCGGGAATGCACTTCGTCTATCTGTGGAACCTGTGGCGGCGCGGCCCGAAACGGCCGTTCTTCCAGACGGTGTTCGGCCCGAACTCGATGTTCCCCAACTGGACCGACGTTAAGCAGTTCTTCCAACATGCGCGCTGGATGCTGTTCATGGGCCCGTCGCCGAAGTTCGGCCGGTGGACCTATTGGGAGAAATTCGACTACTGGGCGGTATTCTGGGGCGTGGCGATCATCGGCGCGTCGGGCCTGGTGATGGCGGTGCCGCGGATCACCGCGCAGCTGTTCCCGGGCTGGGTGTTCAACGTGGCGCTGATCATCCACAGCGACGAGGCGCTGCTGGCGGCCAGTTTCCTGTTTGCGATCCACTTCTTCCATGTCCACCTGCGGCCGCAGAAATTCCCGCTGGACCACGTGATCTTTACCGGAAGCATGACGCGCGAGGAAATGGAAGCCGAGCGCCCGCTGGAACTCGAACAGCTCGAGGCGGAAGGGCGTTGGCCGGCGCTGGCGGCGGTCGAGCCGAACTCCACGCAGTTGGCCGTGAACCGCGTGATCGGGGCGATCACGCTCCTGATCGGGCTGGCGTTGCTGGTGGGCATGTTCTGGACGGAGATCGTCGCCCGATTCTTCTGAGAGGCTGGAAGCGAGAGGAGTGGGAGGTCGGAGGTGGGAAAGCGACTGGAGCCGAGCGCGCCAGTTCTTTCCCACCTCCGGCTTCTCGCCTTTCACTTCCCGCCGCCCGCGACCCCGCCTCCAACTTCCCGCCTCGCACCTCGTTTTCTGCGTTGACTGACAACCTTCCCGTGCGTATTCTCCGGCTTCAGAAATCTTCATGGCTGTGACTCAAGGATCAAAAGGCAAGAGGCGCTGAGGCGCAGGAAGGCAGACCAATGATCAAGCGGATGACTTCTCTCGGAAGGACGGTCGCGCGGGCCGCATTCGTCGTGTTGGCCGTCACGGCATGCACCCGTGTTGCCAGGGATCAAACCGCGTTTCAGCAGGCCACACGCGCCGGCACGGCTTTGGCGTATGAGCAGTTTGCCCAAACGCACCGCGGCTCGCCGCTGGCGGACGAGGCGCGCAAGCGGGACGCTCAGGTTCGTGAAGAGGAAGCCGTCGGCCAGTTCAAGCGGATCGAGGGCACGAAGAAGATCAGCGTGCTCGAGCGGTTTCTCGCCGAATATCCGGGCTACCCGCATCTGGTCCTGCTGGCCAAGCTGCGGATTGCCGAGCTGGACTATGCTTCGCTGGAATCGCAGAATCCGTTCCGGACCTGGCGTCCGTCGAACGCCTCGTGGTCGAGATTCGCCAATTTCTATGCGTTCACCGACTATATTCCGGTCCCCGAAGACTCCCAGGAACGCGACCTGTACTACAAGCGGCTTCATCCGTTGATTGTCCGGGCGCTCACCGAGATGCGTTCGTTCGACTCGTGGATGGACTATCTCCGGGTCTATGTGGACAGTCCGCTCTTCGATCAGGCCACCCTGAAGGCCGAGGCCTACATCACCGCCCGGCCCGACAAATGGCAAGACTATGAGATGCTCAGGACCTACCTGACCATTTGCGACCAGGAGATCAAGCGGCCCTGCGCGCGTCGCGACGCCCTGATCGCCAGGTTCGGCACCGGCCTGGCCGGAGTGGTCGAGGAGCAAAACCGGCGGGACCAATACCAACGCTACCTGCGGAGCTTCCCCAACGCGCCCGAACGGAAGAAGACCATCCGGCTGATGGAACATCTCGAACTCCAGGAAGCGCGCGAGCGAAATGATCGGGCGCGGCTGATGGGCGTCGTTCAGCGGAGCCAGGGCGACGACGATCCGATGGCGCAGGGCGACGTCCGAGAGGCGACCCGCTGTCTGGAACGGCTGGACTACAACGACGCGATGACGGCTGGCACGCCGCAGGCCCTCCGTGATTTCAAGGCTCAGTACAAAGATCGCGACTATGCCCGATTGATTCCGGATGCGGACGCGCGGTTGCAGGCCATGCACGACCAGATGCTGACGCGGGCCAAGGCTTCGGGCAGCGCCGTTCTGTACCGGCGGTTCCTGGAGATGTTCCCCGATTCGCCCGAACGGGGAAAAGTGGAAACGCTGCGGTCGGATGCCGAATTCCGGCGCGCCATTGCCTCCAACGATCGCGAAGGACTGATGACACTTCTGTCGCGTTACCCGACCTCGACGTTGCGCGCCGCCGCCCTGAATCGCCTGGATGACATGGACTTTGACGACGAGCGCACGAAAGCCGTGTCGGAACCCTCGACGGCACCGCTCAAGCGCTATCTGGACCGGCGTCCGCCGGGGCTTCACGTTCGGGAAGCGGAGCAGTGGATCAGCCGGATCAACCAGTATCACGCCGACTACGTGACGCAGCTGCAACGCGCCCGCGAAAGCCGCAACGTCCAGGCCCTTGAAAGCTGGGTCGCGGAAAGCCGCACCAATCCGTATGTTGCGCAAGCGGGGGGGAAGGAGGTCCGCCGTCTGATGGCCCAACTGGTCGTCGGCGACCTGACGACAACGGCCACGCCTCCGGGGCCGGGAATCCTGCCCGGCGCACTGACGCGGGCGCTGACCGAGTGCGGCCAGGCCGTCGGGCTGGTCAAGAGTTCGAAGGGCAAAGGGACGGGATTCGTGTTCACGCGCGGCGGCCTGGTGTTGGCCGATGCCTCGCTGGTTCGCGACGCCGACCCGAAAACGCTGGCCGTGAGAATCGGCGGCTTTGACCACGACTGCGAGGTGGTCTATCTGCCCAAAGAGAACGCGCCCGACCTCGCGGTCCTGCGCATCGAGGGAACGTTGCCGGTGATGCCGCTGGGCAATCCATCGGTGCTCGAAGAAGGCGACAAGGTCAGCTGTCTGACCGCCACCGGCGAAGAGGTGGCCACCGTCGAGGGCATTTTCCAGGGCTTTCGCCGAGCCGGCGGTACGGAGTGGCTGGTGATCGAATCCGGCGCCATTCGCGCTGAATCGGGCGGCGTGGTTGTCAACCGGAAAGCCCGGGCCGTGGGCTTGCTCGTTTCGCCTGCTCTGGTGGATGCGAGGATCAAGGAAAAAGCGCCCGAGCGGGTCCATGCACTGTCGCTGCGATCGGCCATTTCGGCCATCGAAACGGCGATCCGTGGCGAGTGATTGCGAATTGCGGATTAGCCATTGTGGGCTGTAACGTGCGGCATTCAGGTTGCCTCCGTCGGCGGCGGGACAGCGTCGAGATGGTCATCGGTGGCGATCGAGCGAGACGGAGACCGCGCCGTGACGGGCCGCGCGCATGGCTGCCGGTTTCGGCGTGTGGCCGCCCCCGAGGTTGTGGTTCCCTCTTCTCGCCCGGCTTCCTTCTCTTCGCATTGACGGCTGTACTGGCTGTAACGGGCCGCCCGGCGGGCGCCATGGTGGTCGTGATTAACGAGATCATGTATCACCCCAGCGGCGCCCAGGGCGACATGGAGTATGTCGAACTCTACAACGACACAACGGTCCCGCAGGACATCAGCGGGTGGTACTTCTCGGCCGGAGTGATCTACACGTTTCCGCCGAACACGTGGATTCCGGCCCGCGGCTATCTCGTCGCGTGCGAGAATCCCGCGGCCGTTCGTGCCGCGTTTCCCGCGGCTCCGGTCGTCGGGCCGTACGCCGGGAAGTTGAACAACGCCGGCGAAACGGTCGAGTTGCGAAACGCCGCCGGCGGCCTCGTGGATTCCGTCGAGTACAAGGACGACGATCCCTGGCCCGTGGCCGCCGACGGGACGGGCCATTCTCTCGCGTTGATTCATCCCTCCCTCGACAACAGCCGCGCCGAGTCGTGGACAATCAGCGCCGCCATCGGCGGAACGCCCGGCGCGCCGAATTTCCCCGCCTCGCCGCCGGCTCCGACCGTCGTGATCAGCGAGTTGCAGGCCAACACGGCGGGGCAGACGTGGATCGAACTTCACAATCCGACGGCCTCGCCGGTCTCGATCTCCGGCTGGCGCCTCAGCAACGACGCCGACGCCCTGGGCAAGTTCACGATTCCGGGCGGCACGGCCATCGCCGCCGACGGCTATGTCTTCATCGTGTCGGCCATGCTCGGCTTCTCGCTCGATCCGACGAGCGGCTCGGTCTATCTGACCAACGCCGCGATGACGCGCGTGCTCGACGCGGTTGCCTACAAGGGCACGGCCATCGGCCACAGTCGCGGGCGATTCTTTGACCGGCGCAATCACAAGGAGCACTGGTACGACATGACCGTCCCAACACCGGGGCGGGCCAATACTGTCGCCGTCAACGACAAGGTCGTGATCAATGAAATCATGTACCATCCCTTTGCCGACCGCCCGAATCGCGCCTACGTCGAATTGTACAACCGCGGGACGGCGCCCGTCGAGCTGACGGGTTGGCGGTTCACCAGCGGCATCCGTTACGATTTCCCGACGGGAACCATCCTGAATCCGGACGGTTATCTGGTTGTGGCCGAAAGCACGGCGACCCTCGTGTCGGTCTATGGCTTGCTGCCGGGCCAGGTCTTCGGCAACTTCCGAGGGCACCTCAGCCACGACCATGATCACATTGTACTGCGCGACAACTACGGCAATGTCGCCGACGAGGTCGAGTACTTCGACGGCGGGCGCTGGCCCGAATGGGCCGATGGGCTGGGGTCGAGCCTCGAGCTCATGGACCCGAACCAATCGAACGACTATCCGTCGGTCTGGGCCGCCAGCGAGGACAGCGCGAAATCGGAGTGGACGTATGTCGAATACGTCAAGAAGCAGGTCTCGGGCGTCTGGTTCGAGTCGGAATTCCAGACGATGCTGACGGATACCGGCGTCGTACTCCTCGACGACATGAGCCTCAGCGCGCTCCCTCCGGCCGGCGAACTGCTCCCGAACGGCGGGTTCGAGTCGGACATGAGCGGCTGGGTCGCCAACGGCACGCACAAGTACTCGGCCGCGATGCCGGGCATCGGGCGCAACAACACGAAGGCGCTTCGCATGGTGGCGGTCGGGCGCGGCACCGAAGGTCCCAGCAACGTCCAGTGCAACACCAACGCGCCGCTGGCCGCCGGCGGCGATTGCCTCGTGCGCTATTGGGCGAAATGGGTGGTCGGCTGCAACCAACTGCTCACGCGCACGCAGTATCACGGCGTGGCCCAAACCACGCCCATCCCGGTTCCCGGGCGGCTGGGCACGCCCGGACAGCGCAACAGCCAGTACAAGCCAAACCTCGGACCGATCATCGCCGACGTTCATCACGCGCCGGTCACGCCCAACTCCGGCCAGCGTGTCACGGTCACGGCCCTGGTTCTCGACAGCGACGGCGTGGCCGGCGTCACGTTGTATTACAAGACGGATACGGCTGGCGCGTGGAACGCCATGACGATGCTCGACGACGGACGGCACAACGACGGCCGGGCCGGCGACGACGTCTATGGCGCGGTCATGCCGCCGCAGCCCAACAATGCGCTCGTGGAGTTCTACATCCGGGCGCAGGATGGCCGGGGAGCGTTCCTGACGTTTCCGGCGTCCGATCCGCCGGTCTCGCCGCCGCCGAAACGCGCCCTCTATCGGGTGCGCAACGGCTCGCGCGGCACGACGCTGAAAACGCTCGAACTGCTCATCAACGACGAGGCCGTGAACCAGGTGCTGTCCAATCCCCGCATGGACAACGAGCTGGTGGACGCCACGTTCGTTCTCGACGACCGGTTCGCGTTCTACAACGTCGGGTTCCGCTACAGGGGAAGCGCCTATACGCGCGATAACGGCCTGATTGCCCGGCCTCCTTATCGCATTCACTTCAACAGCGACGAGACGTTCGACGGCCTCACCTCGGTCAATCTCGACTGTTTGCGATGGGGCACCGAATCCGGCATGAACGACCGCCTGGCCAACTGGATGATGGACACGCTCGGCGGCGTGCCGACTCAGCAGGAGGAGTACGTCCGCATGTTCCGGCATACCACGCGCGATCCCGATCGGAACCAGGGCGTCTATGAGCACACCCGGCGCGTGGACAAGGCGTTCGTGCAAAACTACTACCCGGACGGCGCCGACGGCTTTCTTCACAAGGTGGATGAACACGTCGAGTGGGTGGGAGACGGCTACGACCGCGGCCACCTGCGCATCCGCAATCCCGACGACACGGCCCGCATCAAGTATCTCGGCCCCGATGAGGAACTCTATCGCTGGAATTTCAAGCCGCGAAGCCACGAGCTCGAGGACGACTTCCGTCCGCTGATCGCCCTCTGCCGCTTCATGGACCCCGACGTGACCGACGATGCGTCCTTCACGGCCGGCGTTGAGAACGTCATCGAGGTGGACGAGTGGCTGAAAAAGCTAGCCACCAGCGCCGTCCTGGACGACTGGGACACCCTGGGAATGGACCACGGACCCGAACCGCACGGGAAGAACGCTTATCTTTATCAGCGTTCCGACACCGGCCAATGGGCGCTGCTCCCGTGGGACCACGATATTATTCTGATGTGGTATGCCAACCCGATTTATCCGAAATGGTGGTTTGTCAGCGAGCGCCGTCTGATGACGCACCCGATTTACGGCCGCCGCTATTTGCGCTATATCCAGAAACTCGTGGACGGACCCTTCAGCGCCGCCAAGTGGAATGCCCGCGTTGACATGATCTGGAACAGCGTGTTCGCGGTCGAAGGCGATACCTCCGGCCTGGTTGGCTTGGCCTATCTCAAGGACGGCGCGCGCGCCCGGCGCGACTGGCTGATCGCCAAGGCGCTGCCCGGATCCTCGCCGTTCCGGATCACGACCAACGGCGGCGCGGATTTCGCCGTGGACACGCCGGACGTGACCCTCGAGGGCACGGGCGGCCTGGAGGTCTTCTCTCTCGAGGTCAACGGCGCGCCGGCGGCCAATCTCACCTGGCTCGACGCCGGCACCTGGCAGATTCGCAGTATCCCGCTTGCTCTTGGGGCCAACCGTCTTGTGATCGCCGCTCACGGCGAGGACGGCGCCGTCATCGCCACGGACGCGGTCACGGTGACGCGGCTCGCCAGCCTGCGCACGATCCCGTTTGCGACCAGTTTCGAGCCGAACGAATCGCCGCCGTATCGGGTCGGGCCTTTGCCGCAAAACGGCTGGGCGGGGGAGGGGAGCATTCAAGATGCTCAGGTCTCCGAGGGCGTTCAGGGGCTCGGGATTCAGGACGGCTGGACCGAGCATGAGTTTCTTGGCCAGGGGCCTCTCGTCGTCTGGGTGAAGTCCTACGTGCGCACGGCGGGAACGACCGAACCCGCCGCCGTTTCGGATCACGACGGCGAATTCGTCGCCCAACTTCATTTCAGCCGCACCCAGGGCATCCTGGCGCTCGACGGCAACGGCGCGGGCGGCGGGTCGTGGGTCAGTACCGGCGTCGCGCTCGACCCCAATCGGTTCCTGCGGATTGCCGTCCGCCTCGACTACTCCGTCCACCGGTGGGACTTGTGCGTGGACGGCCGGGCGGTGGCCACCAATCTCGGCTTTGCCTATCCGAAGCACTATCTTGCCCGGTTCCGATATTACTCCGATGCTGCCGGCGCGCTCGATCAGGTGTCGGTCACGCGCGACCTCACGCCGCCGTCGGCGCCTCGACTGGCGTCGGAACCGCTCTACACGTCGGGGAGCGCGAACACGGTGGCGTGGAGTTCTCTGGGCGCCGGCGCCATGTACTATCTGCAATGGAGCCGCGACAGCGCCTTCTCGACGCTTGACGGCTACAGCGGGTGGACCGAAGCCACCGCGTATCCGGCGGGCGGGCTGGCCGATGGCGCGCGGTATTTCTACCGCGTGAAGTGCCGCAACGCGCAACTGATCGAGAGCGACTGGTCGAACGTCGTGATCTCCCGGCAGGACGCCTCGCCGCCCGAAAGCCGCGTCTTGCCGTTGCCGCCGATCACAAACGCCACGACGTTCACGCTTCGCTGCGCGGCGGCGGACACCGCGAGCGGCGTCAGGGAGGTCCGGCTGTACGTTCGCCGTGGCGGCATGGGTTCGTACGCGCGATGGCCGGCGGCGTTCCGCAGCGGCGCGGTGGTCTTCGATGCGGCGACGGCCGGCGGCGAAGGCGTGTATGAGTTCTACTCGGTGGCCGTGGACAACGTGGGCAACGTCGAGCGGGCGCACGGGATAGCCGACGCCGTGACCATCGTTCGCCCGCCGGGTTTCACGCGCGCCCGCTCTTGGGAATCGTACCGGTGAGGCCGGGTGCGGCGGGCAACGACACAATAGAGCCTCTTGCAGAACTCAGAGTAGCGTAGGCTGTC
>Ga0315277_10008253_pt1 | contig 13414 bp, 13 predicted proteins | sample YL17G05_15_MG_FD_203695 | JGI IMG/M metagenome (GOLD analysis project Ga0315277, IMG submission 203695) | Sediment microbial communities from Yellowstone Lake, YNP, Wyoming, USA - YL17G05_15 | ecosystem: Environmental > Aquatic > Freshwater > Lake > Sediment | place: USA: Wyoming | collected...
TGAAACATCGGTCCGCTCCGAAAATGCCCTAAAGGCGGCAGCGGAAAAGGAAAAGGCGGCAGCGGAAAAGGAAAAGGCAGCAGCGGAAAAGGAAAAGGCGGCAGCGGAAAAGGAGAAGGCAGCAGCGGAAAAGGAAAAGATCGCCGATGAAAAAGCGAAAAAGGCTGAAGCCGCTTTCGGGAAGTCGATGAAGAAGTAAGTCGCTTGTACGGCTGTTGTCAACGTTCCCTTCGATGCTCCGGACAAACAGGTGGCAGGGGCTTACACCCCTGCCATTTGTTTATATATCATATGAGTCTGTCCCGATGATTCTGCCAGGGGATTAGGAAAATGAGGAAGCTGAGAATCTTTCACATCGGACCATTCAAGTTTTGTATCTGCCTCATGGTGGTACCGATGCTCCTATCCGGCTGCAGTCACTTCAACGACGGGCGGAAGGCCAAAACGACCTTCGCAGAGGCGAATGATCTGTATCATCAAGGAAGCTACGCGGCCTCTCTGGACAAGTATTCGGAAATTATCGATAAATATCCCGCGACGGCAGACAGGGCTCTGTTCGAGATGGGCATTATTTACGCCCATCCGAAGAACGAGCAAAAAGATTATCAGAAATCGCTGGAATGTTTTCAGAAACTCATCAAGGATTCCCCGGAGAGCGTGTACCGGCAGAACAGTGAGATGATGATATTTAATATCAGGAATGTCGCTCTCAAGGATCAGACGATCGCTGCGCAGCATATGCAGATCGAAACGCTCCAGCACGAGGTCCAAGGCAAGGAGAATGGGATCGTCACGCTGCAAAAAAAGATGGAAGCGCATGAAAAAGAGATGGAAGCGCATGAAAAAGAGATTGAAGCGCTTGAAAAAGAGATTGAAGCGATCGAAAAAAAGTTTTTTGCCTCTGCGATTCAGAAGGGATCGGCAGACAGGATACTGATAGAAAAAAATGCACGCCGATTGATGTTGATCTCACAGGGTGAAGTGTTGAAATCCTACAATATCGCACTGGGTGGAAACCCAATCGGCCCAAAGGAACGGCAAGGTGATAACAAGACCCCTGAGGGGACCTATGTCATCGATGGAAGAAACAAGGACAGCCGGTTTCACCTCTCGCTGCATATCTCCTATCCAAACGAGAGAGACAAAAAACGCGCAAAAGAACTCGGTGTTTCTCCGGGCGGAGACATCATGATCCACGGTATCAAGAATGGTTTCTCGTGGGTAGGCGATGCTCACTCAGGGGTCGACTGGACGAAAGGGTGTATTGCCGTAACAGACGAAGAAATAGATGAAATTAGCATGTTGGCGCCAAATGGGACGATTGTTGAGATACGGCCGTAGAAGACCGTATAACCTATCGCTAAATCGGATCGCTTAACCTGCCCCCCTCAGGTCGGTCCGGGGAGTGGTATTGCTTTTCAGAACGATTCAAGGAGGAGGGTGCACCCACCGGGTTTTTGGGACCCGGTGGGCGTTTTATTTTCGAAAATTGTTGCTTAAATCTTGTGTCCAAATTGTGACCACGAGAATTCACGTTCATTCACAGTCCTTCATAACCCATCAAAATCATTGAGGAATAATTTTGGCCCAAATTCTCAATTTGCTTATATTTCCTTTTTATAATCAATAGGTTACATTCGATTTTTCGCCGCTCATAACCCGAAGGTCCCAGGTTCAAATCCTGGCCCCGCTACCAAACATTACAAGGGATTATGCCAAGCGCATGCCCCCCTTTATTATTTGCTGTGCCCAAACTGTGCCAAGGAAAACCCTCCCAGGAAACTCCCAGGCATCCTCTGGTGCAGCCCTATGAGCGTCTTCCCCCGCAAACCCCCGATGGACGGGGATTCCCGGATGGAATACGATCGGGGAGACTGAAGGGAGGGAGGAGTTGCATTTCTTGATGGCATGTGTAGAATTATGTGTAGATCGTATTGGGAGGGCGAAAGATGCCGACGAATCTTCATATCGATCCGGATTTGCTGGAGCAGGCACAACGATTAGGGCATCATCGTACGAAACGCGCAACGGTGGACGAAGCGTTGCGCGAGTACATCCAGTATCGGGAAAGGGTGGAGGCGGTAGAGGCATTCGGGACGATCGATTTTGATCCCGATTATGACTATAAAAAGATGCGGAACGCCCGTTGATCGTTGTCGACACGTCGGTTTGGTCCCTGGCGTTCCGCCGGCGCAGCTGGCCCAGAGGGGTCACGCCCGGTATCATAAAGCTTCTTCAGAAGTTAACTCGAGAAAAGCAGCGGGTGGTAGTGCCTGGCGTTGTTCTTCAGGAGTTATTGTCTGGAGTAAAAGATCCGGCACAAGGGGAGCGAATCAAGGAATTGATGGAGGGGTATCCTCTGATCCTTGGAACCAAAGAGCAACATGTCGAGGCCGCAAATATATCCAATGTATGCAGAAAGGCGGGGGTGCCAGCCGCAACGGTTGATTGCCTGATTGCTGCTCAATGCATATTGCTGAATGGGGTACTTCTAACCCTGGATGACGATTTCAAACGGATATCTGGATGTTGCGGGTTACGGATCTATCCGATCCCGGTCGATTAGTAGTTAAGATTGGGGCGAGATCGAAACCGGGGGGTGTCTCGTGGGCATTCTGCAAGGCAGGAAAGGGCTGATCCTCGGCGTCGCCAACGAGAAATCCATCGCATGGGGCGTGGCCAGGGCCTGTCACCGCGAGGGGGCCGAACTCGGGTTCAACTATCTCGGCGAGGCGCTGAAGAAACGGGTTCATCCCCTGGCGGAGTCGATCCAGTCGAGCTTCGTCGAACCGCTCGACGTCGGCGACGACGCCCAGATCGACGATTTCTTCGCCAAGGCCGAGGCCCGGTGGGGGCGGCTCGACTTCATCGTGCACTCCATCGCCTTTGCCAACAGGGATTCGCTGAAAGGCAATTTCCGGGATACCTCGCGCGCCGACTTCCATCTCGCGCTGGATATTTCCGCCTACTCCTTCATTGCCTGTGCCCGGCGGGCGGCCCGGTTGATGGGACCGGGGGGTTCCATGGTGACGATGAGTTTCCTCGGGGCGGTGCGCGCCGTGCCGAATTACAACGTGATGGGTGTGGCGAAGGCCGCCCTCGAGGCGGCGACCCGTTACCTGGCCCACGACCTCGGGCCGGAAGGGATCCGCGTCAACGCTGTCTCGGCAGGGCCGATCCGTACGCTGGCTGCCTCCGGCGTGGGCGATTTCCGCAAGCTGATGGAGAAGAGCGCCCGTGGCGCCTTGCTCCGACGGAACGTGACGCAGGACGAGGTGGGGAATGCCGCCGCGTACCTCCTTTCGGACTGGGCTTCCGGTGTGACCGGCGAAGTGCACTACGTCGACGCGGGGTTCAACATCGGCGGCGGCGACCCGGGCGCCGAACCGGCCGCATCGGGCTCCTCCTCCCCCTCAACCTGAGCGTTTGACGGGACGGCAAGCAGATCCCTGTCTATGAGATACAAGAAAGGAATCAATACTCGGGGGTGACGATGTCCGAAACCCGAAGAAGTCCCTTCCATGTGATTCTCTTGGCGGCCACGATCTTGACCCTGCTGGCCACCGCATCACTATCTGCCAACATTAAGATCCTCCGAAAACAGGCAGAAGCAGGGGATGCGAAAGCCCAGTTCAACATCGGCTCCATGTATGAAAACGGTTCGGGCGTCAAGCAGGACTACGCGGAGGCTGCCAGGTGGTACCGGAAAGCGGCAGAACGGGGGGACGCGAGAGCACAGTACAACCTTGGAATTTTGAATCAAAACGGTTGGGGTGTCCCGCAGGATGATGCCGAAGCTGTCAAGTGGTACCGGAAAGCCGCAACGCAGGGATTCGCATCCGCCCAATACAACCTCGGATTTATGTACCTCAACGCTCAGGGCGTCCCGCAAGACTACGCGGAGGCCGCCAAGTGGTATCGGAAGGCGGCGGAACAAGGAGATGTCGATGCCCTTCGTATTCTCGGGCTCGCATACTATTTAGGGAAGTGGGTCCAGCAAGACTTCGTGCAATCTTATTTCTGGTTCAGTCTGGCGGCGTCGAGGGCGTCCGGTGAGGAATACCGGCAGGCCTCCGAAGCAAAGGGCCAAATCGCAAAAGAGTTGACTCCGGAGAATCTCAAGAAGGCCCAGAGCATGGTGAGGGAATGGGAGAAATCGCACCCGAGGAAGTGATTTTCCCGCCCGATTTGACGACGAGAAGCAAGCAGGGTAGTGGTGGCGATCACTTGTGAATCGGCATCCGAAGTTGACCCACACCTGAACAGGTGAAGTCTATCGGCTTACTCCTTCAGCAGGTTTGTTGGTCTGAAGGAGATTATTGACCATCTCCTGGACGTACGGTTTTTCCTTCAGGCTCGCATATGACCCCGGGAAGTAGACGGCAGCGATCCTTGCGCTTCCTCCTCCAAAGTTTTTCAGGATGACCGCGAATCGCTGGTCACGGGAGAGCCGGACATGGTCGATCATGGGGAAATCGTAATAACCGACCCAGAACTCGGCGTCGTCCGTCCGGTATTCCCCGGTATCCTCGTTCCGGGTCTTTACCTGCAAACGGATCTGCATCTCCTTTCGCAGGACATCCACTTTCTTTACCACGAGCGCGAAATTGCGCTCTACCTTGTTGAGCGTCAACGTGGCCGGCTCCAGCGGTATCCCGCCCGGGTTGCGGACGAGATCGTCGACATCGACGGTGCGCTCGAAAGATTTTCCGGCCTCTTCCAGGACCACCATCTCCTTTCGGGTCACTTCCCGCGCCACCTTGCTCAGCCGGTCCCGCAGTTCGTCGCCCTTCGCCCCGCCGGATTTGATGCTGTCACGCTCGAGCTGGAAGAACAGCGGCTTGAGGTTCAGCGACTCGTGGAAGTTGTACGCCAGCAATTCCAGCTTTAGCAGACGATCATCGATGGACGTTGAGTCGGGCCTGAGAAACGACTGGATGATGGACACGAACATGTCCTTGCGCAAGGCGCTGTCCGCCTCCTCGCGTTTGCTGATCAATTCGGAGGCGAACCGGGCACGTGTCTCCTCGGACTGCCGTCTTTCGATGAATTGCGAACCGAAGAATCCGAGTCCGGCCACAGCCAGGGCGGCGAGCAACCCGCCGACTGGCTGGAGGACGATCGCCGCTTTGTCCCAGAAATCCTTTTCCTTGGGCTCCATGCTCATTCGCTCCGCAGGGAAGATTTTCCGTCCTTTTTATCGAGGACGAGGTTGTACCGCGCGGAATCCTCGAACGAGTTAACGGTCATCTGCGGAGAGCCGTCACTGGACTTGACCGAGAGGGTGCATTTTCCCTGCTCCGGCACAAACACGCGATAGGATCCGAGTTTGTCCGTCTCTGCGCTATAGCTTCCCTTGGCGCATTTGACCTCGACCTTCGTCCCTGCTTTGATCGGTTTTCCGCCCTCCTTGACCGTCCCGTAGATCTCTCCGGCCAGCGCGGTTGTGTAGGATATCGCGAGACAAAGCATCGCCAGGAATACCTTTCTCATCGGAACCTCCCTCTAGTGGTGTGCAGGTCTCATCAATTTATGTAATGGACGTCATCTAATATACGGACCAAGATCGGTCCGCATTCGAAGGGAACCGGCGAAGCATAAAAGAAGTATATTGCTTTCCTCCTCGAATCGGACTGAAAAGCATAAACACACCCTGACCGATTTGAGGGGGTCAGGTCACCCCGAAGGTCGATCCTGGCAAGCTGTCATGCCAGATAGCGTATACGAACGTATCCTGCGCTTTGTGCCCGGCTTGTGACTGCAATTTTTTAACAGATAGTGGTTATACTCATGGAAAGGGAACCGCCAGAAAGGGTCATGCTCTCGGCCAAGCTATACAGCCGCCGCCTAACAAGGGTACTATACAGTTACTGTATATCCACTGTTATTCATGCTGCCGTCTAATCATCTGTTAGCTGCGTAGGCAACTCCTGAGAACTGCAGGCATCAACATGTCGCAAGAGAAATACCACGCAGTCATGTTTGATCTGTTGACGGCCCTTCTGGACTCTTGGTCGCTGTGGAACGAGGTGGCGGGCTCAGAGGAGGTCGGCGTGGCCTGGAGAACACGCTACCTGGCACTGACGTATCAAGCGGGTGCCTACCGCTCCTACGAAGGCATCATCAAGGAAGCCGCGCACGAGGTTGGCGTCACGGCTGGATGCGCAGACGAACTAATCCAACGGTGGGGCGAGCTGGAACCGTGGCCGGAAACGCGCCAAGTGGTGCGCACGTTGCTGGAGAAGGTGCCTGTCGCCGTGGCGACGAATGCTTCCATTGCCCTGGCCAAAGTTGCCGTCGCCACCCTGTGTGTCTACATCCCGACGGTCGTCACGGCGGAAGAGGCGGGATACTATAAACCCCATCCGAACCCCTACCGCATGGCGCTGCAACGGCTGCAATGCGCCCCGAAGTCCGTGCTCTTTGTTGCCGGGTCTGCTGCCGATGTGCCAGGGGCCTCTGCCGTGGGGATGCCCGTCTTCTGGCACAATCGCAGACGCCTGAGCCCGGTAGAGGCCCATGTGCAGCCACGGTATGTCTCGGACTCTTTATGGCCCATCTTGGAACTGGTGTGAGAGATCGTCGCGGTGAGGGGAAGACGCGGCAGGTAGCCAACAAAGGGATGGAGCCGGTGCGCAGGAGCGCGCGGCTCATGCCTGTCGTTAGTAGTTGGATCTCAGATCAGGACCTTCGGGTTGGTAACTCCGAAGGTCGGTTTCTCCAATCTGTCTTAGTGGAAAGGATATCCGATCCCCAAGCGGGGGCTTGCGCCCGTATTGTGACCGATTTGTGACCGTCGGTTCCCTGGTGCTTTTCACCCTGTTCCGAGGTAGGACCGCTGGACGTACTCGCTTTCCCGGAGTTCCTTTCCCGTGCCGGAGAGCACCGTCCGCCCCGTCTCGAGAATGTACCCGCGGTCGGCGATCTCGAGCGTGTGGGCCACCTTCTGCTCCACCAGCAGGATCGTCACGTTCTGCTTCGCGATGTCGGTGATCTTCGCGAACAGTTCGTCCACCAGCAGGGGGGCCAGGCCCAGGGAGGGCTCGTCGAACATCAGGAGCTCGGGCTCGGACATCAGGCCGCGCCCGATGGCGCACATCTGCTGTTCGCCGCCGGACATCGTTCCCGCGAGCTGGCGGCGCCTTCCCTTCAGCAGGGGGAAGAGGGCGTACACCCGGCCGAGCTGCTCGTGGGCCAGGCCCCGCGCCCGGGGCGCGAAGGCGCCAAGCAGCAGGTTCTCCTCCACGGTCATCCGGGGCCACAGCTTGCGGCCTTCCGGGATCTGGATCACCCCGCGCCGGACGACCTCGTGGGCCGGCCGGCCGGACAGATCTTCGCCCCGGAACCGGATCTTCCCCGCTTTCGGCGGCAGCAGGCCGGAGATCGCGCGCAAGGTCGTCGTCTTGCCGGCGCCGTTGGGGCCGATGAGCGTCACGATCTCCCCCGGGGCCACCGTGAACGAGATCCCCCAGATCACCTGCACGTCCCCGTAGGCGACCTCAAGGTCCTCCACCTCGAGAAGGGGCCTGAGGCTCATGGTTGCTCCTCGATCTCTTCTTTCCGGCCCATCCACGACCTGCGTCCCAGGTAGGCCTCGATCACCCCTTCGTCGTCCTGGATCTCCTCCGGCGTCCCCTCGGCCAGCTTTTGCCCGTAGTTGAGCACCATGATCCGGTCGCAGGTGCGCATGACCGCCCGCATGTCGTGCTCGATGTACAGGATCGTGATCCCGCTGTCCCGCAGGCGGCGAAGGAGGGACAGGATGTCCGCGGTCTCCGTCGGGTTCAGTCCGCCGCAGATCTCGTCGCACAACAGGACGACGGGATCGGTCGCCAGCGCCCGGGCCAGCTCCAGCCGCTTGCGGTTCCCGGTCGGCAGGGAGCCGGCGGAGCTTGCGCCCCATCCCGACAGGCCCGTGAACTCGAGGATCCGTTCGATCTCGTCCGCCACCTCCCCGCGAGGCGGCGTCCGCCTTCCTCCGAACCGCATGCCGACCTCGACGTTCTCGTACACGGTCATGCCCGTGAAGGGCCGGGGGACCTGGTGGGTCCGGCAGATCCCCAGGTGCACGACGCGCTGGCTCGGCCAGCCGGCGATCTCACGGCCGCGGAACCGGATGGATCCGGCGGTCGGAAGGAGCGATCCCGCGATCATGCTGAAGGCGGTCGTCTTGCCGGCGCCGTTGGGACCGATGATCCCGAAGATTTCCCTCTCCTTCACCCGGAATTGGAGATTGACGACCGCGGCAATGCCGCCGAAGTGGCGCGTGAGTCCTTTCACCGAGAGGAGCTCCGTCACGGTCCCCCCCCGCGCAGGCGGCGTGCAAGACGCCTCCAAAGCCCGGCAAGGCCCCCGGGCTCGAACAGCATGATGAGGATCAGCAGGGCGCCGTACAGGAGGAGGTGGAACTGCGGGAAGTGGACGACCATCTCCTCCTGCACGATGCTGTAGACGGCCGCGCCGATGACGGGTCCGGACAGCGTCCCCAGCCCGCCGATCACCGGCATCAGGAGGATGGACGTGCTGGTGGCGAAGGAGAACACCCCGTCGGGGTGGATGTAGGCCGTGTAGTGCGCGAACACTCCGCCCGCCACCCCGGTCAGGCAGGCCGCCAGCGCGTGCACGGCCAGCTTTAAGCGGAACGGGTGCACGCCCACGTCGGCGGCGGCGTCCTGGTCCTCCCGGATGGCCCGCAGCGCGAGGCCGAACGGGGAGTGCATGACGCGCCACGACACGAGGAACGCCAGGGAGGCGACGCCCAGCGCCGCGTAGTAGTGCTCCGCCTGGCTGAACCGGCCGGCTTGCAGCAGCCGGACTCCGCTCGCACCGCCGGTGATGTCCAGGTTCGACATCACGATGCGGACCGCCTCGTTCACGCCGATGGTGGCGATGGCGAAGTAGGGGCCCCGGAGACGGAACGTCGGAAGCCCGATCAGGAGGGAGCCGAACGCCGCCACGGCGCCTCCCGCCGGGATGGCGGCGTACGGTGTGATCCCCCCGTTGATGGACAGCCCCGCGGTGTAGGCCCCCAGCCCGTAAAAGACCGCGAACCCGAAGGACACCTGGCCGGTCACCCCGCCCAGGAGGTTCCAGGCCAGGCTCGTCGTCACCCATAAGAACGTGGTCAGGAGCAGGCGGATCGCGTTGTTCGAGATCCCGACCCAGGGGACCGCCAGGAACGCCAGCAGCGCCAGCGCGGCGACCGCATAGGCCGGTAGGCGTGTCGCGCGGGATGCCGGGGCCGCGCTCATCGCAGGCGCCGCCACCGCTGGAGCAGCCCCTCGATCCCGCCGGGCAGGACCAGGAGAACGACGACCAGCAGGATGAAGCTGATGGCGTGCTGGTAGTTCGCCGGGACCACCAGGATGCTGAACGTCTCGATCAGGGCGACGATGACCGCCCCGATGGCCACGCCGGAGAAGGACTCGAGCCCCCCCAGGACGGTGATCACGAACGACCGGAGCATGAAGGAACCCCCGAAGTCCGGGGTGAACGAGTACAGGTTCGCCAGGAGCGCGCCGGCAAGCCCCGTGAAGGCGATCCCCAGGCCGAACGCCAGCATCGCCGTCCGCCCGGTGTCGATGCCCGCAAGCTGCCCCGCCTCCCGGTTCTGCGTCAGGGCCCGCACGGACCGCCCGAACCAGGTGTGTTGCAGGGACAGGTGGAGGGCGACCAGGGACAGCAGGGCGATCCCGAACACGATCAGGCGGATGACGGGCACGACGATGCCCCCGAACCGGAACGTCGCCATGGTCAGCGGCGTGAAGATGGACCGGTCGTCGGCGCCCCACACGGCATAGCCGAAATTCTGGAGGACGAGCCAGAGGCCGAACAGCAGCAGGAGCGAGGGGAGCGTCGGTTCGTCGGCCACCGGCACGAATCGGACCATGCCCCGGTGGGTCGCGATGCCCAGCAGGAAAAAGACGGGCGCCGCCAGCACCGACGTGATCAGGGGATCGATGGGCAGCCGCTGGGACATCTCCAGGGCGAAGTACGCCCCCAGCATCATGAACCCCGCGTGGGCGAGGTTCACCATCTTCATGACGCCGTAGATCACGGTCATCCCGATGGACATCGCCGTGTAGATGCCCGCCAGCAGGATGGCCGCGACGAACAGGTTCAGCAGGTCGTCGAGTCCCATGCGGCGTTACCGCGGGATGCGGGTGACCACCTCGCCCGTTCGGGAGTCCTCCGGGTAGACGAAGTCCACTTTGTCCCCCGGCTTGTTCTGGACGATGACGAAGGGGGTCATGGCCTGACCGTTCTCCTGGAATTGCAAGGTCTGGCCCGGCAGGAGCGAATCGGTCAGCCGCACCTTGTGCAGCGCGTTCCGGATCGACGTGCGGTCGAGGGACCCGGCCGACTCGATGGCGGCCGCGAGGATGCGCACGGCGTCGTATGCCGTGGAAGGGTAATAGGAGTCCGGTTCGCGCTGGTACTTCTTCTTGTGCTCCTGCACGAACGCCTTCACCTGGGGATAGGGCAGGTCCTTGTGCCACCAGATCCCCGCGAAGATGTAGTCGGCGGCGGGCCCCAGGGCCTTGCGGGCGGGCTCCTCGGTGCCGCGGGCCCCGTAGCTCACCATCCGGTGGCGCAGCCCCATCTGCGTGTACTGCCGGTGCATCGTGATGTAGTCCTGCAGGTGGGCGTCGGAGAGGAAGATGTCCGCGTTCGCGGCCTTCATGCGCTGGAGGATGCCGGAGAAATCCGTCCCCCCCATCTGGAACGACTCGTTATACACCACCTTGAAGGCGCCGGGGTTTTCCTTGACCCAGCGATTCACGCCCTCGACGTATTCCTTGCCGTGGTCGGTGTTTTCCACGACGATGGCGATCTTCAATCCTTTCTCCAACTTGCCCTGGTCCACGAGGGAGCCGAGGAATTTCATGGTGGTGTAGCCGAGGAGTTCCACGGGCGCGAGCACCCCGAAGATCCACTTCCGGCCCTGGTTGTAGATCGGGCTGGCCCCCGCGCCGGGGGAGATCCACGGCACCTGGTACCGGTCGGGCACGACCGACTGGGCCTGGCCCAGGGAGGAGGAGTAGGCCCCGATGACCGCGACCACGTTGTCCGAGGACATGGTCCGTTCCACGAGCTGGACCGTGCGCCCCTGGTCGGACTGGTCGTCGTAGAGGATCTCCTTGAACGGCAGGCGCTTGCCGCATTCCTTGACGTACACCCCGCCCTTGGCGTTGATCAGCTCCATCGCCAGCCGGATCCCCTCGACCTGGTAGGTGCCCGGGCGCCCCTCCCGCCCGGTCATCGGGAAGACCATGCCGACCCGGATCGCATCCGGGCAGCCCGCGCTCTGGGCCGCCGCGATTCCGCTCCCCCATGGGCCAAGCAGGGCCAGGGACCCGACGACGATGCATGCGATCGCCGTCCGCGCTGCAGGCCGGTGTGAACCTCCATGCTCCCTGATTCCCGTGTCTTTCATGAGGTTCCTCCCGTTTCGATCGGTTTAAAACGTCGTTTTTCAGTTTGCGATGATATAGTATCCGCACTTTCCTGGGAAGGGAAAAATCGAAGGAATGAACCTGGCCCGGCTTCTTTCCGAAACGGCATCCAGGCACCCCGATAAACCCGCCGTCATCTTCGAGGGGACATCCCATTCCTACCGCGACTTCGACCGGCAGGTCGAGCGCTACGCGGCCATGCTCCAGGCGGAGGGGATCGGGAAAGGGGCCCGCGTCGCCGTCCAGCTCACGAAGCGGATGGAGTTTCTCTACCTCCACTTCGCGGTCCTCTCGGTCGGCGCGATCACTCTCCCCCTCAACCCGGAGTACCGGGAAGGGGAGGTCGGGTATTTCCTGTCGGACTCGGGCAGCTCCCTCTACGTTACGGACGCGGAGAGGTTCCGGCGGGCGGCCGGCGCGATCCGGGGTCTGAAAGAGGTCCGGACACTGCTCGTCGACGATGCCGTCGTGGAAGGAGCGGGCAGCCTGCCGGACCGGCTCGCCAGTACGCCTTCGCGGTTCCGGCGCACCTACCCGACGGGCGGCGATGACGTGGCGATGATCTGCTACACCTCCGGCACGACCGGCAGGTCCAAGGGAGCGATGATCACGCACCGGAACCTCGTGTCGAACATGCTGGCCCTGTCGGACGCATGGGAGTGGACGGAAAAAGACGTGCTCCTCCACGTGCTTCCCCTCTTCCACGTGCACGGGCTGAACGTCGCGACGCACGGAAGCCTCTACGCCGGCTCGACCATCGTCATGCACGGGAAGTTCGAGCCGCGAATCGCGTGGGAGGCACTGGAGAAGGAACGGTGCACCTTGCTCATGGCGGTCCCCACGATCTACCAGCGGCTCATGGGCGAATGGGAGAAACTGGAGAGGAAGCCCGATCTGCGCGGGATGAGGGTGTTCATCTCCGGCTCCGCGCCCCTTGCCGACAACCTCTTTCACCGGTTTGAGAGGGCGACCGGCTTCCGGATCCTGGAGCGCTACGGCATGACCGAGACGGGGATGAACACGTCCAACCGGATCGATCCGGCCTACCGGAAGGCGAGGAGCGTCGGCGATCCGCTGCCGGGCGTGCGGATCCGTGTCGTCGGAAGCGACGGCAAAGACGTCCTGCTGGGGGACGTGGGGGAGGTGTGGATCCGGGGGGACAACGTGTTCCAGGGGTACTGGGGGATGCACGAGAAGACGCGGGAGTCCTTCGTGGAGGGCTGGTTCCGGTCCGGGGATCTCGGGTACCAGGATCCGAACGACGGCGGGAGGCTGTACCTGGTCGGCAGGGCGAAAGAGCTGATCATCTCCGGCGGCTACAACGTGTACCCGAAGGAGGTCGAAAACGTCCTCGAAAGCCACGAGGCCGTCAAGGAGTCCGCGGTGGTCGGCCTGTCGGACGAGGAGTTCGGCGAGAAGGTCGCCGCCGTGGTCGTCCTCAAAGACGGTCGGGGGTCCGTCGCGCCGGAGGACCTCGCCGCGCACTGCAGGGAGCGGCTGGCCTCGTACAAGTGTCCCAGGGAGATCGGCGTCGTCCCGGAGCTCCCGCGCAACGCGATGGGGAAGATCCTGAAGAACCGGATCGTGGAGGATTTACAAAGGATTCCGAGGTCCTAGCGTTTTTTATTTCGAGAAAAACGTGTGGCAAAATTATGCCCAAGAGGAATAAAACTCATTCGATGCCCTTCGTAACCTGTCAAAAACATTGAGGATTATTTTTGGCTCGATTCCTCAATGCGTTTCTTATTCCTTTTTATAATCAGCAGGTTACGTGCGGGTTTCCGCCGCTCATAACACGAAGGTCCCGGGTTCAAATCCTGGCGACGTCGGTTCCAAATCCCGCGGACCCGACCCGGGTCCGGATCAGCCTTTTTTAAGTTTGGCGACGGCTCCTTCCACGCCCTTTTTCAGTTCGTCGAGGGCCGCTTCGGCACCGCTCCGAAGATCCTCCCACGCCT
>Ga0315277_10008255_pt1 | contig 13414 bp, 11 predicted proteins | sample YL17G05_15_MG_FD_203695 | JGI IMG/M metagenome (GOLD analysis project Ga0315277, IMG submission 203695) | Sediment microbial communities from Yellowstone Lake, YNP, Wyoming, USA - YL17G05_15 | ecosystem: Environmental > Aquatic > Freshwater > Lake > Sediment | place: USA: Wyoming | collected...
AGGAGGATGGAATGAGGGATGCGGCCGTCGAGGATATGAGTCTTTCTGACACCGGATTTGAGGGCATCCCTGCATCCCCGCGCCTTTGGAATCATGCCTCCTGTAATGACTTTTTCGGAAATCAATTGCTCCACATCACCGGAACATATTGAGGAGAGGAGGGTGGTTTCATCTTTGGGATTTTTACAGATGCCTTTGACATCGGTGAGGAAGATCAGTTTTGCGGCTTTGAGGGCGCCCGCAACCTCTGCAGCAACCGAGTCTGCGTTGATATTATAGGTCTGACCCGCCTCATCCACGCCGATGGGAGAAATGACGGGGATATATGTCTTTTCCGCAAGGAGGGAGATGATCTCCGGCCGGATCTCTTTAACCTCGCCGACGAATCCGATATCAGGCTTTTTCGTTTTTGCCACATCGCGGGTTCCGATCGGCTGCGCGAGGATCAGTCCCGCATCCTTGCCGCTGAGACCCACGGCTCGACCTCCTGTCTGATTGATCCTGTTCACGATTTCCCCGCTCAGCTTCCCTGCAAGTACCATTTCCGCCACTTCGAGGGTTTGGGCGTCGGTGACGCGCTGACCTTCCACGAACCTGGGCTTGATTCCGAGCTTGTTCATGAGCTCGGAAATCTCGGGTCCGCCGCCATGAACTACAACAGGATTCATGCCCACGAGTTCCATGAGAACCACATCCTGGATCACAGAGCGCTTCAGATCTTCATCAATCATGGCATGTCCGCCGTACTTGATCACAATGGTGGCTCCCCGAAAGGCATTGATGTAAGGCAGGGCTTCCACAAGGATGTGAGCCCTCTTGATCAAATCCTCCAGGGGAATTTTTTCCATGTCTATTTTTTTATGTTTCATATTTATTTTTCTCCAAAGAGATATTTATTCATCCAATGGCAAAGGTGGGATCAAGGGTTCCAATAGAAAGATCAATTCGGGGATATGTTTAATTGCAACCTGATAAAGGATTTCGTGCTGGATTTCACCGTATTCATGCGCCAGTTTATGCCTTTGGCCAATGATTCTTCGCCAGGGGATTTCCGGATGGTTCGCTTTGAATGAGTCGGACACCTTGCGCGCGGCTTCTCCGATGATTTCGATTTCCCGTTCAACCGCCCTGCGGGTTCGGCGATCATTCGTGTAATTCTCAAGTGTAATGCCCACCATCATATCTTTGACAGCGCGGGCGGAATCGAGCATATCGTACAACAGTGCAAAATCGTCATACTCATTGCGCATACAGCACCTCGCGCGTCCTCAATATTTCCCGCCGCCGGAATGGATTTTTCAAACCGCCCTTCATAACCAGATCAACATCGCGTCCGAAGAGGGCCTTCAATTCATCTTCCATGTCCACCACTTCATACATGCTCCATCCATGATTTGGCTCAAATTCCACAAGGATATCAATATCGCTGTCGGAGCGGAAGTCATTGCGCAGAACAGAACCGAAGAGAGAAAACTCCCTGATCTTCCATTTTCGGCAGAAGGAATCGATTTTATCTTTTGGTATATCTATTTGCGGGATAGCCATGACATTTTCTCCCTCACGAATATAAATAAACAATTCTTTAATAGATTAAATGAAGACTGGATGTCAAGACTTTGAAGGAAAAAGATAAACAAGATAAACAGAACATGGAAATGGGATGAGTTCCTCCCCCCCGATTTTCGGATCAAATCCAACGGATACGGATTTATGCAGTGTTATACGGATCAGAACAATCTACAATATCCGCGCCATGCGCGACTATGGAACCGGATGATCCAATAAGCGCCATTCCACCCGATGCGGAATTCCATTCAGCCTCAGTCGGATTCATCTGCGGTCTCATGGTCGCATTTAACAATTTGGAATTCATGGTCTCCAGCCTGAAGTTTTTCTTTCCCCCCTTGACTTCCCAGGTGCAATATTAGTAAAAAAGAATTGTTAGATTTGATTGGCGTGAAAAGTTAGAATTTGCATGAGGTATTGCAATTATGGAAGCTGTTCAGATACAAAAGACTATTTCAAAGGACGGGGAAATCCTGATTACAGGTCTGCCCTATAAAAAAGGGCAATCTGTTGAGATTATTGTGACACCTCAACCTGTAGGAAAAGCACCTCGCACTCGCTTGACCGTTGGCCGCCTGCGCCAATCCGGCCTCATCGGCCTGTGGCAGGATCGGGATGATATTGGCGACAGTTCCGTTTATGTGCGCCAACTGAGGCAGCAATCTCAACAGCGCGGGGACATCCATTTATGATCTTTCTGGATACTTATGGGCATGAATTCGAGCCTTCAGCCTTCAGTCACAAGCCTTTCTCTTCCCCCTTGACTTTCAAGTTTCCGCCTCGCTACAAAGAACCATTGGTTTTGATGGGAAATGAAATTTTCCAAACAAGGAAGGCCTGAAATGAAACTTCAAATTCCCATAGACCGCCCTCGGATTGAAGAATTCTGCCGGAAATGGAAGGTTTCCGAATTCGCCTTTTTCGGCTCTGTGCTTCGCGAGGATTTTCGACCTGACAGCGATGTTGATGTCCTCGTCACTTTTGCCAATGATTCACATTGGAGCCTTTTGGATATTGTTGATATGATAGATGAGCTGAAAGCAATCTTCGGTCGGGATGTGGATCTGGTGGAAAAGGACGCCATTCGCAATCCCTTCCGCCGCCGAGCCATTCTCTCGGAACATGAGGTGTTCTATGCCGCGTGAAAAATCAGACGCTGTTTATCTGTGGGATATGATGGACGCTGCCAAAGCAATTGCCGGGTTTGTCAAGGATAAGACCTATCAAGATTATATCAATGAATGTCATCGCTCATGAATATGGCGAGATCAAACACGACAAGATATGGATTGTTGCTACAGAGTTCATTCCTCAACTGATTATCATTCTTGAGCCTGTTATATCAAAAGAATTGAATACAATTTCATAGCATTTGTTTTGAAGGAAATAATCCTTATGCGAAAGTGCAAGTTTGGCTATTCGGAACAAATAATTCCTTGTCTTCTAAAATAAATTGGAATGGCGCCTCAAGTTCGATAAGCAGCGTTGATCCTCACATAATCATAGGTGAGATCGCAGGTCCACTTGACTGCATTTTTATTCCCCGCATGAAGCGCGATATAAATGGGGATTTCGCGTTGCGCCAGGATCTGGTTCAGGCGATCTTCGGATTTGATCTGCGGCGCGCCTTTTGAAAAGATGAGTTCATCTCCGATGTGAACCTTGATTTTGTCGGGATTGAACGCTGCGCCGGAATTGCCGATCGCGCATACGATCCGCCCCCAGTTGGCATCGCGCCCGAAGATCGCTGTTTTTACAAGATTGGAAGTAGCAACAGCATTGGCGACCTTTCGGGCGTCTTTTTCCGTGCGCGCGCCGGTTACTTTAATCTCGATAAGGTGTGCAGCGCCTTCTCCATCAGACGCAATCTTCCGGGCAAGGATCTGGCAGACCTCAGTGAGTGCGGATTCAAAGATTTTATAATCCCGGATTCTCGGGGTGATGCGTTTATTTCCCGCCATTCCGTTGGCTAAAATCAGGACCGTGTCATTGGTGCTTGTATCGCCGTCCACAGTGACGCAGTTGAAGGAGCGCTGAACTGCGTTGCATCCAGCTTTTTGAAGCGCATCCTGTGATACATTGGCATCGGTTATTAGAAAAGCCAGCATAGTGGCAAGTTTGGGATGGATCATGCCTGAACCTTTTGCCATACCGAGGAAGGTTACAGATTTTCCGCCGATTTCCCGCTCCAGGGAGGCGATCTTGGGAACAGTGTCTGTTGTCATGATGGCTTGTGCGGCTGAGAGAAAATCATTTTCCGCCAGATGATTTGCTGCATCCCTGACCCCCTTTTCGATTTTTTCCATTGGGAGAAACGCGCCGATTACGCCTGTTGAGGCGACAAGAACCTCTGAGGGTTTGCATTGGAGGACTTTGGCTGCGATTCGTGTCGTTTCGATGGCATCCTGCCAACCCCTTTTCCCGGTGCAGGCATTGGCGCATCCGCTGTTCGCCACTATGGCGCAGGGATGAGCTTTGGCAAGATTTTGCCGGCACAATTTGACGGGGGCTGCGGCAAAAGCGTTCTGTGTAAAAAATCCGGCGCCAATACAGGGAGATTCGGAAACAATGAGGGCAAGATCCAATATCTCCTTTTTCTTCAGTCCGCACCTTATGCCTGATGCCTGAAATCCTTTTGGAATCTTTTGATCCATAGGTTTCATTCCATAAACAATAATCAATTACCAATTATCAGAAAATGAGTCCCGACCATTCGTCAAGACCAAGAATTATATTCATGCACTGGACCGCCTGGCCTGAGGCGCCTTTGAGGAGATTGTCGATCACGCTCACAATAATCAGGCGCTTGGTGCGTTTGTCGAGCTTCAATCCAATGTCGCAGAAATTGGTGAATGCAACGGTTTTTGTTGCAGGAAGTTCCCCTTCAGGAAGGACTCTGACAAAGGGTTCTCCCCTGTAAAACTCTTCATATATCTCCCGGATTTGTTTCTCCTCAACTTCCTTCATTATATCCATATATACGGTGCTGAGGATGCCGCGATCCATGGGAGTGAGATGGGGAGTGAATTGAACAATGACATTTTCTCCAGCGAGTTTGGAGAGTTTCTCCTCCACCTCCGGCGTGTGGCGGTGCGTTGCAACAGAGTAAGCCCGGATGGATTCGTTGCAGGAGACATAATGGGTGACGGGTGTGGGGGCGCGTCCTGCGCCGGAGACGCCGGATTTGGAATCCGCAATGATGGAGTCAAGCCTTGCGATTTTTGTTTTCATAAGCGGGGCGCAGGCGAGGATGATGCTTGTGGGATAACATCCAGGACATCCGACAAGCCGCGCCTTCCTGATCCGATCACGGAAGAGTTCCGGCATTCCATACACTGCGGAGGCATTCAGCTCTTTTTCCTGGTGCGTGATCCCGTATGTTTTCTCATAAAGAGAGATATCCTCGAACCGGAAGTCCGCGCTCAGATCGAATACGATTTTGCCTTTATGAAAAAACGGCGCAGCATAAGATTGCGCGACCTTATGCGGGAGTGCAAGGAATATAATGTCAGAAGCGGCATTGATTTTCTCCACATCCGCAGGTTCGATGGGAAGATCGACAAGCCCGCGGAATTCGGGGAAATTCTCTATAACTGTTTCGGGTTTATCGAGTTTATCCGCCAAGGCAACCAGATTCACATTTGGATGCCGTAGGAGAATGGCAATGAGTTCCCGGGCAGCCCAGCCTTTGGCTCCGACAATCGCGACATTCTTTTTATCCATGGAATTTCTCCTGAGATTCTTTTTTGAATACGATATTTTCAGTTATCCTTCGATTTTCCGAGTCTTGATGATCATCCTATCTACCTCTTCCACATGTTTCTGTTTTTCGATCCAATATTCCTCTGTCCTCTGGGCGTTGAGTTTCTCCACTGATTTCCCCTGTTGTTCCACCCAGGTGTAATATTTAAGGTTATGCCATCGATCCCTTGCTTCCTGTGTTCCCTCGCAGATCCAGTCGAGTTTCTGATTAAGGAAGATGGATTCGAGCCGCGCGGCAGCCTCGATTTCATCCATCTTCCCAAAAGTTTTTGTCATGTCCTCCATCACAGTATGATAACGATCAATCGCATCTGTGCAGATGGTAACAATGACATCCTTTTTGCCGAGCTGATAGAACTTGGCGGTTTTGATTGCTCCCAGAACATTGCATACCCCGCTGATGCCGAATATTTCGGACATCTTTTTCACCGCATCTTCAGGGACGCCATAACGGTCCTTCATGACGCCCCAGCCAGATTCCTCTATGAGAAGTTGAAGTCCCTTTTTGCATTCCACATCGTCAATGCACATCAGGGCATCCATGTTATGAACATGATGGATCCATGTGACATGTTTATCGCCTATACCCTGGATGTCATGAGAGCCGTACCCGTTGCAAAAAAGTGTAGGGCATTGGATGGGTTCCAAGCCGACGATCTTGTGATCATGCCATTTTTGCTTCAGGCGATCCCCTGCTGCGATGGTGCCTGCGGAGCCCATGGCAGAAACAAATGCAGCGATTTTCCCATTCCCGATTCCTTGCTTTTGCAGATCGTCAGCCAGTTCTATGATTGTGTTTCCTGTGACAAAATAATGAAACCTGTAATTGCCCCAGACTTCAAACTGGTTCATGATGCGGATATTGGGATTCGATTTCTTGAGTTCATGGCATTTGTCATAGATTTCCTTGACGTTTGATTCGCATCCGGGAGTCAGGATCAGCCGCGCTCCGTATTTCCGGATGATGTCGAACCGTTCCCTGCTCATGAGTTCAGGAAGTATCACGATGGAATCGAATTTCATTCTGGCGCCTACCCAGGCGCCGCCGATGCCATAATTGCCTGTGCTGGGCCACACAAGGGTATGAACCGAAGGATCCACCTCTCCCAGGAGTTCCAGATCCACAAGAACCGAGTAGGCAGCTCCCACCTTGTGGCTTCCAGTTGGGAACTCGCGGGAATAGAGCGCCACAATCGGAGCATCCACGCCTGTGAGTTCCTTCGGAAGAACCATGAAATAAATCCGGTTTTTTTCATCCTTCCAGGTGATATTGAAGAGATTGATTGGATCCAGGGGATCTTCGTTTTTCGCCTTAAGCGCTTTGGCGCGGACATTGGGATCTATCCGGGACGGATCCAGCATCTCGGCAAACGTAGGACCAACCACAAGATGGGATTTTTCCATCTTTTTATTCTCCCTGATGAATAATGACACAAGAATATATTCAGGTCAGTTAAATGATATTTTCTAAGGGCGGAACAGGGGTGAAGTCAAACAGATTTTCAATGTGCGTGGTGGGTGGCGTGTTGTTTCGAGACATGGATAACATTTTAGCTTCAGGGATTCCGTATTCTCACTTCCCTGCCCTCCGTAGCTTTAGCGTAGGAGGGCGCATTCCGCGTTTGGATTGTTTGATGCACTTTAGGCTTGATTCTAAACAATATATTTTTGTACACATATTATATATAAATGGGAGTCGTTACCCTTCCCATAAATTTTTTTATCAAGGAGGAAAAGCCGTGAAGAGAAGAGATTTTGAGAGAGCTCATGGATATCTGAAAGGGAGAAATCTGCAGATATCCCGGAGACTGATTTCACTTGTGTTAACATGTCTTGTATTCTTAATGGTCAATGCGGGATTCGGTCAAGAGGAGGTAGCCGGTTCGGCGCATAAGGAGCAAATGGAGATTCTTGAGAAAGCCCCTCAGCCTGTGTCTGAAGATGCGTTAGAAGTCCAGGACCTGGAGCAAAAGGGGATTCTATTCCCCAAGCCCAAACCCGAGGTTCGGGCAGCCAAGAGCGCCATATCCAGCGATTTTATCGTATTCGGATACCTTCAGAGTTCCGATGTGGTGTATCATGTTCGCTGGCAGTCTCTGACGCATATCGGCGCCACATTTGTCTATTTCGACCATAATGGAGATTTTACCAACCTGTCTTCCTGGACCGGCCGCAACTCGTTCCTCAAGGCCGGAGGCGCAGCACAGGCAGCAGGCGTGAAGGTGATCATGGTGGTATGCAGTTTCGACGACGCCGTTGGAGGGGACATTGAACAGGTGATGACCACGCCTCTCAAACGCACCCACCTGGTGGATAACATTGTGAGCGCTGTTACGAGCGACGCCTATTGCGCAGGAGTGAGCATGGATATCGAGTTTTCCTGGGGAATCGGGGTGCGCGACGGCATCACTGCCTTTTTCTCAGAACTTCGCACCGCGTTGCCATCCCACGAGATCAGCGTATATACCAATTCCATTCTCTCTTCCACTCAGTGGAATTTTAACGCAACGACAGGCATCACGCCAAAAATCAATTATATGATTTACAGCGCATACGACTGGGCAACGGGGCATTCGGCGCATGCCATTACAGACTTCGACAATTGTCTCACCGGCACAACCCGGATCCAGGGCTATCTGAATGCCGGCCTGCCGCCGGAAAAGATGGTTATTGCCCTTTCCACCTATTCAAGACGATGGGATGATGTCACAGCGTATAACCAGGTCAGCGCCACCTTGGGAACTTCAAGCGGCTTTACAGATGGTTTATACGATGTGACATTGAACACAAATTACGGAGGGCCCTACACCCATCATTATGTGACTGGCGATGAAGGCGCATGGTACACTTACAATGACGGGACCAACCATGTGAGAACCTGGGAAGGCCTGGAAGGCATTGAGTACAAGATCCGACATGTCTTAAGCTGCCAGGATCCCAATACAGTATGGAACGGACGGCGCTTCCGGGGAATCGCGTACTGGTCCCTTTTGTGGATGGCTGAAACCTCCTCGTATGATCCCAGGACAGGGGGGCCTGTCACACGGACCAGGACCTATCCCCATGTTTACCAGATCGCGCAGGAAGCCCTTGCTGCGCCGGGAACCAAAACCTTCCTGATCGAGGGTTTTGAAGGACTGGATCCCAGGTGGCGCGATCCGAATGAATCTCCCGACACAACCGGGGATGCGGATGAGGATTCCGCCCGCGCCCTGGTCCCCGCGCCGGCAGGAGGCGGAAAACCCCCAAGCACGACCAATGCCATGCGGGTGACGTTCGATTTCGAGAGCGGTTCTGGGAATAAACTCGTGTTCGCGCATGAGGTTTTGAACAGCCCGCTCGTTCCAGGCGTGGCGGACATTCACGCAGTGGCTGGGGTTTTCGACTCCACCACGAAACTCTCCGCATACATCTATAACTCCCCTGCATATTCAGGACGCTACCTGAGGATGATGGTGATTGACAAAGATTGTGAAATCGAAGTTTCGAACCAATACTCCCTCAACACCACAGGGTGGCGGAAAATCGAGTGGGATCTGACAAATGCCGCACAGATTCATGGATTCACAACACTGGAACCGAACTTCCTGAGTGGAGACAATGTGCTCGATACAGCCGGAGCAGGCAAAAAGGACATCAAATTCTTCGGATTCCTGATCGAAGAGGGCGCAGCGGGTAACGGCCAAGTGACAATTGACGAAGTGTCGTATGAACATGCCAATCCGGGCGGGAAAAATTACGTGATCAACGAATTCCGATATGATAACATCGCCCTGGAATTTGTGGAGATTTACGGGCCTGCGGGCGCATTTCCGGCTAATACTCAACTCCGCTTCTTCAATCCCACAAACGGCGCTGTGCTCAAAACCTTCGCCCTTTCCGGAACCATTCCCAATGACTCGGGAGGGTACGGTTACTGGGTGATCGGCGATCCCGGTGTGCTGAATGTGGACAGCTCAACAGGATTCGGAGCAGGAACAGACGACCTTCCCAATACGGATCCGAGCGCAATGCAGATTTACAATACAACCACAGGATGCGTGTATGATTCCGTGGTTTATGAAGCTTTTGGGGGTCTTGATAACCTGATCCGCATGGAGACACTGGGTGTGACAGGCGAAGGCTATCCCTGGCTGGGATGCATAGGATCAGGCGGCAATTCAGCGAGCGTGGATTATACCCAGGGACGGTATCCCAACGGCAACGACACAAATGTGAACAACAATGACTTTTCCTTTATGCCTGAAACTCCAGGAGCATCCAATGGAAATTCCATTTCTCTTCCTGCGACTTTTAATTTCACCACTGCTCCCACTACTCCGTTCCAGACTTTCAAGGATTTCGCAGTTTATAGTCCTACGGCTGCGGGACTGCCGGGTTCCTCGAACGGCGGGAACGCTTACCGTTGCGTGGACATTTCGGGTGGCGGAGTGATGGGAGTCTTCGGAGATAAGGCTCTTGGCGGAGGCGGGGGTTATCGCGCCACTGGCGAGATTTATATTCCTCCATCCACTGCCCCTGCCCAGGCAATTGCCATTGGACTCGCAGGGAATCACGGCACAGCCTTCTTCTCGACTACAGCGGATGATAGTAACAGCTATGAAGACGGGTACTGGCTGATCTATGAGAATGCTGCAGGCGTCGGACTCAATGACGGCCGGCCGGATCATGGGGGCGTGTTTGAATTCGTCAAGGCATCCAATGACAACATGGACGGCAATCCTGTAGATCTCCTGGCTTCCAAGACGCTTGCCAATCTGGGTATCACACCAGGCACCTCAGGCAAATGGGTTCCGTTTGATATGACCATTGATCCGGACGGAACCAATCCTTCTTTCAGACTCGTGATCAAGCTCAATAATGTCATTGTTTACCAGGGAAATATTCCTACAGGGGGCCGGACCACAGGCGCATTTGTTGTTGGATTCAGGGAAAACCATACAGGCGCGCCTGCTACAAATGAGGGGACATGGATAGATGGTTTGACCCTCGCAGTCCCTGGCAGCGTCACGCCCACGCCGACCGCGACACCGACACCCACAGCAACTGCAACAGCAACTGCAACCCCGACAGCCACGGCAACAGCAACGCCAACAGCAACGCCAACTCCATCCCTGGTTGAAAATTTCGAACCTTATGCGCCTGGAGATAAAGCGATGTTCCGCGATCCAGGTTACTCCGGAACCACCAATGGTAATATTAATCTCTCCACGGACGTTTCGGAAGTATCGAGCGCAGAAGCGAACAACAGGCTGGATCCTGCTTACGGTTCCCCGGGAGTTCTCTCTCACAGGTTCTTCTGGACCTGGACAACTCCAGGATCAGGAATTGTCAGGGCGACGACCAACAATGCCCCGGAACGACCCAATCCCCTGATTTATTTTAAGTCGGGCGTTTCCGTTTACCTCAAGATTCCCAACGGGTCCGTGGATTTCGGATTATGGTTCCGTGAGACCGGAGGAAGCGGCCCCATTGGCGCCAATGGCGGCGCCGACCCCAGTGACCCTGTGGAAAAGCTGACCAATCTCCGGCAGATCAACGCCTCTCCCGACTGGCAATACCTCTATTTCGACCTCCAAGCCGAAAGTTATACTGCGGTTACGGGAAATAATACGCTGGACGGAACCTGGGGAGTGCTCGAAGCATTTACCTTTACCGCAGTGGGAGGCGCGACGGACATCGAGGTCTATGTGGACGACATCTATAATGGAAGCCAGCATATACCCCTGGACGTGCCAACGCCGACTCCGACACCAACACCCATACGCACGCCAACAGGGATTGAGGATTGGGATGTGGAAAAATAGAAATCCCTTTACATTAAAGACAAAAGGCAGGCGGCATGGAGCCGCCTGCCTTTTGTTATCCCGTTTTGGGGTCAACCCGTTTTGGGGTCAATCCCATCTCAACCTTAATGAGGAGATCCCCTGATATTTTTCCTTGCCCATCAGGCAACAAATGGATATATACTATTATTATCCTATACCAAAAAAGAGGTGAACCTCTTGCGGCAATTAATTCGATCTTTTAATCCCTTGATATGGGGAATCCTGATTTTTATGTTATGCGCTGCCATCCCGGCTGATGAGCTGCATCTCATCGGCGGAAAGATTGTCACCGGACAAATCACATCCGATACCCCGGATTTTATAAAGATCCAAACGGATCAATATGGAGAACTGTCTTTTCCCAGGAATATTGTGGAAAAGATTGTCAAAGCGCCTGTGTCAACAGCGACGCAGGGACCCACGAGCGGCGGTTCCCCGACTCCTGTTTCCTCTCCTTCCGGAGGGCTGAAAATCATGCGTCCCACAGCCGCATCAGAAGAAATTCTCTCCGGTTATGATGCGGTTCTTTTTGGAGTTGTAAAAGATGTGTATGTCAAGCCGGAAGGAGGCGACTGGATGCCCGGGGCTGAGAATATGCAGCTCAGGATAAAAGACGAGCTCCGCACGGGACAGGGCAAGGTGAAGGTCACATTACGCGGTCGCGGCGAGGTGCGCCTTCCACCCAATTCGCACATGATTCTCCTGTCCATCGATCCCCAGGGAGACAAGGTGACCATCGAACTCAAAGGCGGCCGCATCTGGAACAATATCACACCCGGAGGCGGGGTGGTGAATTATACGATCAAGACTCCTGACCTTGTGGCTGGCGTGCGCGGGACTCTCTTCAAGGTGAGCCTGGATGAGGGAGAACGCTCCCGCGTGGCTGTGTTTGAAGGAAGCGTGTATGTAACCGATCAACTGGGAAAGGAAATCACGATCAATCCCAACCTTGCCGTCACTTCGGACAAGGAGGGCAAGATCTCCCAACCCTTGAGTGTGAATCCCGATGAAATCAAGGAATGGACGGAGTGGGATCAATGGGCTTTGGAAGTGCACCAGCAGATCGCCTCGAGATTTATCGTCGGAGGACAGCAGATTGACGCCATGGCAAAACTCGCAGCTGAGGATGGGAAAAAATACGATCAGATCATGAATGACGCCAACCGCCAGATCCTTTATAACAAGGAGGCAGAACGGATCGAGTCATATAAAAACGCCTTCACCCAATTCGCGCAAGATACAGGGATTTTACCTCCTGAACAATTGGGATTTGCGGCGTTAATAGAAAACCCGGGAGTTCCCGGATGGAAAGGTCCTTATATCAAGGACACCACGCTTCCGATCCTTGATCGCTGGGCACAACCGATAAAGTACGTCATGAAAAAAAGCGGAACATCAGGAAACGAATTCGGCGAGATTCACTCGAGCGGTCCGGACAGGATCTACCAGGAAGGCAAACCCGGATCGGACGACATCCGCGCGATTATCCCGTATTATCAGCTGGGAATCCCAAAATGAACCCAAGATTGGTGGTCAATCCTAGGATTGACCATTCAATTTTCTGAATGAATTCCCGTCATATCCCAGATTTTGATTGTTGTATCCTCTGAACCGGTGGCAAGGGTTTTTCCATCAGGAGAAAAAGTAATAGCATAAACGCGTTTATCGTGCGCCTTGAACTCCATGATTTTATTCCCTGTTTTTATTTCGAAGATTTCCACAACAGGGTTAAGCCCGGAAGCTGCAATATATTTTCCATCAGGAGAAAAGGCGAACTTGATATGTCCCTGCCTTACTTTTAAAATATGAGATTCCTCAAGTGTCGGATATTTCCATAGTTGTATTGTCGCCCCTCCCCAGTAGGAATCTGTGGCAAGGGCGAAGAATTTTCCATCCGGGGAAAATGCACATCCTGACAAAAATGGGATGTCATCTCCTGCTGGGGAACTGGATTTGGTCCATATTTCTTCTCCGCTTTCGATATTCCATATCCGCACAGAACGGCAATCATAGGAGCCAAGGGTTAACAGGCATTTTTCATCCGGACTGAATGCTAAAGTGGAAATGAATAATCTGGTATTGATGCATTGAATCTTTTTCCCTGATTTGGCGTCCATGACAACAATGTCTTGATTAATCTGACAGGAAATCAATTTTCCACTTGATGAAACGTCAAAAGGAGGACTGTACGCTTCAGGTAAATGCGGTTTCCCAAGTGAAATGAAAGGGGTTCCCATTTGTTTTCCGGTATGAGCATT
>Ga0315277_10008256_pt1 | contig 13412 bp, 6 predicted proteins | sample YL17G05_15_MG_FD_203695 | JGI IMG/M metagenome (GOLD analysis project Ga0315277, IMG submission 203695) | Sediment microbial communities from Yellowstone Lake, YNP, Wyoming, USA - YL17G05_15 | ecosystem: Environmental > Aquatic > Freshwater > Lake > Sediment | place: USA: Wyoming | collected...
TCAAACAGGACGGTTCGATTGTTTTTCAGAACCAGGTCCGCCGGTATGTTCAAGCCCTCGACCTGTCCGTCCAACATGAGGTGAAAATCCACATCCGAGGTGTTTGTTATTGGAATGTATTCACGGTTTCTGCCTTTGAGAACCAGGCTGCGGTTTTGAATTTGTACGGCGTTTTCAAAAAGGGGTTTCAAATAGGATGTTTCGCCAAAAAGATCGCCGTTCCAGCAAACTGCGGTACGACGAGACAACAGTGCTTCTTGAATGGCATCCTCGGTCCTTTCTTTCGCAAACACGAGCGTGATCGGCCGTTTTTCACCCTCCGCAGCATCGTAAGACATCAGGATCGGATCATGAGCATCCGAATTGCCGATCATGGCCAATTTTTTCTCAAGGCACCATCGCTGCACCTGAGGATAGTATTCGTGATCGTTCACGATTTCGATCCCCTTCAACCATCCCTTGTTCAGCATCTCGGTCTGCTCATCGTACCACCGGGCGATCCCGTCCGGTTGCTGACCGTTCCATCCGGGATGATTCCAAAAAACGAACGCCCCTTGATCCACCGCAGTCTTGACGGCGATCCGCCAGTCAGTCTGATTAAGCGTTTCGGCGTCTTGAATGAAAATGGCATTGAGATGGCCGGGGGGCATATTCTTTGTAATCTCGGCGCCTTTGATCACAATCAATCCCAGGGATTTTCCCCCATCTTTCACGATCTCGAAGGAACGGTTGCGATCGGCTTTGATGTCTTTGTCGTGGACTTGGTTTTCGAGATGGTCGGTGATGGCGATGGCATCCAGGCCGCTGGCCCAGGCTTCGCGTACGCGAATGGTCGGCCAGACGTTGCCGTCCGAAAAAACGGTGTGGATGTGAAAATCGCATTTCAGGGTTTTGTACCCGGGAATATCGGGAATCCGAATCTCTTTTCGATATTGGGATTGGACGAGGGGGACACCCGTCAAAATCGTAAACGAAAGAACGGAGAGACACCGCATCCGGAATTTTGCAACCGTTTTCATGGCTGAGCTCCTTTGATCTTGACGTGCAGATCCATAAAATTCATGTACTGTTCCCAGTCGTAATCGGTGAGGGCATGTCCTCCCCTGCGGATATGGTAGCCGACGGTTCCATCCAGGCTTGGAGCATTCAGGGGGGGCATGGCGTCCAGGTTCAATCCGGGAACGCCCAGCAAGCGGTAGACGGGATCCACAGCTTTGGCGGAAAGGAATTCTCCGAGCGGATCCGCCCACAAATCCTCATCCGCGCTCGCCACGTACAGAGGGCGCGGTGCGATCAGGGCGAGCAGTTCATGCTGGTCCATGGGGAGAGCATTTTCCTTTTCGTTGAACCGCTTGAAATTCGCGCAGAACCAGTGCGGAAATGCCGCATTGATTCGACCGACTGTTTCACCGAAAATGCGTTTGGACAGTGCCGCTCCCCCGCATCCGGAATTGTTCGAAATGACCAGTGCAAACCGCAGATCCTGGGCGCCCGCCCACAGTGCCGCTTTTCCCATGCGTGAATGTCCCACCACGGCAACGCGTTTGGAATCGATGTCCTTGTCCTGTTCAAAATAATCCATCACCTTGCTGAGCCCCCAGGCCCAGGCGCCGATGGTCCCCCATTCATCCGGCGCGGGAGCCGTTTGTCCGTCCTTGTAGAAAAGGGGATGAACGCCGTTTTGGAACCCCTCGTCGAAATCGGGATCGATGTCCCCGCAGTACACCGTGGCCAGACCGTAGCCTCGGGAAAGAATTTTCTGGACGGAATAGCTCGCAGCATCCCTGCCTCGCTCCGCTTCCGTGGAGGGTTGCAGAAAGGCGCCTTTCTCTTTGGTCCATTTCCACTGTTCCTTAAGCCGGATCGCCGGATCGGGATGCACCGTATGGTTCCCGCCAAAATTGATGATGAGAAACATCGGCACCGGCCCTTTTCGCGCAACGGGCAAATACACCAGGATGTCCATCGCAGAGCCGCTGGTCTTGTCCGAAAAAAAGACCGTGACCTGTTTCCGCAGCGCCGTGCCGTTCAATGCCTGTTTGTCGCTGTCGAAAGTTCTGTGCCGCAGTGCCTTTGGCAACGGCGGTGTCCTGCCGTACACCTGCCTTTCAAAAAAATCGAACAGTTCAGGGCGGCGTTTTGTACGCCAGGTGTCGGCGTCCGTCACCCGTGTTCCGTCGGACAGCAGCAGAGGGTCGGGCAGATCGTACGGCGGGACGTCTGCTTCCCGGAAAATGAATCCGGGCCGGCTTTTCGTCAAGCGATCGGCGAGTGCGGGCGATTCCTTCCATCCTGCACCCTGGGCAAAGGAGGCCGGCGGGATCCACCAGGCAGCGGTACCGAACAACAACCAAACCGATACAATCGTGCGTCTCATGAACACCTCATTTCCGTTTCAATTCGATGGATTCTTCAGCGGTGTTGCTGACCGCCGGTCCAGCGGTTTTCACTCGCGAACCAGCGATTCGATTTCCAGGACCGCCGTTTTCTGTTTTTGCATTTCCGCCAGGCAGGCTTTGTACAAACCTTCGGCGGCTTGCCTGGCCGTTCGTTTCGAAACGGTGTACGGATCGTTCACCACCTGTTTCTCCACCGTTTCGATCCACTCCGCAGGAATGGCTTCGACTCCGCGCAACGCTCCGGAGAGTCCTCCGGCCACATACGCTTTGCAGTCCGTGTCGCGCCCAAAATTGACGGCATGGAGGATGGCCTCTTTCGGTTGTCCGTCCGCCAAGAGAAAAATCGCCAACGCTCCGGACAGAACCTCCACGGCGTTGGAAATGGGCTTTCCGGAATATTCCTTCTCGAAGAACGGCCGGGCATCCTTCCAGTCTTTTGCCTTGCGGGCTGCCTGGATTCCCCTTTCCACTTCTTTTCGGGCTGCAGCCGGCAGCTGCTCCAACGCTGTCTCGAGGACGGATTGGACCGTGGCCGCCGGGCGCAAGGCTTCAGCCGTCGCAGCGGCAATCGCGGCACAAACTTCCAACGCGAAATTGTTCGGCCGTCCCTGGCAGTCCTTGATTCGTCCGAGGTCCAGTGCATCCCGAGCCGCATTGTCCGGACGGCAGGCATTCACCATGCCCACCGGCAGGATCATTTTGCTCGTTCCGATAAATCCGGGCCAGGCCGCATAGCGTCCGGCTTCCCACGGCGGAAGTCCGCTTTTGAGAAGGTCGTAGATCACCCGATCCTGCGGCCCCAGCAGGTACCCGAATTCGGCCGGATCGATGTCGTCCATCCAGGTCTTGGCAAGATCTTCGATCGTGATCCTGCCGCCTTTTTTCAGGATGGCGCTGGTGCACAGACGGTGGCGTTCAAATCCGTCCTCGGTCATGCCGGGAGGGCGGTGATGGGCATGGTTGACCCAGTCGGAACCGAAACGTTGGGGGCGGCGGGCGTCCTTCTTGTCCTGGGGAAGCATGCGATCCACGAAACCGTATCGGGACTCGATTTCCTGCCAGGTCAATCCCTCGGTGACGTCGCCCATGGAATTGGCGATGTTCCCGGCCGCCTCGCATCCGTACAACCTCGAAAACAGCGAAGGCCGAACAGACCGCGTACCTTCCGAATCGGTTTTTCGGGATACCTGCCCGGAGACGGCAGTCGTCCATGCGAGAAAAATGAACCCTGCGATCCGTCGAATCCGTTTTCTCGGCATAAAATCCTCCTTGCGGCCGAAGGCGGCCTTGATCGTGACCCCGAAGGATTACTTCGAATAATCCTTGAACACTTTCTCCAGGTCTTCTTTCGGACGTGACCCGTCGTAGATCAACATGAGAAACTTAAACGTGGCGCCTTGGCCCGGTTTCAACGTCAGATGAAAGGGCTGCGGATTTTCGGCCTTGGTGCCTTTCTGAAAGTCCAACTGACCCAACGGATCCGCGGAAAAAAGCCCGTATCCCCGTGCATGCCAGTACGTGGGGTAATTGCAGCTCTTCGGATGGTTCAGAATGGCAATGCCCACGGTTTTGCCGTCCTTGCTGCCTTCCAGCCGGACCCATTCTGCGCGCTTTCCCCACACCCCTTTCTCCAGCTCTTCGCCGCGGGAATTCAGGTATTTGCCCGTTCCTTTCTGCTCGCTGAGCCAGTCCGCCACGCGGATCGCGAACATGCCTTCCTTGGTATCCTCAAACACGATCGTGGTATCCTTCGCCGTCAGGACCATGGTAAAATCGATGGCGTATCCTTTTTGTTCGGGATAGAACACCATGGTGCGGTTTTCGACCAGATACGTTTTTCCGGTATCCCCGTTCCAATCCAGAACGGCCGAGAGAATCCCTTTGCCCTTGTCGGTCTTCATTTCCGTGATCTTGACTTGTTTGATTTGCGGAAGCGGTTTGGTGGCGCCCCAGAATTTATCCCGCGTCATTCCGTTGACGCCGTCGTAGGTGAAGAAAATGCCTGTGTGGTGGGGATGGTCAGTGGTTTCCCCTTCGATTTTTTCAAGGGGAAATCCTCGAGTAATGAGCGTGCCCGAAAGCGTGCGAACCGGAAAAAGAATCGGTTTGGTCCACTCCGTTTTGGCAACCCAGGTGGTGATGGTCTTCCCCTTGATGACGATGTCGATCTGGTTCTGTTTCTGCACCAATTCCACGTCTGCCGCAAAGGCATGGCCGATCAGCAGTATCCCGATAACGGCAATCCACATACGGCTTTTTGTTTTCAACATGATGACTCCTCCTTTTTCCAATGGTCTGTTCAATCGAGAAACATTTTCTGTACGGAATAACGCTTCGTCATGCGTTTTCCGACAGGTTTTATTTTGGTGACGACAACGGCTGGTCGTACACCGAACGGTACCCGCCCCCCATGTTTCTGGCCAGCCACAAGCGGTATTCCAGGGTTTCGTTCGGGGTGACAAACTTTTTTTCAAGCGGCTGTGTGGACATCCACACGGCAATGTAGCGTTTTTGGTTCTCATCCGTCATGGAAAGTACCAGTTCATCCCGGAAATCCCCGTAAAGATCGGCGGTCATGATGACTCCGCTTTTGGCAGGCAGAACCGGCTGCCCCTCCTGCAGGGGGATAATTTCCCTGCCGTTGAAACGCCCGATCCGGTTGGTTTGTGTGGAAATCAATTCGCGGGCCGGACTTCCATCCCATTCCAGGGGTGTAAAACCGAACGGAAACGGTTCAAGCAGCACGCGACCGTCGGCGGAAAAAAGAACCATGTTCCGGTCGTAATGTCCATCCCGGTTGGACACGCATTCCAAACCCGGAGAACCCTCCCAGATATCCGCAGACCAGCCGACGTGCCCATGGGTCCACCGGGGATCGTCCTCGCGGTTGACTTTCCAGAGGATTTCTCCCGTATTGGCATCCACCAGATAGACACCGGCGTGGTTACCGTTTTCCACAATGTAAAAAACCTCCAGACCGGGTCGCTTGGGCAGATAATCGTGGATGGAAACGATATCCGGGTGTCCCCGATAAATGGACCACCGCACCGTGCCGTCGGAGTTCAGGCACGTGGTCCCGTCGAACACTTCCTGGGTTCCGTCGCCGTTCACGTCCGCCATCTCAATCTTGTGTCCACCGCTGCCGTTGGTTTCGGCAAAACTCCTGAACTGCCACAACCGGTTGAGGTCCGCATCGTAGGCAGTGAAGATTTCGTTCTCGTACAGGCCCGACTGCGTCACGACCGCGGGATGCCTGCCGTCCAAATAGCCAACGGACAGATGGATTCTCGTGGACGACCGGGCGAAGTCCGAAACCATTTTTATCCATGGAGCTTTTTTCTTGACTTCTCCGGTCATTCCGTTTAGAATGGCCACGTAAACCGAATCTCCGGATTGCAAACGGGTAATCACTTCGGCCCTGCCGTCGCCGTCCATGTCCCAGACGTTAAAAGGAACGTTGTTGGCATTGCCGAAGCAATGGTCATGGCAGCAGATATCCTTTCGCCACAGCGACCGGCCGTACGACGCGAAGGCTTCGAGCTGGACGGGAATGCCCGGATCCTGCGACTTTTCCTGATTTCCGTTGTCCATCCGGATTACGCAGTCCTGTGCGCCGTCGCCGTTTACGTCCCCGAAGATCGGAACCAGTGAACCCTGATGATAGAGCGGCCTGAAGGATGTCAGCACGCCGGAAAATTCTTTGGTCGCGGTGACGCCGAGCCATTCGGAGCGCCTCCCTTCCTTTCCGGAGGGATCGACGGATTTGACGTGGTATTGAATCCTTTCGCCCGGAGTCAGCCCGGTATCGATGAACGTTGTCTGTCGCGTCAGGGGCTGTTTCGTAACCCGGAATCCGGCATGGCTTCGGGAGTCCGACCGGTAGACGTGAAACCCGGTTGACGCGTTGTCGTTTGCAAGCAAGGCCCAGCCCATGAGGATTTTTCCGTCTCCCTGAGATACGGCGCTCAGCCTTCGGGGCTGAACGGTCCAGTCGGCATGCTCAGGCTGACGAACGGGTCGGAAACCGACATCCGGCTGGTAGGCGGACGAAAAAACATCCGCCTGAACTCCGCACTTCAGGTACGCTTCGCTTCTGGCCCATGATCCTCCCATTGCCCGTTTTTCCTGTTCGATGGGATCGTCCACCCGGTAACGGAAATCGGCCATGGCGGGATCCGGTGAATCCTGGATGAGCTGCCAAACGTTTCCGGCCATTCCCCACAAGCCGAATCCATTCCTGGCTCCCCAGCGGGACGGTTGAAGGTATTTTTCCCAATGTGCAAACTCGCGATCACGGTTTGCATCGTAATTCGCCCTGTCTGAGGGTTTCTCATTGCCCCATGGATATATTTTGCCGACGAGTCCTCCGCGCGCTGCCAGTTCAAATTCCCGGGATGTAGGAAGCCTGTACTTCCGCCCGTCTTTTCCGCCCAGCCAATTCAAATAAGCGCGGACATCCTGCCGGTTGACGAAAACGACAGGACAGTCTTCCTTGCCATCGGGAATTTTCCCGTCTTTCCAGTGCAGGGGAGCCGAATATCGGGTGGCGTCGATAAAGGCCTTGTATTCCAGATTGGTGACCGGATGGTCCAGTATCTCGAAATCATCGACCCGTACGGGAGACTTGCTTTGCCGGTCTCCCGTCCCCGGAAAAAACGTTGCCCCCTGGATGGAAATGAAACGTTCAAGCGGGTATTTTGCGTAACAGAACGCCACCGCGAAAAACAGGAAAACACAAATTCGTTTCATTGCATCTCCTCCGGGTTATTTCTGTCTTTGGGTGCTGTCCGGATCTATTTTCCACTCCAGGACCTGTCCATCGGCCAAGAGGCGTTTCCGCAGGCTCGGATAATCAACGCGCTGGACGGATGTCTGTCCCTGGACAGCCAGTACGGCTGCCGTTGCCGCGGATTGCCCCAGGATCATGAAAACGGGTTCCATGCGCACGGATCCGTACGAAATGTGGGAGGCGGAAAGGCAGACCGGAACCAGCAAATTGCCGCATTCTTTTTCCCTGGGAACGATCGCTCGGTACGAGATCGGATACGGTCCGCCCGGATTCACCTGGACGTCACCCTCGTTCCGCACAAATCCTTCACGGGTGATGTAACGCTGGGTGTTGTGCGAATCCATGTTGTACGATCCCATACCGACGGATTCGGGTGTGGATTTCTGCCTCCGGCAATGGAGCTCGGTCATGACGAAGTCGCTGACCATGCGCCTGGCTTCGCGGACGTAGATCTGATGCGGGAAATGGTCATTGTCCACGAATTCGTCCCTCGCCCAGCCCCAGGTCTTGACTTTGCTGCGGACCGTTTCCGAAATGCGCGGATGGTTGGTCAGCGTCCACATGAATCCCTTAATGTAGGAAGCGTGGGCCCGGATTATTTTTTCACGGATTACGTAGTCACCTTCCGGAAAGCCGTAATTCTGGCCGATGAAATCCGTACTGACAGCGAAGTTGTTGTTAATGTCGGTTTTGCGGTTCGGCATCATGTCGATCTTGAGCGGGATTCGGTCGTCGCCGGCTTCGACGTTGCGCAGCAGCAGTTCGTACTGGGATTCGTCGTAGCCGTCGGGTTTTTCAAAAGGGATTTGATTGTCGTAGACATCGGTAAGACACATCCGGAAATTGTAGGCCTGGATCCGGTGATCGCCGGACGATTCTTCACCCGGACCTTCGGGATCGATTCCAAACAGCAAACCGCTTCGGGGATTCCCAGGTTTAACGTGGGGATCCACGTCACGAATAAATTGATGGCTCTTGGCGCGCTCGGTCTGAACCCCGTTCAGGGTTTCCCCATAACGGCCGTTGCCCTCGCGCCCGACAGTGCAGGACACGCCGGCCAGTGCCGTGAGGTCTCCCTCGTAGGTGGCATCGATGAACATTTTCCCATGATACACATGACCCGACTCCATGCGGATCGACACGATGCGCGAGTCTGTTTTCTGAACGCCCGCTTTCAAATCCAACCGTTCCCCGAATACCACGGAGACGCCGGCTTCCCGAACCATCTCATTGAAAATCGATTCCGCGACGTGGGGCTCGAACGCCCACATGGCGTCTTCCTCCGGACGGTAGCGGCCGTAGTCCGAGGATTTTTCATGTACCCAAGCGCCCGGATTGTCGTAGTGTTTTTTAATGCGACGGTAAAAGTCCCGGCCTATCCCGCCGATTACGTCCTTGTTCCCGCTGTCGGTGAATCCCAACCCTCCGCTCGAGAGGCCGCCGAGATGCTTGCCCGGTTCGATCAACAAAACTGTCTTTCCCATCCGGACGACCTGGACGACGGCGACCACTCCTGCGGACGTCCCGCCGTATACCACGACATCGTACAGTTTTTCTGAATCGGATGCGCCCGCGTATACGGTTGAACGGAAGAGGCAAAGAATCAGGGAAATGCGCGACCATTCAAGAAATCGATTTTTCATCCATCGCTCCGTTCATTCGATCGGGTTCCAGTCCCTGTTATACACGTTTCGGTGTGAACAAGGCACTAGAACACCTTGGTATTCCCCTTGACCGAAATCAACAAATCGTGCCAGACATGCGTGACCGTACCCCATCCGTCGGATAATAGGGTGAATCGAATATCGTCGACCATGCCGACGTTTCTTTCATGATAAACGGGATGTTTGAGCAAACCGGGATGGACAAAAACACGCTACGCCGGAACAAAAATCCGGCAACTGCACTTCAAACACCGAACCATGAATCCCTCGTTATTTCTCAAGGACCAAACCGCCCTCTTTAGAGCGGAAATGGAACTGGAATGACCGGTCGCGCCTCGTAAAAGACAAAACGACGTTCCCCGAACGGTCCTTGGACAACATCGCAGCATCGGCAATTTCTTTCGCCTCCGCTTCGTTCCGGACCGGAAGCAGGATCAAGCCGACTACCGTCGTTTCCGTTTTTGCGGTCAGGACAACCCCGAAATACGGTATCCATGAAAACGCGGCCGTGGCATTCACCGGAAGAAAAGCGTGTCTGTCCTGCCGGATCGAAAAAGGTCCCTGCACAAGGGGAACAAGAGCCATCAAGCCCTGTTTTCCTTCGAGAAGGACCGCTTTTTCAAGGGGACGAATGTCGCATTCGGAATGAAAACGGGCTTCGATCTCGTCTCCCGCTCTGCACCGGATTTCGTCCAAGATCACCGTAACCTCGGGTTTGGAAAGGACGACATGCCGCCGCCAGCCCTTCAATTGAACTTTTGGATAGGCGTTGGCAGGATCCATGAGAACATAATCCTGGTCCGCATCCGACCGGAACTCCAGCACCTTTCCCCCGATGGAACCGTTCCAGGGCTGTTTGTACAACTTGCCGGGTAACTGTTTTTCACCGTTGACGAAAACCACGTTGTGCCCTTCGCTGGAGGCGTGGGGATAATCCCACCGCGCATTGTCGAAATATTTTTCATCGTAGGGAGACCGGCCGATGTCGCAGAGGTACCCGCGTCCCTGCCAGAATACCGAAACGTGGCCGACATCCAAATGGCCGTGGTGGGGATCGTCGTTCTTTCCCGCTTTCCCGGCCACGAGGACCTTGGACGAATCCGTAAAATCGCTGCGCATCACCCAAAAACCGATGTCCCTGAAGTGAAGGGACGCCCTCAGCGGCGGCGGAACGGATGCCGCAGGACGCGGCCAAAGGAGGTCGAGGATGTCTTCGCCTTCCCCCAGAAGGTTGTGGCGGTACCAGACAGCCCTCGGATCACCGGTCTCCGCAGCCAGTTTGTTGAATAAAAACGTGGGACCCACGACTTTGCTGCCCGAATCTTCAAAATTGACGCACCGGCCGGGCGAAACCGACATGGTTAAAGGAAACGTCACGGGATTGGCTCTCAGTTTCGGGTGCAGGAACAAATTGTATTTTTGCCTGGTCAGACGCTTCAAAGCCTCGGCATACTGCACCGAAGTCCTCAGGGCGTACGACCAGTACCCGCAGCCTTCCTGCCATCCGCCATCGGTGTCCAGCTGATCCAGCATTCGGGTAATGCGGTTGCAGGATTCCGCAGCGACATCCGTCAGTTCGGGATGTTCGGTCAGCAGCGCCAGTCCGGACATGCCCACACCCGAATTGCAAACGCCGCACCAGTTGCACCGGTATGCCACCGCCCACCAGTGGTACTCGTAGTTGCCCCGCACCCGGGTGATCACCTTCTCGATGAGCGAGCCCCGGATCCGATCCCGTTGACGCCGGTCCAGGGCCGGATACAGCCAGTCGTACACCAGCGCCATGGTGCGCCCCGCGTCCCCGTTGAAGTGGTCGAAACTGAAGCAGACCTGATCGTCCGGCACGTTCCAGGGCATGATGCGGCTGTAAATGACGGGAAATTCGTGGGGCCGCATGGTCCACGTGGGCAGGTCGCAAAATGCGTCGGCGAATTCGAACGCCTTCTCCGCATATTTTCCGTCGTCGGTCATTTGGTACACAAATGCCAGGGTGAAGGCGTTGTCAAGGTTGGAAGCATAGTAACGTTCGTATCGGTTATCCCGGTCGTGCTCCGACCACCCTGCGCGGGTGTTCTTCCCCTGAACAGGGATCTCGCGGTCCACGGGTTGAGCCAGGAGACGGTTTGTTTTGGCGAGAAGCTGCCTCATTCCATCCCGGCATTCCCGGTCGGTTTCAATCCGTTTCCGGATCGCCGGTTTATCCGATTCCGAAAAAAACAGGTACGGATGCCTGAGCGCTTTCCGATCGATGCAGGCATCCAGGTCCTTTTGCGTCACGTCCGCCGGTGCCAATCCTGCGGCAACGAGGGCAATAAAGGCGATCACCAGGTGGATTCTGTTCATATTCGAAAACCTCACATCCAAAGAAAAACGTCGACCACGGTCCCAGCGGCATGGACCGCCCCTTCATTTCCTCGTTTCCGGGAACGTTGCAACGGGCTTCTCGCTGGACTCATGAAAATATCCGATGCATGCCTTCCTCCAGAGGATTGCATGGTCTTTTTGCCGGATGAGCCTTTCTTTCACCTGCTCAAACCGCCGGAGATCGATTTTGTCTTGAAGGGTCTGCCATTGCCTGAGCATGCCATCGACATATCGGACTCCGTCGTTGTATCTGAAACACAATTCATCCCAAAGGGTTCGTCCCGATTGCATGCGATGGTCCCAGGGTACAAAATGAAACCATAGTAAAAATTGTTCCGGGCAGGACACGATATTGCCGAACAGCTCTCGAACCGGCGGGAAGTATTGCCAGACGGCGTTGCTTCCGCGTTCGGTGCGATCGTAGCCAATGCCTTTCGAATCCGAGATCCAATACGTCCCCTGCCTGATTTTCGGATTCGGATCGTAATGCGCCCCGGCTTCCACAGTATAATTGAGGCCGAGGGGCGTCATGGAATTCACGCAGGCCTCGTGGGAACCCGACATCATGTCCCGGACGGTGCCCAGAACCTCACTGTCGGAACCCCACGTCATCCGAATCCACTCGTCCGCGATTTGTTCGGAACGGAGACCGGAATCCCACGCCAAGCGTCCGAACGCATACCAGTTCGCTTGAGCGAAAGGATGGCCGCACCTGTTGGAATCGGACCCGACATTGGCCACACCGGCGATTCCGGACATGTGCAATCCGTGGAGCGATCCATCGACAATCCTGGCCACGGTCGAGCCCTTACCCCTGGCGTACGTGTCGGAATCCAGGATTTTCTTCCACAGGGGCGCAAGGTAAACAAGATGGGTCGAATGGCCGAGGTATTCCTGCGTGATCTGAAATTCCGCCATGAGCGGAGTTTTGGGCATGGCACCGAACAGAGGATGAAACGGTTCCCTCGGTTGAAAATCCAACGGACCGTTTTTGAGTTGGACGAAGACGTTTTTACGGAACCGACCGTCCAGCGGCACGAATTCCATATACGCGCGTTTGGCCCTGTCCGGATCGGCCTTTTCAGGATAGACAAACGCCCTCCACATGACCACGCCTCCGTACGGTTCAAGAATTTCGGCGAAGAGGTTGGCACCGTCCGCGTGTGTCCGGCCGTAATCGTTTGGACCCGGCATGCCTTCCGAATTCGCTTTTACCAGAAATCCCCCGAAATCAGGCACGGCCTTGTAAATTTGGGCCGTCTGATTCTTCCACCAGTTTCGAACACGCGGATCCAGCGGATCGGCCGTATCGAGATTGCCGATGCCTCCCCAGTGCTTACGCGCTGCAGGGGTTATTGACGGCTTCATGGGCGAAGCAAAGTTCACGGAAACGTAAACCCGGATACCGTAGGCGCGAAATACGTCGGCGAGCGCTTTCCATTTGCGGATGTAATCCGTCCGTAGAATGAACGGCTCCGCATCCACGTTGTTGATCACGGTACCGTTGATGCCGATGGAAGCGCAGGCCCGGGCGTAGTCGCGATATCGGGAATCCGGAACATCGGGCAGCACATCCCATTTCCAGAGCGTTTCTCCGGCATACACCCTGTCGAAGCTTCCCGGATCGTCGTATTTGAGAATGGAATCCCAGTGGTTGAGCAGACGCCTCTGGATTCCGGGCTTTTCGGAAATGTCCAATTCCTCCAAGGGACGGCGTGTCTGAAGGAGACGAAGAAAATGAAAAACACCATACAGCACACCGGCGTCTCCGCTCGAGGCAATGGCTTGTTTGCCGTCGGCTCGGATGGACCGGATCCGGAAACCTTCCGGTCCGAGCGCGTCGAGCTGTTTTTTCCATCCCAGGCGCTCAATCGCCGGCGATGTTTTGGGCGTGCCGATCAGAAGGGCGCCGTCCTGATAAACGGCGGCCGATCGGGGCACCTGAACGCCCAGCAGACCGGACAAGCCAATCCTCAGCTCATCCCGGGCGGCGTCGAACGCATCCGACCGTCCCTCCATCACGATCTCCCGGATGCCTCGACGGTACCGCTCAAGCAGGGCAGAGTCATCTACCGTCCGGTATCGAAGCCAGAGATCATAACCGTTCTCGCCCGCCTTGACGGCCACTTTTCCCTCCCCTATGGTGGATAACGGTGTCGGCCCGAACAGCGGAATGCAAACGGACAGTAAAACGAG
>Ga0315277_10008257_pt1 | contig 13411 bp, 21 predicted proteins | sample YL17G05_15_MG_FD_203695 | JGI IMG/M metagenome (GOLD analysis project Ga0315277, IMG submission 203695) | Sediment microbial communities from Yellowstone Lake, YNP, Wyoming, USA - YL17G05_15 | ecosystem: Environmental > Aquatic > Freshwater > Lake > Sediment | place: USA: Wyoming | collected...
TGGCGCCGTGGTGTCCAACTGGATCGCCGCCTCGCTGATCGTGCACGTGAGACAGTGATCAGACAGCCATCTCCGACGTATTTGTTCTCTGCCTTCAGCGCATCGATCTCCGCTGCCTGTGATGCGATGACATCGCCGAAACGGGTGTTTGTCGTATACAGCTTTTCGATCTCCGCTGCCTGTGATGCGATGGTGGATAGAGTCGCGCTGCGCGTATCACACCAGTCACAACCCAACGAAATCTTCTCGCCCGCGTAGCCGGGTATATGTCGAGTACCTCGGCCGTCGCAGTCTTTATCCTCGCATGTCAGGCTATTCAGCCACCCTACGATGTCTGCTTTGTCAGTCATGGTGTGTCTCCGCGATGTACGGCACAATTTGGATTCAACGAACGAACTCCGCGCGAAGTGACCGAGCAGGTGCAGGGCTTAAAGAGCATCGACGTTGGCGGAATCGCGTTTTTACGCAGGTTGACGATCTCGACCCGCAGCCGCTCGATCTCCGCTGCCTGTGATGCAAGCAACTCAGCCACGACGTTGGCGCACACCGCCATCATCAAGCGCCCGTTCGATGACGTTGGATCGAACTCCCGAGTCTCTGGCCGCGTTTCATAACCATACTCGGGGGCCAGTGTTTCGTAGGTGTCGTGGAAAAGTCGCGCCCATCGCTCTGCGTCAGTCATGGTGTGTCTCCGCGTAGGGCTGCGTCGATTGCGTCGTCAATGTTGTCAAACTGATCAGTACTGATAAACCGAATGTCCCAGCACCGCTGCGTGTAACTGCGCACAAACCGATTTGTGAAGGCTTCGTTCTCCTGAGCGTAAACATCTCCGTAAGGGCGCGTCTTGGACATATTGTTTTTTAGAAACCGATACCGCCCCGCGTCAGCATTCAGCCTCTCTATCTCCGCTGCCTGTGATGCGATGAGGGCGACAAGCGTCGAGCGCGCTGCGTCTAGCTCGGGTTTCTCAACGCCGCCGGAAACCACTATCACTCGCCCGTACTCAACGGCCTCAATCAAAGCGTCAACGAGTTCCTCTGCTACGCTCATCGCTCGATCACGCCGCTCGTGAGCGTCCATCGCGTGACCCAACGGTATCCGGTACGGCCGCTGCCACTAAGCCGGTATCGGTAGCTGGTCTGCGTGAAGAAGAACGCGATCACGTCGAGTGGATCGTTGACGTTGACGAAGTGCGCGTTGTCGATGCGCGCGTAGCTGACCGGACTGCCGAGCGTGTCGAGGATCAGCGCATCGGGGTAGTAGAACGATACAGCGATGCCGGCATCCGTCGGCACGTCGTGGAACTGATCGAGATTGCCGAACCCGGCCGCGGGCGTCTCGAGCGTGATCGTCTCCGCGTGTGCCGCTGCGGACATTATCAAAGCCAAACCAAGCAATAGCGTTTTCATGTAATTTCTCCTACCAGTTGACGTACAGTTTCGGACATTATCAAAGCCAAACCAAGCAATAGCGTTTTCATGTAATTTCTCCTACCAGTTGACGTACAGTTTCGAATAGCTACAAACCTTTCCTTCCGTATCCTTGATCTCTTGTAGTGCCGCCTTCAGCGCAGCGATCTCCGCTGCCTGTGATGCGATGGTCTCTCGCATACACGCCGGACAGTCTGATAACCAGTGCCTCAGACAAGCGTTAGTCGGGGTATATGGCGGGCCTGGCGGTGGCGCTGGTCGGCGCATCCCAACGGGCGGCGGTGGATTTGAGCCTTTAGTCATGGTGTCACCAGTAGTCGTTTGATTGTGTCGAGCGTCGATTGCTTGCCTAACCACTCCGGCAATATGCGGTAGACGATCCAGTTCAGATCGAGTGCCGCTTGGTACTTTTCGAGGTCTGCGCGCATACCAGCGCCCCGCGAATGTCGGCCACAGCCGGGATTTTACCTTGTTAAACTACGGGCCTACTTACGAATCTCTAAAATAAGTCTACCGTCTTCGTGCTTACCGATTTCTATTACGGAACACTTAAGGGCGTCTGATATTTCTTCAACAACTTCTGGAGTAGGGTCAACGTAGACCCAGTAGCAATCGTCGGACTCATAGGCTTCTTTGTCTATGAATTTCAACAACCACTCTTTATCCTTCACCTCATAGTCTCCAGTTACAAACGCTTGGTACGCTTCTTCATCTGAACGGAACATTCCAAGATAGATCTTATTACCGAATTTTTTGCGGTACGCTATGGTGACTGTTTCACCTGCTAGATCATTGTACTCATTAAGCTCTAGCTTATCTCTTTCGAACGGATCTCGCGGTACATATTTACGCACGCTCTCATCCTCTCACTACGCTTTACCATACGGTCGAACGCCTTACGATGTCTGGGCGCAGGCCCACAGCATATGCAGTTACGCCCGCCGGGGCCGTAGCGACTATTAATCTCGTGGAACTTCAAGTATAAACTCCTCGGCCTCGGGAACCATACTGTCCCAGTTACGATATGTATACTCAAACCCTTCTCTAGGTAGCGGGTCGAACCCACCCACCATTGAGCATCTATGCATAGACGGTCCTTTATTTGTAGGCCACTCTAGCGTAATATAATAACAATCTTCGTCGGTTTCGCAATACCCAATTAAACGGCCCATAAGCGTTGCGCCATAGATTCCCACTTTATTAAAGGAATCTCTACATTCTTTTTCAAAATCTTTATTCATAAATTAGAACTCCGTTTACTATGAGGTTTAGCATAACCATTTACCTTTGCTAAACCTAGGGGGTTTCTTTAGATTCCCGCATTTCTCGTAAGGGTCCTCTCGCGCGAACTGGGTTCACCTTAGTACCGAAAACAATGCACCGTCTTGCGGGACGACGCGAGCGGAATTCTAATTTATAAATTTAGCGACCCATCCATTATTCAGAAAGCCCGGATTCCAACACGAGTCCTATGTTATGTTGGGAGGGTATGGACTCTAAAGTACTCTAGACACCTATAGGCAGGCCGAGTATACTTACGGGGAGCCGACGATTTAGCTGCTAATTTGTAAAGTATTCTGCCTTCCCCTCTGCCCAATTAAGGTACAAATCTTTTAGTTTATGGCTATGGACTGACACCGACAGAATACTAATTTGGTACTCTGAGAAGGAATTGAACCCTCTTCTCCGGATTACAAAACCGGCTCATCACCTTTTATGATTTCAGAGCGTAATGCGAGTTCAAGTTCTTCAAGCATATCTTTAGCGAATGCAATCCAATAACGATTTCCTGCTCCAACCTCGTCACAAAGATTACGAATCAGATCGTCTATCAATTCTCTACGATCTTGCTGAGGAAGTTCTTTGAGCTTAACTCTAAGTTCTATTTCCTCGCGCAGCCAGTTGTATTTAACTATGCCCATCACTCAGCCCATTTTACGGTAACTACGATCTCTTTGATGTTTGCTCCGTCCAAAGCGGACTTCTGGATATAGATTGTACCAATCCTAGGTACTTTAGACGTTTCCTTGAACCTTACCGTATTTTTCGTTTCTTTCTCAAACTCGAACTCAGCGGTGAATTCATTCACGTTGATCTACTCCGTCAGAATACCCTTCATTATACCCCTCCTCATACCCGGCTCCGTAGCCGTCGTCATATGCTTCTCTCTCTGCGAGCTTTGCGTCGTCCGATCCAACTTCGGAGACATAATCAATCTTATCAGACCAGCCTTGATCATACCCAGCATCAAAGCCACTTACATCCGCGTTTCTGACGGCTTCGACGAAATTCACGTACAAAACATACTCTACTCCGTCGATCACAACTACTTTATCTTCCATATTGTTTCTCCAATTTCAGAATATATTATAGAACATAAAGGGACTAAAGTCAACAACTAAATTTTGGCGACCCGCCAAGGACTCGAACCTCGCAAGGCTGGATTTGGAGGCCTGCCCGTGCCCTGCACGCGGGCCAAAATAAGTGAGGTATCCACCAGGAATGGGGCTAGGCCGCAATAAGGGAATGGAACCCTATACCTCAATAAGTGAGCTACTAGCCACCGTTTATAACTTACGCAGCGTTCGCTCTTGATTGGTGCACTCCCCGGGAGTCGAACCCGGAAAACTCAGCTTCTAAGGCTGATACGTATGCCAATTCCGTCAGGAGTGCTGTGGTATCTTTGTTCGAGTAACTCTCTATCTTGGATAGCTTCCTTCTCTTCCTACTTTTTTCCCTACCGGCGAACAAGACCCCCTACAAGTTAACTGGTAAAGATTCCCGGTTTCATATCTAAATAGTATATGGAGCTCTGGTATACTCAAATGTTCTTCTGCTGGTGTCATAATTTTATAAAAGTTAGGCGGGCGCCTTGGTTATTTTCAAGCGCCCCTTAGTAGCCTTATCGTAGAGTTGGGGTCATATAGGGGATTGACCGCCAGCCACGCCCAGTGCTAACCTAATGCAGATGCCGAACCGCATGATCCGCGGCATGGGTCGCGGCCCATGCGTTCGGTTTAATATCGGCTGAAATCCCTGTCATGCCCATTACGTACCCTAGAGCCTCTTTAACCGCTACGTTGGACTTGTGCTTTGGGTCTGCGTTTAAGTCTAAGTGAATGGAAAGCATTCTTCCGTCTAGAATGTCAATGATCTCCATAGCGGCGTTAATTGCGTATTGAACTTCGGTCATCAGGCGTAATTTCATGTTGCCATAGTCCGGAACGGACTCGGTTTCATGAAATAGCAAGCACCCGTTGTGCGAATTTCTATGAAGAACGATAACAGTTGAATATCGCGCCATCCAAATATCTTTCTTATAGCGGATAGAATCGCATCCGATATAAACAGAGGATGTTTTAGTGCTATTTTTAATAGCTAATTTTGCTTCTTCAAACATTTAATATCTCCATCTTATAAAGATGCTAGAGTCCAAGGAGGCCACCACAACCCGACCCCTTCGCCCTGTGGTGCAAGACCGATCACTTTAATAATGGACCGCTCTAGCACCTTTATAAGAAGGCCCTTTTGGATGTAGGATGAGGACGAACCTAGATAGTTATCTCTTTTCAGTTAAACTATCAAATGTAGTTTCGTTACGAGAGATTAGCTACAATTCTCTACTGGTGCGCTCTACGGGAATTGAACCCGCACCCTTAGCTGGATAATGCCAATTTCGAGCGACTTTCTGGTGGAGCCACAGGAGATCGAATCCTGCCTTCTAGAATGCAAATCTAGCGTGCCCCCGTCAACACTTTAGCCCCGTTTACGATAATTATGCGCCTTGTAGGGGAATTGAACCCCTCTTAAGCTGATAGACAATCAGCTGCCTCACCAGTCGGCCTACAAGGCCAGCAAATCAACTCTACTTAAATAAAACTTGGTCTTATTTAAAGAGAGTAAAAAATAGGGTGTAGAATAAACCCCATTACATTACGGCTTTCAGAGGAGTACCCGTAGACTTGCGATCTAGGTTGCCTCTTTTTCCAGTACGCTTCCGAAGAACACGCACTACCGTAACACAGTTGCCGGATTAAAGTCCAGGCGGTAGGACTATTACAGACATGTACTCTACCTTTTCAATACCCTGGTTGTTTATAAGACACCCAAGTGCTTTAATAAGATAAAAGATCTAAACCTTGCGAGTCTCGATCCACTGAATTCCCTTGCGGGTTCAGCATTAAACTGTTTTCGACATCTGCTGGAGCCAGACTTTGCGTTTTTTAATAATGTTCCAATTATCATTTGGTGAGAAATGAGCTTTCTCGTGCTAACTACCCGATGATGTGCCAGCTCCACTAGATTCGTTAGAATGACCCAACGAAATACCAGACACCATCAATGTTTTCATCATCTCTGATTACTCACTGTGAAGATCGACAACAGCGCCGTATTGCGTTCGCAAATTGTGGCACTATGAACCGATAAACACTGGACCCTGCCCTCGGCTCGCACCTTGGACTACTAACGGTTCCTACGCTTTGACTTGTGGGTTATATGTAGTTGGATTCGAGTATCGGGTGTCCCCACCACTATTCGGCCCTCTGCAATCGCTTTGGGCTTACTATCCTCGCTACTTTACTCCTTTAGATCCTATCCAGGAACAGAATCCACCATGAGTCTCCGCTTGCCTTGGGTCGCCTTTCCATAATACCCGAAGGTACTATTTGAGGTGGGGGAGTGAGTAGAACTCTCCCTTTGGGCACATCACTGTGCTTGTGTATCCAGGCTTTTTCTCAATTCTTTATATATTATAGGCCCTTTCACCTATAATGTCAACACCTATTTTTCATTTGGCTCCACAGGTACGGCTTGAACGTACGACCGGACGGTTAACAGCCGTCTGCTCTACCAACTGAGCTACTGTGGAATTGTTCAATTCAAGATATATTATGAGGCATTTCAGCTAGAAAGTCAAGAATTAAAATTCGGTTTCTAGCGTAATTACCCAAAGCCATAAGTAAATTTCATATGTTACTGTGTCTAAGTCTACATAATATAGTAAAGAGGGAAATATAAATATTCCCTCCTCTTTATGCTTATTAAGCTTAATTTTCACTATAAGGATATTATATACCCATTCTAGCTAAAAAATCAAGTCTTATTTTTAATCCACGTCACCTGCTTTAGGCGAGTGTGGTGGAGTAAATTTTATCTTAACACGTTCCCACGTCAATGATTGATGCGGATCAGAAAAATTTCCAAATATATCAATAGCACATACTGCAAATTGCCAGTTGCCATCAGGCAACCCAACTGTGCTAGTAAGCGTAGGAATGATATGTAAATCTCTGAAAAAAGCTTCTGCAGCAGAAACTTCAAGTACATAAAGCTCTGACAGTCCCGCATCAATATCAGCTAAAAACTTAGCGGAGTTACCTGCAGGAGCTGCATATACTGCAAATTTAACTGCATCAGCTGGAGCAGTCCAACTTAGCTTACGTTCCCCAAAGTTGGAGGTTGTGGTGCTGTTAGGTCCAAAGGGACGTTCACCCACGAAGCTGATTGATACGGGTCAGAATAGTTTCCTGCCGTATCTACAGCACAAACTGCAAATTGCCAATTTCCTTCTGGTACTGCTCCACTGCTTAAAATAACTTCTGCCGCTGCTATACTTGGAAATAATGGCACTACATTACCCGCGTCTACTTGAGCTACGAAAGCTGCGTCGCCTGCAGGAGCTGCATATACTGCATATCCGGCTAAATCTGCGCTCGGTGATGGTGACCAAAATAATCTACGTTGTCTTACTCTTGACATATTCTATCCTCAACCCACTCCTCCTCCTGAGGGTGGGGCTAGCTTCACGTGAAATAGGAAGCTGTTATTATAACTATCTATACATGTTGTTCCACATACTCTAGAGTAGTAAACTCCTGCTCTAGAGGGTACCCAGTTGTATGTGGTTACTCCTGCAGCAAAAGTCCCAGATACTACAGGAACTGCTCCCACTTTAGGGGGATATTCATACATTGAAACTACTGCGGGTACTGTCATTAGGTTCCAAGAAATAGTAAAGATATTTCCTGTTACTCCTGATAAAATTAATCCTGTAAAAGAGCTACATAATGTACATACAGGAGTTCCGAAAATAGGTGTAGTTATAGCAGCTAAAGTTGTTTTTGCTACTTCATTGCTTAAATTACTTTCCCCAGTAGAATTATATGCTGTTATAGAAAAATAATATTTAGTATTAGGCTGCCCTATTACTACTGCGGTAGTTAGTTGGGCCGGATTCGCTAAATTTATAACTGGCTGATTATAAGCAACAGGAACTTTTACGTTGTTTGGGGCTACTTGACTGGGGTCAGTACAGGGCCCTGTAGATACTAAAGGTAGTACCGCCGCTACTCTCCCTACAGTACCCCAATATACTTTATATCCTATTAATGGTGCTACTAAGGTACCGTCACAATTCTGAGTAGGGGCAGTCCATGTTAAGGTAGCTACATCTGCTAATGCAAGCTGCGCTAGTGTAACTAATATAAGGGCTAGTATATACTTCATTTTAAGCTATGGTGTAGAGATATTGCCCAAAAAGGTGAAGTCACTAAAATTGCTCCTATATGTGTAAATTTATTACGTCTCGCTATTAACAATCTTTGATTTCCATACAAGCATAAATATTTATATTTAGAATGGTACTCCCCTATAGCGCCTTTTATCATGTTAGTAATAGCAGAACCCCACGCACCATCATTATTTAGGCACACTATGATAGGGAAAGTCATTCCATTATCTACTATATCTTTTTCTAAAAAAGAAAAATTAGGCAATCCTAATATATAATCATCTTGTACTACTGACGCTACGTCGTCTACTTGTAGTAGTTCCGTACTAAACTCATTAGTTTGTATATTAAGATCACTGTCTAACGCTGTTACTTGTATCGAGCTCGACCTTGTCGGTATTAAAGCTTTTGTCATAGTTTTTATAGTAAAGTACTACTCCTTGAAGTTCCCTAATATATCTTCGTAATTCCTGCATATTTTGTGCTAAAATCGTATACCCACCAGGAGTAGTAGCATAAAAAACCCCATTTGAGTCTTTTTGAATTCTATCCGCAAACGCTTCCTTATTTTCATTAGATACAACATAAAATTCGGGAGCTCCTAAAGTAACTGGAGTAGGCATAGGAGGATCTATTTTTGGTATATCTTTACAATCAATCGGGGGTAATACTTTATGAAAAGTACATCCCGATATTAGTAATAGACTTAATAAAGCTACTCGGGTAATCAATTTGTCACCTCCTGGTAAAACGTTACAGTGTCGCGCTGCATGTCCGCGAACACCGCCTGAGTAGCTTTATTAACTCTCTTTTCAATAAGTCCAGGTTTTGCCGCTGATAGTCCAGCTAGATTATGCGTTACAAATATTTGCATGGCTTCCTTTGCTTCTGTGTCTGCCCTATTCATTTCAACATGAAGTTTTGTAATATCCTCATTTTGTTTAACTACTGAGCTTACTACAGTGTCTAACCTATTTTTTATATTCAAAATTTCAGCGTCTTTTTGTTTCATTTCTATCTTCATTGCTGCATTTTGTGCAATTACGCTTTTAATATAGTACCCAGCCCCTAAAAGCCCCGCTATAGCAATAGATATTGCAATAGCTTGCCAGTGCCCTAATAACCATTTAAATACTAAGATCATGCCATAGACCTCATCTGAGAAACCAGTCTCTTAGCTCTCATACTTTTTAGGTGCTCTAATTCTCTATACCATTTACTATCTACCATTTCATCTGCTGCTTTAGCCCAGTCTCTAACATAGACTGCTGCTATTAAATCTTTAAACTTTAATAATCGCGCTCTTCCCATATTAAAGAGCATATTTATAATTATTTCTTGAACTTCGGCTGGAAGGGTTTCCCGGTCCGGAAAGATTATATTAAAATCACTAATAGCAATAGCTAGGTCTCCCTCGAATAGAGATTGAAGCTGCTCTTTAGTAATAGAATCTCCAACTTTTAGACTGCGTATTTCGGGGGGATCAGTTTCTTTAATAAGATGCCCGATACCTACAGTCGGTAAACCCTTTGTATCTAAATATACTTTTAACGAGCGCCCTTCATCTATTTCTAGTTGACGCATTAATCTTTTTAGTTGAATTTTATCTCCGTCGAACCTAGGAAACCATCCCATAATTACCTTATACTAGTAGTACTAATACCCATATTAGGGGTACAGTTACTACCAGTAGAAACGTCATTATCGTTTCTACTGCTTGTGCCATTTCTTCCATTATTTTACCTCAATTAGCTTGGTAGAATCTTCGGCCCTACTCCTAAAAATAAGATGCAATAGCCCATCGGCTAATTCTGCACTCACTATTTCTAAAGTTCTCGGTACCAAGAAGCTACGCTTAAAAGCTTTTCCACTAATTCCACGATGAATAAACTTTACACCGACGGCATCTTTTTTATTGCCCTCAACAGTAAGAGTTCCCATATCGTGTTTAACTTTAATATCTTCTTTTGCCCAACCGGCAAGAGCTAAGGTCAGCTCAAACTCATTATCGGATAATTGAACGATATTAAATCGCGGAAAAGCATCAACGCCCAAATTACCGCCGAAAAAATCGTCAAATAACTTGTCGCCACCTACAAAAAACTGATCTAGTAACCTAGACATAATCAAAACCTCCTTACGGTAAGTACTTGCCCCTTTCGGTAGCATTATTAAATGACAGGCGCTTCCCCTGTCTGGGCCGTTATTTCAGACCGTGTGATCCGTCTTGTTACAAGGTGGTGTCATACCTCGATGCAGTCGGTTTCTTAGGCCGCCATAGCATATTCAAACATATCGTCGTTTGCCTTTACGTTTTAACCCCGTTTTACGTCAGCGTTATGGACGAAGTCTCCCCAATCCTTTTCAAGCCCCGTCGAAACCTAGCACCCCCATTGGTAGAGGTGGGCGGAATCGAACCGCCGTCCGTTGCCGATATCTACTAGATCATCGACTTATCATTGCGCTTATCTCTAAACGCAAACCTGTTTATATGGTTACCCATCCAACGATGCTGAGTGCACATAGTACATTTAATTGTTCTGCGGCACCGCTTTCTTTTAAAATTACTCATTAGTTTACATTATACCAAAAATAACTTAAGAAGTCAATAATAAAATTTTTCTAGCTACAAGATAATATAGGATAATCACTAAAACATATTGTGATAGTACTAATGTCTTCTTTATGGTTAAACCAACAGGTAGCAACAGCAACTATGAATCCATCCGCTTCTATTGCCAAACTAGTAGGTCGGTTTTTATACTTAAATCTTTTAGTTACACACCTACCTACAGTTAAAACTCTCCCATCAACGACCTGAATTAGAGAAGTAACTCTATCTATTTCTTTAATTTTCTTATATACTATAAAATCTACTTTACCAGGAAAACCCCGACTTAATACAATATTTCTCCCAATCGGGGTTAAACGCCACGGATCTATTTTCATGAAAAAGACTCTTGTATAGCCGATATAGCTCTTAAATCTCCCTGGTACATGTGGCTACCAGTATGCCCAAGTACCATCCAAGGACAGGCCCATATTTTCATTCCGAGATCCCTAATCATATGGCTGAATAGGTAGTCTTCGGATAAATATCTATTAGTTATAGGATCTATCTTACAGTCAAAATATGCATTAATTTTTCTTCCTCCCCCAAACTCAGATCCTTCAGTACTATCATCGGGAGTATATAAGGTTTCTGGGTACGCCTTAGCGAACTTTTCAAATACATGCCTCTGAATCATCATAAATCCAGTAGCCCCTTCTAGTATTTCTACAGGTTGCGTTATTTCAAAATCTCCCGTACCAGGTATTAGATTAAACGCAAAACTAGTTGCAAAAAATGCTAGTTCTTCTGGTGATTGAACTAGTTTCATATCACACGCTTTTTTAACCCTATCCCATCTCATTTGTTTTTTAGGGTATAGGCCACATACTATATCTTTATCCGATTTAGTATTGGCTATAGACTGCAGTGTTAGAATATCTAAAGCATTAAAACTAACATCTGCATCAATAAACATCATGTGGCTACATGAAGAGCGCAGAAAGATATCAACAAGATAGTTTCTAGCTCTTTGAATTAATGACTCGTTATAATGGAAATTAGTAGAATAATGTAGGTTATACTTTCGGGCTAAAATAGAGTACGCCATTAGAGATTCTACATAAGGGCCAAAACATTGAGCTCCATACATAGGTGTAGCTATGAATAACTCTTGCTTTTGTAGCCTTTGTATATCAATCGGTATTCTTTTGTCCATCTTAGTTCGGCTGTGCTTCGATTGCAGATAAAGCGGATAAATTACCCTGAAATCCGAAAGTGCCAATATGGGTAAGATTAATCCACGGGCACGCCCAAACCTTGAGTCCTATAGCTCTAATCATATGACAAAAATTATAGTCTTCTGATAAGTACCTGCGAGTATCTGGGTCAATCGTACAGTCAAACCAGGCCGATATTTCCCTTGTACCATTAAAATACTCTGAGTGTTTATGATCTGGTAAATATCTAGACTGCGGATAGGCTTCTGTAAATTTTTCAAAGACACTTCTTTGAATTAACATAAACCCGGTAGCGCCTTCCATAATTTCTACTGGCTCTAGCAAAGAAAAAGCATTGGTACCGGGAATTAAATTAAAAGCCATGCCTCCTGCGAAGGAAGCTAATTCCTCTGCGTTTTCTACCAGCTTTAGTTCCACTGCTTTTTTTACGTTTTCCCATATTACCTGTTTTTTAGGGTACAGTCCGCATAATACTGCTTTATCACTTTCTGGATCTGACAGCGCTAACATAGCTAATAAATCCATAGGATTAAAAGTTACATCTGCGTCGATAAAAACCATATGGGTACAGTCTGAGCGTAAAAAGGTATCAACAAGATAATTTCTAGCTCTTTGAATCAAGGACTCATTATAATGAAATGCGATTTGGTACTCTAGTCCGTATTTCTTTGTTAGTTCTGCAAAGCCCAATAAAGCGTGTGTATAAGGACCAAAGCATTGTCCCCCGTACATAGGCGTGGCTATACATAGCTTACGTTTACGAAGCTCAGACACATCAATTGTCAACTGTTTGGTCTGCTGTACCACTTTAGGGGGCTCTTCTACTGTTAAAACTACTGAAGATTTATCTTCCTTGGCCATTATATTTTTTATAACTCCTTTTCTGATCCTTAGACATAGTGCTTGTCTTTAACATGCTTGGATTTCCACTGCTGGACGTCCTTTTTGGTGGATGCTTAACGTGAACCGTTGCTGATCCTTTCTTACTCGCCATCTTCTTCTTCCCTTAATTTAATTTCCAACCTTGCTAACGCATTCCAAGCGACTTGCGCGTCATGCCTTATCATTCCTTTCCATCGAAGTCCTACTTCGGTATCATACCAAGGGTCTTGGTCATAAGTTCCTTCCGAATACTCTTTAAACCAATGATCCAACATAGCTCTAGTGTACCTCTTAACTCCATTAATTACTCCTAGAAAACCTCCCCTAGTATATTTATGCTGGCCATAGTCCCCTACGCGAGCTACCTCATGAAGTGCTCTACCGAACTCTTGTAGAAGCGTAATATCTATCTTACCTTGATCCAGTTTCGCGCCGTGCGCGTGCTGATCTAGCTCCTCGTCTCCATACTCGGAAGTTGTCATATCCCCTCTAGAAAGAAGTTTCCACTCCTTTCTACCATCATCAGCAAACTTAGAAACTGTCATATAGCCGTCGTCGACATGGATGTCTGGTCTCTTTCGCTTAGCTTGCTCTTCTTCGTATGCCCATTTTCTACTATCCCCCATTATTTTCTCCTTTCCAAATTGAAGTCATTTCAGGTATCTCATGCGGCTTAGGGTCTCCATGAAAGCATAATATGCTAGTATTTGTTAAATCTGCTTCTTTATTTCTATAAATCGGGGCCTGGTTAGAATAAAATCCACATATGCCTCCATTTAATACTTCCCACTTCCAGCTC
>Ga0315277_10008259_pt1 | contig 13410 bp, 7 predicted proteins | sample YL17G05_15_MG_FD_203695 | JGI IMG/M metagenome (GOLD analysis project Ga0315277, IMG submission 203695) | Sediment microbial communities from Yellowstone Lake, YNP, Wyoming, USA - YL17G05_15 | ecosystem: Environmental > Aquatic > Freshwater > Lake > Sediment | place: USA: Wyoming | collected...
ACCCCCTGCGGAGGAGCTTATCGAGCGACCAGCCGGCGCAGTAGCCGACGATCGGATAGGAGAGGTCGTGGATGTGGAACTGGCCGTCCTGGTGGGCCTTCTTGACACGCTCGGTGTAGAGGTGGTTAAGGGCGAAGTTGGAGAGGACCTCGCCGGAGACGCGGGCGTTGAGCCCGGAGAAGCTGATCACTCCCTCGTTGCTGTTCTCGCGGATTTTCCAGTCCACGTCGCTGATATAGTCCTTGATCAGCCGCTCCAGGTTGAGGCCGGTCTGCTTGGCCTCGCGGATGGACTTGTGGCGATCGCGGTAGAGGATGTACGACTTAGCGACATCGTGGTAGCCCTGCTTCATCAGGACCATTTCCACGATGTCCTGGATCTGCTCGACCGAGGGGATGGTGTAGCCGCCGAACTTGTCCTCGACCATGAAAGTGGCGATGTCGGAGACGGTCTTGGCGGCGGCGCGGTCGTTGATGCCGTTGGCTTCCATGGCTTTGAAAACGGCGGTGGTGATCTTGTCCTGGGTAAAATCGACGATGGATCCATCCCGCTTGCGAATCCTGGAAATGCCCCTTGTCATCACGCGCCTCCTTCCTCCCTAGATATGCGGAAACCGGTCAAACAGCCGACTGAATAAATCCGATATTTTGTGTGTCTTGCCGGCCAAAACTACAAAATATTGTAGTTTATGGTCTGAATTTACCTCAGTCAGAAAACCTTGTCAAGGGTGATTTTTAACTTTTTCTTGGCCTATTTGATCTATGGCAATCATCATTCCCTTCCCCTCGGTGGGGGCATAAACCTGATCCCTCTCTAGAGATGGAAGTCGGTTGGTGAAGCCCTGGGCACCAGCCCTCTCCCTATACGGGAGAGGGTAAGGGAGAGGGTGATGACGACAGAGACGAGGCGGCTTGAATAAATTATGAATACAAGAAATAATGTGATCCCTCACCTGGCATTATGGACAGGCTCAATACAGATCCCTCTCCCTTGATAGGAGAGGGTGAGAAATAAGAGAGGTCAAACATGATAAAATTCGATGTCCAAACGGGGTCGAGAGAAGTCCTTGTGGATATTACCAGCAATGTCGAAGAAGAAGTGAGGAAGTCGGATATCAAGTCGGGGATCTGTGTGGTTTACGTTCCGCATACGACCGCGGCCGTGACCATCAACGAGAACGCCGATCCGACGGTCAGACAAGACATTCTGATGGCTCTCCGCAAGGCCGTCCCCGATTCGCTTCCCTACGCCCATGCGGAAGGGAACTCGGCAGCCCATGTCAAATCGAGCCTCGTCGGCGCCTCGATCGCCATCCCCATCGAGGAGGGCCGGCTCGTCCTGGGCACATGGCAGGGCGTTTTCTTCTGCGAGTTCGATGGCCCCCGCCGCCGCCGGGTCTATGTTCAGATCCTACCCTCATAGAAAATCGTAAAAACCAGACAATCAACCTGAGAATCCGGGAAGAAATCCGGCCGACCCATCGTCTAAAAAGCGAACGTGGTATACTATACATTTTATGGACTTAAAGAGGAGGATTGAAACTGACGGCCATGAGTATAAAAAGATCCAAATTGCCCTTTTCCCTCGCTGCCTTGTTGATTGCCGTCTCCCTGCCCCTGGCAGCTCAGGACAACGTCCTGACGCTTGAAGCCGCCATCCAGAGGGCCCTCGAGCGGAACGAGCAGTCGCTCGCCGCCGACCAGAGCTACGAGGCCTCCGGGGCCCGGGTTACCCAGGCGCGGGCCTTCTTCCTGCCCCAGCTAAACGCCACCGGAATTTACACCCGGCGTCCATTCCAGGTCGTCAGGGAATTCCAGGGGTCGCAGATCGCCGTCCAGCGCTATAACGCCCTATCCGGAGTGCTGTCGCTCAACCTGATCCTATTCGACGCCTATAACATCCCCAATTACCGAGGCGCCCGTTCCGCCCAGACCGCCCAGATGTATGCCACGGCCGAAACCAAGCGCCAACTGGCCTTCGAGGTGTCAAACGCCTACCTCACAACCCTGGGGGTGGACCGGGTGCTGGTCGCCTCGGAGCATCGCTATGAGTACGCCAAGCAGTCGCTCGACGCCGCCAGGGCGCGCTACAAGGCGGGCCTGGTCGGAGTCAACGACGTCACCCGGTCCGAGCTCGAGTTCGCCACTGCCGAGATGGGCGTCACCCAGGTCAAGGGCCAGGTGGAGACGACCCACCTCCAGCTGGGGTACCTCCTGGACGACCCCGAAATTAGGCAAAGGACACTCGAGGTCCCGGACTTCCTGCTCAAGGAGGCCGAAGAACTTACCGTTGCCGTTGATCAATCGATCTCCGAGGCCCAGGCCAGGCGGCTCGACCTCAACTCGCTGCGTTGGCAGGCCAGCTCCCAGCAGGCCCTTGCCCTCTCCCCCACCCTGAAATGGCTTCCGGCGCTGAGCATCACCGGCGCGTACCGGTACACAAATGAGTCGGGGCTTACCGGCCGGAGCACCAATTGGAACGTCGGTGCAACCTTGACTTGGGCGCTTTTCGACGGATTCGCCCGGAACGGCGAGTACAGCGAAATGAAGGCCCAGGTCAAGCTGGCCGACCTCAACGTCCAGGCCAGCATGAGGCAGGTCGAGCTCCAAGTCAGGGATGGCTTGGTCTCGCTCGAGAACCAGCGCGCGGCCCTCAAGCAGGCGATCGTCGCCTATGATGCAGCGAAGAGAAATGCCACCGAGGTCGCCGAACTCTACCGGCAAGGGCTGGCCTCGGCGCTGGAAGCGGCCGACGCCAACGTCAGTATGTTCGAAGCGGAAGTCACCCTGGTCAGAGAAAGATACGGTCTGGCTATAGCCTATCTGAACTTCGAGGCCGCACTGGGATTGGACCCGTTTGGTAAGGAGCCGAAGCTGTGAACAACATGAACAAGAAAAATCTCCCTATGATGCTGACCATCGTCGGGGCACTGAGCCTGTTTTCGGTCGGATGCAAGAAAGGCGACGGGGAAACTGCAAAGGGCGGCCCGGGAGCGGCGGGCGCGGCAGGCGGACCGGCGGCAAAAGCGGGAACAGGCGGAACTCCGTCCGATAAATCGCGGATCGCCTATCCGGTCGAAGTCCAGCCGGTCGAGGTCAGGTCGCTCGTCTATACGGTCAGCGCCGTGGGCTCGATCGAAGCTTTCGAGAAGGTCCAGGTGACGGCCCGGGTGGCCGGGGTGGTGGACCGCGTGCTCTTCGCCGAGGGCAATGTGGCCAAGGTGGGACAGATCCTGGTCGAGATCGAGCCGGAGCGCTACAAGCTGGCGGTTGAATCCGCCCAGGCGTACTACCAAAAGGCCCTGGCTTCAAAGGCCGACGCCGAGGCGGGGTTAAAGCGCCGCGAAACCGTGGTCACCGAAACACCGGGGCTCATTCCCGGTGAAGAGATCGAGACCTGGAAGACCAAGGTGCTGGTGGCCGCCAGTGAGGTGGCCCAAACCAAGGCGGCGCTCGACCAGGCCGAGCTCAACCTGAGAGACGCCTATGTGAAGGCTCCTTTCAGCGGCATCCTCCAGACGCGTACCGTTCAAACCGGGCAGTACATCCAGGTGGGGACCGTCATGGCGACGCTCGTCAGGCGGGATCCACTTCTGCTTCGGTTCAAGGTACCCGAGCGGGAAGCGGCCCGCATCATGGTGGGCAAGGAGGCCAATTTCCGGATCCGGGAGGTTGACCAGGAATTTTCGTCCAAGATCGTGCACGTTGCCGAGTCGGCCGATGAGAACTCGCGCATGGTCGATATCACCGCCGAGATTAAAGATAGCTCGAACGAGATCCTGCGCCCGGGCTCTTTTGCCGAGATCACCGTCCCGGTGAGCGGGGCGAGGGAGGCGCCCGTCGTCCCCCAAACTGCGGTCCGGCCCAGCGAGCGCGGATTCCTGGCTTTTATTATCGAGAACGATGCCGCCTCGGAGCGCGTGGTGACACTGGGGATGAGGACGGCCGAGGGGCTCGTCGAGGTGACGTCCGGGCTCAAGACGGGAGATTTGCTGGTCGTACGGGGAGGCGAGGCGCTCCGGAACGGAGTCCCGGTCCGGATGATCAAGCCGGGGGAAAAACAGGTCGAAGGGCCCAGAGAAAAGCCCACAGAAAATAAGCCGGAGCAGAAGCCTGCGGCCGCTGAGAAGAAAGCGCCTTAGAGGAGGCGAGCCGTGAATTTAACCGAGACCTGCGTTAGAAAGCCGGTCCTGGCCTCGATGCTGATGGCCGCGACCATCGTCTTCGGCATCGTCGCCGCCTCGCGCATCGGCATCAGCCAGTTCCCCGACGTCGATTTCCCCAATATCTCGGTGTCGGTCGCCTGGGAGGGCGCCGCGCCCGAGGTCATCGAGAACGACATCGTTGAGGTGCTGGAAGAGGCCCTGGTCCAGGTTGAGGGCATGCGCAATATCACGTCTTACAGTCGGATGGGATCGGCCAACATCACCCTCGAGCTGGATATCTCAAGGAACGTGGACTTCGCATTGCAGGATGTTCAGGCCAAGGTCAGCCAGGCGCAGCGGAGGCTGCCGCGCGATATCGACCCGCCGGTCATCTCCAAGAGTAACCCGGAAGACCAGCCGATATTGTTCATTTCGCTGGCCGGGCCGTTTCCCCAGCGGGTGCTGAGCGATTACGTGAGGTACAGCCTCAAGGAAAAGCTCCAGACAATACCGGGGGTCGGCGAGATCTCGATGATGGGCGCCCAGGACCGGAACATCCGGGTCTGGCTCGATGCCACCAAGCTCGACGAGAGGAACCTGACGGTGAGGGATGTCATTGCCGCGCTGCAGCGCGAGCATGTCGAGCTTCCGGCGGGAAGGTTAGAGACCCAGGGCCGGGAGATGAACGTCCGGGTGCTGGGAGAAGCTATAGATTTGGAGACGTTAAAGGGGATCGTTGTCCGCGAAGTGAGCGGAAGCCCGGTCTATCTCAGCGATGTGGCGCTCGTCGAGGACGGGTTCGAGGACGTCAGACGCATCGCCAGAGTGAACGGCGTCCAGGGACAGGGAGTCGGCCTGAAGAAGCAGCGCGGGGCCAACGCCGTGGCCGTGGCCCGGAGGGCGCGGGCGGCCGTCGATGAGTTTCAGAAGACCCTTCCGGAAGGCATGACCATCCAGGTCACTATGGACTCCACCAAATTCATCGAGGATTCGGTGCGGGAGATCCAGTTCGAGCTGATCCTTTCGGTGCTGCTGACCGCGCTGGTGTGCTGGATGTTCCTGGGGTCGCTGAGCAGCACGCTCAACGTCATATTGGCCATACCGATGTCCTTGATGGGGACGATGGCCATCATCTATTTTCTGGGATTTACGTTTAATACGTTCACGCTGCTGGGGATGGCGCTCGCCGTGGGGATTGTGGTTGATGACGCCATCATGGTGATGGAGAATATATTCCGGCACAGGGAGGGCGGAAAAGGACTGCTCAAGGCGGCCCTGGAGGGGACGCACGAGATCGCCTTCGCGGCGCTCGCGGCGACCCTCGCGGTCGTCGCCATTTTTGTGCCGGTCGTCTTCATGAAGGGAATCATCGGCCGGTACTTTCTGCAGTTCGGCATCACGCTGTGTTTGTGCGTGCTGCTGTCCTACGTGGAAGCGGTGACACTGGCCCCGGCGCGGTGCTCGCAGTTTCTGAAGACGAGCCGGGAAGGGCGGAGCCGGCTGGGATTGCTCGTCGATAACAGCTTCCGGTGGCTGGAAAAGACATATGGGAAGGTGCTGGGCCGGTCGTTGAGGCGGCCGGGGCTCATATTGGCCGGGGGGATACTGCTATTTGGGGTGGCGCTGCTGGTCATGAGGAGCCTGCCGGGGGAATTCGTGCCCAGTCAGGACCTGAGCCGGATTTCGGTACGCTTCCAGACCGCCGTCGGGTCAGATATCAGGGAGACCGAGCGGCTGATGGATAAGGTGGAGAGCACCGTGCGCGGTCATCCCGAGGTCATCCAGCTTTTCGGTTTTGTGGGAGGAATGGGTGGAGGCGGCGTCAACCAGGGAATGCTTTTCGGAACGCTGGTGCCGCCGAAAGAGCGCAAGATGACCCAGGCGGAGATTTCGGGCGTGCTGAGGGGGGAGCTGAATTCGATACCGGGAGTCAGGGCCGTCATCCAGGACATGTCGCAGCAAGGGTTCACGGCGCAGAGAGGATTTCCGGTGGAGTTCAGCGTGCGCGGGTCGGACTGGAACCAGCTGGTTGAGGTGAGCCAGGATGTGATGGCCAAGATGGCCCAGAGCGGCCTGGTAGTTGACGTAGATACGGACTATCAGCTCGGGATGCCGGAACTACAGATTGAACCAGACAGGGCTGTCGCCTCGGACGTCGGGGTTTCGATAGATGATGTGGCCACGACGCTGAACGCGCTCGTCGGCGGGATCCGGGTCGGGAAATACAGCACGGGGGGAAGAAGGATCGACGTGAGGTTGAAGCTCTTGGCGGGGCAGCGCTCGCGGCCGGAAGACATCGCCATGCTGAAAGTCCATACGAGGTCGGGGGATCTCGTGCCCCTGTCGTCGCTCGTGAACTCCAAGGAGCGGCCGGCTTTGCAGGCTATTACGAGGAGGGACCGGGAGCGGGCGATTTCGATATACGCGAACGTGGCGCCGGGGCACAGCCAGAATGAGGCGCTGAAGTACGTGGAGAGCCTGGGGAGAGGGCTTCCGGTCGGGAACCGGCTCGTGCTGGGCGGGGCGAGCGTCGCCTTCAGGGAGTCGATGAGCAGCTTGATCTTCGCGCTGTTCATGGGGATTGCCATTGCCTATATGATTTTGGCATCGCAGTTCAATTCGTATAAAGATCCGTTTACGATCATCACGATCCTGCCGCTGTCGATCGCGGGCGCAGCTTTTGCGCTGATGCTGGCTCGGCAGAGCCTCAATATCTTCAGCATGATCGGGCTGCTGCTCCTGATGGGGATTGTCAAGAAGAATTCGATCATCTTGGTGGATTATGCCAATGCGTATAGGGATAAGGGCTTCGACGCGCGGGAGTCGATGAAGCGGGCGGGACCGGTCAGGCTGAGGCCGATTTTGATGACGGCTACGGCGACGCTGATGGCGGCCATCCCGCCGGCGCTCGGACTCGGGCCGGGGTCGGAAATCCGGATGCCGATGGCCATCGCGGTTATCGGCGGGCTCGTGCTATCGACCATATTGAGCCTCGTCGTGGTGCCATCGTTTTATGTCATCGCGGACAAGGTGTTCAAGCGGAAGCGGCGGCCGGTCGAGGAGGGCGAAGCAGCGAAGGAGGGCGAACCCGCGCCCGAAGTCGCCCCCGGCCCCTAATTCCAGGGACACCAAGCTTAGTTCTTGTTCGGTGCCTGGCACGGAACTCCCAAAATCAGAAAGGACAAAGGGGTCAGGTCTCAACATTCAACAAATCCCTCGGACGCTATTTATTGTTGATTGTTGAGACCTGACCCCATTTTACACCGCGCCGAATTCAAGTTGACAAGCTGAAGAATTCTCTTTATATAATTCAGTATTCGGGGAAAGAAGATCATCGGCGCGGGTCGGAACTCCGTCTTCTTGCCCGAAAAATCCCATCGCGGAGGTCGTCATGAGAATAAAAAACTGGAATGCCCCGGTTTTTCTAGTCGGTTTCCTCGCCATCGCCCTTTGCGCCGGAGCGATGTTCCCCCAGCAGAAGTATGAGAAGCCTCCCAAAGAAATATTGGATGTCCTAAACGCGCCGCTTCCGCCGACTCCGTTTTTGAGCCCGGCGCGCGACACGTTGGCCCTCGCCCAGCTGATGATTTATCCGGCCATCTCGGACCTGGCCGAGCCGATGCTCCGCCTGGCCGGCGTGCGGATCAACCCGCGCACCAACGCGGAGCGCAGCTATATTTATTACTGGACCGCGCTGACCTTGAAAAGAATCGCCGATGGGGCTGAATTTCCCGTCGCGCTGCCCGCCGGCGTTCGCCGGATCGGCCCTCTCGAGTGGAATGCGACCGGGACCAGGTTCGCCTTCACCAACGAAGCCGCTGACGGCGTCGAACTGTGGGTGGTGGAAGCAGCCACTCAAAAAGTGCGGCAGATCCCCGGCCTGCACATCAATCCAGTCCTGGGATCCGAGGTTCAGTGGATGCCGGACCAGAGGACGCTTCTTGTCAAGGCCATTCCTGTCGACCGTGGTGCCCCGCCGGCGCCGCCCCTCGTCCCGCCGGGTCCGAAGATCCAGGAAAGCCTGGGCGTCTCGAGGGCCAGCAGCACCTACGAGGCTCGTGATGTCCTGAAGAATCCCTATGACGCGGATCTTTTCGATTACTACACATCTTCGCAGCTCGCCCTGATTAACGCCGTATCCGGGGAGATGATCCGGATCGGCAAGCCGGCCGTTCTCGGCCAGGTCAGCGCCGCGCCCGGAGGAAACTATCTTCTGGTCGAACGCATCCACCGTCCCTACTCATACCTGGTAGCCTTCTACCGATTTCCCAAAGAGGTGGAGGTCTGGACGACAGCCGGTGACGTTGCCGAAACGGTGGCCAGCCTGCCGCTTGCTGAGCAGGTGCCGATCGACGGCGTGCCCACGGGACCCCGGGAGCACACCTGGCGCCCGACCGAAGCGGCCACCCTTGTTTGGGCCGAGGCCCTCGACGGCGGCAACCCCAAGACCAAGGTTCCGAACCGTGACCGCCTGATGATCAAGCCGGTCGGCGGTACGGCTTCAGAGTTATGCAAGACCGTTGAGCGGGTGGCCGATCTGGCCTGGATCGAGAAGGGAGGACTGGCTCTCCTGTCCGATTACGACCCTGATCGCCATTGGACACGCACGTTCGTTATCAACGCCGAAGATAGAACGGCGGCTCCCCGGCTGCTCTGGGATATGAGCGCGGACGACCGGTACAAGAACCCGGGCTATCCCATATACCGGGTGCAGCCAACCGGCGCCTATGCGGTTCTCGAACAGAACGATTGGATCTATCTCCGGGGCGACGGCTCGTCTCCGGATGGCGACCGCCCGTTCCTCGACCGGTTGAATCTCCGCACGCTCAAGACGGAGCGGCTCTTCAGGTCGGACCGCGAGAGCTACGAATACTTCGTTGCCTGGCTGAATCCTGCGGCCGGAACGTTTTTCACCCGACGCGAGTCGCCCAGCGATCCTCCCAATTTCTACGCGCGGACATTGTCGAAAAAGCCTATGAAAAGAGCGGCGGAGGGAGAGCCGAGCTGGACATCGACTTCGCGCGCCATTACGAAGTTCCCCAACCCGACGCCCCAGCTGAGCGGCATCACGAAGCGCCTCGTGACCTACACTCGAGCCGACGGCATACCCTTGTCATTCATGCTCTATCTGCCGCCGGGCTATAAGGAGGGAACTCGTCTGCCCACGGTGGTCTGGGCCTACCCGCTCGATTATGCCGAAAAGGGCGTCGCCGGGCAGATCGAGGGATCGTCCAAGCTGTTTACAACGATACGGGGAAGCTCGGAGCTTTTCTTTTTGTTGCAGGGATACGCTGTTTTAGACGATGCCGCGATGCCCGTAGTCGGTCCTCCCGAGACCGCCTATGACACTTTCCCGGAACAGATCGTCGCCAATGCTAAAGCCGCTATAGACAAGGCGGTTGAGATGGGAGTGACGGACCCGGAGCGGGTCGGCGTCGGGGGACACAGCCATGGCGCGCTGATGACGGCCAACCTGCTCGTCTATTCTGACCTTTTTAGGGCGGGAATCGCCAGAAGCGGCGCTTTCAACCACACGATGCGCCCGTTTGGATTTCAGAACGAGAGGCGGACTTATTGGCAGGCACGAGACACATACGTAAAGCTCTCGCCGGTTTTGCAGGCCGACAAGCTCAATGAGCCGATTCTCCTGATCCACGGAGAGATCGACCAAAATCCGGGGACCGTCCCGATGCAGTCTGAGAAGCTCTACGAGGCCGTTCGCGGAGTCGGGGGGACGGTGCGCCTCGTCCTGCTGCCCTTCGAGAGCCATGGCTACAGCGCGAAAGAATCGATTGAACACGTGCTCTACGAGATGCTGTCCTGGTTCGACCGCTACGTGAAAAACGCCAAGCCGCGGACACAATAGGCGCAAAACGGGGTCAGGTCTCAACATTTAACAATTAAGAGCGTTGGTCCCGATTTGTTGGTTGTTGCTATAATTCGGTGCCCATAATTCGGTGCCAGGCAACTCATTTCCCGAATTGCTGCCGCAATTTGCCAATCGAAAATAGGGTAATGAGTTGCCTGGCACCGAATTAGGGCTAGGATACGCCGAGAGAGCGGAGCTCCCTTTCCAGGTCGGTATCTGACCTGTAATGGATTGTGGGGATTCCGAGGGCTGCGGCGCCGGCGATATTCTCCTCCATGTCGTCGACGAAGACACAGGACGCGGACGGCGCGGCGGCTCTGCTCAGTGCCTCCTTGTAGATCTTGGGCCCGGGCTTGAGCGCCTTCACCTCATAGGACAGGACATAATCGTCAAAGAAAAAGATGTCGGGGAAACGTTCCCGCACAAAGCCGAAGCGAAGGGGGTCGGTGTTCGACAGGAGGATAAGCTTGTACCGCCCCTTGAGTTTCTTGTACAGTTCGATGACCGGGCGGTTGGGGCTGAAGACATCGACGTAAGCGGCGACGAACTCGTCGTAGCTTAGGCGGACGCCGAGGAGGGCGACAGCACGCTCGTAAAACTCGCGGGGAGTGAGCGCCCCCTCGTCAAAGAGCTCGATAAACTCGAAACTGCCGTGGACGATCGCGCGCATCTCGTCGACCGACCTCGGACTGAAGACCGTCATCTTGCGGTAGAAGATCGTGTTGTCGAACCAAAGCACCACCTTCCCTAAGTCGGAGATAATCGTCGAGATCATGCGCTAAGCTTGGGCTTTGCTGGTCGGGAGCTCGATGCCTACATTCTCCTTTTTGGAGGCGGCCTTGAGCAGCAGCGCAAACACCAAACCGACGAACCCGAGTGAGGCGAACATCAGGATAGTATGAGTGTAATCCCCGTCCGCCATGTCGGTGAGCTTCCCGGCCACCCAGTTGAAAAGAGTCAACCCGGCGTTCTGGATGAGCGTCATCAGCCCGAAGGCCGTCCCCAGGCGCTTCTCCTCGACCATGATCGGGATGGAAGGCCACATCGCGGCCGGCACGAGGGAGAACGAGATGCCCAAGATAATCATGGCGAGGGCCGGCGCGAAGTGGGTCAGCCCCAAGCTGAGGTGGATGGGCACGAGGAGCAGCGAGCCGATAATCATCATCGTCGCCCGCTTGCCGATCTTGTCGCAGACAAGCCCGAAGAGCGGGGTGAATATGATGGTTCCGGTGATGACCAGCGAGGAGTAAAAACCGCCTTTGATTGCGCTGAACCCGAACTTCGACTGGAGGAAGACCGTCGAGAAGGCGGTGAACGGGAAGATGGCCGAATAGAAAGTCATGCACAGGAGCGAGACGAACCAGAAGGACGGCCGGAAGGCAAAAATATCCCTGAAAACAAACTTCTCGTCCTCGCCGACGAGCTTCTCTTTGACGAAATATTTTTCTTTGCGCTTGTCGAGCCCGGTGTAGACGAAGAAAAGCATGAAGCACACGAACATGAGAACTGCGGAGATCCAGATGGCCATCCGCCAGGAGCCGGTCCGCTCTTGGATGCGGGCGGCACTGTTGAGGGCGGCAAAGGTCCCCAGCCGGGCGACCATGAGGTTGAGCCCGAAGGACAAAGCCATTTCCCTCCCCTTGAACCACTTGGCCAGGACCTTGTTCTGCGTGATGATCAGCGATTCGGCGCCCAGACCGTAAAGCAGCCGGCCCATCAGCATGACCGGAAAGATCTTGGTGGCCGCGGTCAGGAAGACGCCGGCGGCGCACAGGACGGCGAAAAGCGTGCCGGCCTTACGGATGCCGATGCGGTCGAGGAGGATCCCGCCGATGAGGACCATAATGATATTGGGCACATAGTAAAAGCTGAAGAGAAGGCCGTACTGGGCCCGCGAGATATTGATGCCTTTCATGATGAAATCGGCGATCGGGCTGAGGGCGTCGTAAGCATAGTAAACCCCGAAAATGACCAGCCCCATGACCACCAGCACAAACCAGCGCAACCGGTAGACTGTCTCTTTGGTGTCTTCTTTCATTTGGCTCCTATCCTCTCCATTTTTCTCGCCATGCGACTGAAAAATATGTTAATAATAGTAGTCATGTCAAGTTTTTCTCCATTCTCCTCTCCCCCGGCGGGAGAGGATGAAGGTGAGGGGGAATTCATTTGTGCACCCTCTCCCCAACCCTCTCCCATCAAAGGGAGAGGGAGGAGCGGATACAGGAGGAAAGCGATGAACCGCATACAAAGACGCAAAGGGTTGTCGGGGCTGGGTTTGCTCTTCTTCCTGGGCGCTGCCGCCGCGCTTTTTTGCGCTATGACTCTTGCCCGGACCGGAAGCACCGGCGCGCGCCCGCTACAGCACAAACCCTCGCCAAACCTCGAGCCCTCTTTGCCCGTCTTCGACGTCGCTCTCGAGGAAGCTTGGATCCCAATGGAGGACGGCGTGCGCCTCGCGGCCGACCTGTGGCGGCCGAAGGGCCCGGGCGACCGCGGGAAGTTCCCGGTCCTGCTCGAGTATCTCCCCTACCGCAAGACCGAGAGTCGAGGCGGCAGCTACTCGCTCTACGCCTGGTTCGTCCGCCGCGGCTACGTGGTTGCGCGCGTCGACATCCGGGGAACGGGCAACAGCGAGGGCACCCTGATCCCCTATGAGTACAGCGAGATCGAACAGCGGGACGGAGAACAAGTCATCGCCTGGCTGGCCCGCCAGCCGTTCTCCAACGGCAATGTCGGCATGTTCGGGATCTCCTGGGGCGGCTTCAACTCCATCCACATGGCCATGCGGAACCCGCCCGCTCTTAAGGCCATCATCGCGGCCTGCGCGACCGACGACCTTTACCAGGACGACGTCCATTTCATAGACGGCATGCTCCATGTCGACACCTGGGAGATGAGCCAGGACTTGGACAACGCCAGGCCGGGCGCGCCCGACTACCGCATCGATGAGCGCTACTTCGCCGAGCGCTTCGACACGCCGCCCTGGATGCTCACCTACAAGCCGCAGCAGCGCGATGGGCCTTTCTGGGACCGCACCGCCCTCAAGACGCGCTACGATTCAATCCGCATACCCACGTTCCTGATCGGCGGCTGGTATGACGGCTATCGGGACAGCATCCCCCGGATGCTTGAGCATCTCAAAGCCCCGGTAAAGGCGATTATCGGACCCTGGAACCACACGTACCCGAGCGACCCCTACCCGAAGCCGGGGATGGAGTGGCGGCACGAGGCCGTCCGCTGGTTTGACCAGTGGCTCAAGGGAAAAAATACAGGGATCATGGACGAGCCCCGCTTCGCGGTTTATGTCCAGCAATGGCACCCGCCCGGCCCGTACCTCGAGAAAGCGCCCGGCGAATGGCGGTACGAAGACGGCTGGCCCATTAAGCGGATCCAGGAG
>Ga0315277_10008262_pt1 | contig 13408 bp, 10 predicted proteins | sample YL17G05_15_MG_FD_203695 | JGI IMG/M metagenome (GOLD analysis project Ga0315277, IMG submission 203695) | Sediment microbial communities from Yellowstone Lake, YNP, Wyoming, USA - YL17G05_15 | ecosystem: Environmental > Aquatic > Freshwater > Lake > Sediment | place: USA: Wyoming | collected...
GGCCGAGGCCAGAGCAGATGGGGTAGCAGGGGCACTCGACGATGTCTTCATTCATGGGACAGCTCCTTGGACGACCGGGGACTCGTGCGCGAAGTACCTTCGCTGGAAGGCCAGGGAGACGTTGACAAGGCTGATGAGGACAGGGACCTCGACCAATGGGCCGATAACGGCGGCGAAGGCCGCGCCGGACTTGATGCCAAAGACCGCCACGGCGACGGCGATGGCCAGCTCGAAGTTATTGCTCGCCGCGGTAAATGCGAGGGAGGTCGTCTTGGCATAGCCCGCGCCAATGCGGCCTCCCATCCAGAACGACACCAAGAACATCACGAGGAAGTAAACCAGCAGGGGCACTGCGATGCGCAGCACATCGAGTGGAAGCTGCACGATATACTCGCCCTTGAGCGAGAACATGACCACGATGGTGAAGAGCAGGGCGATGAGGGTGATAGGGGAGATGCGGGGGATGAACGCCTGCTCGTACCAGGCCCGCCCCTTTGCCCGGATGAGGACTATCCGGGTGAGAAGCCCACCGAGGAAGGGGAGGCCGAGGTAGATGAACACGCTCTCGGCGATGCCGCCCATCGTAATCTTCGAGAGGTCCACCTCGCCGAAATCCACGCCGATCAGCGGAGGCAGGACCTTGATGAACAGATAGGCATAGACCGCGTAGAAGAGAACCTGGAAGATGGAGTTGAGGGCAACGAGCCCGGCGGCATACTCTCTGTCTCCATCGGCCAGGTCATTCCAGACGATGACCATAGCGATGCAGCGGGCCAGGCCGATCATGATCAGCCCGACCATATACTCTGGGTAGCCGCGCAGGAACAGGATCGCGAGGGCGAACATGAGCAGTGGGCCAATGACCCAATTCTGCACCAAGGAGACCACCAGCACTCTGACATTGCGGAAGGCCTCGCCCAGTTCCTCGTAGCGGACCTTGGCCAGGGGCGGGTACATCATGAGGATGAGGCCGACGGCGATGGGGATGGAGGTGGTGCCCACCTGGAGACGGGTGATGAGGCCGACAACGCCGGGGACAAGGTAGCCCATCCCGACGCCGACCGCCATCCCGAGGAAGATCCAGAGGGTGAGGTACCGGTCGAGGAACCGGAGCTTCGCGGTGCGAGGCTCAGTCATGGGGGGTCTCTCGGGGTTGGCATGTGGAGATGCACATATCTACAGATGTCAGGACGCGGAAGGGCTCAAGTGCGGCCACGGCGGTGCATACCTCAGGTCTCGCAGACCACGTCGCCGTTGCGACGGGGGCGGAGGTGGTGATCGAGGCGGCGGCGGTCCTGGCGGACCTGGGGATCGGGGCGGGCGGAGTCGCACACGGCCTGGACGAGGGCCCGGTCCTGGGGTGACAGGCCCCGGGCGAGGGTGTAGTGCATCCACTTGCCCTGGCGCCAGTCGTCGACGACTCCGGCGGCCTTGAGGATGCCGAGGTGACGGGAGATGCTGTACTGGGCGACGGAGAGCGCGCCGACGAGCTCGCAGACGCAGAGCTCGTCTCGCCCCGCGAGGAGGTGGACGATGCGGAGGCGGGTGGGGTCGGACAGCGCCTTGAGCATCCGCGAGAGTCGGTCCATTATGGAGTCCCTTGCATCATGGTTAGGCTATCGGCCCAGGCCGCATGGCAGATACAGATCCCCACACAGGGGTCTCGGGGCACGATCCGGATGAGTAGCGGCGCAGCTGCGATACCCGAGACTCCGCAGCTCAGGGCGCACTGGCTCACGCCAGAGTTCCGGCAAGTCGCCGGGGAGGGATCATATGCGCCTCTCTGCATATATACCCCGAATGGGTGGACCTGACAACCAGCTGGTGGTGGGTGGGGGAGACAGAAGAGCGCGACGGGGCCGGGGGGGGAGGCATTGCGGCGGGGTTGTACAAGGGCCGTGATTGCAGGTAATACTTGCAGGAGCGCCGAACCCGTGGCTGCAGGACGGCGCCGCGGCGATTGACGGGGGGGTGGCCGCCGTGCTAGCATGGCGGCCGACAGCGGCGGTGGCGGCGGCCGGTGTCGGCAACGCGCAAGAGCAGGAGGCGACGTGACATGGGAAGAGTGCTCCGGAGCGGTGCGCGGCGAGGTGTGTTGGTCGCTCTGGGGGGGATGGTTCTCGCCGCGCTGACCGCTTCTTCGCCTTGTCTGGGGGCATTGGGGAAGAAAGAGCCCACGCCCGACCAGAAGAAGTGGTGGGCGGCCTTCTCCGGGGACGTCAAGCAGGGGGAGATCGAGAGGCACGTCCGCAACTTGAGCCGGCCGACGACGCGCCTGGCCGGCTATCCGGGGGCGGGGGAGGCGGCGGAGTATATCGTCGGGGAGCTGCAGGCGCTAAAGCTGAAGGACGTCACCAGCGGGGGGCTGAAGCCGAAGCTTCCGTATCGCGAGGCGTTCTGGGTGACGGTTCCATGGGTGTGGGGGCAGCCGACCGTGGAGGTGCTGGCCGGCGATCGGGTGGTGGACACGTACCCCGTTTATCCCCTGTGGCCGAACCTGGTGCGAACGTCGCAGCTGCCGGAGGAGGGGAAGGTCTACCGGCTGATCGATGGTGGGGACGGGAGCCTGGCCGAGTTCAACGGGAAGGACGTTGACGGGACGGCTGTGCTGATGCAGTTCGCGGGGGGGACGTCGTGGTTGAACGCTCCACGGCTGGGGGCGCGGGCCGTGATCTTCGTGGAGCCCGAGGCGCTGGAGAGGGGGGAGGCGGAGGCGAAGTTCCTGCGCATCCCGATCAACATCCCGCGGTTCTGGGTCTCCCGGAGCGACGCCTACCGGCTGACGGCGAAGCTGAAGTCGCAGCCGGAGGTGACGGTCCGGATCAAGTGCCGGATGACCTGGGAGCGGCGGCAGGCTTGGAACGTCGTGGCGGAGATCCCGGGCACGGACCGCGAGCTGAGCAAGCAGGTCGTGTACCTGACCGCCTACTACGACTCGATGTCGATCGTGCCGCAGCTGGCGCCGGGCGCGGAGAGCACGGGGGGAGCGGCGAGCCTGCTGGAGGTGGCGCGGGTCCTCAAGAAGCACCCGCCGAAGCGGACGGTGCGGTTCCTGTTCAACGGGGCCCACTTCATCGGGCTGGCGGGTGTCCGGAACTACGTCGCGAACCATCTGAAGGATCTGACCGAAGGCGTGCGCGCGGAGGAGAGGGCGCGCTTTCTGTGGCTGATCCCGTACGAGAAGACGGTCAGGAAGAAGATGCCGATCAATCTCTTCCTGGCTTTCGACCTGTCCTCGCAGAGCCGGCGGGTGGGGCTGTTCTACAAGGGGATGTTCTACGATCAGCGCGAGGACATGGACATCAGCCGGCAGTTTTCGGACTTCGCGCGGACGCTGCGAGAGAACGCGCAGCTGATGGCGGACTGGACGACGACGAAGGGGTTCGACAGCGCGTCGGCGGGGTTCGCGGATGGGGTGAACCCGATCTACGGGAAGCCGTGGCGAACGTTCATCTTCGGGAAGATCGCGCTGGACAATGAGCCGATCACGCTAGGGGGCAGCCGGGGGGCGGCCTTCCTGACGACCGACGACGCGCGGCGGCTGGTGGACACGCCGTTCGACACTGTGGACCAGGTCAACTTCCATAACCTCTACCTGCAGACGTGCTTCATTGCGGCGACGATGTGGGACATCGTCACCGACCCGAAGATGCCGGTGGACAAAGAGCCGAAGTTCGCGCGGATGACGCTGTCGGGTGGCTTTGCGGAGCTGACGGTGCGGGGGATGGCGTTCGACCCGACGCGGAGCGTGGTGGCGGACACGGTGGTGCCCGGGACGATGGTGGTGGCGCGGATGTCGGACTCGACGCTGATGGGCACCCGGGGGGACCTGGTGGAGATCGTCGACGAGAAGGGGCGGGTGCACTTCTGGGGCTACCCGACGATCAACGCCTACGGGTGGCGCAGGCCGAGCTACATCGAGGCTTACCGGACGAACCCGGCCACCGGCGACATAGACTACGCCCCGGACTGGGGGGCGATGGGCAACCGGCACCACCCGAACGACCCGACGCAGTTCTTCATCACGGCGGGGAAGAAGGACTTCACGATCGTGCTGTTCGACTGCGTGCCCATCGCGCTCTACGACCTGGTGGACCCGCAGAGCCTGACGACGCTGCGCTATATCAAGGTCTACGACGGGGAGACGGACGCGGAGCCGCGGCGCTATGGGCTGACGGTGCCGCACCCGGAGCCGTGGCGAGGGCACGTCGAGGACGTGGCGCTGGTGTTCGCGGACAAGGGGTACCGGGTGAAGGTGATGATGGGGCTGGGCGCGGGGGCGGTGCGGATGCTGCTGCTGAAGGCGGACACGATCAGCGCCAAATACGAGAGCGGCCTGGGGTACCCGGCGGACAGGCCTTTCTCGCTCTCGCACACGCCGCTGCGGGTGACGCGGGACATGTGGGCGCTGGACGACCTGCGGATGAGGAAGCTGCAGAGCTTCCGGATCGTCAACGAGCTGGTGTGGCAGCATCACAAGACGGCGGGGAGCCTGCTCAAAGAGGCCGAGGAGGCGCTGGGGAAGAGGGACTACGAGGTGGCGGACGCGAAGGCGCGGGCGGCCTGGGGGTATGAGGCCAGGGCTTACCCGGCAGTGCTGTCCACCATGAACGACGTGGTGAAGGGCGTGCTGTTCTACCTGGCGCTGATGCTGCCGTTCGCGTTCTTCCTGGAGCGGCTGATCTTCGCGTTTCCCAATCTGCGGACGCAGATTCTGGGCATGGTGGGGATCTTCGCGGTGATCTGCGTGATCTTCAGCTTCATCCATCCGGCGTTCGAGATCACGAAGAACCCGTGGATCGTGCCGCTGGCCTTTATCATGGTGGCCTTGAGCGTGCTGGTGATCACGCTGGTGACGATGAAGTTCGAGGGGCAGCTGAAGATGCTGCAGATGAAGGTGTCCGGGGTGCACCGGGCGGACATCGGGCGGATGAGCGTGGCGGCGGCAGCGTTCGCGCTGGGGATCAGCAACATGCGGAAGCGCCGCGCGCGCACGGTGTTCACGTGCCTGACGCTGGTGCTGCTGACCTTCACGGTGCTGTCGTTCACCTCGGTGAAGACGGCGACGCGGTACAACGAGCGACGGGCGAAGGGCAAGCCGACCTACCAGGGCCTGCTGGTGCGGAACGCGATGTGGCAGCCGCTGGAGGAGTCGGCCTACCGAGTGCTGGACGATGAGTTCGGCCGGACCCGCGCGGTGGCGCCGCGCGCGTGGTTCTTCACGTCGAAGACGGAGGAGCAGTCGTTCATCCAGGTGAGAAGCCCATCGAGCGGGGCCACCTACGACGCCCGCGCGCTGACGGGGCTGAGCCCGGCCGAGACCGAGGTGACCGGGGTGAACGAGGCGGTGCTGGCGGGGGGCCGGTGGTTCCGGCCGGGGGAGGTGCACGCGGCGATCATCCCGACGCGCATGGCGGAGAGCTTCCACATCAGCGCGAGCGATGTGGGGAAGGTGAAGATCGAGCTGGGCGGGGTGCCGTACGATGTGATCGGGATCATCGATTCGGCGAAGGCGAAGCGGATCGTGGACCTGGACCAGGAGCCGCTGACGCCGGTGGACTGGATCCAGATGCAGCGGATGGCCCGCCAAGGCGGGGGGCAGCAGTCGCAGGCCCAGAAGTCGGGGTTCCAGGAGTACCTGCACCTGTCGCCCGACCAGGTGGTCTTCATCCCGTTCCACGCGGCGCTGAACCTGGGGGCCGAGGTGGAGTCGGTGGCGGTCAGCTTCATCACGCCGGAAGAGGTGAAGGGCCAACTGCGCCAGCTGATGCCGAGGCTCGGGTTCAACCTGTACGCGGGAACGGGAGGGGAGATCCGGAAGTGGTCGGCGATCGGGAGCACGTCGATTGCGGGGATGGGCGACATCGTCATCCCGATCCTGATCGCAGCGCTGATCGTGCTCAACACGATGCTGGGCGCGGTGTACGAGCGGGTGCGGGAGATCCACATCTTCAGCTCGATCGGGCTGGCGCCGGGGCACATCGCCACGCTGTTCATGGCGGAGTCCTTCGTGTACGCGATCCTGGGGGCGATCTTCGGGTACCTGATCGGGCAGGGGCTGGCGAAGGTGATCACCATCTTCGGCTGGCTGCCCGGCCTGTATCTGAACTACTCGTCGGTGTCGGCGGTGGCCTCGACGACGGTGGTGATCGCGGTGGTGCTGCTGTCCACGATCTACCCGGCGCGGAAGGCGTCGGAGGTGGCGACGCCGGCGCTCGATCGCCGGTGGCAGGTGCCGGACCCGGTGGGGGATTCGTGGGACATCCCGCTGCCGTTCGCGGTGACCGGCGAGCAGGCGACGGCACTGACGCGGTTCATGGTGGAGTGGTTCGAGGCGTACGAGGAGTACTCGATCGGGGACTTCGTGACCCAAGATGTGAAGGCCTACGAGGAGCCGTCGGAGTACGGGACGACCTACGTGATCGACCTGATGGCCTGGGTGGCGCCGTTCGACCTGGGCGTCAGCCAGCGGGTCCAGCTGCGCACAGTCCCGACGGACATGCAGGACGTGTTCGAGATCATGCTGCACCTGGAGCGGGCGAGCGGAGATGTCTCGTCGTGGCGGCGGGTGAACCGGCGGTTTCTGAACACGCTGCGGAAGCAGTTCCTGATCTGGCGGACGCTGCGGGCGGAGGAGCGCGACCGGTACCTGGGCGCCGCCCCAGCGGGGGGTGCGGCGGCGGAGGCGGCCTCCTGAGGGGGGAGAGAGGACAGCGGGGCCGGTATTCCACGACAGGTAGGTGACCAGGTTGGCGGAAGAGCTAGAGAAACGAGAGGAAACAGGCGAAGCGGGAGCAGCGGTCGGCGAGGGGGATTGGCTGTACGAGCGCCGGCCGGAGCTGGAGCCCAAGGAGTTCGCCGAGGGCTTCACTCTCAAGACGATGCTGGGAGCGCTCTTCCTGGGCGTGATCATGCTTCCTGGGTCCATCTACCTGGGGCTGATGATGGGCCAGAGCATGGGGGCGGCGGGCCAGTGGACGACGATCATCCTGTTCACCGAGGTGGCCCGCCGTTCGTTCACCAAGCTGACCCGCCAAGAGCTGTACATGATCTACTATATGGCGGGGAGCCTGCTGTGGATGGTGGGCGGGACGGCGCTGGCCGGGGGCGCGTTCGCCTGGCTGGTCTGGAACGCCTACCTGGTGAACTCCCCCGCCGCCCGGAACTTCGGCATCGCGGAGCAGGTCCCGGCGTGGGTGGCGCCTCCGTTGGGCTCGGCGGCCTATATCCAGCGCACGTTCTTCCACCACGACTGGGGGATCCCGATCCTGCTGCTGGTGCTGGGGAGCATCTTCGGGCGGATGCAGTGGATCGGGATGGGGTACTTCCTGTTCCGGACCACCTCGGATGTGGAGCGGCTGCCGTTCCCGATGGCGCCCATCGCGGCGCAGGGGGCGACGGCGCTGGCGGAGGTGTCGGAGGAGAGGGAGTCGTGGCGCTGGCCCGTGTTCAGCGTGGCCACCATGATCGGGCTGGTGTATGGGTTCTTCTACGTGGCGGTGCCGGTGCTCACGGGGGGCTTCCTGGCCGACCCGCTGAAGCTCATCCCGATCCCCTTCCTCGACCTGTGCCAGAATGCGGAGGACGCGTTCCCCACGAGCCGGATCGGGGTCTTCACCGACCTGGGGCCGATCTTCTACGGCTTCGTGCTGCCCTTCCCGATCGTGGTGGGCGGGTTCATCACGTCGATGTTCACGAACTTCGTGTTCTCGCCCACGCTGTATCGGCTGGACCCGGGGATGTTCCCGACCTGGGCGAAGGGGATGAACCTGATCCAGAGCGAGATGACGCTGGGGTTCGACCTGTACATGAGCACGGGGATCGGGGTCGCGCTGGCGATCGCCGCGGTGGGGATCTACACGATCGCCATGACGATGCTGAGGGCGAGGGTGCAGCGCGCCCGGGGGGCGGCGGACGTGAGAGGGTATTCCGACATCCCCGCGGGCCGGGGGGATTTCCCGATCTGGCTGGCGCTGCTGGCGTGGGCGGTGCCGGCGGCCGGCTACGTTGGCCTCTGCCACTACCTGGTTCCGAGGTTCCCGATCTACTGGTTCATCGGGCTGGCGTTCGTGTGGTCGCCGCTGATCTCGTACATGTCGGCGCGGATGATCGGGCTGACGGGGCAGGGGCTGAACATCCCCTACGTGCAGCAGGCGGTGTACATTCTGAGCAACTACAAGGGGGTGGACATCTGGTTCGCGCCGGTGCCGATGGGTGACTACGGCTGGGCCGCGTCGCAGTTCCGCGAGGTGGAGCTGACGGGGACGAAGATCACGAGCGTGGTGAAGGCGGAGCTGTTCCTTTTCGTGCTGGTGACGGCGTGCAGCTTCGTCTACTGGTCGTTCTTCTGGAAGTCGAGCACGATACCGTCGTCGCAGTACCCGTACGCGCAGACGTTCTGGCCGTTGAGCGCGTTCTGGCAGTGCCTGTGGGCGACGTCTACGGATCCGACGCGGGGGGGAGAGGCGAGCTTCCTGCTGCGGGCGGTGAAGTTCCCGGTGATCGGGTACGCGGGGGGCGGGGCGCTGGCGCTCTACCTGATCCTGGGCGCCTTCCGGGTGCCGTCGCTGTGGTTCTACGGGCTGGCGGGGGGCTTCGGGGGAGCGACGACCTGGGCGATCCCGACCTTCATCGGGGCGATGCTGGGCCGCTACTACTTTGCGCGGCGATTCGGAGCGGCGCGGTGGCGGCAGTACACGCCGGTGCTGGCGGCCGGGTATGCGTGCGGAGTGGGGCTGATCGGGATGGTGTCGATCGGCCTGACGATCATCTTCAAGGCGGTGCGGTCGCTGCCGTTCTAAGGCGGCCGGGGAGGTGGCTTGACGGGAGAAGGGAAGACGACGCCCATCGGGTGGCAGGGGGTGTCGGTTCGGACGCCGGCGGACTGGACGCTGAGCGCGGTCGGGGGGGACCACAGAACCGGCTACCTGCGGGTCGATGACGAGAGGATGCCGCGGCTGCAGGTGAAGTGGTCGCGGGGGCACGTGGACCTGGAGCGGAAGCTCAAGGAATACGTGAAGCGCTTGACCGTGGGCAAGCGGAAGCGGCGGACCGGGCTGACGGTGGACCTGGAGGCCAAGGTCATCAGCCACCGGTCGAAGCCGAAGAAGGAGCTGGTGACCTTCGCGTGGCGGGGGCCGCAGTGCGGGATGGGGGCGTTGTGGAACTGCGAGGTGTGCCGCCGGGCGGTGATCGCCCAGGTGAGCTGGCAGCCGCAGGAGCGGCTGCACGAGGTGGCGCGGGAGGTGCTGGGGTCGCTGGAGGACCACGGGATCGAGAAGTGGGAGATGTGGGGGGTGGACGGGTTTGCGTTTCTGACGCCGGAGAGCTACGGGCTGGACAAGTGGAAGCGGATGACGCGGTATCTTGAGGTGACTCTCAGGAACCGGGACGCGTACTTGAAGGCGGCGCGCTGGGGGATGGTGCCGCTGGTGCTGTCGGGGCGGAGCCTGAGGGAGTGGTATGACGACCTGAACCGGCGCCGCCGGGATGTGAGGTGGCAGGCGCAGGAGATGGAGGTGAAGGGGCACGAGGCAGTGGCGGCGTGGGGGGAGCGGCGGCGGGTGGCCGGGGGCCTGAGGAAGGGGCTGGCACGGGCGTTCCGCCGGTCTCCGGCGATCAACTTCGCGGCCTGCGCGTGGCGGTGCCCGGAATCGAACCGGCTGTTCCTGGCGGAGAGCATCCACGGGGACGAGGGGGAGGTGCTGAAGGGAGTGGTGGAGTCGATCATCTGCCACGAGGAGGAGTGAGGATGCGGCGGAGGCCGCGCCTCACGGCGGAGCAGGTGCTCCAGTCCCGGCCGGTGCGGAACCAGGGGCTGAGGACCGAGAGGATAGAAGGAGGAGGGCTGCGGCTGTACCTGGAGAGGCGCAAGGAGTGGTGGGCCCGGGTGCTGGCGCTGGCCTTCCCGATCCCGCGGGAGAGGCGGATCGAGCTGGACGGGGTGGGGGAGGAGGTGTGGGACCTGTGCGACGGGAAGCACACTCTGCGGGAGATGATAGGGGTCTTCCAGGAGCGGCACAAGCTGACACGGGCGGAGGCGGAGTGGTCCCTGCGGACCTACCTGAGGGACCTGGGCAAGAGGAATCTGGTGGCCTTCGCGATAGAGAAGCCCAAGGGCAAGTGATGATGCTCGCACACGGGAGCAGCGGCGACAGACCCGTCGGCCCCGGTCCTGGCCCGGTCTGTGCGCATCTGGCCGTTGCTTCGTCTGGCGTGATGCCTGCGTCCAACGTCGGCCGCAAGCATCTTCAGGAAGTCGAACGCGGAGCAGGAGATCGAGGGCATGGCAAAAGCTGAGCAGACTGGTCAGGCCGGGCGGATCGTGATCGAGAAGCAGGTGGTGCTGCCGTGGTCGCGAACGCTGCAGATGACGAAGGAGAACATCTTCGTCCGCTTCGGCCGGTCGGTGATCACTGCGTCGGGGATTTTCCTGGGGATTGCGTTCCTGAGCGCGGTGCTGTTCGGCTCCGCGGCTTCTTCGGTGCATCAGCGGATCAGCCAGCAGCAGCTCGGCCTGGCGGAGGCGAACACGGCCGAGGCCCAGGCCAGGACGGTGTGGCTGGTGGGGATGTCGCTGCTGGTGGCGACGGTGGGGATCGTGAACTCGATGCTGATGTCGGTGACGGAGCGGTACAAGGAGATCGGGACCATGAAGTGCCTGGGGGCCCTGGACCGCTTCGTGGTGCGGCTGTTCATTCTGGAGGCGGGTCTGCTGGGGGTGCTGGGGTCGTTGGTGGGCGCGGTCGTGGGCACGGGGACGATGACGTTCGTGTACGCCTCGCGCATGGGGTGGCGGCCGACGTTGGGCAGCTGGGGCGAGACCTGCCTGACCGTCGGCTCGGCACAGGTCCCACTGTGGCTGGGCATCGCGGTGGGGATCGCCATGGGGGGTCTGCTCTCGATTCTCGCTGCGCTCTATCCGGCGTGGCGGGCGGCGAAGATGCCGCCCGCGGCGGCGCTGCGTTCCGAGTTCTGACGGGAGCCAAGTGCCAGGGAGGCTGAGATGGCTGTCTACGAGTACATAGTACGCACCAAGGACCTCTCGAAGATCTACACTATGGGCGACCAGCAGGTGCGCGCCATAGACGGGGTCGCGCTGGACATCCGGCGGGGGGAGTATATCTCGATCATGGGCCCGTCGGGCTCGGGCAAGTCGACTCTGTTCAACATGATCGGGGGCCTGGACAAGCCGAGCAGCGGGACGGTGTTCATCGACGAGACGGACATGGCACAGCTGACGGCTTCGGAGCTCGCCTACCTGCGCTGCCGCAAGATCGGGTACATCTTCCAGACCTTCAACCTGATCCCCGTGATGACGGCGCTGGAGAACGTGACGCTGCCGATGATCTTCGGGGGCATGACGACGGACGATGCCCTCAACAAGGGGGTGGAGCTGCTGAAGACGGTGGGCCTGGGGGACCGCAGAGACCACAAGCCCATGGAGCTGTCAGGCGGCCAGCAGCAGCGGGTGGCCATCGCGCGCGCCCTCGCCAACGATCCCGCGATCATCCTCGCGGACGAGCCGACGGGGAACCTGGACCTGCGCACGGGCAAGGAGATCATCGCCCTGCTGAAGCGCATGAACGAGGAGAAGAAGGTGACCGTCATCTCCGCCACCCACGACCTGAAGATGATCGACGTGTCCGACCGGGTGGTGTGGATCCGGGACGGCAAGATCGAGCGTATCCAGGAGCGGGCCGACATCGATGTGAGGGTGGGCCAGATGGAAGGCGAAGAGGAGTAGGCCCGGCTTCAAGGCAGGAGGCTTCTTCGCCCCCGCTCCGGCGGGGGCGAAGCTGTTTGGCGCGGACAGGGGGACGCGGATGTGGCCGGCACGGGCCGGGCGCGCTTTCTTGACACTGGGAGGGGAAACACCTATCATCTCATCCACAGGCTGAGGCGATGTACAGCAAGCGTGGGTCTGCCAGCTTTCCCAGCGTCTTTCTGACCTTCTCTCTGCTCCTGCTGGTGCTCGCCGCGGGCTTCGCGGTGGGCCGGCTGGTGATCGGGCGGGCGTACCTGAAGTCCGCAGGGCAGTTCGAGAAACTGCCCGCGGCGAAGCCGGCGGGCGCGGAAGGCGCCCCAATCGCCAGCGACTTGCCAGCGGGGGACGTGTACGTTCCCGAGCCGAAGGGGAAGCCCAGGACGGAGGAGGGCCAGGAGTCGCCCGAGGGGGAGCCGGCAGAGCAGCCCCAGCAGACCCAGGAGGGAGAGGCGGAGCCACCCGCCCCGTCGGGACAGGAGGCGCTGCCGCCACCGCCTCCGCCAGTGGAGGCGCCCCGAGAGGAGGAGAGCGGGAAGCGCTACGCCATCCAGGTGGGGCTGTTCATCGCGGAGGCCGGGGCGCAGCAGGTGGCGGACCAGCTGGCGCGGGGGGGCTATCCGGCCCGAGTCGAGGTGACGCGGGGCGACGGTGGGACTCTCTACCGAGTGGTGACGGGGCGCTATCGGACGGAGTATGCAGCCCGCAAGGCCATGGAGCAGCTCAGGCAAGAGGGCTTCCCAGGCTTCCTCGTCGAGCGGTGAGGGCGGGGCCTGCGAGCGCGGAGACGGCAAGAGAAGAAGGTAGTGCGGTGAAGGAAGACCCAGAGAAGAGCGAGACCCAGGACTGGGACGCGGAGGAGGCCTCGCGCGGGGAGGAGCGGGAGGCGCTTCCGGCCGAGGAGCTGGCGCCGGCGGAGGAGGGGGCGGAGCTGGAGGAGCCGGAGCTGGAGGTTCTTCAGAGGGAGATCGGCCTGCTGGAGAGCCAACTGCAAGACATGCGGGACCGGTACATCAGAGCGGTCGCCGACCTGGACAACATGCGCAAGCGGTCCCGCCGGGACATGAAGGAGGCGCAGCAGCGAGCGGTGTCGTCCCTGCTGTTGGACCTGCTCGTGGTGGTGGACAACTTCGAGCGGGCGCTGGGGCCGGCGAGGGCATCGGCGCGGGGCGAGGGGAAGGCGGTGTACGACGGGGTCGCGCTGATCTATCGCCAGTTGATGGACATGCTGGGCCGACGGGGCGTGAAGCCGATCGCCGCGGTGGGGGAGCGCTTCGACCCGGCCCGGCACGAGGCGGTGGCCCAGGTTCCGGCCGAGCCCAACCAGGAGGAGGGGACCATCGCGCTGGAGGTGCAGAAGGGGTACTTCCACGGCGAGGAGGTGCTCCGACCGAGCAAGGTCGGGGTCACGGTGCATGGGGCGCACAAGGGTTGAGGCCGCGTGCGCGAGAGCCCAGCCGGAGTGAGGGCAGAGCCGGGGGGCTGACCCCCGGGGGTCGTTGGGGCTGCGTGCGGGAGGGTCAAGAGGGATGGCTGTGGGTCCGGCGAAGAGGTGGTGGGCGGGAGCGAGGTTGAGCGGTGCCATCTTCGAGACGCAGGAGACGAGCTGTCAGGGCGCCCGAGGAACCAGCGCGGCCGGAAGCG
>Ga0315277_10008263_pt1 | contig 13407 bp, 7 predicted proteins | sample YL17G05_15_MG_FD_203695 | JGI IMG/M metagenome (GOLD analysis project Ga0315277, IMG submission 203695) | Sediment microbial communities from Yellowstone Lake, YNP, Wyoming, USA - YL17G05_15 | ecosystem: Environmental > Aquatic > Freshwater > Lake > Sediment | place: USA: Wyoming | collected...
ATGCGCTGTTCTTAATTATCGTGGTGTAGATAAGCGGATCGGATGGGTCGTGACCGGTTCCACTTGCCGATGATGTCCCCGGAATCGCAATCAGCAATGCGTTTATTGTTGGGATATCGACATATACTGTCTGCACCGATGATTCATATCTCATCTTGTCAAGCGCCACCGCCGCTAATACTTTATGGCTTATATCCACAACTCGAATTTCAATTTCAGCGGTTGTGTATGGCAAAGCGCCGACAAGATTATTAGAAATGACCTCTACTGAAATCTCACTCGCCGCTTTCTTGTTGAACTGCGGAACTCGATATTCCGGTGAAAATCTTTTCGATTTGGATGTGCAGCTTATCCCGAATGAGCATCCAACAGCGAACATGAAATCGGATGGCTTGTCCAGCTTGAAAATATAGTCCTGATAGTCATAATCGCATCCCATCGCCATAACGAGATTCCCGGATGGCGGCGGTGTTGTCACACTCGCGAATCCCATCGGATTACTCGCGCTGAAATTACCCCTCGAATAATCATCAAAATGAAGTATGTATGGGTGTACAGTCGCATCGGTCGGATAAAACATATCGAATGATTTATCAAGATAACCGGTGTATCCATCGGAATTTACAAGATTGAAATCAGCGATTTTCTCTCCCGTTTTGGGAAAATCGAAAGCTTCAACGTTGGAAATGACAATCCCCTCGACATTGAAAACATGCAAATCAGCGCGATTAAGAGCTGTAATCGGGTTTGACTGGTTCCCGGCATCGAACGGATGTTTTATGCCTATCGATAGAATCATATTGCTATCAGTGTCAAGCGCAATCGATTCTATTCGCACGCAATCGATACACGGTGTAAGCGTTAGAAAATTCGTGATATCCACAACCTCGAGAACATCGGTCAAAGCGCTTTCTCTCAAAGGAGTGAGTTCAACGGATGTAATTACCGGATCGATATGCAGATTGAATAATCCAATCGCGCCCATTCCCTCAAGTGCCTCGCCACTACTGTCCCAATCGCTGACTCCCACCATCGGATAATTGCTGATATTATCAGAATTTAACTGAAGATTCTGGGATACAGGCGTTTCACCACTCCCCGAGCAGCCGATAAACACTGCCACAAGAGCTGCCACAACAATGGAGGTTAATATTTTTTCAACTTTCATGATGCAACCTCCTATATTTCCAGATATTCGATATCCTGAACATATTTCAGTTAATTGCCTTGAAATGATACATCCTTACGGGGTTTGATTCAAGAAGCTATACCAGAAGGGGCAAACATCTTTTTTTCATTGCATGACTGTAAAACTGCTCAAAAATGTTAGAGCCAGGGCTTATCGCCTTATGTTTAAATAATTTAGTGCTCTGTAAAAGCCCGATTTCTACTTAAGGTTCGTTATGGCTCCTCAAACTGGCTTATAAAGTGCTCTTCGAGAAGCTGGAAAAGTCCGTACAAGGGATGCTCGGGAGCGGGATATTCATCGACACATTTTTGAATTGACCATGCACAGCTGGCATCTTGTGAGTCAAAAAAGCTCAAAACAAATATGTAATTCTTCCTGCAAAACCAAAAGTATTCAGTTTGTAATGGGTTTTGACCATCATATTCGGATCCATCAAAAAAGTAGGTATTATTAGCTCCAAGATAGTTAAATATTTCCTGCACTTCTGATGCATCAAATTGCCTATCTTCAAAAGAATCAACAATGGGATTTATTGTTCTTTTACTAAGAGAGCCATCATAAACTTGGAATGAGCTCAATGTAAAATTATTCCCACCACCTCCGGCGTGGAGATAAAACTGTTTATGCTCACCTGATGTATTTGGGGTTTGACGATAAACTATTGCAACAATGCAAAAGGTATCAATATTATTCATGAAATTGTTATATTTTTCATACGTTAGCGGTGTAAAACTAAATATTTGATGCCCTCTTTCTTTGGGATTTTGTGGTTTATTACAACCAAAATTTATTAATGCTGCTATTATTAATATTACAAGTATTTGTGTTTTAATCAACAACATATTTTTATTCATATATATCACCTTATTATTTTAATCTGAATCAAATTCAGGAATTCCATCCCTTAGCTTTAAAATATGTCTTTCATGAAAATAAGATCGGCAGTCGTCAGCTTTTGTATAATAAGCTACCATCAGGCCATAAGTATAATCATTATGGTTAATACCCCCTCTTCCCAAACAATGTCCTATTTCATGAGCAGCTGTATTTTGTTGAATGATCAAATATTTATCTGTCCAGGATTGGTCTAGATAATTAAGGTGGCCGAGACCATGCATATCATCATATATGTAACCCACAGCGCAATAATTATAGTAAGCGTCACCAGAAAGCAAATGATTCCAATAATCCCAACTAAAACCATATAATCCGCCACACTCGTCATCTAAATGGTCAATACCCAATAGTAATATTGTGTCGTTTGGAGGTGGACGGAATCCTGTTTGATCACCATATGATACATAATGCGTAACAGCCAGCTCATAGGGAAGAAGATAATTATAACTTGCTTCTTCTATTTCAATAAAACAGTCATCATATGCCCCAATAATTTTAGAAACATCCCCATCACCGACATCATGTATTCCTTCATGCTCAAGCCGATTAGGCGTGCAGGGCGGATCAGGATAAACATTCCCACGATCATTCATCCAAGCTTTTTGTAAGTATATCTTTCGCCAGACTGTAAACGTTTGGGATGGACCTGTTACAACGCAATCTTTTAAACCCTCCATAAATGGATTAAATCCGGAAGCTTTGAATTGAAAGTTGTCTCCACCATGGCTTTTTGTATCAAAATAGAGTGCGAATTTGCCGCTTATTTTAGTCTCATAGGAGATTTGTCCTGGATAAAACCACAAATTTGTGCAGTAAACTCCTGGTAATGATGGTGGCTTACAATTCCAAAAGCCAGGAGTATTGGGCGAATCAAGCCTCCTTATCGGATCACATGGTGGAACATTATAGTAATCTTTCTGCCATTCATCGTCAATATAATAATTCCAGTTATCACCGAGCAGTCTTTGATCGCCTCCATATGCCTCATGTTGCGACCACAATCTGAAATAATTTTCGACTGTCCCAGTGCAATTATTCGATTCAGCGCACAATGTATCGGGATTTGTCGCAGGGGTGCACAATACAGGATCAGGCGGTGTTGACCATGTGTTCGTCGGCCCCGTTCCTAAAAAAACGAAAGGCGGATCAAGATATTCCAATTTTATTTCAATTCCCCCGAATGGCGGTATCGTATCAACCTGAACGAATATTTCCGGACCATGATTGACATCATAATCCAAATTCTGGTCCTTTATCAGGTGCGGAGCGCAAATCTCCTGATCCCATTCATCGGAAAACATTCTACTTAAATTAACATATTGCTTGTCGCTTGGTCGATTATCAAATGACAAAGCCAATTTTACCGGATATGGCAATTTTTTGGGATCGAATTCCGTGGCGTTAGCGGGCAATTTCTCCATCCAATGACAACTCCAGTTCCCCTTCTTGTCATGAGCGATTATTTTCATCTTGCTTGCGCAGGCAAACAAATTGGGGTCAACATAATATTCCTTCATGATATGATGGTCTTCATAGATTCCATGAAAAAACCGAAAGAAGGTGGTTCTAGGTTCAACGCAATCCGTGTAATATATATAAAACATAAAGTTATCTAATATACAGTGGTCATCATTGGCATTTACACGTAGAATATATTTTGTCCATTTTTCACAGTCCATACAGGATGGATCATCGCAATTTGGTCCACAATGCCCCGGTGCGCAGTCATATTTTTTGATAAAACATGTTGAGACTGGATCTATCTGAGGAGGCTCCTGGTCTGAAGTCACTCCAAGCGGTCCGATAGAATCAACTTTACAATAATCGTTAGGGGGATTAGGTGGGGGATTTGCGATCATATCAAGAACCACTTCATAATCCAAACGATGGTCGATAGTAATAGTTGGATTACCGCATATGCCACTTGTTGATGGCCAAAAAAATGCCGTCACTGCAATTGGTGCCTCGCCACAATCGTTTTCATAATCGTTCTCAAATTGATAATCTGTTATTTTTTCGTACCTTGCCTGTATTCTGGGATCACATTGACCTCTCGGAGGACAGCGGGAAGTTACACTAATCCAATGATTTTGTTCGCAATCCTGGGCACTATGTTCCTCCGAGCCAGTAAATCCATAGCCTTGTTTACAAGGAACTTCATCACAATCATCATAAACTGCCAGCTTTCTATATGCCTCTCCACCCCTATCCACAACTCCTCTTGGTCCGTTGATTTCAAACCGATTTGAATATATGCCATCAGAAGGATGAAACCTGATCGAAATTATTTTTGATAAATCAATATCACTCGCAAATTTCACATGGAAAATATGAGGGGAAACCATTATTATTTCTTGAATCAATGGCATTAATGTTCCATCTGCATAGCTAATTTCCCAGCTGTTTATCCTGAAAAGTGAGTTGCTTCCTTTCAAAAATTCAGGCATGTTTATTCCCACAATTATCTTATCTCTAACCACATCCTGACCGGTCTCATCTGGTATATACCCGGCATTAAACAAATTCAGGCGGTCATCCTGAGGTGCATTGAAAATGAATCTTTTTTCTATTACGCCAGCATTTTCAGAATGAAAATTAATCTTAAGCTCATGGGGGATGTCCGGATTAAGGTAATAATTCAATTCGAAGAATCCCGAATAAAAGTTGGCTTCGCGCACATGATTGTAATAAAGGCTATAAGTAAAATCTGATGAAATGTCAGTATTGTCAACCAAGATGGAAATCTCATCAGGGGAGATTGCATTCTCAGATGCAGCAAAATCAAACCGTACGAGCGGGGGATTCTGCCTTGCCAGATTACCGGGTTCAGCCTTTATGAAAATTATTTGTCCTTCCTGAATTTTGCCATCACCAATTACTGTTTTCAATCTATTTTCAATCTCATCAGCTGTTTCAACTAGCATAATCGGTATGATCTTAGAAGAATAATATTGCGGTAAATCGGAGGAGTCTCTTGATGGATTGCCATAGAAGACATCTGACTGTTCGCTGTTGTTGCCATCATTTCCTTTGTCAACTGGTGGAAGAACAGGTTGGATTGTCTTATCTCCCTTCGAGCAAAAGAGAGAAGTCAGAAATAAAAATAGCACTATCATCAGGATGATGCGGGGGGGGGGCAAAAAATCCTCTTGATGAATATCTACTTTCCATACAATCCTCCTAACCTTGGAAAGATTTAATGCATTTCAAAGTATATCATTATTATGTTTAAGAATCAATTAGTACATAAAAAAAGACCGGCTTGCGCCGGCCTTTATTTTCATCACGAAAATCCTCAACTTATTCCGCTGGCTTCTCTTCCTTCTTAGCCTGATTCTCCGCTGGTGCCTTCGCGGTGCCATTGATAAACGTATCGAACTCCTTCTTTAACTGGTCGATTGTTTCATCGGGCAGAAGGAAATTTTCATCATCGAACCGTACAGCGGTCAAGTGACGTGAATATTCTGTGAATTCAGTGCCGTATATTTTTTCGAGGTTGGTTCGGATGATTTTGAAATCGCCCACTCTCACCCACAACTGGAGATACTGGTACCCATTAAGAAAATCCTGCTTAAGCGGCTGGATTCCATACACCAATGTTCGAGTGCCGCGGACATTCTCGACACCCATCCGACTCGCGCCGGTCTCCGCGATTAGCTTCTCCATCGGCGGTCCGACAATTATCCCCCGATACCGTACAGAATTGAGGAAATACCCGATCCCTTTGCCATCGGAATCAAGGTAGTTATTCTTCGAGACTTCCTCACTCGGCTTTTCCGCTTTTTCCACAAGGCTCCAGCGATAGATTCTATTGCCGCCTGCAAAAATTGATTCTATCTGTGTCGCCTGGTTGTTGGTAACCTCGATTCCGCCGATTCGAGTCCTGAACCCCATCGGATCGCGCACCATGCAATATCCCTGTACCGTATATGGCGGCGGTGATGGTTGATTCAGAAGGATTCCCGGGCGAAGGCTTGACTGCTCGGGATGCGATGGCGTGAAACGGGTCTGGAACATGAAAAATGTCCCGCTCCCGGGTGCCGGGTTCTCGAGTATCTTGTTGAGCGCGTTCGCTCGCTCTTCCGGGTCAACCGGAATTCGGTAGAGGTTGACCTTTCGCTGTGGCGTGCCTTTAGACTCGCGAGCCTCATCGGCTCCGACTGCAAAACTCGCCATCATGGAAAGAGCGGCGATAATTAGCGATAAGACAGCAATGCGTCTCATGCCGCATTACCCTCCGGATTATGAATGTATGATAATTATATAATCTTCCCCCCTATAGGTTGATTATAACACACGACTTTGAAATCTGCCAATAGGTGTATAAAGAAAAATTCTCAAAGGTGGAGTGGACCCCGCTGCAAGGTCATCAAGAAAACCTTCTGATTAATCATCAATTGATTTTATCTGCAAGTTCATTCGCGAGTTTATGGTATTTCTCATGAACTCCCTCGCCTATCTCATCAGATTCGACCATCTCAAAAGCCTCTATTAATTCTTTCTGGCTTTCTGGTGACAGCATCTGATCAGCCATAGGGAATAAGACAGCGTTTTCCTTGTTGATATGACCACGAAGCAGCTGGACATAAGACCTGAGATTCTCCATTACGTTTATAGTGGCTTGTTTATCGCCGGCCTTCAACTGTCTCAGAGACTTGGTGATTTCCAATAAATATCGACGTCCGGTCTCATGATCCTGAAGCAAGGTAGCGATCGGCCCGCTGTCTTTGGACATTCCCTGCTCGATCATTTTCACAAAAAAATGCTTTTCCTCCTTGGTGTGATGGCATCGATCGGCAAACCCTTTGAAGAAATCGAGCATCTTCTCGATTTTCTTGCTATCGACCTTGCTGGTTTTATCATAAGTCTGAATCTCATGCTGAGTTGCCATTAATACATTGAGAATAATCTCATGTTCATGTTTTAGAGTTTCTGTCGCTTTCATTATTTTTCCGTCCCGTTAGTGTTGGTATTTTATTTCCTTCTCTTTTGATTAATCATGATGAACTGCATCACTCGATGCCATATCGCAGATACCCTCCACGAAATGCACGAATACTACATTTGACTACGGGACCACCCGGTGTATCGCAATGCGCGAAAACGGGGATGGTCGATATGATAAGATTGAAAACAAAGACCATGACAAACATCATTTAGACCTTAATGCTTGTCATTGAAGTCTCCATGATTCAATCTGAAGTTGGTTAATTTCATATTTTATCAGATAAACGATTAATTACAAAATATTTTCGGGGGTCGGGGAGGGGGGGGACAGCTACCTTGAGTCAGGTACACTCATGGTAGCTGTCCCCAAGTTCCAAGGAAATAAAGGGGACTGACCCCTTTATTTCTTCATGTTCGTTGAACCCAGTAAATATGCGCAAAGTCAGATTTCGAAAAATAAAGGGGACTGACCCCTTTATTCTGTTCCTATTTACCAGGTTATGCGTTGACTGTACGGTGAAATGATATATCATTAAATCAAATGAAAAATGTTCCAGAGATTATAGAAAAACTGGTTGAGCGTTTCGAGCGGGATATCGACAGCCTTAAAAGCGCTACTTACAACGAGACCGAACTCCGCGCGGACTTTGTCAATCCCTTCTGGAAAGCCCTCGGATGGGACATGACCAACGAAAAGGGATACGCGATGCAGTACCGCGATGTCAAACAGGAGTATCCGCTCAAGACAGGATTAACCACCGAAGCGCCCGATTACTGTTTCACCATCGCGGGGAAACCGAAATTCTTTCTTGAAACTAAAAAACCCTCCGTTGATGTGAAACACGCAATACATCCCGCCTACCAGTTACGTCGTTACGGATGGAGCGGAAAACTCCCGTTATCTATCCTCACCGATTTCGAGGAGATGGCGGTTTACGATTGCAGGATCCGTCCGGAGAAAAACGACAATCCATCGCAGGCGAGAATCAAACTCTACACCTACACCGATTATATCGATCTGTGGGATGAGATTTCGGGCATATTCTCCCGCGAGGCGATCCTGAAAGGTTCTTTCGATAAATACGCCGATTCCACGAAAGGCAAACGGGGGACATCGGAGGTCGATTCGGAATTCCTGAAAGAAATTGAAATATGGCGTGATAAACTCGCTAAAAATATCGCACTCAGGAATTCAAGAATAACTGTCAGGGAACTCAATTTCGCTGTCCAGGCGACTATCGACCGCATTATCTTCCTGAGAATGGCTGAAGACAGGGGCATAGAAGAGTACTCGCAACTTCAGGCATTATGCTCAAGAGACAACATCTATAAATATCTTCTTGAAATTTTCTATAAGGCTGATGATAAATACAACTCAGGACTATTTCATTTCACAGCCGAGAAAGATCGTCCGGAATTCGACAACCTCACACCGAAACTCAAAATCGATGATAAAGTCCTGAATGAGATCCTCTCGCGACTCTACTATCCGGAAAGCCCGTATGAATTCAGTTTCATGCCCACCGAAATTCTCGGGAATGTGTATGAGCAGTTCCTCGGGAAAGTAATTCACCTGACCAAGGGTCACCAGGCGAGAGTGGAGGAGAAGCCCGAGGTCAAAAAAGCGGGAGGAGTCTATTACACTCCGGAGTATATCGTTGAGTACATAGTCGCGAATACGGTCGGGAAACTATGCGAAAATAAAACCCCGAAAGATATTTCCGATTTACGCATACTCGATCCCGCCTGCGGTTCGGGTTCTTTCCTTATCGGCGCCTACCGTTTCCTTCTCGACTGTCACCTTAAATGGTACCTGTCTGAGAAGGAACAGAAGGGGAAAATTCCCATGCAGCCTGAGACGTCGCAATCTGGAAAGAAAGCGAAACGGCAGCCTGCAATATATCAGGGGCAGGATGGCGAATGGTACCTGTCGACATCCGAAAAGAAGAGAATACTCCTGAACAATATCTATGGTGTCGATATCGACTCACAGGCGGTTGAGGTTACCAAACTCTCTTTACTCCTTAAAGTGCTTGAGAACGAAAATAAAGCGACACTTCTACAGCAGATTGCTTTGTTCAAAGAGAGGGCGCTTCCCGATCTCAGTGAAAATATAAAATGCGGGAATTCGCTTATAGGGTCCGATTTTTATGAGAGAGACGGTCAGACGATGTTGTTTGATGAGGAGGAGCAGTATCGAATAAACGCGTTTGACTGGGATATTGAATTCCCGGAGATTTTCAAGAGAAAGAATAAAGGTTTCGATGCCGTGATAGGGAATCCGCCTTATGTCAGGCAGGAAACGCTGGGTCCTATATTCAAGGAATATGTATCTAATAACTATCAGACTTACGTTTCCACAGCTGACTTATATGTATATTTTATCGAAAAGGCGCACTATCTTTTAAAGGAAAATGCACTTTTTGGAATGATATGCTCAAACAAATTCATTCGATCAAACTATGGTGCTCCATTACGAACTTTTTTAGAAAAAGAGACTGCTTTAGTGAAGTTAGTCGACTTTGGCGAGCTTCCAGTTTTTCAGGGAGCAGCAACTTTTCCCATTATCATTCTTACAAAAAACAAGAAATCATCTAATCAAAATTTCATATATGCACCTGTTAAAAGACTAGATTTTATATCTCTTTCTGAGGAAGTTAAGCAGATCGGAAAAAAACTTGATGACTTGTCCTTGAAAGGAAGAATGTGGACTTTAGCATCATCAAACGAAATACGAATCTTTGAGAAAATGTTGAACCGTGGAACTTTCTTAAAAAATTATAAAAATGCCCTAATGTATTATGGAATAAAAACGGGTCTAAATGAAGCTTTTGTGATTGATTCGGTTAAAAAGGATAAAATTATTTCCAGAGATCCAAGAAGCGCAGAATTAATAAAACCGTATATTCTTGGCGATGACATTAGGAAATATCATATAAATTTTTGTAATCGCTTTCTCATTTTAATTCCCAAAGGATGGACAGACCAACATACCAGAGGTTCCAAGAATGCTTGGGCATGGTTCAGTCAGGAATATAAAGCAATCGCGGAGCATTTATCAAGCTTTTCAGGCCTCGCCGAGAAGCGACAAGACAAGGGTGATTATTGGTGGGAATTACGAGCATGCAGCTATTATAATGAAATTGAGAAACCCAAAATAGTTTATCCAGACATCGCCAAAGAAAGTAGATTTGCCTATGATACGAACAAATATTACATTGCCAACACTGTGTTTTTTATCTCAAGCAAAGATTTATATTTGCTTGGAATATTGAATTCCAAGTTAATTTTCCATTATTTTAAAAGAAATTCGACGGTTCTTGGTGATGCGGACAAAAAAGGGAGATTAAGATGGGTTAGGCAAGATGTTGAGTACATTCCAATTCGTACAATCGACTTCGACAACTCCACAGACAAAGCACTTCACGACCGCATGGTTCAACTGGTTGAGACCATGCTCGACCTCCACAAGCGACTCCCTAACGCCAACGCACCTCACGACAAGCAAACGCTCCAGCGCCAGATTGATGCGACAGATCGTCAGATAGATAAACTGGTTTATGAACTCTATGGGTTGACAGAAGAAGAGAAAAGGGTAGTGGAAGGGAGAATGTGAAAAGCGGTTTTACATGAGCTAATTAGTGAGTAGCTAAGATTAATTTTCGTGGTGAAAAGGTTATACATGTTCCTGTCATATTAATCATTGTTCAATTAACATTATTATGGATAGATTACTATGGTTGTGCATAATGTTCCGTCCCCTAAAGATTTCATAAACTCAGGATTAGGTTTTTTAAATCTTGCCTGGGATATGATATGCGCGCCACATTATTATTTGGATAATGCTGGAATATTCACACTTGGTGAAAAAGAGAGTAAGGCTTATTGGACGGCATACTTGAATGAAATGAAAACGACCTTGGTCCTAATTCATCAAGCTATTGAGTTTGTATTAAAAGGTAACATAGCAACTATCAGTCCATATTTATTAATTATTAATAAACCGAAGGATTACCCGAAATTAAATAACAAGCATTTCGTAAACTTCGCTGATTTTAATACCATTGATTCACACGATTTGCCAAAAATATATAATACTTTTTGCGAAAAGCAATTAGATGATAAGTTTCGCAATCATTATGAGAGATTAAGAAAATTTCGAAACTCCGTTATTCATACAGTAGATCCTAACCTCAATATTACGATAAAAGAATTATTTATATTAATATTAGAGACATACACACTGCTTCGCCTTGATGAAAAATGGGTAGAAAATCGAATTAATTATATTAATACAAATGTTTATAACTATGCTGAAGAGCCTGATTCGGGTAATTATAGATTATATTACGAATTTAAATTTGCGGAAAGATATCTTAGTGCTAAACAAAAAGAAAAATATTTTGGTTTTACTAAAGCGAGAAGGTATATCTGTTCTAATTGCTTAAATGATGCATTCTGTAACGAGTTTCCATTTTCAGCTCAACTTGAACCTAATACGAAAGATAGTACTAATCTAGTGTGTCGCTTATGTAACGAAAACATAAGGGTTATACGCAAAAAATGTTCATCACTATCATGCAAATCCAATGTTCTATTTGAGGATAACACATGTGCTATTTGCTTCGAAAAAGCTAAATCGTAGCTGGGTTTCAATTAACCCGGGTGCCGCCTACAAACGAGTCTTCGAGTTTGTGGCGGATACAAAATTGAATCAATCACCCACAAACTCGAAGACTCGTTTTTGGGGGGCAGATCACACCCATTTTTGTATCATCTTGAAATTTATTTTGGACAAGCGTAGGGTAAGATAAAAAATGAAATGGGGATTCATGCTTGACCGAATTTAAGGATCAATACAACTGAGATCAACCATATAAGAATATCAATCTGAATCGGACGATCTTTAAGTAATATCTCCTCAGGATTTGCTCCAGCCCCCTTTATCGTTACAAGTGCCTGATACCGAAAAATGCCGAATATAACCATCGGGATTGTCACCATCAGGTAACTCCCTCTGTTGTAATCAGCGAGAAATGTGTATAGAGAGTAGGATATGATATTGGTCGCGGCTGTGATGCTTAAAAACTGGTCAATCAGAGGAATCGAGTAATCCGCAAGATTCTCCCTGTGATTCGCGGCGCTGATGCCGAGCTCGACAATCTCGCCTCTCCTTTTAGCCAATGCAAGATAAACGCTCAGAAGCAATGTGCAGAGGAGAAGCCACTGGCTTATCTGTACATTCAAAACCGCCGCTCCCGCAACCGCGCGCATGACAAATCCCATCGCTATTATCAACACGTCCAGTATCGGGATTCTTTTCAAACCCAGACTGTATAAAAGCGTCATGACAAGATACGCGAGAAGCGTGAATGTCAGGATATTCCTTATATGGACTACCCTGTAAAAACCGGCTATTTCAAAAGGTACGCTGTCGAGATAGATCGAAATCGCGAAACCGATTATTATGAACAAGGTGCCGAACACACCTGCAACCCCGACAGGCAATTTCCCCGATGCGATGGGTCTGTTCTTTTTGACAGGATGCTCCCGGTCGCGATTCTTGTCCGCAATGTCATTGATTATATATGTGCCGCTCGCAATGAGGCAGAAAGCGATAAAAGCCATGAACGACCTTAACAAAGCGCCGGTTTCGAATATTGCCCCGGGGACAAAAAAAAGCACACCGAATACCAGCAGGTTCTTGGTCCAGCCGCGGTAGCGCATCGATGTTAAAAGATTCAAAAGCATAAATGGTTCTATCAGCCGTTTATTACGACCCCATTTTAACAGAATCGTCACTGAGAAAGCGAAACTGAATTCTTAATTTTCTTTGTGATCGTAACACAAAACAGAATATGTCATTCCGAAGCGAAATTCTGAATTTGATATTGTTAGAAAGCACATCATTACTGTAAGCGGATTTATCAAATTCTGAATTTTGCTGAGGAATCTCTCTTTTTGCAACGGTCATTCTTTATGTTTTCTCGCTGCTGCTGACAGAATACTTGATCATTCCCGACAGGCTTGACATTATGCTATACAGATCATCGAATTTATCCCATGGAGCGACAATTCTAATTACATAAAGACGAGCAAAATCCTTCTCAGAATTAATGCCGAATATGGTTCCAATCTTTGCATTTTCAGTTTTTTCCTCGAAAAATTCACCTTTTGAAATAATTTTGCCATCGTAGAACCGATAAATCGAGTTTTGACCGTCGACAGTCTTCTCGAAGCTTTCCTTGTATTCACCGATCCCGGAATTTTCCTTTTCCTTTTTCTCATATTCAGCGATTGCATCATCGATCGAGATCGACGGATTATCAAAGTTGAAAATCAAGACTTCGCCGGTGATATCGATGGCAGGATGG
>Ga0315277_10008265_pt1 | contig 13406 bp, 7 predicted proteins | sample YL17G05_15_MG_FD_203695 | JGI IMG/M metagenome (GOLD analysis project Ga0315277, IMG submission 203695) | Sediment microbial communities from Yellowstone Lake, YNP, Wyoming, USA - YL17G05_15 | ecosystem: Environmental > Aquatic > Freshwater > Lake > Sediment | place: USA: Wyoming | collected...
TCTCCTCGACGTACTGTCAAGTACGCCTGCGGAGACCTCCCGTCGCGCGCCTTGCATCCATGCCCGTCTGCGCCGCCTCGCTACGAAACCTGGTGAGAAATGCGGGCTAGACCTTCACCGCTTTCGGCAAGCCGTCGATCTTAGCAGCCAAAATCACATCGTTCATGGAAACCCCTCCGATCGCGTGAGTCCAGAGCTCGATTCTCAAATTCCGGTATCCCGTAATGTGGATGTCAGGATGATGGCTCTCCTCCTCCGCCAGCGACGCAATTTTGTTCACCAGGTCAATGCCGGCCATGAAATTCTTCATCACGAAAGACCGGCTCAACAGTTTCCCATCTCCGGATAATTCCCAACCCGGAAGATTCTCAAGGTAGGGTTTTAGATCGGCTGGCGTCAGGGGGACGACTCCCCCCTCGCAGGGCCGACAGTGTTTAGCGCGAAGACTCATTGTGGTTTCCATGGTAAGCTCCTTCCTCTATGGGGGCGCTGGACTAAATCCGTCTGCGGCGGACAGATTAGATCCTGATACTTTCCCCTCTTTGTTTTTTCATTTCCATGATCCGGCAATTGGGAGCAGCATCCTTCCGCGGAGGCCCTTTACGCCTTCCCGGAAGAAGATACTACATGACAGCATTACATCAACGGATGATAGAGGATATGCAATTGAAGGGGCTCTCGGCAAGTACTCAAGAGGGTTTTACCTGAACGCTGTGCGCGGGCTTGCCGGGCTGGAGGTGGCGGATATCTTCCGCCTCCACGGTGCGGCGTACCGTTTCAGTCAATACGGAGCTATTGGCAGCGACACGAGCGCTGATCCCTGGAGTTTATATATCTTCCCCGGAATCCGGTATGGCCGATTCCAGGTCGCGGCGGTTTGCGGGCATGTCCTTTCCCGGATAAGAGGTAAGATTTGAAGTATAAACTGAGTGTTTTGGGGTCCACAAGGAGGATGCATCGTGAATAACGGCATTTTGAGGGTTCCCGAACCCGTCAATGAGCCGGTGCGCAATTACGCGCCGGGATCGCGGGAAAAAATATATTTGAAAAGCAAGCTTCGGGAGATGATGAGCCAGGCAATCGACATCCCGCTTATTATCGGCGGTGTGGAAGTCCGCACGGGCAGGAAGATCGATGTGGTCTGTCCGCACGATCACGGCCACGTTCTGGCCTCCTGCCATTTGGCAGGACCGAAGGAGGTCGAACAGGCCATCACCGCGGCTCGCAGCGCCTGGCCGCTCTGGTCCGAGACCCCGTGGGAAGCCCGGGCTGCCGTTTTCCTCAAGGCTGCGGAACTCCTCGCCGGTCCGTGGCGCGACGTTTTGAATGGCTCCACCATGCTCAATCAGTCCAAGAGTGTGTATCAGGCCGAGATCGATGCCGCCTGCGAACTGATCGACTTTTATCGCTTCAATCCCGCCTTCATGCGCCGGATCTATGAACGCCAGCCGAAGAGCGGCGAAAAGAACTGGAGCTACGTCGATTACCGGCCGCTCGAAGGATTCGTCCTCGCCGTAACCCCGTTCAACTTCACATCCACCGGTGGAAACCTGGCAACCGCTCCGGCCATGATGGGCAACGTGGTGCTTTGGAAGCCCTCCTCGACGGCGCTGCTGTCCGCCTACTACATAATGAAGCTGCTCGAGGCCGCCGGCCTGCCTCCCGGGGTGATCAATTTCCTGCCGGGCCGAGGTAGCGACGTCGGAGACACGGCATTGGGCAGTTCCGAATTTGCCGGCATCTTTTTCACCGGTTCCAACAACACCTTTCATGCGCTTGCGAGCAGCATGGGACGCAACATTTCCCGGTACCGGAGTTACCCGCGCGTCATTGGAGAAACCGGTGGCAAGGGATTTGTCTTCGCCCATGCCTCCGCCGACCCGGATGAACTGGCGACCGCGCTGGTCCGCGGCGCCTTCGAATACCAGGGGCAGAAATGTTCGGCGGCATCGCGCGCCTACATTCCCCGCTCGCTCTGGCCGCGGGTGGAGGAAGAAATGCTGGCGCAGATCGCCGAAATCCGCATGGGGGATCCGCTGGACTTCCGCAATTTCATGAATGCGGTGATCGACCGCAACTCGTTCGATAAGATCATGAGTTATATACGGTTCGCCCTGGACTCTCCGGAAACCAGGATCTTGTGCGGCGGTGAAGGCGATTCCTCGAAAGGTTATTTCGTCAAGCCAACGGTCATCCTTACGGAGAATCCACGCATCAAGCTCATGAAGGAAGAAATCTTCGGCCCGGTCCTCACCATTTACATATATGAAGACGCCAGGTTTGACGAGGCTCTGGAGCTTTGCGATACAACCGCCCCCTTCGCTCTCACGGGCGCGATCTTCTGCGCCGACCGGCTGGTGATCAACAAAATGGCGCAGCGCCTGCGCCATGCTGCCGGAAATTTCTATATAAATGATAAGCCGACCGGAGCCGTCGTCGGCCAGCAGCCTTTCGGCGGGGGACGCAGCTCAGGCACCAATGATAAGGTGGGCTCGGAACTCAGCCTGATGAAATGGACCTCGCCCCGGGCCATCAAGGAAAATTTTGTCCCGCCGCGGCATTTCGCATATCCTTTTATGGGCGAGGAATAGGCAATCCCTGAAATTCAAGGAGAAATGTCATCATGGAACGACCGAATGGAACCAGGTTTCAAGGTAATCCGCTGACGCTGATCGGCCCGGAGATTCGTGTGGGCGACAAGGCGCCGGCTTTCACCGCCCGCTCGCTGGATCTGAAGCCGTTCACGCTTGACGACACCAGGGGAAAGATCCGGCTGTTCAGTGCCGTCCCTTCGTTGGACACCCCGGTGTGTGATGCGGAAACGCGCCGTTTCAATCTGGAAGCCGCCAGGCTCGGCGACAAGGTCGAAATCGTAACCGTCAGCGTCGATCTCCCCTTTGCTCAGAAACGCTGGTGCGGGGCGGCAGGCATCGACAAGATCAAAGTCGTCTCGGATTATTACGATCAATCCTTCAGCAGGGCATTCGGCACTCTTATCAAGGAATTGCATCTGTCCAGCCGCGCCGTTTTCGTCGTGGATGACCAGGACACGGTCCGCTACGTAGAGTACGTGCCGGAGGTGACCAGCCACCCCAACTACGAAGCCGCCCTCAACGCATTGAAAAAGCTCATTTAGGGAAGAAGCCAGAAGCCAGGAGCCGGAATTTTTCTTCTGTCTCCTGTCTCTTGCCCTACGCTCCTTGACTTCCAGGGGGCGGACATGGACAATTAACAGGATTTTGCGTAGCCCCTTGCCTCCATTCGACTTGCCATCGATCGAGCCGAGGACTCGCGCACGAGTGCCGGGAATTAGACCGTTATGTGAAGCGTAACGGGAATTTTGTTCTCGTTAGAAGCCAGAAGCCAGAATCGCTGGGTCGAGCACATCCCCGCCGGTGATTCGAAACCTGCTTGGATCCCTTCTTGCTTCTGGTTCCTGGCTTCTCATATCCCGCCGCTTTTTGGCGGGATATCAAGGGGCGCAGCCCCTTGGTTGGTGTCCTTATTGGGAGAAAGAGTTCATGAACCGCAAAGCTGCTCTATGGTTGGTTGTCCTGGTGGCCTGTCTGCCTTTGGCCGGTTTGGCCCGCCAGTCACAGCAGGATCCCAAGCCTGCGGCTGCTCCTGCCGCGCCGGTCGTGGTGGCCACCGATGACGTCGTGGCCAGGGTGCTTGGCGAAGCGATTACCGAAAAGCAGCTCCTGAACCTGATCGCGCAGATTGCCAATAACCAGAATCCGCAACTGACCCCCGAGCAAATGCAGCAGAAGAACAACACTTTTTATTATGAAGCCCTGGACACTATGATCGGCGGCATTCTCCTCAAAAACGAAGGCCGTGAGAGAGGAATGGTCGTGGACCGGACCAAATTGGAAGAGGCCATGAAGGCGGTCAAGGCGAATTTTGCCAATGAAGAGGCCTATCAGAAGGCACTTGCGGCTCAGGGGATCAAGGATGAGGACCTCCGCAAGTCCGTGGAAGACAGAATATTGATCCAGTTGGTCCTGGCTGAAAACAACAAAAGCCTCTCCCCGGCTTCCGATGCGGAGATCCAGAAGTTCTATGATGAAAACCCGAAATATTTCGAACAGCCGGAGCAGGTCCACGCGGCCATGGTCTTTCTGAAGGTGAACGCCGACGCCACGCCGGAGCAGAAGGCCGAAATCAAAAAGAAGCTCGAAGATATCCGCGCCGAGATTGAGGGCAAGAAGATCACCTTTGCGGAGGCTGCCGGCAAATACTCTGATGACAAGAAGACTTCGGCCGCCGGTGGCGACATTGGCCTGTTCAAACGCGGAGAAATGCTCGATTCCCTCGAGAAAGTCGCCTTTACCACCAAGCAGGGAATGATGACTCCGGTGGTGGAAACCCGGTTCGGATTTCACCTCCTCTTGGTTCTGGAGATCAAGCCGCTGAGGACGGCGCCTCTGGATGCCGCCATCAAGGCCAACATCAAGAACTATCTGGATCAGAAGGCCGGCCAGGATGCGACTGCGAGCCACGTCAAGGAGCTCAGAGCCAAGGTGAAGGTCGAGATCCTGATGACCGGCGAGGAATGGAACAAGCGCCACGCCGGCAAGTAGCGCACCAGATTACTCCCTCGAAGATCCTTCTCGAACAGAAGAGGATTTTTGAAGCACAGAGGACACAGAGAAAACACAGAGATTAACCCGCAATTCTCACCAGGTTTCGTAGCGAGGCGGCGCAGACGGGCATGGCTACAAGGCGCGCGACGGGAGGGCTCCGCAGGCGTACTTGACAGTACGTCGAGGAGACCGACCGAGCGCAACGCAGTAGACATGCCCGGATCCGCCGCCGCAGTAGAAACCTGGTGAGAATTGCGGGTTAAGGAAGCAAAAAAACCTCTGTGTCCTCTGTGCTTTGCTTTTGAAAATCCGGCTGTCGCCGCGAGCCGCACCATCAATATTTTACCCGCGCCCAGTCCCAGGATGACAGGCCGCGGCTGTTTACCGCCTTGACGGCGATCGCCAGCTTCTCGCCTTTTTTGATCCCGGCAATCCGCGCCTTGGGGATTTTGACGGTCAATGAACTGGCCATGGGATTGCTCTCCGGGCCATACGCAACCGTATAACCGGTTACCCCTTTTTCCGGATTGGGTGCCCAGGTCAAATCGATGCCATCGCCGGCGCTTGCGGCCTTGAGATCCTTCACCCGCGACGGGCAGGACGCAAGCATCATGATCGATGCCGTAGTCATCCTTGCCGCCTCGGTCACCAGTTGATGGTTTACCGTTTCGAGCAGATCGGTCGGCTGATGGTAATAAGGATTGCCGAGGACCGGGTACGACCCGAGTCCCGTGACGATGTCCCCATAGCCATCGTAAAAAGCCGCCGCGTCGGTCGACCGATAATAGCGCGTGTCGTAAGTGATCATTTTTGAAAACAGGAAGCCCGCCGCGTGCTGCAGGTCGCGCATGCCTTCGTTCGTCCACCGGATGGTGTTGTCGAGCCGGTGATCGTTGGCGAATCCGATCATGTCGTTGTTCAGCGCCGCCATAAAGAGCATCTTCTTCGCCTTGGCCTGGCGCACCCACTCGTAACTCCCCAGATCTCCCGCTTCTTCGCCGGTGAATGCGGCAAAAACGATCGTGGCCGGCTGCGGAGTCTTCACAAGCGTTCGGGCCGCCTCGAGGAGTACGGCGATCGCGGTCGAATTATCATCCGCTCCCGGTCCGCCGGCCACGGAATCGTAGTGCCCGCCGACCACGTACACCAGCTCAGGATTCTCGGTGCCGGGCAGGGTGGCAAGGATGTTTGCGCTGCGGGTGTTCGGACGTGCGTCGAACCACTGGTATTCCGGCTTATAGCCGAACGAGGCAAATGTATTGAAAATGTAGTCCCCGGCGAGCTTGTTGCCCGGCTGGCCGAGCGCCTTGCTGTCGAAATCGAACATTTGGGCTTCGTATTCATAGATCTTGGTGATGGATATCTGTTCGGTAACGGCCCTGATCCGGTCGGCGATCGGCTTGTACATTGCTTCGCCTGCCGCGCGCAGCGCCTGTTCCGAGGCGAGATTGGCCTGGATGCGGGCCAGCAGCGCCTCTTTGGTGATCTTCTTATTCAAATCGATCAGATAAACCCCCCGCTCGGGCGAGATGGTGTCGCCGTCGCGGTCGGCCACGATCATCACAAAATTGCCGGTTGAATTCGCCGCCCACTCGTATTCCTGAGCGAGCGTCCGCACCGTGTTGTTGTGGAACAGCTTGAAGTTTTTGCCCGCGTCGATATCGTAGACATAAGAGCGCGCATGGCGGCGCTCCCCCTTGATGGCAAGGACCCGGCCGGCGGTCAGAAATCGCGGCGACCAGTCGGGCTGAATCTCACGGCTGACTCTCACCTCGCCGGTGCCATCCGACTTGATGCAGTAAATCTCCGTGTCTTTGTTGCGCATGAAGGGCGTCTCAAAGGTGACGCGCGCTCCATCAGCTGACACGGCCGCCGATCCGATCCTTTCTTGCGTTTTCTTGACGGCCTCGGCTGCAACCGGGAGCGGATCGGTGAGTTTTAGCAGCTGAATGCTATTTTCCGTGCCGGTGGAGGCAGTGAATACCAGTACCGAACCATCCGCCGACACGGAAGGCGGCGCTGAACCGCTGAAGCCGGCGGCTTTCCCGCTGCCCAGGCTCAAGACGGCAAATTCCACCCGCCGTCCGCCCGGGCCCCCGCCGCCTCGGGCTCCGCCACCGCCGGCAGGGGCGCCCTGGCCCCTGGCCCCGCCTGCGCCCCGTCCCGCGGCCGCTCCGGCAGCGGCCTGCCCGCCGCGCCCGGCTTCCTCCGCTGCTCCGGCGCGTGGGAATGGGGACTGCCCGGGAATGGTGTAGACCAGGCATTTGCCTCCGCGTACCGCAACCGGATTGGCTTTGAATCCGGATCCGGTCGTCAGCGCGCGCGGCTTGCCGCTCTCGGAAACGGCATAGATCTGATTCGAATTCGTGTCGCTGTCGAGGGCGCCGGCAAAGTAGATCTCGCGCCCGTCGTCGCTGAAGGCCAGGCCTGCCTTCATCAGACCGCCGTCATCCAGGCGCTGCTCTTTTCCCGAGGTTCGATCCAGCAGATACAGCTCCGTGTTCCTGGCCTCGAGGGCGGTGAGCTGCCGCTGCTTCGCCGACAGCGAAGGCCGGTCCACGGGAGTTGCCCTGGACAGACCGTCGATCTCCTTGCGCAAATCGGTCATTTCCGGCGTGTCCTTCACCCGCAGGAAGGCGACCGCATCGCGCGCAGGTGAGAACACCAGGCCCTCGCCGTCGATTTTGGCAACCTGGGGCGGCTGGCGGTCGAGATTGACGAGATAGGTGGCCACGGCCGGACGGCTGCCGGTCTCATAGGCCCCGTAGCGGCCGTTCGGGCTGAACCGCGGCGCACGGCCGTCCCTGGTCAGTTCGACGTCCGGGTAAAGCTCGCCCGTGATCAAGGCGACGCGCTCGAGCCACGCATCTCCGTCCGGCGCTTTGAGCAGGGCCTCGAAGCCGCGCAGCGCCGCAGCGTAATCCCCCGTATCCCACGCTTTGTAGGATCTTTCAAATCGATCATCAAGGAGTTGCTGGCCTGCGAAGCCGAGAGCGCAAAAAACTACAGCAATAAGAATAGGCATGAGTTTTTTCATATTCGAACCTCGAACTTTCCGGACCGTGCTGGTAGAATTTGCCCTACAAAAGGCGACCCGAGGGTAGCACCGTGCCCTGCGAATATCCAGGATTTTGGCGCGGCCGCTGAAATCGGGTTCCAGATTTAGGTTTACTACTTCCGGACATTTGCCTATAAATATATTCCGGAAATGGAGGTACGTCTAACAATGGCTACAGTAGATAAGGTGATTGCCGCGCAACCGGTCAACACGACTTATGGCGGCGTGCCGACCAATAACATCACCAAAGGCTTGCCCAAGCAGGTCGAATCGATCTGTCCCGATCCGGATTGCGGGAAGGTGATCGTGGCACGCATGTTTGCCGAAGACGGCAAGGTTTTCATGGAAAAGACCTGCCCGGCCCATGGTTATTTCAAAGATCTGTATTGGTCCGACGTCGACCTGTATCTGAAAGCTGAACAATGGGAGTTCGGTGACGGCAAGGGGCTTTCCAACCCGAACACCACCCGTGAGTCATGTCCGCGCGATTGCGGCATCTGCCAGAGCCACACGAGTCATACCGCCCTGGGCAACATCGACCTGACCAACCGCTGCAACCTGACCTGCCCGATTTGCTTTGCCAACTCTAACGTTACCGGAAAAGTATACGAGCCGAGCAAAGCGCAAATCATGGAAATGCTGCAGCTGTATCGGAATGAACAGCCGGTGGCAGGCCGCCTGGTCCAGTTCTCCGGCGGGGAACCTACCGTTCACCCTGATTTTCTCGAGATCCTGCGCGGCGCGAAGGAGATGGGATTCAGCCACATTCAGGTGGCTTCCAACGGCATCAAGTTTGCCGATCCCGACTTTACCATGCGCGCAGCCGAAGCCGGCCTCCACACCATTTACCTGCAGTTCGACGGACTCGACGACCGCGTCTACGAAAAGACTCGTGGCCGCGCCCTGCTGAAATACAAATTGAAAACGGTCGAGGCCGTGCGCAAGGCAGGGATCAAGATCGTCTATGTGCCCACGATCGCCGGCGGCATCAACGAAGACCAGGTCGGCAAGATCCTGCAGTTCGCGCTCGACAACATCGATGTGTCGAGCGGCATCAGCTATCAGCCGGTGGCCATCACCGGCCGCATCAACTATGAGGAGCGGCTGAAGCTCCGGTTTACCCTCCCCGACCTGGTGCGCTGCATCGAGGAGCAGACCGGGATTGCAGGCAAGGACGACTGGTATCCGCTGAGCTTTGTCCAGCCGATTTCCAAAATCATCAGCTCCGTGCGCGGGGCGGACACGGTCCACATTACCTGCCATCCCCACTGCTCGCTCGGCACTTATCTGTTCATCGAGCAGGGCACGGGCAAGGCCACGCCGATCACCCGTTTCACCGACATCGAAGGGATGTTCAGGGAGATCGAGCATCAGGCAGTCAAAACCAAGGCGAGCCGCTTCAAGAGGTTCGCGCAGATGAATGCTTTCTATCAGCTGCAGAAGCACTACAAGAAAGACAAGGCCCCGGCCGGCCTCGACTTCGTCCGTTTCCTGCAAACCCTCGACGGCTTCTTCGACAAGGATGCCGGGCGGGGTGAAAAGGACGGCACCTACACGAACAAGACCCTGCTGGTGGCCGGCATGCATTTCATGGATGCCTACAATTATGAGCTGGAGCGCGTCCGGCGTTGCACCATTCACTATGCGACTCCGGCGGGCCGCATCATTCCCTTCTGCTCCTACAACGGAGGACCCACCCACCGCACGGCGATCGAGGAGCAGTTCTCGGTGCCGGTGGAAGTGTACCGTGAGCGCTTAAAAGCCAAAGGCCAGGAAGCCGACTAGAGAGTGATGAGTGATGAGTGATGAGTGATGAGTAAAAACTCACGCTCACGACTCGTCCGTGACCACTCATCACTCATCACTCATTACTCATCACTGTTGTTATGGCGATATACATTGGAATCGATCTCGGCTCGGTCAGTGTGAAGGCCGCGTTGTTTTCGCGCGATCCGGCCGACGCCCGATTCTTCGAAGAAAATTCGCAAAACGCGCTTTTTCAATCGGTAAGGACGGTCACAGGCCCGGCCCGCGAGGTGTGCAGGCTCGCGGTCACCCGCTATGCGCGCATCGCCGGCAATCCGCTGCGGCAGACCCGTGCCCTGCTCGAGAACCTGGTGGGGCTGGTCGGCAAATCCGCCGTCGGCGAAGTGGCGAGCACGGGGAGGGGCGCCAAGCTCCTGGCGTCAGAATTCGGCGTCACTCAGCAGAACGAATTCCGGGCTCTCTGCAAAGCGGTCGAATTGCTGCTTCCCAAAGTGCATACGCTGTTTGAGATGGGCGGCGAAAACTCGAAGTACATCTGCTTTGACCGCCACGGCCGGGAAGGGCGGTTGGGTATCGCCGACTACCAGACCAACGGCGATTGTGCCGCGGGCACCGGCGGCTTCCTGGATCAGCAGGCGGGACGACTCCTGTTCACGGTGGAGGAGATCGGGGACCTCGTCCTGGCCACCAAACGCGCCGCCCAGATTGCCGGCCGCTGCTCGGTGTTTGCCAAGAGCGACATGATCCACGCCCAGCAGAAAGGTTTCACGCCCGCGGAAATCCTCAAGGGGCTCTGCGATGCGGTCGCGCGCAATTTCAAGAGTGCGATCACGAAGGGCAAAAAGATCGTCCCCGAGGTCTGCTTTGTCGGCGGCGTGGCGGCCAACCGCGGTGTCGTGCAGGCTGTCGAATCCGCTTTCGGGTGGGATGGGGGGACTCTGGTGGTCCCCGAAGACCACGCTTCTTTTAGCGCCATTGGCAGCGCGGTCCTGGCGGAAGAGGTTGCACGATCGGAGAACCGCAAACAGCATGCCTTCCATCTGGAGGCGGCAGCCGTGGCGCAGCCGATCCCGGTTTCACCGCCGCTTTCGATGGACAACGTCGTGCTCCTGCGCGATCGCATGTTGGCTCTGTCGCCCTGGGAAATCACCGATGTCCGCGACGCCTTCCTCGGCATTGATATCGGCTCGGTCAGCACGAACCTGGTCGTGATCGACAGGGAACGCAGGGTGCTCAAGGAGATCTACCTGCGCACCGACGGGCGCCCGATCGAAGTAGTCAGCCGCGGGCTGCGTGAGATTGAAAACGATCTTGGCGGCCGGATCCGCATACAAGGCGTGGGCACGACCGGATCGGGCCGTGAGCTCATCGGCGAGCTGGTCGGCGCCGATACCGTGAACGACGAGATCACCGCCCACAAGACCGGCGCGGCGTTCATCGACCAGGAGATCCTGGGGCTGGGTGTCGACACGATCTTCGAGATCGGCGGCCAGGATGCCAAGTTCATCAGCCTTGAAGAGGGAATCGTCGTCGATTTTGCCATGAACGAGGCGTGCGCGGCCGGGACCGGCAGCTTCCTCGAGGAGCGCGCCAAGGAGCTGGGCATCAAAATCGAAAACGATTTCGCCCGGATGGCGCTTTCCAGCGCGGAACCGGTGCGCCTCGGCGAACGCTGCACGGTGTTCATGGAACGCGACGTCAACAGTTACCTGCAGCGCGGCGTGGCCCTGAACCGGGTCGTCGCCGGCCTCGCCTATTCGGTTGCGACCAACTACATCAACCGGGTTGTGCGCGGGCGCAAGATCGGCGAGGTGATCTTTTTCCAGGGGGGCACGGCCTACAACGACGCCGTGGCCGCCGCTTTCTCTTCCATCCTGGGCAAGAGGATCATCGTACCCCCCTTCAACGGCGTGATGGGCGCGCTGGGAGTCGCGCTGCTGGCCCGGGATAAGATGCTCCACAGCCGGCAGCCAAGCGCGTTCCGCGGCTTCGATCTCGACAAGGTCGACTACGAAATCTTCGAGTTTACCTGCAAGGGATGCACGAATTTCTGCCAGATGCAGCGCTTCACGGTCGAAGGGGAACAGACCTACTGGGGGGACAAGTGCTCCGAGCGCTACCGCAAAGCGGTCAAGTGCGAGCGCGAGCCGGTGATTGAAGACCTGATCGAATACCGGCGCCACCTGCTGATGGCCGATTACGATCCGGAATCCGGCGACGGCCCGGTGGTCGGATTGCCCCTCTGCATGTCGACCTACGAATGGGCGCCGTTCTGGTTCAATATCCTGCGCGCTCTCGGGATCCGCATGCTCCTTTCGGAGATGACCACCAACCAGATCGTCAAGCTCGGGCTCGAGTCGGTGGTTTCGGAACCCTGTTTCCCGATCCAGGTGGCGCACGGCCATATCCGCTGGCTGGTCGACAAGCAGGTCGATTTCATCCTGGTTCCTAATTACATTGCGGCGCCCGGACCGGTCACGGAAAAGCCGTCCTTCTTCTGCCCGTGGAATCAAACGCTGCCGTTTGTCGCGCGCGCGGCGCCGTTCATTTCCGATCACCGCCGGAAGATCATTGCCCCTACCCTCTGGTTCAATCATGGGACCAGGGCGGTGGCGCGCGCGATCCGCGACGCGTTCAAGCAGGCGGGCATTGGCCGCGGCCTGCGCGACGTCGAGCAGGCGGTCGAGCGCGGTTTTGCCGCCATGGACCGATTCCGCGGCACGCTGCTGAAGGCCGGGGCAAAAGCGCTGCAGAGCCTCGCCGAACACAACGAACACGGCATTATCCTGCTCGGCAGGCCCTACAACATTTACGATAAAGGCGCCAACCTCGATATTGCGACGAAAATGCGCAAATATTACGGCGCCAATGTTGTCGGCCTGGATTTCCTCAACCTCCAGGGAATCGATGTGAGCCGGTTCAACGAAAACGTCTTCTGGAGCTATGGCGTGAAGATTATGGCGGCCGCCCGGTTCGTCCACGACAAGCCCCATTTGCACATCGTTTACATCACCAATTTCAAGTGCGGGCCCGATTCCTACATCAGGCATTACATTACGGAAGCCTCGGGAAGGCCCTTCCTCACGCTTCAGTTCGACGGGCACAACAACGATGCCGGCATGCTGACCCGTTGCGAGGCGTACCTGGACAGCAAAGGAGTTTTGCGCAGATGGGGTTCGACGGAACAGGAAATGGCGGCAGGCGCGAGCAATCCATAAAAGGCCGCAAAGTCTATGTCCCTCAGATGAGCAAGGGGGGCGCCATCGCATTTGCCGCGGCGTTCCGCAGCGTCGGCATCGAGGCCCAGGTCTGCCCGGATTCCGATGCGCGCACGCTGGAACTCGGCGGGCGGCACACCTCCGGCGAGGAGTGCCTGCCGGCCCGCGTCACGCTGGGCAATTTTCTCAAGATCGTCGAGCAGCCTGATTTCGTGCCGGAAAAGACCGCCTTCTTCATGCCCACTGCCGACGGCCCGTGCCGCTTCGGGCAGTACGCCCCTTATCTGAAAAAGGTGCTGCGCGACATCGGACTGGAGGATGTCATGGTGTTTTCCCCCTCCAGCCGGGACGGCTACAAAGGCATGGGGGAGCAGATCAATGAGCTGCAGCGCAACGCGCTTCGCGGGCTCATTTCCGCCGATGCCCTGCGCAAAATGCTCCACAAGACCCGCCCTTACGAGGTGAATCGCGGCGATACGGATGAGGTCCACCGGCGCGCCATTGAGCGCGTGGAGCGTGTGATCGAACAACGCGGGATTCAGGTCGAGCAGCGCATGCGGGAACTCATCGGCGCGCTCACCGAGGCGCGCGGCGAGTTCCATCGGATTCCTCTGCGCAAAGGGCCGAAGCGTCCTCTGGTCGGGCTGGTCGGCGAGATTTTCTGCCGGCTTACTTCCTTCACCAACGATTACACGATCCGCAAGGTCGAGGAGTTCGGCGGCGAATGCACGCTCGCCCATATCGTGGAGTGGGTCTGGTACACGAATCTGGAAGCCA
>Ga0315277_10008266_pt1 | contig 13405 bp, 8 predicted proteins | sample YL17G05_15_MG_FD_203695 | JGI IMG/M metagenome (GOLD analysis project Ga0315277, IMG submission 203695) | Sediment microbial communities from Yellowstone Lake, YNP, Wyoming, USA - YL17G05_15 | ecosystem: Environmental > Aquatic > Freshwater > Lake > Sediment | place: USA: Wyoming | collected...
GCCACGTTAACAGGCAGTCGTGGCACGGGCTTCCAGCCCGTGAAACTGCGAAGCCTGCTCCATTCTGCCCCTGTGGCAGAATACGTGACCATATTTATGAAACCGTGTACTAAGGTAATGCCCCGTTTTGACCGATCTGCCCTGAAGGCAAGGAACGCGAATCGATGTTTCTCGAAGCTCGGCTTCGAGAAAGTGGCAGTGGATATTTTTATATCATTGGGAGTAATTCCATGACCTCCGGTACGGATTATGCAAGCCGGCTCCAGGAAGAAATCCGACAAACCCTTGCGGGCAGGATTGGCGGTCTCGAACACGAAATGCACAACCTGTGGAACCACATCTCCGCGGCATTTGACCGAATATCCAAGGAGCTGAGTTCGGTCCGGAACCTGGAAGTCCCGGCCTGCGCATCAATGCTCTCCGAGATAGCCGCTGGTTTCAATCGCGAATCCGGGGTCCTGAGGAGCCAGGAATTGGCTTTTCTGGCTCACTTCATTCACGGAATGAGGGAGAAGGAAACCCAGGAAGAGATATTGAATCTGCTGCTGGACGGGGCGCAGCGCTTTGCTCCACGACTGGCCCTTTTTGTCACACGGAATCAGCAGTTGTTGGGCTGGTCGTCGCGCGGAATGACCGCGGAGGCTGCACGGAGAATCGGCGCCTGCTCGCTCGCCTGCTCCGAAAGCCCATTCTTGAGCTCCGCGCTCGAGGCCGACGGGCTGACAACCACCATCGACATTTCTGAAGAAACGGCTCTTTCCGAGCTGATGGCGGGCGAAAAGGAGGGCCCCTGGCATGCCTTTCCGTTAAAGGCGGTTGGGCGCACGGTCGCAGTTTTGCTTGCCGCCGCCTGCAAAGAGCATGGTTGTGACCTGGAATCGCTGTGCATCCTGATGGACATCACCGGCCTCTGCGTCGAAAACATGGCCCTCAGGATTTTGCAGGATATGAAGGTGGGCAGGCCGGATGCCGGGACTCCCGCGCCGCCTCAAGATAAGCCGGCAGTCGAGCCGGAACCGGAAGCGCCCGCTTGCGCCGAGCCGCTGCCGGCGCCGGATCCGGCCAGACTGGCCGCACTTGCAGCCGAACTGCACAATGCCGTGCCCGCACAGCCTGTCGAAGCTTTCGAAACACCCACCGTGCTCGAGAAAGACTCCGTCCAGGCGCCGGAGATACAGGTCGGCGTCACGGAGGCCGGGACAATGGAGGAAGTCGCTCCGTTGCCGGCCGACACGGAAATTCCGGCCCCGGCGGAAGCAGAGGCCGATTTTTCAGCCGTTGATTTGGCCCTTGAGGACGCGGAGCCTGCGGTTGCGGAAGCGCCGCCGGCGGAGGTTCCACCCCAGGAACCGGACCAGGACACAGGCCTGTGGGAGGTCCCTCCCATGGGTGAGGAGGAGAAGCTTCACGCGGAAGCGAAACGTTTCGCCCGTCTGCTGGCATCTGAAATAAAGCTCTATAATGAAAAGCGTGTGCTGGAAGGGCGCGAAAACAGGGATATATATGTCCGGCTGAAACGGGATATTGACCGGAGCCGTGAAATGTACGAAAAGCGCGTTTCCCCCATGGTCTCCCGCAGGGTGGATTATTTCCATGATGAAATTGTTCGCGTGCTGGGGGATAACGATCCATCAACCCTCGGCAGCGACTACCCGGGTCCGCGAGTAGAAAGTTAGGCCGATTTGCCGCAAGACGGAATGAAAGACGAGCTCAGGCGCTCGAAATCGCGTCGCCCCTTCGGCTTCCTGCAGGCCTTTGCCCTGTTGGCCATCGTTCCCTTCGCCTCTGCAACCGCGTCTGTCGAGAAAGCGCGGGGCAATCCCACACCCGCAGGGCTATCTACCGCCATCGACCCGCTCAGCTTCCAATATCCGCAAAACCTCCAGGCGGCGCTGTCGGCCGCGGGAAGGGGCATCGACAATTTCGTGAAGGGCCGGTACGACACCGCTTTGGCGGCCCTGCCCGATGAGTCTTCGGCGGGCACAACCGCCGTGGCGGATTATATAATGCTGTATCGGGCAAAAGCCTGCCTCGAGCTCGGCAGAGGCAGGGAGGCGCTCGGGATCTTTCGCCAACTGCAGGAACGGTTTCCGGATTCCGCGTTGATGGACCAATGCCTGGCGGGACAGGCGCGGGCTCTGTTGTTGCTGCAGGATCCGGCCGGCGCGCTCGCCACATTGAACCAATCCCGTGTCCGCGAAACCGCCGAAAACCTGAGCCTGCGGGCTCAGGCGTCGCAGGCACAGGGAAACCTCGCCGAGGCGATCGCCCTGTACTTGAGGATCTTCGCCGATCATGCCGGTTCTTCCGAAGCGGCAGCCGCCGAAAAGCAACTGCGCGCGCTGTCACCCGCTTTCGTCACCATGACCGGAAATCGCGGTTCTATCCTGCGGCGGGCGGAAAATCTCATTCGCGCCGGCAGGAGTTCCGATGCCAGGGGCCTCCTCCTGAGGATAGCGTGCAATGCCGGACCACAGGCTGAAAAACTGGCGCTGTTGATTGCGGATGCGGATACCAACCTGAGGTTTTTCGATGAAGCTTTGCGGTATCTCAGCCGTGTCACCGACACTGCTCTTGCTGCCCAGGCAACCTATCTGCAGGGAGTCTCCTACCGAGGACTCGGGAAGGAAGCGGCATTCCTGGCGGCGCGCGACCGGGCTCTCCAGTTGTACCCGGAATCGCCTTTTACCGAGAAACTGCTCTATTCGGTCGCGACTTATTTCGAAGTGGACAATCGAGCTGCGCAGGCCCGGGAGGCATACCAGGCGCTGGCGGCGGCCTTTCCGAAGGGGGAATACGCCGAGCGCGCGCTATGGAAAGCGGGGATGTTCTTCTACGTGGAGAAGCAGTACCTGGAAGCCTTGAACGCTTTCTGGCGATGCCTGCTGGCGAATTCAAAACCGGGCGCTGCCGGCGCGCCGGTTTACTGGATGGCGCGCTGTTTCGAAAAACTGGGAGACAACGACAAGGCCTCCTATCTCTACGGCCGGATACAGATCCTTGCCAATCACAGCTATTACGGGCAACGGGCGCGGGACGCGGCGGGTGCTGTCCAATCCAACGGCCCTTCCAATCCTCTCCATCCCGCCGCATTCGATTTCAACAAGACCTTGCAGCTGATGGAATCCATCCGGCCTGGCACGGCAGCTTTTCCGCAGGCCTCGGTAGAGGCCCTGCGGATGATTGAACGCGCGCGCCAACTCGCCGCTGCCGGCCTGCTCGACCTGTCGCTCTCAGAATTGGCGGGCGGTTATGCCGAGGGTGCCGCCAGGGAGATGGCTCTGTCCTACGCCTCATCCCGCATTTATCAGGCCAAGAACAACTTCCTGGGCGCCATTACTACTTTGCGCCGGGCGTTTCCGGAATATATCGATCTGCCGCCGGAATCGCTCCCCGAAGAAATCTGGAGCATTCTGTTCCCGCTCCGCTATCTCACCATCGTGACCCGGCATGCCGCCCGGCACGATATCGATCCGGATCTGGTGCTCGCCCTGATCCGTCAGGAATCGGCGTTTCAGGAATCCGCCCGGTCCAGAGCCGACGCGCGCGGCCTGATGCAAATCCTCCCGGCCACCGGCCGCATGCTGGCCCGCCAGGCCGGCATGCAAAGCTATGCGACCGGCAAGCTTTATACGGCGGAAACCAACGTGGCACTCGGAACACGCCATCTTTCTGCCCTTCTCCGTCGTTATGGCGGCAAGGTAGAACTGGCGCTTGCGGCCTATAATGCGGGCGAAAGCAGGGTCGATCGCTGGCTGCAGGAGTTTGGCGATGTGGACCTGCCGGAATTTGTGGAACGCATACCGTTCAGCGAAACCCGGAGTTACATCAAGACGGTCTTGAGTTGTCGAGCCCACTACCATCTGCACACCATGTCCAATGCCGGCCCGGCAGGCGCCCGCCGGACGGATTAGCCCGACCGGCCGGGAAACAGAAGTTGGAGGATGCGCTGGGCCAGGTCCTCGATACTGCCATCCCCCACGGAAAGGTGCAATTCCGCCTGGGAATAAAACGGGCGCCTTCGTTCCAGCAACTGTTCCATTTCTTCGGGGCTGCCCCAGAGCGGACGCAATTCCGGCTGCTCGCGGCATCGCAAACCCAGAAGTTCCAGGGGAGCATCCAGCCAGACAGTGACGCCCGTGCTCTTCATGATCTGCTGGTTTTCTGCACTGCAGCAGGCGCCGCCGCCGGTTGCGATCACGCTGTTCCGGTAGAGCGCCGCGCACCGCAACTCCCCGGTTTCGAGCGCCCTGAAGTGTGCCTCCCCATGGCGGCGGAAGATCTCGGCGACCGTCAGTCCCGCGGTTCTTTCAATCTCCTGATCGAGATCGATGAAGGTCCAATCCAGCATGGCAGCCATGCGCCGGCCCACGGCAGTCTTTCCCGTCCCCATGAATCCCACCAGATAGAGAACGGATTTGTTGCTCATGACCTGGCCCCTGAAAGAGCCTCATAGAATCCGGGGAAACTCACGTCCGCGCACTCGGCCCGGCGGACCCTGGTTTCCCCGGAGGCCGCCAGGCCGGCAACCGTGAACGCCATGGCAATGCGATGATCCCCCAGGCTGTCGATTTCAGCGCCCTGCAATCGTTGCCCTCCGCGGATGGCCAGGCCTTCGGGATACTCCTCTACATCGGCCCCCATGGCGCGCAGATTCGCCGCAATGGCGGCGATGCGGTCGCATTCCTTGACGCGCAAATCCCCGGCATCGCGGATTTCCAGGCCACCCGCCTGCGATCCGAGGATCGAAAGCGCCGGAATTTCATCGATCAGGGCCGCCGTAAGGTCGCCACCAATCGGCGGCAGCGGGTTCCCCAGACAGGAAGGATCAAAGCGGACCAGCAGATCGCCCCTGGGTTCGCCGGCTGACTGGGATTTATTTTGGACCGAGATCCTGATTCCTGCACCAGCGAGGTATTCAATCAGGGCCCGCCGTCGGGCGTTCAAACCGATTCCCGGCAGGAGCAATTCCGAACCGGGCACAATGGCGGCGCCGACGATGAAAAACGCCGCTCCTGACAGATCTGCGGGAACATCAAGTTGGGCGCCAAGAAGCCTGGGATGGGGCTCGACCACAATCCAGGCGTCTTCGTGCCAAATGGTGGCTCCCAGATATTTCAAGGCGATTTCGGTGTGGTCACGGGTAGGAATCTTTTCCTCAACCGCAGTATCCCCCTGCGCATATAGACCGGCGAGCAGTATGCAGGATTTGACCTGTGCACTGGCCACCGGCAAGGAATAGCGGATCGGCTGCAAATCACAACCGTCGATATAAAGCGGCGGCAGTCCGTCGTTTTCGGAGCGGATGCGGGCGCCCATCAGGCTGAGCGGCCGGATAATCCGCCCCATCGGACGGCGCGATAACGACTCGTCTCCGGCAATGACCGACGAAAAGGGGCGCCCGGCGAGAATGCCCGCGAGCAGCCGCATGGTGGTGCCGGAATTGCCTGCATCCAGAACCGCAACCGGTTCCCTCATGCCGTAAAGCCCCCGGCCGGAAATCCTCACCGTGGATCCGTCCGTGCGAATTTCAATCCCCAATCCTCTCAGACAGCGCAGCGTGCTCCGGCAATCCGCGCTGGCGGCAAAATTCCTCAGTTCGGATGGGCCTTCGGCAATGGCCGCAAGCATGGCATAACGATGGGAAATCGATTTGTCTCCGGGACACAGGACTGTCCCGCGCAGCGGGGATCCGGATTGAACCGAGTAAATCATGATTGGGATCCGGGCGAAAGGAATTCCATTTCCATTTTCTTGAGTTTCTTGATGCGGTCGCGCAGCCCGGCGGCTTGCTCGAATTCAAACTGGCGCGCAGCTTCGCGCATCTCCTCTTCAAGACGCTTCACTTCTTTCTCCAATTCCTCCGCGGAGGAATAGCGGGCCGCTTCCTCGGCCACGGCGGGCGCCTGGTAATAATCCCCTTCGTAAATGCGGATCATCTCCGCATCGAGCGGCTTGATCACCGACTGCGGTATGATGGCGTTCTCCGCGTTGTATTGTTTCTGGGCTGCGCGCCGGCGGTTGGTTTCATCGATGGCGGCCTGCATGGAGCCGGTGATCCGGTCGGCAAAGAGGATCGCCTTGCCGTTGATGTGCCGTGCCGCCCGACCCATCGTCTGGATCAGGGAGGTCGATGAGCGCAGGAATCCTTCCTTGTCCGCATCGAGGATGGCAACCAGCGACACTTCGGGCAGGTCAAGCCCCTCGCGCAGCAGATTGATGCCGATGAGCGCGTCGAATTCGCCGGCGCGCAACGCGCTCAGGATTTGTATGCGTTCCAGGGTTTCGACCTCGGAGTGCAAGTAGCGCACGCGCATGCCGAGTTCCGTGTAAAAGTCCGCCAGATCTTCCGCCATGCGCTTGGTCAACGTGGTGACCAGCACCCGCTCGTTGCGTTCGGCGCGTGCCCGGATCTCCTCCATCAGGCTGTCCACCTGGCCCGCCACCGGGCGAATCTCGACTTCGGGATCGGTGAGGCCCGTGGGGCGGAGAATCTGCTCGATGAAGACGCCCCCTGACTTGGTCAGTTCGTAGGGACCGGGCGTGGCGGAGACATAGACCACCTGATTGACCCGCCCTTCGAACTCGGCAAAATTGAGAGGCCGGTTATCCAGCGCCGAGGGGAGACGGAAGCCGTACTTCACCAGATTTTCCTTGCGCGACCGGTCTCCGAAATACATGCCGCGCACCTGTGGGATCGTGGCATGAGATTCGTCCACAAAAAGCACCCAGTCCCTGGGCATGTAATCGAGCAAAGTCGGGGGCGCTTCGCCTGGTTGCCGGCCCGTCAGGTGGCGCGAGTAGTTTTCGATGCCGCGGCAATAGCCCAGCGCCTTCATCATCTCCAGATCGTACAGGGTCCGCTGCTGGACCCGGTGCGCCTCCAGTTCCTTCCCTTCCCGCATCAGTTGGGTATGCCACTCTTCCAGCTCCGCCTTGATCGTACCGATGGCATGGAGCAACTGCTCGCGGGGCTGCACGTAATGAGACTTGGGGTAAATGGGCAGGCGTTCGTGCTTTTTCAGCGTCCGCCCGGTGACCGGGTCGATCTGAGCGATCGAGTCGATCTCCTCGCCGAACATTTCAATCCGAATTGCATGATCCTCATAGGTCGGAAACACCTCTACGACATCGCCGCGCGCGCGGAAGTGGCCGCGCTGCAATTCGAAATCCTGCCGGACATACTGCATTTCGACCAGCCTGCGCAGGATCTCCTCGCGCCTGGTCCGCTGGCCGCGCTCCAGGAACAGGAGCATGCCGTAATAGGCTTCAGGCGAACCCAGGCCATAAATGCAGGAGACGCTGGCCACGATGATGCAGTCCCGGCGTTCGAACAGGGAGCGCGTCGCCGAGTGCCGCAGCTGATCGATTTCGTCGTTGATCAGGGCGTCTTTTTCGATGTAAGTGTCGGTCGCGGCGATGTACGCCTCGGGCTGGTAATAGTCATAGTACGACACAAAGTATTCCACGGCATTCTTGGGGAAGAATGACTTGAACTCCCGGTACAGTTGCGCTGCCAGGGTCTTGTTGTGGGCAAGAACCAGCGTCGGCCGCTGGAGGGCTTCGATGACTTTGGCCATCGTGAAGGTCTTGCCCGACCCGGTGACTCCCAGCAGGACCTGGTGAATTTCACCATCGGTGAGCCCCTGAGCCAGGCTGTCGATCGCCTTCGCCTGATCGCCCCGCGGGATAAAGCCGGTGCTGATCTCAAATCTCGATGAATGAATCAGCGCCTTCCCATACGCCACATTACAATAGGAAAGCTCATTTTCATTCTGCCCCGATTTCTTCATGTCTTGGCACCGAAAACCATTATTATACCCCACTCCCGTTTGGAGTGCGGCGACTCGTCGCCGCTCTGCAGATCGTCCTGCCGGCACGACCAGGCAGCTTGCTGCCTGGAATTCCACGAACCGGGCTCCAGCCGCACTCCAGTGCCGCTTCACGGCTGTCCTTGGGAGGCGTGCATGCTCTTGCGCGCGGACCTGAAAGCGGATATATGTTCCCGTCAGGAATCGAGCTTGACAACGGTCAAGACGGGATCGAAGCCGGAGTCTGATCGATAATCTCTGTCGGAACGGGTCATGGCAAAAGGGAGGATGCATTGCTCCCGGATGGATTCAGATATGAAAGAAGGACCTCTGAGGGAACGACGGACTCCGGTGGATGTCCCGATCAGGGACATCTTGCGCATCCTCCGGCGGGAAATCCGCCAATGGAAAGTGCCCGTGGTGGGAGTGGTCGCGGGGGAAGCTGCCGATCGCCCGTTTGAGACGCTGGTCAGCACCATTCTATCCTTGCGCACGAAAGACGCGGTCACCGAGCAGGCATCCCGCCGCCTGCTGGCGCGGGCCCGCACTCCTGAGAAAATCGCTTCGCTGCCGCATGCCGAAATCGAACAGCTGATTTACCCGGTGGGATTCTACCGCACCAAGGCGCGCAACCTGGTGGAAACATGTCGCATTCTGCTCCGGGATCACTCCGGAAAGGTGCCGCGGGACCTGGAAGAACTGCTCGGCCTGCCCGGCGTGGGCCGCAAGACCGCCAACCTGGTCCTGACCGTCGGCTACAACGACTATGGCATCTGCGTGGACACTCATGTGCACCGGATTTCAAACCGCTGGGGCTACGTGCGCACAAAAACGCCTGAAGAAACGGAGTTCGCGCTCCGTGCCATACTACCGAAGATATATTGGAAGACCTACAATGACCTGCTGGTGGCTTTCGGCCAGAACCTTTGTGTGCCGATCTCCCCCTGGTGCGGCAAATGTCCTGTGCGGAGGCACTGCAGACAGGTGGGAGTCACGCGCCGCCGCTGATCCGTCTTCAAGCATGGAGCGGTCACTCCTTTGGGGACGTGGTTTGGATCGCGGCACCCATCGACCTGGAGGCATAAATCAGCAGCAGCAGGAACAGTCCGGCGTTGAAGAAGAACGTAGCCCGGATATCGAGATGCGTGAGCGCGCCCGCCATGACCGGGCCGATCGATGCGCCGCACAGCGAGGCGCTGGCCAGAAATGAGAAGGAAGTAGCGCGGGTTTCCTTGGGTATGACCCTGCTCGCCGCCGTATAGATCACCACCATGCAGCCGCCGGCCAGAAGCCCGAGCGCCAGACGCAGAGCCATGAGCTGGGCCGTGCTCCAAACCAAACCCATCGGCAAGCAGATCACGGCGCCCGCGCCGAGCCGCCAGAGCAAAATCCTGCGGGCCGCACCTTCCTTCAGACGATTTCCCAGCACGACTGCGGACACCGCCTCGGCGAAGAGCCCGAGGGAGAGGATCACGCCTGCTGTTTTGGCGGCATGATGCAGGGGGGTGCCGAGCGTAAGGACATAGAGAGGGATCACCGGCGCGAAACTGCGTTCCACGAAATTCACGATGAAGAGCACCGCGATCATCAGGCCGAATGCAGGAATGCCAATCGCTTGTCTGAAAGAGATGCTGCGCGCCGCGCCGCCTCCCGCGCTGGAGGCGACTTCGTCCGGATCCCGATAAAGGAAGTGAACCAAAGCCAGCGACGCCGCCGCCAGGGCGGCGCTGACCATGCACGTCCGTCTGATGCCGATCCAATCCGCCAGCATCCCGCCGATCATCGGACCCACAGCGGAGGAAATCATCTGAACCGTTTGGAGTACGCCGATCGATCGGCTCATGTGGTCTTTGGGAGTCGTGGCCACCAGCAACGGCATGGAAAGCGTGGCGAATCCACCCGACAAGCCTAAAGCAATGCGGAGAATGAGCAGGTGATATACGCTGCCCGCCAGGCCGAAAAATACCCAGTGCAGCGCCATGGCGAGCGTGCAGCGCTCGATCATCAGTTTCATGCCGTACCGGTCGCCGACCCGGCCCCACGCCGGTGCCAGCAGGGATGCCAGCAGCGGCGCCACCATCAGGAGCAAACCCGCCCAAGTAGCGATGTTTGCTTCGCCTTGCACGCTGAGTTCCCTGACGTACAGGGGAAGGAACGGCACAACAAAAGTAAAACCGGAAAACACCAGAGCGGCGGCAATATTGATCGCAAGCCGGTTGCGACGCCATTGCTCGGCGGGAAGAAACAGGCGTGAGGCATCCACTTTCATCAGGCCGTGAATTCTAACACAGCGCCGGCAACGCTCACCCAAATACCTTGGCGGCCCTCCGCCACCGACCAACATGACGCAGGGCGAAGCGTCAGTCCCGCTTTGATTCAGGATCCGGATCCGAGGCTTGCTGCGCCGAAACCCGTGAATGGCAAACTGGTGGCGATTCCTGTTCTGAATGGCCTACATCACGATTATCGGTTGGCGGCACAATGATCTTTGTATTACTTCTGCCCGTTGACGATTCAAGCGGCGTACTGCCCAAGTGTAGGAACCAGTGGCACCATCAGACTCATCGCCATTTGTTTGAGCTCTTCAAAGTCTGAAGCAATCCACGGATATCTGCCCCAAATGCCCGACTGGTAAATCTTGGGGGTCAAACTTAATTTTCGCGGACCCCGCCCTAAATCTGGTTTTGAAATTTCGAAGTTGAAGTTCGAGATTTCATCTGCTACGCTCTTGCCATGATCGATCGTCCCAAGTTAACTGAAGCCGTCCAGGCCGCACTACGCAGAAACCCGGTCACGGCGATCCTCGGCCCGCGGCAATGTGGAAAGACCACACTCGCCCGCATGATCTTTTCACGACACAAGCCAGTGCGATACCTGGATCTCGAAGATCCCGCCGTGCTTGCCAGCCTCGAAAACCCGATGACGCTCCTGGGCAAGCAGAAGGGGTTGGTCATCATTGACGAAATACAGCGCCGGCCTGAGCTGTTTCCAGTGCTTCGGGTTCTTTCCGATCGCGAAGATTTCCACGCCAGGTTTCTCATCTTGGGCAGCGCTTCACCGGATCTCATTCGTCAATCATCTGAATCGCTGGCGGGTCGGATCGAGTATATCGAGATGGGTGGATTCGACCTGCTCGAGGTGGGGCATGACTCCTGGCAGAACCTCTGGTGGCGCGGAGGATTCCCGAGATCCTATCTCGCGGAATCAGACATCGACAGCCTGGCCTGGCGAGAACAGTTCGTGAGCACCTTTCTGGAACGGGATATTCCGCAGCTAGGCTTGAATCTTCCCACTATGACATTGCGCCGTTTCTGGACCATGGTCGCGCACTACCACGGCCAAACATGGAACAGCACCGAAATCGCCGCTTCACTCGGCGTGAGCGACCACACATCCCGCCGGTATCTCGACATTCTTGCCGGCGCGTACATGATCCACCTCCTTCCGCCCTGGCACGAGAATCTGGCGAAGCGCCAGCGGCGGGCGCCCAAAGTGTATTTTCGCGACTCAGGTTTGCTGCATGCACTGCTTGGCATCGGCGATCCCGAGTCCTTGTGGAGACACCCGAAGTGCGGCGCTTCGTGGGAAGGCTTCGCCTTGGAACAGGTGATGCGCATGGTTCCCAGCCGTGACATTTACTACTGGGCAGTGCACGGAGGACCCGAGTTGGATCTTCTGGTCACTTGGAAAGGGAGGCGCATCGGCTTTGAATTCAAGTTTGCCGACGCCCCCCGCATCACAGCCATGATGCATCAGACTGCGGTTGATTTGCGGCTCCACAGGATCTGGGTCGTCTATCCTGGAGACAAGCGTTATGAACTCGGGGAGAGAGTGGAGGCGCTCCCGCTCGATTCCCTCGCCACCGTTTTGCGATAATGCGCCGCTGTGTGTCGCCAATAACCCGTAAGGCTGCAAATTCAAGCAGTTAACGCGGGCGCTGGGGTGCACCGCTATGCTATAAACCTGAACTCATGATTCCATTTTCTTTTGGTTTCCTTGCCTGCCTTAGCGCATTTTTCGTTCCCGCTACAACCTCGGCATCGAAATCCTTGCCCTGCGTCAGCAGCTGGGCGTACTCCAGCGAAAACATCCTCGCCCTTCACCGTGCCGACCCTCACGTTCCGAGTCCTATATTGTTTTTTCGTCATCGAGCATGGTCGGCGAAGGATCCTTCATTTCAACGTCACGGAACACCCAACCGGCCCCTGGATAGTGCAGCAACTGCGGGAAGCATTTCCGGGAGCTTGCCCGTACCGCTACGCGATCCGGGATGGTGATGCCAAGTTCGGCACAGAGGTGACCGATGTGCTGACACAGTGTGGCATGAAACCCGTGCGCATTAGCCCTGCAAGTCCTTGGCAAAATGTAATCGCGGAACGCTGGATCGGAAGCTGCCGCCGGGAACTGCTCGATCGCGTAATCGTCCTCAATGACGTTCATTTGCGCCGTTTGATCCGGGAATACGTCTCTTATTATCACGCGGACCGAATCCACGACTCTCTTGAGAAAGACACACCGGCGATGCGACCTGTTGCTTCCCGGCCGGAAGCCGTGCGTTTGGTTTCATTCCAGCGCATCGGTGGCTTGCATCATCGATACGATTGGCAGCAGGCTGCGTGAAGAGATCGTTCGATCGCCGCTGAATAAGGCCGAACGAAGAGATCGGTATGTGAGCCGTGGCCTTGATGCCCGGCGTGATTTCTTTCCGATCTACTGGACCGGGCCATTTAGCCCGCTGGAGTCGTCCTGCTTCCCCGCGCGTAAGTCCGGAATTCGGCTCCGATTTGGTTTTGTCGACCCACAGCGGTAATGCGCTGCCTGCGCCGTGTTCCGGGGGCGCGAGCGTAGCCGCTCATGAGCCGGGACAGACCTCGACCGGACGGCGGATGGGCCGGCGTTTGGAATCGTCGATCTAATGGAGAGCGTGGGGCCGGGAGAGGGGAGGATCGCGAGATTCGAAAGGGTCTTCTGTTCTGCAGCGTTCGCTCTGGCGATGGCGCAGGATGCGGTCAACGACGTAGGGGTCGGTAATAAAGGAGACGATACGCATGCGGGAGCCGCAGGCTCCGCAAGTCAGGGGGTCAGCCTCGAAAATTTTCCGGATCAGACGGGCCCACGTGCTGCGGGCCTCCCTGGAGAAATCGGAATTGTCCCGCTCGCCGGCGGGGATGCCGGGGGCGGGGGAGTCGGCTTGCGCCGGCGCGCGCAAGACTCTGCCCCGGTTGGAATAGGCGCCATAGAATCTCTGGCAGTGGCTTCCCGGGTCGGGAATATGCACCGTAATTCTGTGGATCCATTCCAGGGGGTCCAGCACCACGCGGGTAGCGCCCGTGCGCGGGTCCGGGGGAGTCTCCAACGCCAGCGCGCCGTCATCGAGTTTCTCGAGGGCATCCATGGCCAGAGCCGGGCGGGTGATGTAGCGGCTCTGGGATTCGAGCGCACCGATGGCGGCGGCATCGACGGGCGGTCCGGCGAAAACTGAGAATCCGGGATGGACCCAGGACAGGAGATTGTGCATGAAGGTTTCCGAGAGCCGTTCGGCCCGGTGCAGGCGTTGGAGCAAGAGGCGGCGGAAGACTTCCATGACGGCGGCG
>Ga0315277_10008267_pt1 | contig 13405 bp, 12 predicted proteins | sample YL17G05_15_MG_FD_203695 | JGI IMG/M metagenome (GOLD analysis project Ga0315277, IMG submission 203695) | Sediment microbial communities from Yellowstone Lake, YNP, Wyoming, USA - YL17G05_15 | ecosystem: Environmental > Aquatic > Freshwater > Lake > Sediment | place: USA: Wyoming | collected...
CATCCCTTGCCAGGGGTAAAGTGCGGTGATAAGGAGCAGAGACGCATAGCCATGCATCTCTACCAAACGACTCTTAGAAATCTGCATCCCTAAGGAAAGACTGAATTCAGCCTGTGAATTCCTTTACCCCTTTCTCATCCACCAGGGACAGAACTTTCTTAAGTCTTTTGGCCTTCTGCCTGGTAATTCTGAAAGCTTTTTTAATCCTTTGCTCCGCTTTTTTACATTTTTCGAAATCGTTTGCCAGAATCTTTGCCAGCTCTTCATTTTTCTTGACCGGATCGCCGATCTTTTTTCTTATAAAGATACCTACGTCCAGGTCTACATCAGAATCAAGCTTCTCCCTGCCTGCGCCTAACTCCACTGCCGCCAGCCCTATTTCTTTTGTGTCCATGGCATTGACGTATCCTTTCTCATCCGATTTAACGTCAATCTGATAATTCGTCTTGGGAAAAAGGGAATAATCATCTATTGCAGCCGGGTCCCCTCCCTGCTGCAATACCAGTCGTTTAAATTTATCCAGACCTTCGCCATTTTCGATTTTCTCTAAAAGCAGCTCTTTCCCCTTGCGAAAATTGTTCGCCTTACCTCCGAGAATCAGCATGAATGACCCTAAGGTTAAAGTTACTTCCAGGAGGTCCTCAGGCCCTTTTCCCTTCAGGGTATCTATCGCTTCGATAACCTCTACTGAATTCCCCACTGCATTTCCCAAAGGCTCGTTCATATCGGTGAGCAGAGCTATTGACCTTCTGCCTGCTTTTTTGCTTACCTTGATCAGGTTCCGGGCTAAAGCCAGAGCAGTCTCCTTTGATTGCATAAAAGCGCCACTCCCCATCTTCACGTCGAACACAAGCGCATCAGCACCTGAGGCAAGCTTTTTGCTCAGAATGCTGGCAGTAATCAGAGGAATGGACGGGACTGTTCCGGTAACATCTCTTAGAGCATAGACCTTGCCATCTGCCGGGACTAAATCTTCAGTCTGTCCCATAATCGAAACCTGGGTATGCTTTAAGTTTTCTATGAACTCTTCTATGGAAAGACCAGTTTTGAAACCAGGTATGGATTCCAGCTTATCCAGGGTCCCGCCAGTGTGACCCAGACCTCTCCCTGAAACCATAGGGACAGTTACACCGCAGCAGGCAACCAGGGGAGCTAAGATCAAGGAGACCTTATCCCCTACTCCACCGGTGCTGTGCTTGTCTACTTTTATCCCAGGAATAAACCCCAGATCCAAGATCTTGCCTGAATTCAGCATACACCAGGTTAGTTCCTCTGTCTCCTCTAAATCCATTCCCCGGATAAAGACTGCCATAAGAAAAGAAGACATCTGGTAATCAGGAACCGCTCCGGAAAGATAACCTGAGAGGATAAACTCGATCTCCTGGCGGGTCAGTTTTCCACCATCCCTTTTTCTGGCTATGATTTCAGATGTGATCATAAAGTCCCCTTTTGTTATAGAGGTTTAATCTGCCACTGGGCCTGATGTTTTAGGCCCTTAAGCTCCTATGCTCTTAGATACTCCTCCATTATCTTCAAGGATGCAGAGGTGCCTATCCTATTTGCACCAGCCCGAATAAGCTGTAAAGTTTTTTGATAATCCCTGATTAAGCCTGAGGCTTTGACTCCGAAATCTTTCCCAACGGTTTTCCTCAGTAAAGCCACATCCTCCACTGTAGCTCCCCCAGGTCCCCAGCCAGTTGAGGTTTTGACAAAATGTGCCCCTGACTCCCTGACTATCTTGGCTCCCTTTATTTTTTCCTCTTGGGTCAGAAGCGCAGTTTCTAAGATCACTTTGAGAATCTGACCCTTTCCTATTGCCTTCAAAATCAGCTTAACCTCTTCTTCTATAGACCTGTAATCTCCAGACTTCAAAGCTCCCACATTTATAACCATATCGATCTCCGCAGCTCCATCTCTGCAGGCTAATTCTGCCTCCTTTACCTTTAAGTCAGATCTGTTTGCACCCAGAGGAAACCCTGAGACTGAGCAAACCTTTACCTTGGAGCCTTTGAGCTCTTGAGCAGCCAGTTTGACATAACAGGGGTTCACACAAACCGTGCAGAATCCATATTTTATACCTTCCTGGCAAAGCCTTTTTATGTCCGCCGGCGTTGCTTCAGGTTTCAGGTTGGTATGATCTATCAAAGGTGCTAAATTTATTCGGGTCATATTCTTCTCTATTTGAGACTCCTATTTCTTTGTTTTCTTTTTTTCGTATTTAAAGGGGTGAGGCAGAAGTTGTTTTAGAGTATATTTTTTCACTTGCCCTCTCAAATTAGCGCAGACAACCTCAAGCTCAGGTGAGAACTCGAACAAAGCCTGCCGACAGATTCCGCAGGGAGTAACTGGTTTTACTCCCGTAGCCACAATGGCGATTTTCTTGAAATCTTTTTCTCCGGCGCTGACAGCCTTATACAGAGCAAGCCTTTCAGCACATACAGTCTGACCGAAAGAGGAATTCTCCAGATTGGCTCCGGAGTAGATTTTTCCGCTTCCTGCTAACAAGGCTGCTCCCACTTTGAAATTAGAATAAGGGGCATAGGAGTTTTTCCTGGCTTTCTTAGCCTCCAGAACAAGCTTTCTGTCCTCCGCTGAGGATTTCTTATCGGTCATGGATTTCTCTCCACAAACTTTCCCCTTTGCCAGTTCCCTGCACTCCAAATATATCCGCAAGGGTAGCTGAGATATCAGAAAAACTTATCCTGGTTCCCAGATCCACCCCTTTTTTTAACTTCTTACCAAAAATCAATAGTGGAACTTACTCCCTCGAGTGGTCCGTGCTCGGAGTGGTAGGATCGCATCCGTGGTCCGCAGTTATTATGAGTACGTCATAGGTTTGTAATAGATCCAGAACTTCCTCCAATCTTCTATCGAAATCCTCCAATCCTTTTGCAAACCCCTGAATGTCGTTCCTGTGCCCCCAGACCATATCGAAATCAACCAGGTTGATAAAGATTAAACCTTCCTTCTCTTCCTTTATTGTTTGTATGAGCTTATCCATAGCATCCTGATTATCCCTGGTGTGAATCGATCGTGAAATTCCTCGTCCAGCAAAAAGGTCATTTATTTTCCCTATCCCGATGATCTTGACTTTTTTGTCTTGAAGGATCTCCAGAATCGTTTTCTCTGGAGGAGGAAGTGAAAAATCTTTTCTTCTGTCTGTCCTTTTAAAAGACCCTGGTTTTCCGACAAAAGGTCGGGCGATGACCCTGGCAACCGCATTTTCTCCTGTAAGAAGTTCTCTTGCTATCTGACAGATCTCATACAATCTTGGCACGGGGATTTTCTCCTCGTGCGCGGCTATCTGAAAAACGCTGTCAGCCGAGGTGTACACGATCGGCTTACTAGTTCTGAGATGTTCCTCACCTAATTCTTTAATGATCTCAGTTCCTGAAGCCGGTTTATTTCCCAGAACTTCTGTACCGATTGCTTTCTCGAATCTTTTTATCAGCCCATCTGGAAATCCATTTTGATAGACCGGAAAAGGGGTTTTCAAGATGACCCCTGTCATCTCCCAGTGACCGCTGGTGCTGTCTTTTCCAGGTGATACCTCTGCCATTTTACCGTATGAGGTTAATGGTTCTTTTTGAGGCTCAACTCCTGAGATGGAAGCAATATTCCCCAGCCCCAACCTTTGTAAATTAGGGAGATGTAATCCGTCTATCGCTTTAGCCGTATTACTCAGAGTGTTAGAGCCCTGATCACCATATTTGAAGGCATCCGGAAGCTCACCCACCCCGCAGGAATCAAGCACAATCAGAACTACCCTCTTAATTTCTTTCACGTCGAATATTTTTTATTATCTGCATTTCGTCATTGCGAGCTCTGATTCATCGGAGCCAAGCAATCCATTTCCTCAACCAGAAGCAGATTGCTTCGTCGTCCAAATGGACTCCTCGCGATGACACTCAAAATGCAAGAGACGCATGCTATGCGTCTCTACATTTTTTCAAGTGCGATTCATTTCAAGAATTTCCAGGTTTGCAGAATTCTGGAGAATTCATCTTCATCTGTTGAGAAATACTCGCTTTCATCAGTGAACTGGATCAGGTATAGGTTAATTCCTTTTTTCAAGACCACTACCTCCCCTAAGAAATAATCTTCCTTGGTCACTGAGGTGGTTCCTTCTGGGCCGTAACGAGCTGAAGGATCAATTACCTGCCGGAGATAGCTCTTCTTGTAGCCGTATATTTTCCCTTTTATACTATCCAGGGCAATATCTCCGGTCTTGATCAACTCGTATGAGGCTATAGCATCCAGTTTCATTAGATATTCATCTTTATTCCTGAAAGTACCTTTCCCTTGTATCAAAGAATTCTCGATCTCCGGCAAAGAAAGAGAGGTGGTATCTGCGCAGATGATTATTGTCGGGATGAGCCTTTCTTCCTCGAACATGGTAGAAGCTTTATTTGCCTGATAGTTCTTCTTGGTGATGGTGCTTCTCACCAATGAAGGCTCTTTTTCTAATTGTATTTTCCAGTTAGATAAAACCCTTAGCTCATACCCGTACTTTGCATCTATCAGAGTATCCTTTTCTGTCCTGCCGGTTTTCTCTTGTTTTGCAGATGCGGATTTAATAAGTAAGAGTAAGAAAAAAACAATTGAGATAATCAAAACTGCCTTCCTCATCTTTCCTCCTTTGTTGGATTATTAAATATATGTAAATCTCTCTTCTTAAAGCAAATACTTTCTTTAGAGTTCTAAAGTTTCAAAAATAATGTACTAAATCCAAAAAGAAGATTTTTAAAGACTTACCTCAACTTATTTAAGCCTATAATTAATTTTATCAATTTTTAATAAGATTTTTCTTGATTTATTTAATTAATCTATTAACTTATTTAAGTGAAAAACAAAATGATGAACCAATGCCCGTTTTGCAAATCCGAGTTAAAAATCTCGGAACTTACCTGCTCTAAATGCGGAACCATCTTAAGAGGAGATTTTAGAGGATGCGATTTCTGCAAGTTGGCGGAGGAAGATTTAAATTTTATTAAGGTTTTTTTGAAGTCTCATGGAAGTATTAAAGAGGTAGAAAAGGAATTAGGAATCTCCTATCCGACAGTTAAGAATCGTTTGAACCAGATCATTTCGAGTCTGGGAATAGAGACAAAAGGATTACTTAATAAGGAGGAGAGATTGGAGATTTTGGATCGGCTGGAAAAAGGAGAGCTGACTTTACAGCAAGCTCTTTCACTCTTGGGAGAAAAGAAATAAGAACTCTTGTGTTCCTTCGGGAATTGGAATTCCCGAAGGTCTTTGAGAGCGGGAAATCCATTTTCCGCTCCAGCCCGAAATAAGCTACATTTATATCTTTTGGAGGACTCATGAAAGAAGAAACATTGAAAATCTTAAAAATGGTTGAAGACAAAAAGATTTCCGCAGAGGAAGCAGCTAAACTCTTAGAAGCTCTGGAGCACTCAAGTGGAAAGCAGGAACCTTCTCAGGAGAAATACGGAAAGACCCTGAGGATAAAAGTTTTTGAAGGCGACCTTTCCAAACCTAAGGTGAACGTCAACATTCCCCTTACCATCATCAAATTCATCGGAAAGCTACTGCCGGATAGGGTGAAAACCAAATTAGATGAGCATGAGGTAAGTTTCGAGCAGATTATGGAGATGGTGGAAAAAGGAGCAACGGGGAAATTAGTGGAGGTGGAGGATAAAGAGGAAAACGAAAGGGTGGAGATTTATATTGAGTGATTTTTTTGTAGGGGCGATCCGCCGGGTCAGGGGACCCGGTTGTGACAATAGAACATGAGTGCGTCAACATACATCTTTCGCTCTGATCTGTTGCAAGTCCAAGTGTTCCTTTATTTCATGCAAAAAAAGCGACATGGCTTCCTGGCGAAGGCAACGTTTACTACTAGGGTCGAAGACCTCATGGAATGTCAAAATTACATCTTGCTTTGCTCTAGTTAAAGCCACATACAGTAGCCGTCGTTCTTCGCTTACATCCCGGTCGGGCATGGGCATGTATCGAGAGTTCATATATGTTACAAAAACGAAATCCGCCTCTATACCCTTAGCTGAGTGAAGAGATGCAATCAACACTTTATCATCTTCTGGTATATCACCTTCAGGTTCTATTAGACCAAACTTCTCATAGATGAACTTGATGACTGAAGCCACACTTCGAGGTGTGTGGGTTGCCTCATCAATTGTCAATCCTACCTCGGGAAAAAGTTCATCTTCCACCAAAAGATTGGGGAATTGTTTGAGCCTTCTTCGGAATTCATCAAGATTAGATAGAGCAGCACGAAGACTATCCAGTGAATCGTAGATCGCCCGAATTCTGGAATCACCAATGCTTTCGCAATAATCATATAAAGATTCATTCTTGGATATTGCCTCATGACGAATTTCTGAAATTTCAAGATCAGTTAGATTCGCTATTGAAAGCCACTGCCTTAAAGCTAAGCTGTCTTCTGAATGTAACATCCTGAGGATTAAGAGAAGTCTCCAGTGATCGTCTGGAATCATAGTGGGCTGCTTCCGTTTAGTAGGAATATCGAATTCAGTCTGCAAAGTGTTAGCTATGTTGTTCACAAAAGCACTTGTAGGACAAAGAACCATGAAATCCTTATAAGTTAGCGGTTCACCCTTTCTGTTTCGCCCTTGAGATTTGAGGTTCCTGATTTGCTTTGCGATTGCATTCACCTGCAAATTAGACTTTGTACATTGAAGCGTGAGAATTCTCTTGCCGTTGTCGGGGCAAGGATTCAATCTTCCTCCCAGATATCCCTCATTTTCGATGAGAGCCTGCGCAGCATTATTGATATGAGCAGGTAAACGATAACACTCCGAAAATGAAATCTGGTCCCAATCTGGCGAGTCCCAGAGTTCATGTAAGCCTTCATAGTTAGCGTGCCGAAAAAGGTAAATGCTTTGTGCGTCATCCCCCACAACCACAACTTCCGAGTCAGGGTTAGAAGCAGCAAGCTGAACAAGCTTTTGGTCCGCTGGATTCAGGTCTTGATATTCGTCCACTTGCAAATAGATCGCTGGTAAAACATTACTAGTGTCCTCCAGCATTGAACATGCAGCAGTCACAAGCCCCTCCATATCAAAGGTGTTGTAAAAAACTAATAGAGCCTCAAAGTGTTTCAAAATCTGGGCTCGTTCTGAATCGGTCGCTTGGAAATCATCTGGCCATCTATTTTTTGCACGAAAGCATGCGATACTTTTAGAGAGGTCGAGTGTATCTATCTCCAGCTCTAAGTCAGAGATTAACTCCTCCAAGATCAAGAGCTTCTCTCCTCTATTCTCCAAGAGGACGGAGAAATCAGAACGGCGTCCTATCGTAGCTGCGTAGCGGTGAACAATACCTTTTGCATATCCGTGTAAAGTGCTAATTCTTGGAAATTCAAATTCGGTCTCCGCAAGTGCTGTAATACCTAAGGCATCTTCTATTTTACTCCGAGTATCACGACGACTAGGTTTTGTAAACGTGATGAAGGAAACTTTTCTCCCAGGATCCTCGCTAAGTAGACTAATCATGCGTTCAACGAGAGTCGCGGTCTTGCCAGTTCCAGGTCCAGCAACAACTATGAGCGGCCGTCCACGGTGTTCTATCACCATCTTTTGTTCTTCACTTGGGAAAGACATAAGTAAATTTATTCTTCAATACCTTTAAGCTTTTTTCCATCGAGTCAGGGGACCCGACGGCCACATCAAGCAATAGCTTGTTTCATCTTAAAAGAAATAATCACTGATCTTAAGGCGAAGCCAAAACTTCATAATGTTTGACATGGGGCTCAAGCTCAAGCAGGAATTCTTTATCTTTAGGATAATAATATACAGCCTTTTCAATATCAGCACCTGCGAATTTTCTAATCGCCTCAAATGAGTCCCATAGAGAAATCAAAAGGAATTCTTCTTGTCCATTTCTAATGCGTCTCAAAACATAAACTCCACGATTTCCTTCAGTAGAACTATAATCCTTCACCCCTGTTTCCATTACGTAATTAAAGTATTCATCCCCTTTTGATTCAAGGGTGACCCCATGCCAGATCCTTGCAATCATATATTTCTCCTTATTATTGAATATCGATTACCTGAATTATTTATTGTAGGGGGAATTCAAGAATTGCCCCTACTTAAAACAGAAGAGACGCATGCAATGCGTCTCTACAAGCTTATCCTCTAATAAATTTAATAAACATCCTTCCATACGATAAGGCGGTCATCAAAAGAACCGCCACACCAATCCCCAGAAAAATCTTTTTTATCGAGTTGAGTTCTAAAATATAAAATAGAACTACACCACCCCAGACTAAAGCATTGAGTTTGCCCCAGAAAGCTGAAACTGGGACAATCTTCCTTTTTCTGATGATAAATAACCCTGCCAGAAGCATAAGCGCTTCCTTAACAATCACCAGGATGCAAGCCCATAGCGGAAACCCCCTGTACAAAGTGGCATAAACTATAAAAATCCCGATCCCTAATTTATCCACAAAAGGGTCTATGATCTTGCCTAAATCCGAAACCTTATTAAGAGTCCGGGCTAAAAAACCATCTAAGAGGTCTGTGGTGACTACCAGACCCATAAAGATAACAGCGGGAATTAAATCCTCTTTTTTTAAAAAATAAAATATGAACGGGTAAGTCAAAAGCCTTAAGATGGTAAGCAGATTGGGAATTAAGAATAAATCAGTTTTTTTGATCTCCATCCGATTGATTTTTGTAGGGGCAATCCCCTGCGGTTGCCCAACTGTGGGGGCGATCCGCCACAGGCGGACTCGCCCTGTGTTTTTAGGGCTGGGTAGCCCAGTTCCCATTTATGTTGAACATTGAGACGCATGCGATGCGTCTCTACAAAATTTTTTAATTTGGTCAGAGTAACCCGACCCTTACTCTTCAATCATCTCTGCCGCATGTTCTAAGGATAGATCGCTTATCTTTTTCCCTCCGATCATCCGGGCAATCTCTTTTATCCTTTCCTCTCTGGAAAGGAGTTTGATTTTGGTAACGGTTCTATTTTTTGATACCTCTTTATAAACCTTGAAATGATAATCTGTCTTTGAAGCGATTTGCTGAAGATGAGTTATACAGATAATCTGATGGGTTAAGGAAACTGTTTTCATCCTTTTCCCCACAGCCTCAGCTATCTCCCCACCAATTCCTACATCCACTTCATCGAAGATCATAGTAGGTATCTGATCTGACTTAGCCAGAACCGATTTTAGAGCTAGCATAATTCTGGAGATTTCCCCACCAGAGGCTATTTTAGCTAATGGTTTCAACTCTTCTCCCGGATTAGGGGAAACGTAAAACTCAACCTGATCTAATCCCTTTTCGTCAACATAATACCTTTTGCAATTTATTTCCAGAAGACCATTTTCTTCTTCACGCTGAGAAATCTTAACCTCAAAATCACATCTTTCCATCCCCAAAAAAGAAAGCTCTTTTTTGATTTTTTTAGAAAGCTCACTTCCTTTTTCCTTCCTTTTGTCAGAAAGAAGCATTGAATCTGTTTTCAGGATTTCTTTTAAGTCTTCTATCTCTTGTTCAGTTTTCTGAATCAACTCATCCCGGTTTTCAATTTTTTCCAAATCCGTCTTTATTTTATCAGCGTAGTTCAGAACTTCTTCGATAGATTGACCATATTTTTTCTTCAGGCTGTTAATCAGATTCAATCTTTCTCTTATCTTTTCTAATTTCTCAGGATCGAAGTTCAGGCTGTCTTTATACCCCTGTAGAAATCTGGAGCTGTCATTTAACTGAAGGATAGCTGAATTCAAATTCTCGATATGGTCCTTTAATCTGGGATCGTACTCGCCGCCTTTTTCCAGTTCTTTCTTAGTCAAAGAGAGCCTTTCTATTATGGATCCATCTATATCATAAAGCTCCTGAAAAACCATAGATGCAATCTGAAACAGGGCTTCAGAATTCTCCAGTATCTTTTTCTCAGTAGAAAGCTTCTCTTCTTCTTCGACTGAAAGACCAGCTCTGGTTATCTCGTTTAGTTGAAATTGATAAAGCTCTCTTTTTTCTCTGGATACCTTATCTATTTTCTTCATCTCTTCTAATTCTTCCAACTTTCTTTTCAACCTGAAATAACCATCACCAGCTCGAGCTAAAAGATCCCCAGCTTCTGCATAATTGTCCAGATAAGTAAGATGTTCTCTGGAATCCAGGAGAGACTGGTGTTCATGCTGGCCATGCAGGTCAGCTAATAGGTCACCTATAAATTTGAGGTTGGCTAAGGTGACTAATCTATCATTCATAAAACATCTGCTCACCCCTTTATTAGAAATTTCCCTTCGGATTATCAATTGATTTTCGTGGCAGAGTATGCCTAATTCAGATAAATTTGTCTCGATTAGGTTTTTTGGTTTTATCTCGAAAACAGCTTCAACTATAGCGCAGTCCGCCCCGGTCCGAATCATCTCCTGTGAAGCTCGCTCCCCTAAGGCCAAATTCAGAGCCCCTATAATAATCGATTTGCCCGCACCAGTTGCGCCAGTCAGGATATTTAGGCCTTCGAAAAACTCTACCTCTAAATTTTCAACAATGGCAAAGTTTTTTATCCTTAGCTCTTTCAGCATTCTTTTTTAATCGTTGAGCCGTTGAACTTTTGAACCTTTATTTGTTATTCCCCCATTTTCGGTTTAGCTCCCCAGTGAAGCTTGGTCCTCAAGACCTCGTAGTATGACCTTTCCTGAAATTTGATCAAGTTAATTGAATGTCTGGCTTTATGCACCAGGATAGTGCTGGGAGAGCTTAATTTAAAAGAGGTCTGTCCATCCAGGGTAAGCATCGCCTCTTTATGTTCTGATTCGACCACTATTTTCAAAAAATCTTTTCCCGAAAAAACCATAGGACGTACTGCCAAGGTAAAAGGGCAGATAGGTGAGGCAATTATGGCATTTATTTTGGGATTGATAATCGGACCTCCGGCAGCCATAGAATAAGCAGTTGAGCCAGTGCTGGTGGAAAGGATTAAGCCATCAGCCGAATAGGAGCAGACGAATTCCTGGTTATCATACAGGTGAAGATAGATCAATCGGGCTACCTTCCCTTTATCGATAACTATGTCGTTTAAGGCGTAAAGATTTTTTTCTTTAGAACCCAAAATCTCTGCCTGTAAGCACATCCTTTTCTCGATTACATAATCCTCTTTTTTAATCCGGTCCAATGTCTTTTCGATCTTATCAGAGGTGATTTCAGTTAAAAAGCCAATACCTCCTAAGTTAATTCCTAAAATAGGATTCCCCTTTTTCCCTACAGCCCGGGCAGAGGCAAGCATAGTTCCATCCCCGCCTAAGGAGATCACCAGATGGCAACAATCAGGCAGCTTTTCTAACGTTACGGACTTATCTTTGTGACCGATTATCCCGGAAAGCTGCTGAGTTAAGCAATAACCTATTTTATTTTTTTCAGCCCAGCGGAGTATTCGATTAACCGTGGATTTGACCTTAGGTTTTTTAACATTAGCTACAATCCCAATGCTTTTCATTTTTTCTTTGCCCTCTTCCTTTTTAAACTTATGAAAGTTACTATCTATTACAAAATATCCAGCTGGGGCGAAGGAGTCCTACTTTTGATTTTAACCATTTCCTTTACTGCTTTAACTATCTCTTCCTTATCCATTCCTAAGAGTTTCAAAAGTTCTTTTCTACTCCCGTGCTCGATAAACTTATCCGGGATACCAATCCTTTTAAGCTCGATTTTACCGAATCCTTTTTCAAAGATAAACTCAGCCACAGCACTGCCGAAGCCACCTGAGAGAACATTTTCCTCTAAAGTTATGACTTTATCGAATCCTTTAAGGGATGACAAAAGAAGCTCCTCATCTAAGGGCTTCAGGGAACGGCAGTTGACAACTTCTGCTTCAATCCCTTCTGAGGAAAGCTCGTTTGCCGCCTCTAAAGCTGGATAAACCATAGAGCCTATTGCTAAGACCAGAAGGTCTTTCCCTTTTTTTAATATTTCCCATCTGCCCAGAGGAATTAATCCGAATTCTTCTTTGAGTTTCTTGTCCGGAATTACGGTTCGCGGGTAGCGAATAGCCACAGGGGATTTCCCCCATTTAATCGCAGTATATAACATATCTCTTAATTCATTCCCGTCTTTCGGAGCCAGAACCACCATATTTGGTATCTGCCTCAAATAGGTAAGGTCAAAAGCACCGTGATGGGTAGGTCCATCTTCCCCTACTAAGCCTGCCCGGTCAATTGCTAAGGTAACCGGAAGGTTCTGCAAAGCCATATCATGAATCACCTGGTCAAAAGCCCTTTGTAAAAAAGTCGAATAGACCGCAAAGACAGGTTTTAGACCTGAAGCGGCTAAGCCGCAGGCAAAAGTTGCTCCGTGCTGTTCTGCAATCCCTACGTCAAAAAACCTCTTGGGGAATTTAAAAGAAAAATCCACCAGTCCGGCACCCAGGCACATAGCCGCAGTGATAGCTACTAAATCCTGATCCATCTGGGCTAACTCGACCATGGTCTGGCCAAAAATATCGGTATAAGTTTTCTTGCCGATATCGTTGGATTCACCAGTCACTTTGTCAAAAGCGCCGATCCCGTGAAATTTGGGCGAATCCTCTTCCGCGAACTTATATCCTTTCCCCTTCTGGGTCAGAAGATGCAAGAATATCGGTCCCTTTAGATTCTTGAGGTGCTCTAAGATTTTTAAAAGTTGATTTATATCATGCCCATCCAGAGGACCAAAATACCTGAATCCTAATTTCTCAAAGACTATCCCGGGAACCAGAAAACCTTTTATGCTCTCTTCCACCTGAGCCACCATTGCCCTGATCTTATCTCTTCTTTTGAACCTGCCCACCAGCTCCCAGACCTCAGCTTTGAGCTTATTGTATTTCTCGTCTGTCAAAAGGCCCGTAAGATATCTGGAAATACCTCCCACATTTTTGGAGATGGACATCGCATTGTCGTTCAAAATCACCAAAAGGTCTTTCCCGGAAGCCCCCGCATTATTCAGACCTTCATAGGCTATCCCGCCTGTCAAGGCACCATCCCCTATAACTGCGATTACCTTATAATCCTCACTTTTCTGGTCCCTGGCACAAGCCATGCCCAAGGCGGCGGAGATAGAGGTTGAGGCATGCCCGGCTCCAAACGGATCATATTCGCTTTCCTTCCTTTTAGTGAATCCACTTATACCCTGATATTGCCTCAAGCTCTCAAATCTATCTTTCCTTCCGGTTAAAAGTTTATGGGTATAACTCTGGTGGCTCACATCCCAGATCAGCTTATCCTTGGGCAGATCGAAAACGTAATGCAGAGCTATGGTCAACTCCACCACTCCCAAATTGGAAGCTAAATGCCCTCCGGTCTTTGATACAACCGTAATGATTTTATCCCTGATTTCCTGAGCCAATTTAGGAAGCTGCTCCGGAGGGATTTTTTTCAGGTCTTTGGGTGAATTAATCTTTTCTAATAGGC
>Ga0315277_10008268_pt1 | contig 13404 bp, 11 predicted proteins | sample YL17G05_15_MG_FD_203695 | JGI IMG/M metagenome (GOLD analysis project Ga0315277, IMG submission 203695) | Sediment microbial communities from Yellowstone Lake, YNP, Wyoming, USA - YL17G05_15 | ecosystem: Environmental > Aquatic > Freshwater > Lake > Sediment | place: USA: Wyoming | collected...
GCATGCAGATTGAGGGGTTCAGGCGATCACAGATGCCCATTCGTCAGCTCCTTCAAAGATACATCCCGGTGGTCACTATACTTGGGGCAATAATCATCGGTGTGATTGCCTCATCAGCAGACTTCCTGGGAGCCTTCGGTTCAGGCACCGGAATACTCCTGACCGTCGGTATCATCGAGCAGTACTACCAGATCCTTGTTAAGGAGAGAATTACGGAGCTCTATCCTGGGGCAAGAGCCTTCCTAGGTGAATAGATATTGGAACCTATTGACACTATCTGGAACCTATTGATGGCCGCGCTCCTGCCCTATCACTCGATCCCCGAATCCACGTTGCTCACACTCACGATCGCAGGAGCTCTCGCCCTGATGACCACCGCGTCGAACAGGTTTCTCGTTGATGTGAAACGTGCTGCAGCGGTCACGAAGCAGGTCAATGCCTGGCGGAAGGAATTCGACAAGGCTCGCAAGAGCAACGACAAGAAACTCCTAGCGCAGCTCACAAAGAAGCAGCAGGCAATGATGAAGCTCCAGAGTCAAGTCGCATTCGATCGAATGAAGGTGAGTTTCATCTTCCTCGCGCCTTTCTGGGCGGTGTGGATCATACTTAGCGGCTCTTTTGGACAGATAGTGGTTGCGCATTCACCGATCCAGATTCCGTTTGCCGGCGCCAACCTATCCTTCTTCTACTGGTACTTGATATGCTCATTCACCATCAGCCTTCCACTGTCGAGAGCATTCGGGATCAATCCGGAGGATGTTTGAGTTGCCACCTCGATCGAAGAGATCAAGATCCGCTAAACGAACCTCTTTCCGACTTCCTGGCGGAAGAAGGTCTGTCGCCTACCGCAGACGACGTAAAGGGATGGCGCGGTGCAGAGTCTGCGGCGAGGTCCTTCATGGAACCGCTTTCACGAGACTTCACCGTGTTCCGGGAAGCGGCAGGGCCCCCTCACGTCCCTTCGGTGGAAATATGTGTGCCTCATGCTTGAAGAGCCTGCTCAGGCAAAGAGCTCGGGGCTCCGCATAGATGGGCCTAGTCGTCACGATTGGAGGCCCCCACGGAACAGGAAAATCCACCTACGCCAAGATGATTGCGAGACAATTCAAGCTCAGATACGTTTCAGCAGGTCAATTATTCAGGGATCTAGCGAAGGAGAAAAGCGTCAGCTTAGAAGAACTAAGCAAGCGGGCGGCGAGTTCTCCTGATATTGACCGCATGATTGACGAGCGAAGTGCGGCAGAAGCCGAGAAGGGAGACGCCGTTATCGAGGGCCAACTCGCAGCTTGGATGGCCAAAGACCTCGCGCAGGTTCGCATCTGCCTGAAAGCATCAGACGAAGAGAGAATAGCAAGAATTGCGAGCAGGGATCACCTGAACTACGAGGTGGCCCGCCGGCAGACCCTAGAGCGTGAACGGATGCAACGCGAAAGGTACAGGCGATACTACGGGATCAACATAGACGATCTTTCCCTGTACAATATCGTGATCGACACCGGAAGCCGCTCGGTAGAGAGCACCAGCGCGGAGCTCATGTCCAGAATCCATGAGATACTCCGCCAACACAACGCCGCATAAACGGAAGGTGATTGTACGGTCGCTGCCCGTTGTGGTAAGCTTATTAGTACATCGAGTGATCTAAGCAGACCCGCCAATCAGGAGGCGCTGACATGACAGGATTCGACGTTGGCAGAATATGCGTGAAGCTCTCAGGCAGAGAGGCCGGCAAGAAATGCGTAGTACTCGAGGTTATAGACAAGAACTTCGCCTTGATTACCGGCCCGCCTAAGTTGACCGAAGTCAAGCGACGACGGGTAAACGCTCAGCATATCGAGGTAACTCAAGAGCATGTCGAGATAAAGAAAGGCGCCACCGATGAGGAAGTCATGAAGGCGCTTGAGAAAGCGAAAAAAACTGACTTTATGAAATCTCAAGTCAAGCCGTAACGGTCGAAACAATTCCACTCAGCTCTAGACCGACTGATGCCCTTTTCGCTTGCGTTGGCAGCTCGAGGCTGTCGCACGGGCTTCTCTTAATATGGCGAAACGCATTGTCTAGTCGGTGCTAGACGTGAGAATTTCGCCTCCATGGAATCTCAAGCGAACCATCGTGAAGAAATGTGAGGAGTCAACGGACCCAAAGTACGGCCACAAACCCACCGACCGACCGATCAAAGACCACCTAAGATTTGGCATAATCAATCTTGACAAACCGGCCGGGCCCTCAAGTCACGAGGTTACAGCATGGACGAAGAAGATACTCGGAGCGGAGCATGCCGGTCACGGCGGGACCCTAGAAGCAGTCTCTGCTGGGAAGATCCCATAGTAACCGGCGTACTACCAGTCGCTCTCGAAGATGCCACGAAGATAGTCCAAGCTTTCCTCCATTCCGGAAAAGAGTATATTTGCCTCATGGTCGTCCATGGTGACGTGTCCGATGAAGACCTAAGACGAGTACTAGAAGAATTCACAGGCGAGATACACCAGAAACCACCCCTGAGATCCTCCGTGAAGCGCGAATCGCGAAAGCGAACCATCTACTACGTTGATCTGCTTGAGAGAGACGCAAACAGAGTGCTCTTCAGAGTGGGCTGTCAGGCCGGAACCTACATTCGCAAGCTATGCTCCGACATTGGGGAAGTGCTAGGGACCGGCGCCCACATGCAGGAACTAAGAAGAACCAGGTCCGGCCCGTTCACAGACGTGACCGGCCTACACACACTCCATGAACTTGTAGATGCGCAGGCTAGGTTCCTCGAAGGAGATGAGACCATGATTAGGAGACTCGTGAGACCTGTCGAGGAGGCCCTGGAGTACATTCCGAAGATATGCATTCGAGACTCTGCAGTCGACGCGGTCTGCCACGGCGCCGCCCTTGCAGTCCCGGGTATAGTTAGCGTTGAAGATCCATTCTCAAAAGACTCGACCGTCGCCATAATGACACTGAAGGAGGAGGCGGTTGCACTGGCAAAGAGCCTCGTGTCAAGCGAATCCGTGATCCAGCAAGAGAAAGGAATCGCCGCCAAGGTCATGAGGGTCCTAATGCCTCGAGGAACATACCCCAAAATGTGGCGCGATTAGACACCGGCAATATTCGATCATGGCTTCATGAGAATCTTTATGACGGTTCAAAGGCAACTGATCAGCAGTCGACAAGCATGGTTGACTGACGCCGGGATTCCCGAGCCTGGTACGGGGCAGACCCCAACTCAAGGAGCCCAAGCCTGGAATCGGGGACACAAAGCCTGTGGTCCTTTGGGGCCGCGAGGGTTCAAATCCCTCTCCCGGCGCCATCCTGATTTGGATTCACTCTGCAATTCCTGAGGTAGAGCTCTGCTTGCCCGAGAGTTGCAGACGAGAGTTACCGTCTAGCTCCCGTCGCTAAGCTCGTGCTTTGGCTTCCGTTTGTATACCCGAAGGCGTGCAGCTTGTGCCCCTTTTGTGCGTTGGCGAAAGGGGCGTTGATTGTGCCAGAGAATGCGGTGCTTTGGCGTCTTTCGAAAGCTCTTGTGGTTCATACCTTGGATATTCCTCGGGTGCGCATGCTACGGTGCCTACATACGCACAGACAAGTCCTTCATGTGAATGGTGTAGTTTGAGCCCTGGTAGAAAGAGGGCGGGCTTCTCTCATGGGCAGGCTAGTCGAGGCTTCTGGTCGAATCGTGCTTGACCGAGAGGTGACCAACGTTCGGAATCCGTCTACAGGCTGGTTCCTCTTGTTTCGTTCTCTCGTCGGATCGTTCTTCCAAGCTTGAATCGACTATTGACGTACTGCACGACTTTCTGTTCTGCGAATTCTTGCTCTTTGCGCTGTTTCTTGAGAAGTTCCGTAATCGTCTTCAGCAGCTGTTCTGTGTGCACTGGTTTCGTCAAGTACCCGTCGACACCACGATTGATAGCGTCAACCGCGTTATCCAACATAGGGAACCCTGTCAGGATCACTTTCATCATTCTGGGCACGGTATCCCTCAGCAGGGTCAGAAGCTTCGTTCCTGCCATGTCGGGGAGACGATAATCGATCAAGGCGAGGTTATAGAAATTGGCATCAGATTTGGCGATAGCCTCTTCTCCATTTGCCGCAGTGTCGACCATGTACCCTGCCTGTGCAAGTATGATCGAAACGGTCTTCCTGATGCTCAGGTCGTCATCGACAACAAGAATCCTGGCGCTTTGGTCCATCTTGGGCCTGATCGATACCCTACGCACGCTACGTGAACCTGCGGATTCGGCATGTTGGGACATGGCGTTCTTCGATTCATCATCCATTTTGTCCAGTAAAGTGGATGTGTGTAACATGTTATCGTACAATAGATAAACTACAGGTGCATGTGCTTTACACTTCGGGAAAACTCGAAGCCAGTTTCCCATTGCCACCCGATGTATGGAATGTGAGGTTCGTGAGGTATTCTGCACTGCTTTTGGGCGCGGTAGATGAGGGGCTTAGCAAGTTAGGACAGTTGCCGAAGGACGCCATTTACGAAGCACTCAAGACCGACTTCAGCATGCGGAGGAAGGACATACCGATGAGATTTTCCGAATTCTCAAACATATTGTTGGAGAACATCGGGCCAGTTGCAAAACCTGTTCTAGAACATATCGTTGACCGGTTCTCCTATGGACTCCGCACTGAATCTCTATCGTACATCGATCTTGGCGAGTCCATCAAGCGAGTTGAAATGATTCTGAAGGGCAGTCTTACACTCTCAGAGGGCAGCAATCACCTATCCCGCACAGTATCCGTGCCACCAAAAGGCGAGACTATCGACCACACGCACGCTTCAATTCCGTTGACAGATAGCCAACCTGACTTTCCCGGCACTAATGATTCGGTCGTCCCCTCGACGGCTCCTCAAGAGACATACAGCAGAATGTCCGGAAGAATGAGAAATCGACGCTGCAGGAAGATCAACTCTAGAACCTAAGGCGGATTCTGGCGCACAGCTGGCGCAAACATGTCTGAAGCGGCAAGGCCGTTGACCCAGGGTGGGGAGGAACAGTATCGCCTACTCATGGAAAGATTCCCTGGGATAGTCTACCGTTTACGAATCGATTCTATCCCAGTCTTCTTCCGGGGTGCCGCAGAGGCAATCACAGGATACAGAGAGAAGGACTTCAAGACAGGGAAGCCAAGACTGGATCAGATCACCCACCCGGATGACTTGTCCCGGGCAGACGAAATTGTCAGAAAAGCGTGTTCAATCCCGGGGTTCTCAACGGAGTTCGAGAGCCGCATAATACGCAAAGATGGACGAATACGATGGGTTTTCTGGAGTATTCACAATATCTGCGACGAAACCGGTAACCCCAAGTTCGCTGAAGGATTAATCTACGACATCACCGAACGCAAGCGAATGGAGGAGAAGCTGAGTGCGCTTCATAGACATGCGCTGCAACTGAGCGCAGCCAGCAGAATTGATGAGATAATCGCGGGCACCTTGGATGCGATGGAGTTCACGCTCGGTTTCGATCATGCCGACTTCTGCGTAGTAAGAGATGGATCAATCTACGTTCAAGAATCCAGAGGTATGCCAAGGAATGTTTCCGAACTCCCCGCGAAAGGTCCAAGCGTGATCATTAAGGCTGCAAGGACCAGGAATACGCTTCGGATCCCTGACACTAGGAAAGACCCAGCCTTCCTAGACGCTCCGGCAACCGGTCATAGAGGAGAGATCCTGCATATGCTGTCGGAACTTACGGTACCGGTCCTCGTTGACAATGAGTCGGCAGCAATTCTCAATGTAGAGAACACGCGAGTCGACGCATTCGGCGAAGACGATCAGATGCTTCTTGAAACACTCGCAACACACGTCGCCTCCGCTGTCAGCAGGCTGAGGGAGGAGGAAGCGCTCCGAAAGTCTGTCTCATTGCACCGTGCGACTCTGGAGTCGACTGCTGATGGAATCCTCGTTGTTGACAGAAACGGAAAAGTGAGTACCTTCAACCGCAGATTCGCTGAAATGTGGTGTATACCGGAGCCTCTTCTGGAAGCCAAGGATGACGCGAAGTTGCTGCAGTTTGTCTTGGACCAACTCGAACACCCAGAGCAGTTTCTTGACAAGGTGCAGCAATTGTATTCCGAACCCGAGAAGGAGTCAATTGAAGTTCTGAGCTTCAGAGACGGTAGAGTGTTTGAGCGCTATACGCAACCTCAACGGCTAGGAGAAGAGATCATTGGAAGGGTATGGAGTTTTCGCGACATCACGGAACAAAAGAGAGTGGAGGAGGCTCTGAGAGAGTCGGAGAGTCGCTACAGGGCCTTGTTCGACAACGCCAGCGATGCCATCGTCATCCACGATATGGGTCGCAACTTCTTGGAGGTCAACCAAGTTGCCTGCGATCGTCTTGGATACAGTCGTGGAGAACTGCTGCAGATGACGCCTGCAGACATCGGCATCCCCGAACATGCCTCACTAGTAGCGAAACGCACTGAGGAACTCCGCGAACGAGGACACGAAATCTATGAGACTGTTCACATTCGCCGAGATGGAGCACCGGTTCCCACAGAACTGAGCAGCCGACTGATCGAATTCAAGGGAAAACCAGCTGTGCTCAGTATCGCGCGCGACATCACCGGACGTGTCGAATACGAAAGGAAACTGGTGGCACTCCACGAGCACGCATCGCAGCTAGCCGCTGCTAGGAGCATTGAGGAGATAATGGAGCATACATTGAACGCGATGCAAACCACGTTGGGATTCGACATTGCTGATGTCTTTGTGATACAAGAAGGGCACATGGCATCAAAGGGCGTCCGAGGAACACCACTGGACTTCTCAGGACCTGTCCCGGACGGACAAGGAATCGTCTGGAAGGCTGCGAAGAGCAAGGTCACTGTACGCGTTGGAGACGTTCGGACCGAACCTGCATATGTGGACCGATCTAGGCCAGGCTGGGAGGGTCCTCCATCTATGAGTTCGGAGATGACGGTCCCCGTGATTGTTGATTACAAGACAGCTGCGGTCTTGAATGTGGAGAGCACGCGACGGGACGCGTTCACCGACGAAGACCAGAAACTCCTCGAGACGTTGGCTGCGCACGTAGCTTCAGATATTCGTCGTCTCAAATCAGATGAGAAGCTTAGGCGTTACTCGGAACATCTGGAGGACCTGGTTGCTGAACGCACACAGAAGCTGTCGGAAAGCGAGAAGAGGTTCAGAGAGTTGGCTGACCTACTGCCGCAGATTGTGTTCGAGACAGACGACAAAGGGAATCTGAATTTTGGAAATCGTGCTGGATTCGCCATTACAGGGTATTCACAGTCAGATCTTGACAAAGGGCTGAATGCGTTAGAGTTGTTCGCCCACGAAGACCACGACAAAGTCCAAGACCGTATTGCGAGAGTGCTAGTTGGGGAGAAATCCACGGGTACAGAATACCTAGCAAAAAGAAGAGACGGCAGTACTTTCCCTGTCATAATGCACACCACCCCCATTGTCCGGGGAAACAGGGCAGTCGGCTTGAGAGGTATTGCAATAGACATCACGGAGCACAAGGAGACGGAGAAGCATCTCCTAAAAGTCGAAAGACTAGCTGCAATCGGCGAAACTGCAAGGATGATAGGTCACGATCTTCGCAATCCATTGCAAGGCATTTCGGGAGCCACGGCAGTCCTGAGACAACACTACGGTCAACGCGCTGATGAAATGATGATCGAGATGCTGCAGACAATAGATGGCTGCGTCAAATATGCAAACAAGATAGTTGGCGATCTTCTGGACTACACTAGAGAACTCCATCTGGAGCTCACGAAGACCAACCCGAAGCGCGTGATGAATGATGTACTGTCGTTGATTCGGCTCCCCAGCAACATAATGCTCTCTGACCTCACGGAGAGTAAACCAGAGATAGAGGTCGATGTGGACAAGGTTCAGAGGGTCTTTGTAAATATGATGGAGAACGCCATCGCCGCGATGCCGAAAGGCGGGAAGATTACTATCAAAAGCAAAGTGCGGAGAAAGGACCTTGAGATCCAATTGACTGACACAGGTGAAGGTATTCCGAAGAAAGAAATGAAGATGATCTGGAAACCGTTCCACACGACGAAGGCAAAAGGGATTGGTCTGGGGCTTTCGATCTGCAAGCGCATAGTAGAAGCTCACGGAGGAACGATTTCGGTTACGAGTACAGTCGGGAAAGGAACGATCTTCCTAATCAAGCTTCCAATTGACCCCTTTCGGAAAAGGGTAGTCCATGACTAGGCCGGGTACGGTCAGAACGCTCTTGGCTTGTTTGCGCCGACAGCAGTGTACAGCCCTTTTCTCATTGCCAGGTCGTCCGCCTAATGTTACGAGATTACTTCAAAATCCTTCGATCACGGAGATCTGTGCATACTTGGATTGAAGGGGATTTCAAGAACCTGTGTGCGATTCTGCTCCATTGGGCACAGATGATTAATTTCCTTTTAGTTCATCGGCCTCGCTGAGGACGAACACGTGCTCATTCACATCGCGGATTGCTTTGTTGAGGTTCCTTCGTCGTCTTCTTCAAATCGTGCCTCGATGAACTCTTTGACTTTCTGTTCACTGTATCTCCTTGCCTCTTCCTGTTTTTTCAGATGTTCCTTGATTGTACGCAACAGGTCCTCCATTGTGTATGGTTTCGTCATGTAGGCATCAGCGCCCCGATTTGCAGCTTCGATCGCATTCTCTAGTGATGGATAGCCTGTTATGATGATCTTGATCAGGTGCGGAACGGTTTCTTTCATCTCCGTGAGCAATCTTGTGCCATCCATGTCCGGCAGACGGAGATCCACGAGAGCCAGATTGTAGTAACTCTCTTTCGATTTCCGGATCGCTTCCTGCCCATTCTCTGCCACATCTACGACGTATCCTTCTTCCTTCAGAACAGTTGCCAATGACTCCCGTATCCCCTCATCGTCGTCGATGACTAGGATCCTCGCTTGCGTTGATACTGCCGTTTCCTCCTCACCTTCCTCCACTTCTGCGTTGGATTGACAATATCATACTGGGATTAGGGAGGATTCTCGTGATCAGCATCTCCAAAACCTAGGCGGTCTCACACAGTAGGTCTTGCGACAGGATCAAGCACTTTATGCGTTCGTACAAAGGCTTCACAACTATCTCAGGCTCTATGCTCAAGGTAACCGTATACTCCGGTGTCTTCAAGAAGACCAACGTGGCATTCCTGTAGCGTGTCATTGAATACGCAATCTCTCCCAAGCCCTTCTCCAGTTTTTCAGATGCTCCAAGTATGACTTGTGGCACTATCTCAACGAACTCATTATCGATCTTCATTGGAGTAAGTGATCTCACATCCTCCCTCACGCGAGACTCAAGGAGCTCATACTTTGGTCCAGGGCCGACTATTCCCACGTATCGAATGCTCCTTTCAATTGAGAATATCTTCTCAGCCAGCTCTTTCGGTTCCGTAGTCTTGTCCCCCTGTCTGGTTCATTTCGTCTGGCCATGTTCCACCGCTACATGTGCTTCTTCGCAAGCGAACGATCGCCTTCCGGCACTTCTCGTGATACACTGTGCGCCCGCGAGCTTCTTTTTCATCATCAAGCCTTTCGGAGTAATTTCGAATTCCCGTATGTCCCTATCGTGAGCTATTCCTCTAGCCTTGAAGATAGTAAGGGACCGTTTCAGTGTGCCCCCCAGCTCGAGATCTCTTAGGGAAATAACATTGTCAGCGAACGTTGAGATTTCCGTGTCAGTCACAGGTCTCGTCGTTTCACTTGGCGCGGTGAATAGGATGGTGATTCCATCTGCCGCAAGTGAAGAACTCCATCTCCTCATGTACTCAACATAGTCGCCTTCGCCCATTGCTTTCTCAACAGGTGTGATGCTGTCCATCACGCACCTAGCAGGTTGATACTCTCGCAGAAGATTCCTGACATGGAGAAGCTGTTCATCAAGATTGTCAGGCTCCAAGGTTAGATACTTGATCCGTATCAGGCCCTTGTCCAGGTATCCCTTCATATCCCATCCAAATCCCTCTCCATAATGGATGAGCTTCGGTTCTGGTTCCTCAAATGAAATGAAAAGGCCTCGCTCGTCCCTTTGCGCTCCTTCGATGATGAAATGCAATGCGATCGTGGTCTTCCCCGTTCCTGATGCGCCTGCAACCATTGTTGCTGAGGCTTGCGGGAGTCCGCCGCCGAGCATTTCATCCAAACCCTTGATGCCGGTGCTCAGCTTCTTATCGTAGGTTCTCTTGACCGGCTTGGTCTCAGGGGGTTGGTAGATTGTTATGCCACATTCCTTTATGTCGTACCTGACATCTTCGCTGCTCGCTCTGGTCCCCCTCATCTTGATAATCTGCAGTTTTCGCGTCAGGTGTCCTCTTTTCGTTGACATATCTAGAAGCACAACGCCGTCGGCGACGAATTCCTCTATGCCTAAGCCCATTTGCCTGGCGCCGCTTGTCTTCTCGGTGATCAGAAGCGTTGTGCATCCTGCTTGGCGAACCATCTTGCCCAGAATCGTGTGAATGGCTACTCTCGCATCTATGGGGTCCTTGAAGGCTTGGGCAAGAGCTGTGAAGGGGTCTATCACCAATCTTCTCGCTTTCAGTCTGTCCATCTCACTGAGAACGTTTGTGAGTGTCTCTGTCACTGCTTTCTCGGTGATCGCGGCATATTCCAAGAACCTGAACTTGCCTTCCTGCTCAAGTTTTTCGAAATCCATGCTGAGTTTCTTCATATTTTCGAAGAAGGTTTCGCGGTTTTCTGCGAAAGACACGTAGATTCCTGGTTCTGCTAGCTTTGATGCCCCGTGATGCAGATATTGGGCTGAGAAGATGGTCTTGCCCGAGCCCGCTTCGCCTGCCATGAGGATGAGGCTTCCCCTGGGAAAGCCGCCGTCTATGAGGGCATCGAACCCCTCGACGCCAGTGAGCACTCGATCTTCAGTCAATCCCGAACATCTTTGCGTCCGCATCTTCAGTGGACTCTGATCAACGCGATTTGAGAACCGGTGATGTGCTTGATGATGGCATCATTTTTGGATTTGGTCTGCTGAAGGAACTGGACCATCTGGTTACTGTCCATCATTTCCAAGTCGCTGCCTTGGTTCTCTTTGCAGAGTCGAAATAATCCACAATTGTCCAGTTGACGTTGTCTGTGAACTCTATGTCTAGGCTGCTGTCAAGACTCTTGGCGATCTGTGTCTCGATGACTTTGGCACCGGCACCCAGCATCCCTTGCAGTGCCTTGTGGAAGATATCCAGTTTCTCGGGGATTTCTTCGCGTTTGAGCTGATACTTTCTGTCAAAACGATCGTATATGGTGTCTCTTACGATCGTACCAAGCGCCAGCAAGCCGTTGTCAATAGCGTGAAGCAGTGCATCTTCGATGCTGGTGACTTCTATCATAGGCCGCAACTCGGCAGGTAGAACAGCGCGGGACAGACCATTCCTCTTGGAAAGGAGCGGTCTATCTCTTGTCGATCGCAACAGCTCGTTCGCGTTATCTGTCGTCATTTGAGTATGGATAGGTTCCTCGGAATTTGATCCGCGTTTCTCTGTCTTGGGTTCTGAAATGATTCCCGACTCGTCATTCTGCTCTACAGCGTCTTGTTCATGGCCGAAGGTCGGCGTCTCTAACCAGGAAGAAGCTGCTCCGTTCGTCGGACTGTACAAGGGTACAGAGCGCACATCCCCAGCTTTGCCATGTTCATTCACCTCAATGGCCAGACTAGAAGACAAACCAACCGGAACGCCCTCTATTTTCCGCAATATTCCATGCTCTTGGTCAATATCATAGGGTATCGACACAGAATCATACTTTCTTCCGAGCATTTTTCGAATCCGGAGGTAGCGGCGTACGTCTGTTTGGTCCTCCACCATTCTAAGCTCTAGCACGCCATCAACCATCTCCTGGATTGATGCCAAGACCGTCGCGCTGAATGCCTTCCGGTTCAGCGTGGTCAGCAGGTCTGCTCGCACACTTCGGGCCTTTCCAACGAGTGTTCGGAAGAACTCAATCGCGGCCCTGGCCCCAGCCATCTGCACGAGCGAGCTCAAAGAGTCCAGCATCACAACTAGATGAGCGTCCTGTGACAATCTCGAGACAGCAAGAGATGCAGCCACACTCAGGTTGGGCAGATTGGACGGATCTGCACTGTATCTCTCAGTGCTTTTCACGCCTACCTGACTAGAATAGCAATCAACAAATTCTAAGCTGTCATGTGTTGTCTTGTCAAAACGGGCAAACTCAAACGTAGCCTTGAGGGCGTTTGGAAAGTTTTCCAGAGAGATCCAGAGCACCTTGTTGCCCGCTTTCAAGTGCGTCGAAAGAAGCTCCAACGTTAGCAGTTCTCTACCTGCCCCAGGATCTGCGAGAATCAGGACGGCGGATGGAACTGGAAGGCCCTCCGGGAGTACGTCTCGAAGAATCGGCACAGTGAATCCTTCATCAACCTGAAGATACCTCTCGCCCGTGCCAGATCCTGATCGGTTAGTCACGATCTCTGTGAGCCCCAGAAGCCTTCCCCCGAATGTTGCGAAATCTCAAGCTATCGTTCCGGGTGACCTAAGCTCGATATATCCAGAAGTAACCAACGATGTTACAACCAGTTCATTCTGTCTCGTTCTCTGTAGCGGGAGCGCGTCGCCGGACGACAGTCCATAAAAGGGGAACTAGGAATGTTGAGAGTCCTGTCTGGCATGTTTGTATCGTGAAACGAGGCGTGACGAGCCGATTTAAGTATCGTCTACGACAATATTAGTGCAAGAACCCTTCGATTCTTGACTAGAAGACGCATGAATCGCTTATTCGGTGTCCAAAACAATCGCCGACGTTTCCGTGGGAATACGTTGTGCTCTCATTGGAACGTTACCCTTCCAACCACTGACGGCACCGGAATGACTGGACACATTTCTTGTTGAAATCGACTGGACTGTATCGGAGTTTGTGTGTTACAAGTGTCTATTAGAAACTCGACAATCTCTGGACGATAGAATCACGGACGAGACTGTCCCCCGTTCCGCTCGGGAGGGCTCGGCGAGGTTTCCGATATCTGCCTCTCTCAACGGAAGGCAGCAGTGGAAAGTTGAGTGAGCACGAGAGAATGGAAACCGAAACTATGCGCCTTGTCAAGTTCCATTCAATGTTGGATAGTGTCTACTTCGTACTGATACGCGTTCGTGATAGGGACGAACTGTTCGGAGAGATATGCCGGGCAATCGTTAGTGGTGGACTATTCCGTCAAGCTTGGATTGGCCTTGTTGACCCAGCAACAATGGTCGTGAGACGTGTTGCGTCCACTGGTGGCGGGTCATCCAATTTCGACCAGTTTTGTGTCTCTGTAGAGGAGTCGGTAGGCGAGGGAGATCACGAAGCTCGTGCCATAATGGCAGGCCAGTGCTTCTTCAGCAATGATATTGAAAGTGACCCTCGGCACATATCGTGGCGCCTCCGAGCCCTGCAGCAAGGATTTCGATC
>Ga0315277_10008269_pt1 | contig 13401 bp, 12 predicted proteins | sample YL17G05_15_MG_FD_203695 | JGI IMG/M metagenome (GOLD analysis project Ga0315277, IMG submission 203695) | Sediment microbial communities from Yellowstone Lake, YNP, Wyoming, USA - YL17G05_15 | ecosystem: Environmental > Aquatic > Freshwater > Lake > Sediment | place: USA: Wyoming | collected...
CGACGTCACGGTGCCGCTGAAAGCGGGCAGGGGGACGCTCCTCGACATGCTTGGCGCCGAAACCACCCTTTCCTGGAAATCCGACGGCTTGAAATTGAGCCTATCGCAAAGTCCACAGTATTTGTTGATGGAATAGAAGGGGCAGGGACGTTCTGGCCATGAGGATACTGTTCGTCTATCCCAATGTCACTCGGGCCACATGCCCCCAATTGGGCATTTGTATGCTTGCAGCGACAGCAAAGCAGCTGGGTCACGAATGCGACTGTATGATGTGACAAGTATCCGTCCGGTGCGTCCGGGCGGTTTAGGATATCGCATTGCTTTATGTATCTTCCTTTCTGGGCGAGAAAGAGGAGTCAGCTCCTGAGCGTTGCACAAATGGCGAAACAGCAAAGCACATCCTGTTTGTCGTTGACACTCGGGCGGCTGCTCGATAGGCAACCCCACCTAAGCCCGCGCGAACGGGTTAGGCAACATGGCGCGCGCGGCGGAATCGTGGACGAGGTGACGGTGGTGGGCAATTGGCTCTATCGCCTGGCGGGGGCAGGCGCTTGTCTCATTGCGATGGGCGTGGGGTGTTGCCATTGTCGGGGAAACACTTCCTCGCAACCCACGCCGACAAATCGAGGCAAGGTTCGCATCACGTGGAGCGTTGAGTCAGCTCAGGCGCTCTATGGTTTTAACATCTATCGGGGGCCTTCGGCTCAGGGACCCTGGGCGCTTGTCAATCCAACGCCCATTCTCGCAGCCGAAGGCGGAACCACAAACATTCCTCACGACTATCAATACACCGACAGCGACGCGAGCATCGTCTTGGGTCAGCCTTGTTGGTATTGGCTGGAAGCCATGGATCACGACGGGACCAAACGTCGCGTCAAGTGGCCCCCTGAGCAGGTGATTCCCAAGGTGCGCCTTGACGAGGAGTTCCCACCGCTAGAGAAACGATGAAGGATGAACACAGGTAACACTTTCCAATACATCCGATGATCCTTGGCAACCATGTTTACGAAGCGAGTCATTCCCTGTCTCGATGTCAAAGACGGTCGCGTCGTCAAAGGCGTCCGGTTTGTCAACCTGGTGGACGCGGGCGATCCCGTCGAGTGCGCCAAGGCGTATGATCAGGCCGGGGCCGACGAGCTGGTCTTCCTCGACATCACCGCTTCGCAGGAAAACCGCAACATTATGGAGGACGTCGTTTATCGCACGGCGGCCGAGGTTTTCATGCCTCTGACGGTCGGCGGCGGCCTGCGCACTCTCCATGACATCAACTCCATGTTGCGCGCGGGAGCCGACAAAGTCTCGCTCAACACTTCGGCCATTGAGAATCCCGATCTTGTCGAACAGGCCGCCAAGCGCTTCGGCAGCCAGTGCATCGTCGTCGCGATTGATGCCCGCCAAGTCATGACCGATTTCGGCCAGGAGCCACGGTGGGAGGTCTATACGCACGGCGGCCGACGGCCAGCGGGTCTCGACGCCATTCGGTGGGCGCGCGAGGTCGAGCGGCGCGGGGCGGGCGAAATCCTTCTGACCAGCATGGATCGTGACGGCACTCAGGACGGCTACGATCTCGAACTGACCAAGCGAATATCCGACGCGGTGACCATTCCCATCATCGCGTCGGGCGGCGCCGGATCGCTCGATCATCTGCTCGATGCCATTGTTGAGGGGTTGGCCGATGCCGTGCTGGCGGCCTCGATCTTTCACTTCGGCGTTTTTTCGATCCGCCAGGCCAAGCGTTTTCTGGCAGCCCACGGCGTGCCGGTGAGAGAGGTGGGAGGCCAAAAGCAGAACGCTGAATGCTGAACGATGAATTACGGATTGAAAACGCGGTTTGCACAGAAGCGCTTCCTGGAATAAGCAGCGAGAAGGTTTCAATGAAGAAACCACAACCCGAGCAAATCGAACAGATTCTTGATTCGCTGCAGTATGATGCGAACGGATTGGTGACCGTTGTCGTGCAAGACGTCGCCAACAATGAAGTGCTGATGGTCGCCCATGCCGATCGCGAGGCGCTTCGGCGGACGTTCGAGACGGCCAAGACGCATTTCCGGAGTCGCTCGCGCAAAACACTGTGGCTTAAGGGCGAGACCTCAGGCCACGTCCAGAATGTCCGTGAAGTCCGCATAGACTGCGATGCCGACGTCGTGCTGGTTAAGGTCGAGCAAGTCGGCGGCGCTTGTCACAAGGGCTATCGTTCGTGCTTCTTCCGGCAGTTGCGCGACGGCAAGTGGGTCATTTCTGCAAAAAAGGTGTTCGATCCTAACAAGGTTTACTGAAGGATGGACTGCGTTTTCGTTGTGCCAATCGTTCGCTGCCCTAGCCCGCATTTCTCACCGTCGCTGTAGCCGCCGAAGTGATGAGGCGGACAGGTTGCGGGTGGGAAAGCGTCCGCCTCATCACTTCGGCGGCTACAGCGTGTCGCCTCTATTATTGAGTGGTGAGAAATGCGGGCTATCGGTTTTTTCTGTTTCTCACTTCTAACCTTTTAGTTCTGACCTCCAGCCCCTTGCCTCTCACCTCCGACCTCCTTCAATAGCCCTTGCCATGAAGGCAACAGGCACTCTTCTAGGGTGTCGAGGCGATAGCGCTCGAAGGCGATGCGGAACTGTTCGAGGGCCTCACGTTTGCGTCCCAAGGCGGCAAGACAAGCGCCGCAGCCATAGTGAGCGTGAAAATCGTCGGGTCCGGCGGGTTCGATCTTCTCAAAGACGGCAAGCGCCTCGGCGATTCGTCCTGCCCGATACAGTGCATCGGCGTAGTGGGAAGCGATGATAGCGTCTTCAGGCTGGCGCGCAAAGCCTTCGGCGAGCCACTGAGCGGCAGAATTCGGTCGTTCAAGACGCAGGCTCGAAAGGCCCGCCCCCAGCCAGACGATCAGATCCTCTGAGCCACAACGATGGGCCGCTTCGAAGGCCGCCAACGCCCTGGCAAAATTGCCGTTGTCATAGGCCCGCTCACCGAGGCTTGCCAGTTTGCGCCACACTTGCCGGCGCCGCATCTTGGCAAAGAATGACAGCCGTGGCCCGTCGGTTGCCTGGGCGGCCAGTCGGGCGATCGCCTCGCCATAAGACTGCGATGCCAGCGGCGCATCCTTGTCAGTCATCGGCGCGGTCGGCATTATTCGCTGTTCCACTTCATAGCTGAAGAGAGCAAGAAAATCGGCGTTGGCTGCGAGGCCCGCCTGCTCGATCCGTGCGGAAGCCCCTGCAAGATCGCCCTTCATCAGAGCGCAAAGAGCCAAATACTGCCGAACCAGGGCATTCTCGGGTTGCGATCCGGCGGCCGATTGCAGCAAGGGTTCGGCGCCGATCGGGTCATCGCATTCCAGCAGGCAGCAACCGGCGCAAAGATGCACCACGGGGTCGTCGGGGAAGCGATTGAACATCGTCCGGATCGCCAAGCGCGCGGTCTCGCAGTCGCCTTGGCGCGCCAGGGCAAATGCCAATCGGATGTGCGCGCGGCGATCGTTGGGCGCCGCCTCAACCGCTTTTCCAAAAGCGGCGATCGCCGCATCAAACCTCCCGCGGCGAAGCGCTCGGTGACCTGCTCTCAACCATCGGCTTACGCGAGTTCCCATGTTTCACATTCGCTTTGCTTTGCGATTGACGATTCGCAGGACTCCGAATGAGTATCACGAAGTGCGCTTGTCGCTCGTTTCAAGCAATAGGGAGAACGCCGAGCGCTTTCAACTGTGAAATCTTGGGAAAAGCGGAGAGAACGCGACGTGGCGATCGGCCAATCCTGTCATCTGTCGGTTGTGATTCCCGTGTATAACGAAGAACAGCGGTTGGGCAACACGCTGGCGCGAATGGCCAAGTATTTTGGGGCGCAATCGTATGAATACGAAATTCTGGTCGTTGATGATGGTTCAACGGATCGGACGGTTGAGGTTTCCGAAAATGCGGGACTCGGCGAGAAGCTACGCGTGCTTCGCCACGAGGCCAATCGGGGCAAGGGTGCGGCGGTGCGCACCGGAATGGCCGCCGTGCGAGGACGGTTTGCCCTTTTCTCGGACGCCGATCTTTCGACGCCAATCGAGGAGATCGAAAAATTCTGGCCCAAGATGGACGCGGGGTTCGATATTGTGATTGGCTCGCGCGGAATGCGGGAATCGCGGATCGAAGTCCATCAGAACATTGTGCGGGAAACGATGGGCCGCACGTTCAATCTCTTGGTCCGCCTGTTGGTGGTGCCGGGAATCCACGACACGCAATGTGGGTTCAAGATTTTCACCGATCGCGCGGTTCGCACGATTTTCCCACGTTGCCGGCTCGATGGTTGGGCGTTCGATGTCGAACTGTTGGCCATCGCGTTGGACGAAGGGTTCCGCATCGCCGAGGTCCCTGTGCGCTGGATCAACTCGCCCTTCACGCGAGTGAAAGCCTTCAGCGCCTCGACCCAGATGTTTTTTGATTTGCTCCGCTTGCGGCGACGATTTAAGAAAAGACAGTTTTGAGTGTTGAATCTTGAGTTGTGAGTTGTGAAAAACAAAGCATCGTGTGCGGGGATCGAATTCGGTAGCAGATCATTGCCCATCGTTTCTTAGTCGTAACGCAACATTCGCAGTGAAAGGTTGGGTTTCGGATGGCCAGACGAGTCGCGGTGATCATGGCCGGCGGTGCCGGCGAGCGGTTCTGGCCATTGAGCCGCCGCCACCGTCCCAAGCAATTGCTCCGTCTGGCCAGCCGACAGACCATGCTTGAGGAGTCGGTCGAACGGGTTCTCCCGCTGGTCGGTTACGGGGATCTTTATGTTGCCACAGGAGTCGAACAGGCCCCGCTGGTCGAGAAGGCTTTGCCTGATTTGCCGCCCGCCAATATCTTGCGCGAACCGATGGGGCGCGACACGGCGACGTGTCTTGCGCTGGCTCTGGCCTATATGAGTCGTCGCGGGGATGATCCCACAATGGCGGTCGTTACAGCCGACCACCGGATCGGTCGGGTTGAACGCTTTCATGCGGACTGTCGCGCCGCATTTGCCCAAGCGGAGTCCGAAGAGGTTCTTGTGGTATTCGGCGTTCGGCCCTCGCGGCCCGAAACCGGTTTTGGGTATATCGAACTGGGCGGGAAGGTCGCTGAGCATGACGATTCGCATGTGTTCGAGGTCCGACGGTTTCGCGAAAAGCCCAACCTCGAGACAGCGCGCAGCTTTCTCGAGGCAGGCAATTTCCTGTGGAACACCGGGATGTTTGTTTGGCGGTGCTCTGTGTTGCGGCGCGCAATGATGGATCATATACCCTATCTGGCGCGAGCTGCGGACGAGATGGCTGCCGCGATCGGCCAACCGGATGAAACGGTACGGCTTGCCCGTATCTTCGAGCGTTTGCCGAAGATATCCATTGATTTCGCCGTGATGGAGCGCGCGCACAACGTTCGCTGTGTGCGGGCAACGTTTGACTGGGACGATATTGGCACCTGGTCGGCGCTGGCCCGGCTTTATCCATCCGATCCCGGTGGAAACGTTGTTCTCGCAAACGCGGTGACACTGGACACGGCCCGTTCGATTCTGTGTGGCGGCGAGGGAACGGACACCGAGGAAATGCCGTTGATTGCGACGTTGGGTGTCGAAGACCTGGTCATTGTTGTGACGCACGACGCCATCTTGGTCTGCCATCGCAACCAGGCGCAGCGGATCAAGGAAGTCGTTCAGAGAATTCGTGAAGTCTATGGTGACCGCTATTGCTGACGGTGGACACGGCTCGCCCGTCGGTTGCCGGGGCAATTCATGAAATGCCCCTACGAAGTGACGGTGCGCGAACAGTCGGGCGCACCTGCTAACCATGGCGCGTAAAAAGAAACTCCGCCAACCGAAACTGCGGATTCCTCTGCCGCGCAAGCCCCCCAAGGTGGAACACAACCCCCGGCGCGAAGAACAGCGCCGTCGCTGCCGTCGTCCCCTTAAGCCCGAAAACGAGAATCAGTAGTCGGTGGGGAAAATCACAATCGAGTCGGAACGTGCCGCAGGCTGCCCCAAAAAAAGTGTTGGGGGAATGAGCCCGTTTGCCTCATTCCCCCGAGTTGACAGGGTTTCCCGTGTGAGATCAATCCTTCGACTCAGGCACCTTGTGCTGATACCTGTTCATGGTATCCTTGAACCAGGTCGGCAGAGTGTAGGAACATGACGGAGTTATACCCACCTTGAAAGGAACCGTATATGTTCCGTTCCCGCGGCACTTCGGAGTCTTTTTCAGGTAGAGCTTCTTCCCCACCAAACCGGCCCAGGCCACCACGTCGTCGTCCTTCTTGTCACGCTCGACGGCCCACTGGTCCACCGCTCCCTCGATCTTGATCAGGTTCTCCTGACAGGCGGTTGAACGCGAAACCTCTCTGGCTCGCATGAAGCCCGGGATTGCGATCGCGATGATAATGCCGATAATGGCCACCACGATCATGATCTCCACGAGGGTAAAGCCTTTGATGCGTCGCTTTAGCATTGTCTATTTCACCTCCTTTCGCATTGTCATTCTGGCCTCTCTCCTATTGTCACAGTTCAAGTTCACGTTGACCAATCCTCGTCTGCGCTTCTGCCTGGTCAGCAAGGGCCTACTTCGTCTCAGTAGTGACCCTTGAGGAAGTGCTCATACATTCCGTTGGGTGATTTGAACCAATTCGGTAGAACATATGTGCACGTGGGCGCCTCTCCTACTTCAAAGGCATTGACGTATTGTCCTCGGCCTCTGCACTTCGGCGTTTTCTTGAGATACTTGGTTTTGCCCACGAGATCCTCCCATCCGTTCGTGAGCTTCATCCCGTCCGTCCAGTCATGTTCGAGTGCGTAGCTATCCACCGCACCTTCGATCTTGATTAGGTTCTCCTGGCACGACGTTGCTCGTGAAACTTCGCGGGCGCGCATGAAGCCGGGGATCGCGATAGCCAGAATGATTCCGATGATTGCCACCACGATCATTATTTCGACAAGAGTGAAACCGACCACCGTGCGCTTCTGAACCGGCCTGATGTCCACTTCGTCACCCCACTTGGGTATTGTTGGTTTCCGAAGTCTTTCTTAACGACCGGTTTGTAGACTCCGCAATCTCTATGCCGCCCTCGCCGACTGTTCGGTCCTAAAATGTTTTCCTCGCGTGTTTCATGCAAGGGATAGCATATACAGTATTTATTCTCAGCAATCTATAAGAGCAAGTCAAGCAAAAGATGCGATCAGAGAGTGCCCGTCTCTGCAGATGGACGGGTGAGAAAGGGAAACCATCTTGTGTAACCCCTTACACATTCCCGTCACCTTCGTTACCCGTTTTTTCGTTCAGAAGCCCGTATTTCACCATCTTGTTATGGAGGCTTTTCCGGCTGATTCCCAGAAGATCGGCGGCTGCTTGGCGGCGACCGCTACATTTCTCGAGCGCGCGCACGATCAGGTCTCGTTCGGTTTTGGCGGTCAAGGTCTCCATCTTTTTGGCCAGAGGCGTCGAAAAATCGTCGAACAGTGCGGCAGGAATGAGGCGGCTGGCATCGCCTCCCGCAGGGGTCTCAAGACCGGACGCCCGATCTCGCCTCATTTCGGGTGGCAGCGATTGGACGGTGATCCGTGGCTCCTGAGTCAATATGCAAGCTCTCTGGATCACGTTTTCCAACTCGCGGACGTTGCCCGGCCAGGAGTAACTGACGAACAGTTCCATCACGTCGGGTGAAACCCCGGAAATGTTTTTGCCGAATTGTTCACTGAAATGGCCGACGAATTGGTCCACCAACAGGGGCAAGTCCTCGACCCGATTACGGAGAGGGGGAAGGGTGATGGGAATCACGTTCAGTCGAAAGTAGAGATCTTCGCGAAACCGGCCTTCCGCCACCTTGCGCGGCAGGTCGCAATTGGTGGCCGTGATGATGCGCAAGTCCACCTTGATTGACCGCGTGCCTCCCACGCGCTCGAATTCCCTTTCCTGTAGGACACGCAACAGCTTGGCCTGCAAACTGGCCGAGAGATCGCCGATTTCGTCCAGGAAAATCGTCCCTTTGTCGGCCAATTCGAACTTGCCCGGTTTCGTCAGGATTGCTCCGGTGAACGCGCCTCGTTCGTGGCCGAACAGCTCGCTTTCGAGAAGAGTTTCGGGAATCGCCGCGCAATTGACCTTGATGAACGGCGTAGTGCGGCGCGGGCTGTTGTCCACAATTGCCTGGGCCACGAGCTCCTTGCCGGTTCCGCTCTCGCCCAGAATCAGTATCGTCACATCCCGTGGACCCACCCGCTGAATGAGGCTGAAGACGTCGAGCATCGCCGCACTGCTGCCGATCATCTTCCCCAGCTGTCTGGTTTCCATCAGGCGCGCTTTGAGCGAGGCCCGTTCTCTTTCCGCTGTCTCCAGTTTCTCGCGAAGCAGTTGTTCCTGTTGTTGTCGCGCTTCGATTTGTCGCAGAAGATTGCGCCTCTCGAGCGCCCGCTTCACGACGATCCGCAATTCCATGATGTCCAGCGGCTTGGTGAAATAGTCGTAGGCGCCGGCGGCGACCGCCTCGCGGCCAACCTCCTCCGAACCATGCGCGGTGATCAGAACAACGGGGGTATTCGGTCGGATCTGGCGAATGCGCGCCCACGCATCCAATCCATTCATTCGCGGCATCTTGACGTCGAGCACAATCACATCATGATCTTCGCGCTCGGCCATCGCGACGGCCTCGTCTCCATCCGTGGCCAAATGGACGGTGTAGCCATCCTTACCCAACAGCTGGCTGAACATATACCGGATGCCTTCTTCGTCATCGGCCACAAGAATACTCACGGTTCTCTCACCTGCCATTGTTCTTCAACTGTCTCCACCGGCGCGGGTCCACGCGCTCTCTATCCGGGTCGCTCCGGTTTGGCAACCTCACTCACGGTCGTGGGCAATCGAACGTTGAAAACCGTTTTGCCGTCTCCGCTGTCCACGTCAATAGTTCCACCGTGAGAGGTAACGATCTGAGAAGCAATTGGCAATCCCAATCCTGTCCCTGTGGGCTTGGTCGAAAAGAACGGTTCAAAGATGCGCTCGATCTTGTCCGGCGGAATCGGCTCGCCCGTGTTTTCAATTCTCACAATCACTGTGCCGGGCGGGCCACTGGAGGTATCATGGATTGAGGATACTGCGACCTCGCCGTCGGGCGAGCAGGCCTCGAAGGCGTTGACAATCAGGTTGAGAAACGCGCGACTCATCCTTTCGGCATTCAGGGGAATTTCGGGCAGCTCGCCGTAGTCCTCGCGCACTTGGATGCTTTCGTCGCACTCATCGGCCACCTTCCAGCGGGCCACTTCCAACGCTTCGCGCAAAACTTGATTGACGTTGCACAAACGCGTTTCCTGTCGGTCGGCTTGAGCGAATTCGAGCAATTCGCGCACCACTCCATCGAGGTGATTGACCTCGCGAATGATCACTTCGGCATACATGCGCGTCTGACTGTCGGGTGGACTTTCCTCGGTCAGCATCTGGGCAAGCCCTTTGATCGAACCCAGCGGGTTGCGCACCTCATGGGCCACACCGGCGGCCAGTGTGCCAATGGCCGCCAACCGGTCTGCCCGCGTCAACTTTTGGTAGAACGCTCTGACTTGCGTAAGGTCGCGGAAATTGATCACGACACCCGTTTGCCCACCGCCCACATCGCGCAACCGGGACGTGGTGACAACCAGGGGGAAGGATTTTCCGCCGCGCAGCCGGATGGCAATCTCGCTGGAATTGACAAACTGGCCATCGCGGATCGCCCGCTCAACAATCTGTGCAAAACTCTCGGTGTCCTCGCCGCGGGAAATCACATCGAGTATCGGGTGGGCGATCAGGGCATGGGACGGCTCCCCCAGTATCTGCTCGGCCGCCGTGTTCGTGGCGATGATGCGCCCTTTCGCATCTACCAGGATCAATCCGCCCGTGTAACACTCCAGGATGTAGCGATTGCGCTCGGCGATCATCCGGTTCAGCGACACGATCATCTCATTGAAGCTGTTGCCCAGGTCGCCGAACTCATCGCCCGTATTGGTCGGAACCGTGCGCGACAAATCGCCCGTCGCAATTTCCTGGGTCGTGCGAATGAGCTGTCGGATCGGCTTTGAAATCGCCCACGAAATGCCCAACCCAAACACCAGTGCCACCGCACAGACAATATAGATGGAAAGCAAGATGTGAAGAACAATTGTCGCCAGCGTTGTGTGGAGTGGACTGTCGGTGGGAACGGTGTTGAGTAGCTGCTCCAGAAGGCGATAATGGAAAACCCCGAGCGTCAGAGGCAAGAGCACCATGAGGATGGGAATGGCGGTCCCCAAACGCAGGCGCACGTATTCACGTCGCAACCGCTGTTTGCCCTCGGGATTTTCCGGACTCTGTTCCGGTGCGCCGGCCACTTCGCACTCCCCTCGCACAATTGCCCTGCACTCTGACGGTCTTTTGCCCACCCTTTTGGCCGCCGAGCGGCATACGCCATCAATCGCACCGCGTCGCACTGCAAATGGCTACCAAGAGACCGTTGCGGCGGTCAAGTGGTATGACATCTTGCCCCATGCAGTTTTCGTTCCGCGGGCCAAGGGAAACGGCTGTCCTGCAATCGCTCGGCGAGGGTGTTTTGATGGCAGATAATCCTTGAGCTCGCGGAAGGGCCGTGTTCTACTGCTCACGACACTATCTCGCAGGACCTTTCGATATGGATCACGCGAACGACGATACTCGCTGAGAGGAGGTTGCCCTGTGTATTGGAACGAGAAGGAAGAATGTGTGCCGATCGAGCAAATGCGGCGACGGCAGCTGAAAAATCTCCAAAAGACGGTGGCGCGCCTATATAAACGGGTGCCCTTCTATCGGCGGCGCATGGATGAGAAAGGAATCAAACCCGCCGATATCCGCACGCTCGACGACTTTCGGACCTTTCCGTTCACGGACAAGGACGACATGCGCGAGGGCTATCCATTCGGCCTGTTCGCCACGCCGTTGGAGGAAGTGGTCCGCATTCATTCCTCTTCGGGCACAACGGGCAAGCCGGTGGTGGCGGGCTATACGAAAGCCGACATCGCGCTGTGGGCAGAGACAATAGCGCGCACGTTGCGCTGCGGCGACGTGACCGCGCGCGACATCGTCCAGGTGGCTTACGGCTACGGCTTGTTCACGGGCGGCTTGGGTTTGCATTATGGCGCCGAACTGATCGGGACTACCGTCGTGCCCATGTCGGGCGGCAACAACAAGCGCCAGATCATGATCATGCAGGATTTCGGGACGACGGTCCTTTGTTGCACGCCTTCGTATGCGCTGGCGCTGGCCGAGACCGCCGTCGAAATGGGCGTGGATACGAGAGCGCTGCGGTTGCGTGTCGGCTTTTTCGGCGCCGAACCGTGGCCCGAAGAAATGCGCGCGGCGATCGAGCAGCGCCTCAATCTCAAAGCGATTGATATCTATGGCCTGACCGAAGTGATCGGGCCGGGTGTGGCCAGCGAGTGCTTGGAACAATACGGCATGCACATTTTTGAAGACCATTTCTATCCCGAGATCGTCAATCCCGACACCGGCGAGGTTTTGCCCGACGGCGAGCGCGGCGAATTGGTCTTCACCTGCCTGACCAAAGAAGCGTTTCCTTTGCTTCGCTATCGAACGCGCGACATCACGCGCCTGATTCCCGGCGCGTGCCCGTGCGGACGCACGTTCCGGCGCATGGAAAAGGTCAGCGACCGCACCGATGACATGCTGATCATTCGCGGCACCAACGTCTTCCCCTCGCAGATCGAGACCGTGCTGTTCGGCATCGAAGAGGCGGAACCCCACTTCCAGATCATCGTCAAACGCGAGGGGCCGCTCGACGAACTCGAAGTGCTGTTCGAAGTGGACGAAGCCCATTTCTCCGACGAGGTCAAAGTTCTCCAGGCCATCGAACACAAGGTGGCCCGCGAGATCGAGTCGGCCATCGGTTTGCGCGCGGCGGTTCGCCTGGTCGAACCCAAGACAATCGAGCGCAGCATGGGCAAGCGCAAACGCGTCACTGATCTGAGAAAGGAGCCGAAACCATGAAGATCACCCAATTGAGCGTTTTTCTGGAAAACACCGCCGGACGCCTGCGCGAAGTGACGGGTATCCTGCGCGATGCCGGCATCAACATCCGCGCGTTGTCGTTGGCCGAGACCACCGATTTCGGTATCCTGCGGATCATCGTCAACGATCCGCAAAAGGCGATGCAGGCGCTCCGCCAAGCCCATTTCACCGTGCGCGAGACGCCGATCCTGGCGGTCGAGGTGCCCGACCGGCCCGGCGGCCTTCACAGCCTTCTCGAGGCGCTGGCCAAGGAGAACATGAACATCGAATACGTCTATGCGTTTGTCGAGAAGCGCACCGACAACGCGCTGATCGTCATCCGCGTCGAACAACCCGACCGCGCCATCGAGGTTCTACAAAAAGGCGGCTTCAACGTGCTGGGGAACAAAGACATCGGTTCGTTGTGAAAGGATGAAGGCGGAAGGATGAAGGAGGAATGAGAAGGCAAAAGATGGACACGCAAGATCGCCTTCAGCCCGAAAATGCTGGCGATCTCTGATAGCCTTTAGGCTTGTTACTCTTGATTCTTGCTCTTCCTCATCCTTTCGCCTTCCTCATTCCTTTTGTTCTGCCGGCAGGTTTTCGGCCACGCGGCGCAGGATGTCCCAGAAGGCGCCGCGATAGCCGCGGCGGATGGCCTGAACGAGCGCCGAGTTGTCGTTGTAGTTATAGTTGGCGTCCGTGCGCGCGGGATCCATGAAGAAAAAGCGCGGGTCGTCGCCGACCAGTTCCCGCACGATGTCGTGGATCGAATCGCCGAGTGTCGGCTCGATCCAGAAACACGGCCAAAGGAAGTCCTGAGTCCTGAGTGCTGAATGCTGACTGCTGAGTCCTGGGCGCTGGTTGCCGGTTGCTGGTTGCTGGTTGCCGGCAACTGACCACAGACCACTGGTAACTAAGTTCTGAGCGCTGAGTATTTTGTCTGCAAAGGGTGTTCCGGGATAGACGCGGATGCCGATGGAGAGGCCGACGCGGTCGGCGCCGCAGGATCGCGCCAGTTCGATTGTTTCGCGCAGCGATTCGCGCGACTCGCCGGGACCGCCCAAAAGCAAGTCAAGCATGCAACTCATTCCGGCCGACTTCGTGGCGGCAACGGCGGTGAGAATGTCGGCGCGGCGGTGGGCGCGGCCCAAACGTGCCAGCACCGCGTCGCTTCCACTATCCGTTCCAAAGTTGATTCCCCGACAGCCGGCGCGGCGATAGAGGCGCGCGGTTTCCCCGTCGAACGGGACCGGAGAGCAATAGGCGAACCAGCGGATGCGTTCGCCCAAACCTGCCTCCACTATTGCCTCGCAAACGGCACGGCCATGCTCGCCGGGCAAATTGAACTCGCTGTCGCACGTGTGATAGACATCCGCACCCTGGGCGATTAGATCGCGGATTTCCTCGACGATGATACGCGGCGGGCGAAGCCGCGA
>Ga0315277_10008270_pt1 | contig 13401 bp, 12 predicted proteins | sample YL17G05_15_MG_FD_203695 | JGI IMG/M metagenome (GOLD analysis project Ga0315277, IMG submission 203695) | Sediment microbial communities from Yellowstone Lake, YNP, Wyoming, USA - YL17G05_15 | ecosystem: Environmental > Aquatic > Freshwater > Lake > Sediment | place: USA: Wyoming | collected...
CTTCTGTGCCTCGTGCCTCTGCTCTTATCGGGAAGAGGGTGCTCATCGTGGAAGGCAACGAGTTGGTCAGGAGCATGCTGACCAAAGTAGCACAGTCCTGGGAAATGGAAACGATGGCCGCGGCTGGTGGCAGAGAAGCCGCTGATGTGCTGAGAAGAGAGGCATTTGATTTTGTGATTCTGGATGCAGTTTTGCCCGATGTGTATGCCCCTGATCTGGTCAAGGTGATTAAAACAGGCAATAATTCGCATGCATTGATTGTAACAATAAGCCCAATAGGGAGCAAAGTTCAGCAAGGGCCGTTCGTCTCCAGGCGGTTGAGCAAGCCACTGAAACCTCTTCAGCTTCGCAATCTCTTGATTGAGCTACTCTCGCCCCAAAACAAAGAGACGGCCAGTTTTGCAAGTGGTCCTTCCGCCGTCATATCGTCGGCAAAAGAACAAAGCCTTAGGATCCTACTGGCAGAGGATAACCAAGTGAATAAAAAAGTAGCTTTGAGCATGCTCAAGCGCCTGGGATACAAGGCAGATGTGGCCTCCAACGGCTTCGAAGTTCTGCAAGCCCTTGAGCGGCAGCAGTATGATGTCATACTTATGGATATTCAGATGCCGGAGATGGATGGACTGGATGCCACACGCCGTATTCGCGAGCGCTGGAAACCGGCAAAACAGCCTTGCATCATAGCCATCACTGCTTATGCTCTGGAAGGGGATCGGGAAGTGTTCTTGGACGCGGGCATGAATGAGTATATCAGCAAGCCAATCCAGATAAAAGAGCTGCAAATGGCTCTTGAAAGATGCAGCGAGGCCAAAAAGGCCTTTGGTTCTTGAATTTGGCAAATATTTGGAGATCAGATCATCCTGTCCTCTTCTCTCTCCTGTACATACAATTCCGGCAATGCGCCCATATACTCCTTGATCATGACCGGAAAAGACCTGGACTCCATGAAACGCAGGCCGAGCTGCTCTGCCCAGCGCTGGATGCCCAGGTCTTGAGAGACCACGGCTGCATCCAGCTCCTTGGCCAGGAGCAAGACGTCGATGTCTGGGGCGCTGTCCAGAATGCCGTAGCGCAGTGCTGCTCTGTATTTCTCTCTGAACTTGCGGATGATGCTGCCTACAATCTCCCTTTCTATCTCATCCTTCATCTCCTTCAGGCTCGCTCCTCCTTCGCTTAAGGATATGCACCTGGAGACCGATTCCCACACGGCCTCCTCGGAGATGTTCATTCCCTTGTTTATGCGGCTGCGCATATAGTCCACATACTCATAAAAGATCTTTGACGGCACCATGACCTTATACCTGTCCGGAGTCTTCTTGACCAGCCAGGTATCGACCTTGCTAAGGACCACAGAATCGCAGTTATTGTGCCTGGCGAAGTCCTTGATCTCATTGTAGACCGAAGGGTAGGGAATGTAGCAGCTTATTCCCAAGTGAAGTCTTCCTTCAGCCACGCGATCCAGGATAGCATTCATTCCCTCGCAGATGCTGGTGCAGCCCGCACTCTCCCAGGCCAGAGTGTCCGTGAGAGCCGTCGTATCCAGCACGAACCTTTGGCGCAGCATCGCTAATAGTATGGAATAAGTGATATAAGATAGCTTCTAATGGATATTTCTTCAGCGTCTCCAGAGATGAAAAGCTAATAAATCCCTTCGTAGATTAGGTGATGTGAAATCCTCGCAACCTCTGGTCTTCACTCTAGCCAGGATAGAGAACCTCATGCAGCAGGTGAGCTTTGATCCGGCCGGGATGAAAGGCAGGATCATCACCAACACCTCTCTGGTCAAAAAGGAATGTCTTGAGGATACGCTCGCCGTATTTTACGATACCATACAGAGCGGCTTGGCTGTCTCTCCCATGATCAAGCTCGTGGAGCAAAAAGACCGGGTCAAGATCAAGACTGCCTGCAGTCTCACCATCTGTGGCGTCTTGCTCAAGCAAGGCATTCCCGTGCGGCCTAAAGGCGGCGGCCTGATCGAAGTGGTGAAACGCGAGCCGACCAGGTTCACGGACATGCTCATGTACTGGGCCACGACCATCGATCCTATCGACGTCCTCACTGCCCAAGGGCTTACGGACATCATGGGCATGATGCAAACAGGCGACGGTCGTGTCCTGGGCAACCTGCACGAGGCTCCCATGCTGGCCAGGGATCACATCGAGGAGGTTCTTGACCTGCTGGCTTCGGCGGAGTTCGCCGGCGTCATGGAGCTGGGCGAGCCGAATATGAATGTACTGGGAGTCTCAGTGGAGCGCGACCATGTGGGGATAGCCCTAGTGGGCGGCACAAACCTGGTAGCTGCCGCCCGGGAATGCGGGATCGAGGTGGAGCATGAATCCATCAGTGACCTGACTGAGGTCATGGAGATGAAACATATTGAGACCCTGATCTGATGGTCCAAAGGAATGCAAGAGACGAAACAAAAGCGATTACTTATACTACTAAGAATTATTTCTTTTTGTGAACAATTCCGTCAAGAACCGCGAGATTGCAGGCGTTCTTTATGAGATGGCAGAGCTTCTGGAGCTGCATGCCGAGAACCGCTTCAAGATCATAGCCTACGGCAAAGCTGCCCGAGCCATCGAATCTATGAAGGAGGACATCGAGCAGGTCTGCCGCGAAGGGCGACTGGAGTCCATTCCCGGCGTGGGAAAGGCCATCGCCCGGAAGGTCGAGGAGTACCTGCGCACCGACAAGATCCAGGCCCATCAGGCCCTCTTGAAGGAAACTCCCGCAGGGCTGGCCGAGCTTCTCAAGATCTCGGGCCTGGGTCCCAAGACCATCTTCATGCTGCACGAAAAGCTGAAGGTCTCCAATCTGGACGAGCTGGAGAAGGCGGCCAGAGAGCATCGCATCCGGCGGCTGCCCAGGATGGGTCCCACCAGCGAGAAGAACATCCTCAAGGCCATCGAGAGGTACAAGAAGCGCAGCACCCGCATCCTCCTCAGTGTGGCAGAACCCGTGGTGAACGAAGTTCTGGCATACCTTGGGGGAATAGAAGGGTTGGAGCACATCACCGCCGCCGGCAGCTACCGCCGTGGCAAAGAGACCGTGGGCGACATCGACATCCTGGCCACGGCCTCAAGGCCGGAGGGTATCATCGCCGCCTTCGTGCGCATGCCCATGGTGGAAACGGTGCTGGGCAGGGGTCCAACCAAGGCCAGCGTCATCGTCCTGGAGACGATTCAGGTGGACCTGAGAATTGTGGAGCACAGATCCTTCGGCACGGTGCTTCAGTATTTTACCGGCTCCAAGGACCACAACGTGAAGCTGCGCCAGCTGGCCCTCGATCGGGGCTACTCTCTGAGCGAGTACTCGCTGAAGCGTCTTTCCGATGGCCAGGACCTGTTCTTCAACCGGGAGGAGGATGTTTATGTCGCTCTTGGATTGCACTACATTCCTCCAGAGATGAGGGAGGACAATGGGGAGATTGAGGCTGCCCTGAAGGGCAAGATGCCTGAGCTGGTCGAGCAAAAGGATATTCGGGGTGACTTGCACGTGCACAGCGACTGGTCGGATGGGCGAGCTTCCATCCTGGAGATGGCCCAGGCGGCCAAGGCTCTTGGTTATGAGTACATAGCTCTGAGCGACCATTCCCCGTCGGTCGGCATCGCCGGTGGCCTTGATCCAGAAAAGCTTGAGCAGAAGATCGATGCCATAGCGGCTGCGAACGAGACCCTGGAGGGGATCACAGTCCTGGTGGGATCGGAGGTGGATATCAAGGCCGATGGCAGACTGGATTATCCTGATGAGCTTCTGGCCAGATGCGATGTGGTCGTGGCCTCGGTGCACATGGGCCAGCAGCAGAAGGAGAGGGCCATAACCGGCAGACTGATCTCGGCCATAGAAAACGAGAACGTGGACATCATCGGCCATCCCACCGGCAGGATCATCGACCGGCGTTTGCCTTATGAGGTGGATATGCAAGCGGTGCTGGAGGCGGCCTCCAGAACGGGAACGGCCATGGAGATAAATGCCTATCCGACCAGGCTGGACCTGGACGATGTCAATGCCAGGGCGGCGAAGGAGATGGGCGTTAAGATGAGCATCGACTCCGACGCCCATGAGCCAGAGCAGCTCAAAGTCATGAAGTACGGCGTGAATGTGGCTAGGCGAGGCTGGCTGGAGAAGAAGGACCTGCTCAATGCCTTGAGCCTGCAAGAGCTCTTGAAGGCGCTGAAGAGATAGCCATGAAAGGCTTATAAATCAGGGAATGCAAGCACGCTTCATGAGATTGAACAACCAAGCCAAGGTCGGCCTGGTGACCGTCCTCTGCCTCCTCGGCCAGGGATATGCCTTCACTTACCTCTTGAGGGTGGAGCCCAATCCTCTGCTATCCTTTGTGCCGGTCCTGCCCTACGTGGCCTATATCTATGCTCGCAACAAAAGAACCTGGTATCACCATAAGCCCCTCTACTGGATGGCAGCCGTCATTGCCCTGACCTTGATTGATATTATGCCCTTTGTCTATGAGGCTATGGGAAGGACCGGGATCAATTAAATTGTCTCAATATAAGCCCAAATTTTATAATCTTTGCCGTGAGATTATTACTATTATGCGCTTCAAGAATAGAGCTGAGGCTGGAAGGCAGCTCGCTGCAGTTCTGGCCAAATACAGAGGAGAAGACATAGTGGTTTACGCCCTGCCCAGGGGCGGCGTGGTTCTGGGATACGAGATCGCAAAAAGCCTTGGCGCACCCCTGGATCTGGTGATCACCAGAAAGATAGGCTATCCGGGAAACGAGGAGTGTGCCGTCTGCGCCGTCGCTGAGGACGGTCATATGATGTGCGATCGCGCCGGGTCCTCTCTCCTCGATCAGGAATGGCTCAGAGCTCAGGCCGAAAAGGAGATGCATGAAGCAAAGAGGAGAAGGCAGGTCTATCTCAAGGGCCGAGAGCCGCTGCCGGCGGAGGGAAAGGTGGCCATAATCGTCGACGATGGAGTGGCTACAGGACTCACTATCCTGCTGGCCATCGCGGAGCTGAGGCATAGCCATCCGAAAAAGGTCGTTGTGGCCGTTCCCGTCTCCTCCCGGGATGCAGCAGAGAGAATCCGCGCCGACGCGGATGAGCTGATAGCTCTGGATGTGCCGCCTAACTTTGCAGCCGTTGGGGGACATTATGAGCAGTTCCCTCAGCTCAGCGATGAAGAGGTCATCAAGCTTATGGAGCAAGCAGACGACTTGAGATCTCTGAAATAAATGCAGTGGAGAGGTTCAGGAAGGAGGAATGAGGACCTGAGCTCTCCACCCTTTGCCGGAAGAGATCAATTTGAGCCGCGATATTCTTCTTTAAAGATAACATCTCATTTGATTTAACTTTTTCGGTATATTAAACGAGTGTTCACCCATGCTATTTGAAAATTCTCTCGGCATTTCGGGACAGGAGAGGCGAAGATTAGATGTAGCAGCAATCTCAAGAATATTAAAGGTAGGAGGCTGCGAAGGGATGAGGGCTGAAGATGTCAAGGAGTATGAGAAGGCCTTAGCTGTATGTGAAAAGATGCTGGCCTTTGAGATGGACTCTTTGCAGAAGAGCAATATCCAGAGAAAGATGGGCGACATCCACCTCGAGATCGCCAAGCTGGAAAAGAGCAAGGTGAGCTGCTCGCGAGCCCTTCATGCCTATCAGAAAGCTCTGGAAGTCTATAGTGCGGAGCGCTATCCAGGCAACCGTGCCAGAGTAGTAAGAAGCCTGGGCTTCGCATACGCGGCTATGTCAGATCTAGAGGATCGAGCAGAAAACCTTAAGCGTGCCATCGACGCCTGGGAGAAGTCCCTCAGGTTCTTCACCCTGGCCAGCTTTCCTTTCGATTATGCATCGCTGCAAAATGAACTAGGATCGGCCTATAGAAAACTGGCTGAGCAAAAGAACAGATCGGAAAACGGCAAAAGAGCGGTTATGGCATGCAAAGAATCCCTCAAGATCTTTACCTTTAAAGATAATCCCCAGCAATATGCGGATGTCAAAGTTTGCTTGGGCAGTGCCTATCTGACCCTGGCAGAGGCCATAGATCGGTCGGATAACTGCAAGCTGGCAATAGATGCCTACAGCAACGCCCTGCAGGTCCATACCCTGGAGCGCTCTCCCGAGCAGTATGCGGCGGTGAAAAACAACCTGGCCATCGCCTATATAGCTCTATCTGAGGTAGAAAATAAGAGAGAGAACTGCCGGCTTGCCATTCAGGCCTGCGGCGATGCCCTTTTGGTCAGAACGCTCGAAAGACAACCGCTGCCGTATGCTGCAACCCAGAACAACTTAGGGAACGCCTACCTTACCCTGGCAGAGGTGGAGGAGGGTATGGAAAACTGCGAGCGCGCCCTTGAAGCATACAGAAATGCTCTGCAGATTTATTCCCTGGGACAGTTCCAGGAACAATACGCTGCAACTCAAAACAATCTGGGAAATGTCTATCTGATCCTGGCGGAGGGTGAAGATCGAGCTGAGAACTGCCTGCGGGCTGTGCGTGCCGCAGAGGAGGCGCTCAAGGTCTACAGGCTGCAAGACCATCTGGAGGACTACGCCGAGTCCCAGGGAATCCTATGGCTCGCCTATCTCACTTTAGCCGAGATCGAGTGCAGGGCTGAGAACTGCCTCCTCGCCTTGGAGGCCTGCCAGGAGAGGCTATGCGCCTACAGCGCAAAAGAGATGCCTCTAGAGTATGCTTCCTGCCAGAAGGATCTGGCCATCACCTACTGTTGGCTGGCTGATACCGAGGTTTTGGCCGAAGCCAAAGGCGAGGACTGCCGCAAGGCAGTGGCGGCCTGCGATGAGGCTCTGCAGATCTACGGGGCCGGGGATCATGCAAAGGAGCATGCTGAGGTCCAGATGCTGCTCTGGGCAGCATATTCGGCTCTGGCAGAAGTGGAGAACAGGTCTCTGAACTGCCGCAAGGCCATCGGGGCCTGTGAAGTGGCCCTGGGGGTCTATGCAGGAAAAAGCCCGGCTGACTACGCTGATGCGCAGAGGAATCTGGGCTACAGCTATCTCACTTTAGCGGAGATGGAGAGCACGGCGGAAAACTGCCAGAGAGCCATCGATGCCTACGATGCTGCCCTGCAGTTCTATATCCCGGATAGGGCGCCGCTGGAGTATGCCGACGTCTTGAGGGATCAGGCTTTCGCCTACGTCGCCCTGTCCGAGGTGGATGACAAGGAAGAGTGCTGCAAGAAGGCATTGAAGATCTACAAGAAGGCCTTCAAGATCTACTCCGGGACGGCCACCGAGCTGGAAGAGAAAGGCGATCCGACAGTGGTTGAAACGCGAGACCTGGCTGAAAAATGCCACCGTTCCATGGAGGCCTGCAAGAGAATCCTCAAGGTCATTAAGAAGTCCAAGAAAGCCTCGCAGCCGCCCTAGGAAGTACGGAGCATGACTGATTTAACGGATGAGCAGAAGGCAGAGTACTTCCGCCGCTCGTATACCGCTGTGGACGGGCTTTGGTTCATGAAGGTCGAGGAGAAGCGCGGCTTTGAGGAGGCGCTGCAACTGGATGAGGCGGTCTGGAAGGTTCTGCCCAAGATTCAGGCCCGCACCATCAAGGCTATGTTGAACCTTTGCAGTGGTCTGGACGGCCTTCAGGAGGCCATCGCCGCCCGGCTCGCCCTGGAGGGCTTTATGTTTATGCTGGAGAGGCAGGAGGATGGCTTTGGAGTGACCATCAGCAGGTGTCCCTGGCACGATCTGCTGATCAAATCGGGAAGAGAGAAGATCTCTGAGAGGGTGAGCGACATCATCTGCAGGGTGGAAAATTCGGTGTGGGCTTCTGAGTTTGAAGATGATGAGTCCGGAAGGATAAGATTTGAGCAAGAGGATAGGATCTGCCGGGGCGCTGAAAGATGCAGGCTTAGATTTTGCAGATAATGATTTCTACTAAAATTTTCTGCTTGTCATTCGTCTCCTTGCACACCTCTCGAAAAGCATAGATAGATAAGGAAAAAGCAAGCATAACATTAGGGAGAATTCGGACTATGTCCAAAACCATAGAGTTCCTGAAGGAAGCATTTGCAGGTGAGTCGCAGGCCAACCGGAAATACACCGCTTTTGCAGCCAAGGCGGACAAGGAAGGCTTCGCCCAGGCTGCCAAGCTCTTCCGGGCAGCGGCCGAGGCGGAGGCCATCCACGCTAATAACCATCTGCGAGCGCAAAAAGCCATCAAGTCCACCCAAGAGAACTTGCAGGATGCCATAGCTGGCGAGGATGATGAATGGGAGAAGATGTATCCAGGAATGATCCAGACGGCCAAGGCTGAGGGGAACAAGAGTGCAGAAATTTCCTTCCATTACGCCGATGAGGTGGAGAAGATTCACTCTGGGCTCTACAGGAAGGTCCTGGGCAGCCTCGGCACCTCTGAGGAGTCATTCCCCTATTACGTCTGCCCTATCTGCGGGAATACTGTGGAAAAGGAAGCTCCAGCGGTCTGTCCGATCTGTGAAACAAGTGGCAAGCTGTTCAAGAGAATAGATTGAATGCTGAAAGCATCTGATTTCAATCCTGTTTCGCTCTCTGACCGGGGCTTATTCGCCAGACACTATGAGCTTTATCCGCAGGTGCACAGCGATAACACCTTCGCCAATATGGTCTGCTGGAATCCTTATGCCCATTACCGGTTTGCCTTTGGGAAGGACAACATTGTCCTCTCCAGCACCATCGAGAAAAAGACGCGCTACCGTCCTCCCATTGGGCCTCACAGCCCCGCTCTGCTTGCAGACCTCCTTGAGGTAGCCGCCAAGAGCGAAGACGAGCATCCTCTGGTGATCCTGGATCCTGAAACAAAAGCCTGGATCTCTGACCTCTATCCTCAATTGAGGCTCCATCCGGAGCGAAAGTACTTTGATTACGTCTACCTCGCCTCCGACTTGGCAGATCTGCCCGGCAAAAAGTATCTCACCATCAGGCACCAGCTGAACAAGTTCCAGCGGACCTGCTCGCCGCTGATCGAGGCGATCGATGATGATAACATCGGGGAGATACGGGATTTTCTGGACCTCTGGTGCGACTGGAAAGACTGCGACTCCGATCCCATGCTTGCGTACGAAAAGGAGGCTGTGTCCTTCGCCATATCTCACTTTCAGGAGCTGAAGCTGTCCGGCCTTGCCATCAGGGCGAACGGCAAGATCGGAGCCATCTCCCTCTTGGAGGGCCTCAATGAAGACACTGCTCTGGTGCACTTCGAGAAAGGCCTTCCCGACTGCAAAGGGATCTACAGGGCTATCAATGCCGAGACGGCAAAGATCCTGGCCAAGAAGTACGCCTACATCAACCGGGAGAGCGACCTCGGTGTGGAAGGAATCCGCGAGGCAAAGACGCGATATCACCCGCATCACATGGTGGAAGTGCATCTCATAAGAAGGGAGGATCTGGAGAAGATCCTCTGAAGGATCGGCGGCAAGACCTTCTATCGTCCTTCTATCTATCTAGGGGAGCTAAACACATACAAAATTAGTAATCTTTTTCTTGTTTCAGGAAACTATCACGATATTACACCGCGGCTCTTCCGTGGATGTCCCTGCATGAGATCCAGGAGATCGCCTTCGAAATCGGCATGCTGGGGCAGCACGGGCTGGATATCAACGACCCCATCAAGAGCGATTGATCATTAGAGTACGCCCCTGATACTCGACTTCTGCATTTAAGCTCTTTAGTGATTCGTTCCAGACTGGTCATGGTCCTGATCAGTCTCCAGTGCACCCTCGGAAACGCTTTATAATTTCTATAATAAAATATATATTTATAAATAGTATCTGCTGCTTTTGAATATTTTCTATTTCTGATTTCGCTAGATAGTTACCATTAGGATTATGTATTATTATTGATTATAGTAAAATAACAAACTTTGGGGGAATCGCTATGAAAACTGTAATTTTAGCGGCCATGATAGTGCTAATCATGGTTACGACGGATGCGGTCGCTTCGAGTTTTGGGGTGGAGTACGACTCCACAGGCGGCTTGGGGATCAACTATAATTCAGCCAACGACTTCGCGAGTAAACTTAAAGCGGACGGTTGGACACAGAAATTCCTGTATGGAGACGCTTCCGCGTGGGAGAAGGACTTTAAAGATGTAAGCAAGCCTGGGGGACAGGATAACTATTACGCCGATGCCGTGGACGTTGTTTTCTGGGAGGGTCACGGAGCCCCTGATTCATTGTATGTCCCCCCGCCGGACGACCATTACGTAACCTATGACGATGCCATCTGGGGAAACCTAAATCTGGAGTGGATCCTTGCCCATTCCTGCTCAGTTCTTGCCGATGACCACTTGGCCGATTGGGCCTACAAAGCATGTGCTCAAGGGGCTCACGGGATGTGCAGCCATAAGACCACAGTCAATGCCTGCAACGCCGGAAGCCGTATGGCCGAGCTCCTGGTTGCCGGATGGACCTTCAAAGATGCCTGGTTCCAGCAACACATAGAGAAGCAGTACACTGGATGTACAGCCAGAGTAATTTGCACTGACGCCACTAAAAATGATAAACTCTGGAATCACGGTGGCATGGCAGCGGATCCGAAGCCTGGAGATCTGTGGTATGTATGGACCGTCACTAAGTAGAGGCGATCAAAATGAAGATAAGTAAATATTCTTATTTGTTACTGGGTTTGGCGATCCTTTTAGGTGTCTTTGCCGTTGCCACCCAGAACTTCGGATTTTGCACTGATGCCAGCATTCTGACTATGGAGCTTCCTCAGAAGGAAGGCGCCAATGCGAAGCCTGCCTTTACCCTGCAAACCATCCTTCCTACGGTGCCGGAGAAATTAGGGATCTACAGCATGAACGTCCCCATGGTGAGCATTGAATCTACAAAGACGCTGGCCGTGTCCAGGCTCAAAGTAGCGCCTACAAAGCTGGCAGAAATTTCAGCGCCAACGATAGCGAAGATAAATGCTCCCTCAGGTATTTCTTCGGCGAGACTTGTGAACCAGGCGGCTCCTGAAGCAAAATTAGAAGCACCTGTAGCTAGATTGGACACAGCAAAGCTACAACCTCTCGATCAAGTTGTAGACCTGGGAGATGCCTTCTCTCTGGCCACAGCCGAGAGCTATGTATCCGTAGACAAGACATCCGCTGCGGAGACGGTAATCCTCAATGTACCGAGCCTTGCTGCCTCTCGTAAGGCGGCTTTGCCTTCTGAGGATGTATTGAAACAAAAAGCTAATGCCTATGCAGCAGAGAACAATCTGTTGCCCGAGGGATATCAATACTCAGGAATGTCCTACCTTACCAGACAGGAGATCGGACAGGGTGGTGTGCAAGGCCCTGTAGAGCAGATCACGGGGATAGCCAAGTACTCTCGAACCATCGATGGCCTGGCTGTAGAGGGTCCAGGATCTACCATATGTGTGTTGCTGGGAGAGGGCGGCCAGCCATTAGGGTACACGAAAGTCTCTAGAAATATCGGAGCAAAGATAGCAGTGTCCTCCGTCAAGGCACCGGGACTGCTAAAGACCATGGCCGCTGAAGAGAAGACCTTTGATCTATTGAGCCCTGAGGAAGCCTTCCAGATGCTCCAGGAAAGGGGCATGACCACAGAGATAGCCGATGTAAACACAGCGACGGTTGACAAGATGTACTTGGCCTACTATGAGGCAGAGCCGGACAAGAAACAGGAGGAGACTGAGCCGGTTTACGTCTTTGAGGGAACGGCCACAGGCCCTGGCGGAAGCGTACAATACAAGGAGTTTATGTATGCTCTGAGAATGAAGAACGCCAAGGCGCCTTTCGAGATGCCCAGCCCCACAAAGGCGAAAGAGAGGAAAGCCGACGAGCCCATGACGGCGGGAACTAAAGACCCTGAATTGCTCAGATGATGATTTCAATTAATTTTTTTTTCTTTTCCTTCTTTCGAGGTGAAAATTCATGATGAAAGTGTTCTATTTGATAGTAGTATTCATAACAATGTTGATCTGGCCATTGCCAGCCGTGGGCGATGGAAACGAGGCAGGCATATCCGGAATTCTATATTCCATTCACTATGAGAACGGAACTGTGCTCAATGTCACTGAGGACTCCAAGAATTTTGATGCGCTCAACAGCTCCACCACCAAGTTCCTGGAGAACATAGCCTACCGCATGGAGCGGGACGTTACGCGAGGAGTTCTGGAGGAGGAGCTCGTTGGAACAAAGTATCTGGTAGTAATCTCAGACAAGCCCATGAAAATTCAGACCAAGCCGGGATTGAATCCAGACTGGCCCCAGGGATGGGAGATTGTCACTAAGAAGATAGTAATAAAATTGCAGAAAGAGGTTTTGGGAGAGGAGCGGATATTCACCTACCATGAGCCTGAGGACGTGGGTGCCCCCATAAGGCCCTGGGCATCGTTAGCCAGTGTCAACACCATAAATTTATAGATTTTATATAATTATTTTTATCTCAGGATGGCTACTCTTTATTGACTTTATATTTTCGGATTTCTTCATGAGATAAACGGACTCTTTTGAATTCGATTTTATCTCAAATAATCTTTATGACAGTGGATATGCTGGATCACTTTCCGGTTATGAGATTTTCATACTTATCATTTCACATATAAACCAAAGAAATATATCCTTGTATACAGTTATTGTATTCATAATTTTTCATAACTTTTGTGAATAGATCTCAAATACCTATAAATTACGTTCCAAAGAGATATGCGCTCCAGGAGGCAAGCGATATGTCTATGCAAATAAAGACAAAGGATGAAGTCTTTGAGGCAATTGACAAGTATAATGTAAGATTTGTCAGAATTTGGTTTACCGACATTCTGGGAGTTCCCAAGAGCTTCGCCATAAATACCAACGAGCTGGATGGAGCATTTTCCGAGGGCATGGGATTCGACGGCTCCTCCATCGAGGGCTTTGCCAGGATTCACGAGTCCGATATGGTCGCCAAGCCCGACCCGACCACGTTCCAGCTCATCCCCTGGAGGCAGCAGGAGAACGCTGTGGCCAGGATGTTCTGCGACATTCTGAACCCCGACGGCAGCCCGTACGAGGGCGACCCGAGGCATGTCCTGAAGAGGAACCTGGAGCGCATCAAGGACAAGGGCTATAGATTCCTGGTAGGTCCTGAGCTGGAGTTCTTCTACTTCAAGAATGAGTTCGGCACAGAGATTCTGGACACCGGAGGATACTTCGACCTGACCACGCTCGATGCAGCCTCTGATCTGCGCAGGGACACCATCCTGGCCCTGGACGCCATGGGCATCGACGTCGAATACAGCCACCATGAGGTCGCTCCCTCCCAGCACGAGATCGATCTGCGCTATAACGATGCTCTGGCCATGGCCGACACCGTCATGACCTACAAGATCACCGTCAAGGAGATCGCCCGCCGGTACGGCTACCATGCCACCTTCATGCCCAAGCCCATCTTCGGCCAGAATGGCAGTGGAATGCACGTCCACCAGTCCCTCTTCCAGG
>Ga0315277_10008271_pt1 | contig 13400 bp, 10 predicted proteins | sample YL17G05_15_MG_FD_203695 | JGI IMG/M metagenome (GOLD analysis project Ga0315277, IMG submission 203695) | Sediment microbial communities from Yellowstone Lake, YNP, Wyoming, USA - YL17G05_15 | ecosystem: Environmental > Aquatic > Freshwater > Lake > Sediment | place: USA: Wyoming | collected...
GCAGCTCTTTTGTAGCCCGAGCCCGGTTCATGGTGAGGCCAACGGCAACCAAAGGGTACTTTGCCTTGCGGATCAGCTCCTCTGCTTTTTTTAATGATTCTTCATTAAAAGGCGCAATGGAGGGAGGAGAAGGGAGGAAGTCCCCCGGGCTCTCCGCAGATAGTTCCTCGGCCATGTCCTCGGGGAAGTCCAGATGCACAGGACCGGGCTGCTCAGCCAGGGCTACTTCAACGGCCTTTTTCAACGTCGGGTAGACCTTTCCGGTCTGCAGCTCCGTGCTCCATTTGGTGATCGGCGCATAAAGCTTCTGATGATCGATTTGCATCTGCACGGTACGCCCTTTCCAAAATCGTCCCATCTGGGCCGTGAAAGCCAAGAGCGGAACCCGGTCCAGAAAGGCGTTCCCCACGCCCGTGGTCATGTTGGTAGCTCCCGGGCCCAGAGTGGAGAGGCAGACCCCGGGCTTGCCCGTGAGGCGCCCGTAGACATCGGCCATGAAACCCGCACAGGCCTCATGAGTCACGAGCACAAACTCCACCTTGCTGCCACGGAGGCCTTCGATGAACCGGGCGTTCTGTCCCCCCGGATATCCGAAGACGTAGCGAATGCCCAGCCGCTCCAGCGCATCGGCAACGATTTCCGCATTACTGATCATGGTTGTACCTCACTCCGAGTGCCTAAAATCAAAGACAGTGCCTGAACTGCTCTAAAGTGCCCTAAAGTGCCTGAAATTCACATTTGTTGAAATCATAAATCTCAGGAATCGATGATTTCGCATAAAGGAGAAAACCCCCGCCCCTTGGAGGCTGTGTAATAATTTGTTTTTGAGATTGCCACGCTCTCCCGCCACGGCGGGGTCGCTCGCAATGACTGATTTTATTGGACTTTTCGGTCATTGCGAGGCCCGATAGTGGCGAAGCAATCTCGATTTTAACCATTGCGATACAGCCCCTCGAGGGAGGGGACAAAGGGGCAGGGCATGATTAAGAACTCGAAATGACTCCCTTCTTCACCCTTACCTTTACCCTGTGGAGTAGTGAAGCTTACTCCACAGGGCAGGCCCTCTCCCGTCAAGGAAGAGGGAGTGTTCTTGGCTTTTTACGACCTCATCAATCTTGCTCATCTGTTATCTGTTGGTTTTGCCCTTGCTGGAGACCGTAGATCAAAACGAATCACTACTTGATCTTTTAGCCAGCGCATCGGCCAGGCGATGAGCAGTCCGATACCCGCCCCGCCGATGACATCAAAAGGGTAATGGATGCCGATGTAGACCCGCGAGTATCCCACAATCGCCGCGATCCCATAGAACAGGAGAGAGAACCTTTTCAGTGGCTGGGAGAGAAAGAAGGCGGCGGCGAAGATGTTCACCGCATGGGAGGAAGGGAAGGAATAGGAAGTGTTACAATCTGTGAACAGGTGAACATTCTCGAGCACATGGCAGGGCCGTACGCGTCCCACCCAGTCTTTGAGCAAGTGGCTGGAAAACTGGTCCGTGATGGCCAAGGTCATTCCGATAAAAACTAAAAAGACCACCCCCGCCTTTCTCTCCCTCCATAGTACCAATATCCCCAAGGCCAGCAGAACGTAGGTAAAATTTTTCAGGTCGGTCATGAAAGGCATGAACCAGTCGAAAAAAAAATTCTGCCCCTGCCCGTTGACAAGGTGAAAGAAATAGATGTCCGCCGACCTCATAAAACAAAACATGAGCATCCCCTGCTAGCTCTTCTGGCCGGGAAACCTGGTTCCCTGAATAATAAGGGGAAAAGGTGCCCAGCCTGAGGAACAATTTTATAGAAATTTCCCCATCCTGTCCATCTTTTTCCCCCCAAGAAAGCCCGCTTCTTTTCCAAAAATCGCTTGCAACTCCCCGGTTAAATCGATAGGATATTTTATCAAGTAAAAGTGATTTGGCCTGGGAATTAGACCGTGACCGAAAATAACCCTCTGATCTCCGTCGAGAACGTTTCTTTCCGCTTCCAGGGTCTGGAAGTGCTCCGGAACGTTTCTTTCTCCATTTCTCGGGGCGATTTTTTAGCCCTGATCGGGCCCAACGGGTCTGGCAAGACAACCTTGATTCGCCTCATCCTCGGAATCCTCAAGCCCACGGGCGGACGCGTCGTGCTGATGGGGGAAGAACCAGGCCAGTTCACCCAGTGGCGGCGAATCGGGTATGTGCCCCAGAAAGCAACCCACCTGGATCCTTATTTTCCCGCCTCTGTGCGGGAGGTCGTGGCCATGGGTCTCCTGTCCCGGAAGCATTTCCCGCGCCTGCTGACCCGCCCGGACGAGGCCTTCATCGACCGGGCGCTGGAGCAGGTGGACATGAAGGAATTGAAAAGCCGGCGGATTGGGGAGCTTTCCGGGGGCCAGCAGCAGCGGGCCTTCATTGCCCGGGCCATTGTGAACGGTCCGGATGTTCTTTTTCTGGATGAGCCCACGGCTGGGGTAGACGCAGACACCCAGACCCGGTTCTACGATATGCTCGCCGATCTCAACCGCAATAAAGGATTGACGATCGCCCTCATCACCCATGACTTCGGGCTCATGACCAGGCACGTGAATAAGGTCGCCTGCCTCAACCAGAGCCTATTTTTCCACGGGACGCACGAGGATTTCTGCAGCTCCTCGGTGGTTCAGGAAATTCTCCACGGCGAACACCACCTCATTTGTCATCGCCACTGAAACCAACCATGGAGAGTCTTTTTTCATACGCCTTCATGCAGAGGGCCTTCCTGGCCGGGTTTTTAATCTCCCTCGCCTGTGCCATTTTAGGAGTTTTTTTAGTCCTCAGGCGGGACGCCATGATCGGCCATGGCCTGGCCCATGTCACCTTCGGGGGCGTCGCTCTGGGAATATTCCTGTATGTATCCCCAATTCTGGTGGCGCTGGGGGTAGCGGTCGTTTCCGCCCTGGGAATCCTGAAGTTGAAGGAAAGAGCCGGGCTCTACGGGGACACAGCCATTGCCATCATCAGCAGTTTGGGGATGGCCCTGGGGATCATCTTAGTCACCCTGGCGGGCAGCTTCAACGTAGACCTTTTTGGGTACCTCTTCGGAAACATCCTGGCTATCGACCCGATGGAAGTATGGATGTCGCTCATATTGGCCCTGGCCGTGCTTACTGCCGTGGCCCTTTTCTACCAGGAATTCGTTTTTCTCACCTTTGACCCCGAATCCGCAAAGGCCTCGGGCGTGAGGGTGAGACGGCTGGATGCCCTGGTGGCCATGCTGACGGCGGTGACCGTCGTTTTGGGGATGAAGGTGGTGGGAATCCTGCTGGTATCCGCCTTGCTCGTCATCCCAGCCGCTGCGGCCCTCCAGGTGGCCAGGAGTTTCAAAGAAGCCCTGTTCATTTCGGCGACCCTGGCGGGGATTTCGGCTGTCTGCGGGTTGGTGGCAGCCTTTTACCTAGACTGGCCCACCTCCGGAACGATCGTTTCCGTCTCGGCAGTCTTCTTCCTCATTCTCTTCTGGGTGCGTCTGAGCCGAAAACCTCGAGGGGAAGGATAAAAGGGCGCAAAGAGTCCAGGGGGCTGGGGTTCGGAAAAAATGGTAAACCTTAAATCAAGAGAATCCATCGGGCCCAGTCACCCCTTTGGCGTGATCAAGGGCTCGAGGGAAAGGAAACGATGAGGGAAGGGGGAGGAACCATGGAAGAGAAAAATATGCCCCTGACGGGCGATCAATGTCAGGTGGATGTTGAATTTTATGAAGAATACCGCACTCAGCTCCCTGAGATGATCGGTGAAATCGTGGAGAGCTGCAGGCAAGTGCCCACGATTGCCCATTACGAAACGGCCATGATTCCCTCGAAGGAATCGGTGATTGAGATCCTCGAAGACCTCAAAGATCTTTTATTCCCCGGCTACTTCCGACATCAAGGGGTTGACGCATACTCCCTGAGTTATCATGTCGGCAATCTCGTCAATGGCGTCTTTGAGAAACTCGCTTCGCAAATCGCCCGGTCGATCCGCCACGAATGCCGCCGCCTGCACAGCCTCTGCATCCGATGCCTGGAGCGCGGGCAAAAGGATGCCCTGGACTTTTTGAAGAAAGTTCCCGCCATCCGTGAAACCCTGGCCGGGGATGTGCGGGCAGCCTATGACGGGGACCCGGCCGCCAAGAGCCTGGATGAGATCATTTTCAGTTATCCCTGCATTCTGGCCATCACGGTTTACCGTGTCGCCCACGAACTTCACATTCAAGGGGTGCCTTTGCTTCCCCGAATCATGACCGAATACGCCCATGGGGTTACCGGGATCGACATCCATCCGGGAGCCAGGATTGGCAAGGATTTCTTCATCGACCACGGCACGGGCGTGGTGATCGGAGAGACCACCGAAATCGGAGACCGGGTGAAAATCTACCAGGGGGTAACCCTGGGAGCGCTGAGTTTTCCCAAGGATGTTCAAGGAAACGTGATCCGCGGAGCGAAACGCCACCCGACCATCGAGGACGATGTCACCATCTACTCGAACGCCACGATCCTCGGCCCCACGGTCATTGGCGCCCGGTCGATTATCGGAGGCAACGTCTGGATCACTCAGGAAGTCCCCCCCGATACCATGGTGACCATCGAGCAGCCCCACCTTTATTATAAAGGGGGCAAGAATTTGCTCGGCTCCACCAGGACAGACGGGGAGGCGGAAAAAATTCCTTCTTGACATTTGCGGGGATTTTCCCATAATCCCGTGAGAAGTTAGATCAGCGCACCGGGATTGGCTTCCGGAATTTCTCAGGTCCACACCCAGACCAGGAGATTTCCGGCCAATCTGGCAGGGGGAAAACATGGTTCGGTTATGGAGAGTCGCCTTGATGGCCCTGGGGCTCACTCTGTTCCTGCAGACAATCTTGTTTTCGGACCTCTGGGCTTTCACCGTTGTGGAGACGAGAAATTTCAGGGAAGGCTCTTTAACTTTTAAAATCGAAGTTCAGGTATCCGGCAGAGGCAATTTAAAAAAGGGACCCATCACCATGAGCTCCCTCAAGGTGAAGATAAAAAATGAGAAGGCCGGGGTTGAAAATCTGAAAGTCAAAACCATCCGGGTTTATGCGCAGCCGACTGTTTACATGGACCTCGAAACACTGGGCTACTCCATTTCTCCTCGACAATGGGTGACGAAATATTACCGTTTAAAAAAGAATAAACAATTCATATTGGGCGATAGTGGATATATCGAAATCGCCTTTGAAAATTTTACCATTCTATTCAACCCCCGGGAGCGTAATTTCCAGGGACCGGTAAAGTGACCGAATCCGCAAAAAACCGTGATTTCCCCCCCGCCCTATTTTGCCCCCTGTCGGGGAGAGTGGAAAGGCGAGGGGGTGGCGACCCCTACCCTGAAGGTCAAGCGCAAGCACATTAGCGAAGTCTTCGAGGATTTGATCGAAGCGGGGTACGGGGATTGATTGAGCTCTTTCCGGACATTCCGAAAAATCATTGGATTGAATCTGGCTTGAAAATTTGAGGTCCATTTATGACCGTCATCGATCAAATGAAGCTTTTTTTTGAGCCCCGGTCCGTGGCCATTATTGGGGTTTCGCGGAAAAGCGGCCCCGGTTCTTTCAACATCCTGGAAAGTCTTCAGGCCTATGGCTATTCGGGCAAGGTCTTTCCCATCAATCCCCAGGCCCGGGAGATTCTGGGTTTCCGATGTCATTCCGCCGTCGAAAATATCCGGGAGGGAATAGACCTCGCGGTTATTTCTCTAGATCGGGACCAGATTCTCTCTTCCGTCGAAGACTGCCTGAAAGCCGGGATCAAGGCCATCATCATCATTTCCCAGGGGCTCGCGGACATAGGGAAAGAAGGCAAGATTCTCCAGGATGTCATCCGGGATAGGGCGAGGGCGAAAGGCGCTAGAATCGTCGGGCCCAATACGATGGGCGTGGTGAACAACTTCCACGACTTCACTACTTCCTTCATTCCCTTGGCCAAATCCCCCTCCCCTCTTTCCACCATTTGCCAGAGTGGGATCTTCTTCGTTGGGTCTTACAGCCTGACCGGTCCCTTTGGAAAAGCCATTGACCTGGGAAACACCTGCGACGTGGATTTTGCTGATGTGCTGCAATATTACTCCGCCGATGAAAAAATCAAAGTCATCGTCCTGCACATCGAAGGGATCGAAGACGGAAGAAAGTTCTTTGAGACGGCCCGTCAAGTGACTCCCCGAAAACCCATTCTGGCGCTGAAGACGGGACGAACGGAGGTGGGGGCCCAGAAGGCCGCCTCCCACAGTGGTTCGATGGCCGGGAAAGATTTTCTTTACAGCTCGGCCTGTAAACAGAGCGGAATGATTCGGGCAAGGGATGTGGAAGAGCTGAACGACCTGATCCGGGGTTTCCTCCATCTTCCTCTGCCCAAAGGGGACCGGATCGGCGTCCTGACGTATACCGGGGGTGGAGGCATCATCGCGGTCGACCGGATGATGGACCAAAATCTTCCCCTCCCCCAGCTTTCCCCAGAGACGATGAGTAAATTATCCTCCTTGATTCCTCCCTGGCTTCCTCTCGGAAATCCCGTGGACGTCTGGCCCAGCGTGATGAAGTATGGGGCGCGGCCGATGTACAGGACTTATCTTCGGGCTCTCCTGGAGGACGAAAACGTGGATGCAGCCCTCTGCATCTTTCTCACCCCCCGGATTCCCGGCCAGGAATTTTTTGACGTATCCGAGGAGATCATCGAAGTTTCCATCCAGTTTCCCACCAAGCCCATCGTGGTTTGGGCATATGGTCCAAACCTTAGAGAAATGGGGGAAAAATTGGAATCGTCGGGAAGAGTTGTCTTCCTTCCCTCGGCAGAAAGGGCCGTCCAGCTCCTCTCTGCCCTCATGGAGCGCCGGAAATTTCTGGAACGAAATGGCCGAATTGCGGAATGAAAATTGCGGGATGCGGCTCTCCCCCCTCTCCATTCGGCCGAACCATCGGCCTGAGCTCGCGTCGAAGGCTTCCGTGAAGCCCTTCGTCTTATGAGGGGTGAAGGCTGGGGAAGGGGTGAATCCGCAATCTTATTTGTTGCCCGTGTAGAGAACGGCCAATATCTTAGTAGGCTTTTCGCCGACGCATTTTACCAAGTGGGGACAACTGGAGTCATAATATACCGCATCCCCGGCACGCAGGATCTCCACCTGGTCCCCCACCCGGGCCTTCATTTCCCCCTCCAGGACAAAAATAAACTCCTGCCCGTCGTGGGTAGAAAGCTCCTTAACATCGGTCGGTACCATGGTAATGAGGAATGGCTCCATGAAGCGGTTGGCTTTCTCCGGGGCCAGGGATTCATAGAAATAGCCGTATTGCTCACTGCGCCTCTTTCCGTAACGGGAGATCGTTGGACGGGATTCAGAGCGAACCACGGTCATGGGCTTCTCGACTCCGGGAGAGATGAAATACCCCATCTTCATTTCCACGGCTTTCCCTAACTTGACCAACTCACCCAGGGGAGGAATCATTTCGTTAGATTCTACCCGCTCTAGAATTTCGACGCTGATGCCCGTTCGGCTGCTCAGGTCACTGAGGGTCAGACCGCGCATTCCCCGGGCCTTTCGAATTCGATCTCCCAGGTTATCCTTCTGCTGGGCAGAAACTCCGCCACCCTCAAGGCGTGAGGAGTCCGTGAGGAAGTCATGGGGTTCCTCGTGCTGCCGCCTGACCTCTTTCTCCTTGGCCGCTGTCCTTACTGATTTTCCTTCTTTTACCCTTTTCATTTTTTTCTCCCCAAAGCACGGAGTCGTCTTAAATGGCCCGTCCCGCCACCCCGATGTTCCGGGCGATGACGATTCGCTGAATCTCTGACGTCCCCTCCCCAATCTCTAAAAGCTTATGGTCGCGGTAAAAACGCTCGATTTTATATTCCTTCATCAGTCCATACCCCCCATGAAGCTGCACGGCATGGTTCACGCAGCGGCCCATGACCTCCGAGCAGTATAACTTGGCCATGGCCGCCTCTTTGGTAAAAGGGCGATCATTTTCCCGCAGCCAGCAGGCCTTGTAAAGAAGATTCCTGGCCAATTCAACCTCCAGGGCCATGTCTGCCAGCTTGAAAGCATTGACCTGGAAGGAGCTAATGGGCCGGCCAAATTGCACCCGCGTGTTGGCATAATTCAAAGCCATCTCAAAGGCACCCTGGGCTCCGCCCAGTCCCATGGCGGCTACGGATAGACGCCCTCCATCTAAAGTGGAGAGCATCTGGTGGAACCCATCTCCTCTTTGACCCAGGAGATTCTCTCGGGGGACGATGCAGTCTTCAAAAAAAAGTTCTCCGGTATTGGAGGACCGCCACATCATCTTTTTTTTCATCTCCCGGGCTGTGAAGCCGGGGGCACCTTTGGGTACGAGAAGACAGCTCAGCTCTCTCTTCCCATCTTCCTTCATTCCGGTGAAGGCCTGGACGATGATCACCCCGGTCAGCGGATTGGCTGAGTTAGTGATGAAAATTTTGGATCCGTTGATCACCCAGTGATCTCCCTGGAGCTCAGCCCTGGTCCGGGAACCTCCGGCATCTGATCCGGCCTGGGGTTCCGTAAGGCCGAAGGCGGCAAGGATCTTTCCCGAACAAAGTTTGGGGAGCCATTCCTTTCTTTGCTCTTCGCTCCCGTAGTAATAGATCGGTCCAATGCCGAGGGAATTTCCCGCGACAATGGTGGCAGCATGGGAACCATCCACCCTGGCCAGTTCCTCCACGGCAATAATATAAGAGATGTACCCCATGTTGGACCCGCCGTATTTCTCCGGCACAAAGCACCCCAAGAGCCCCAGTTCGCCCATTTTCAGCGTCAGCTCTACGGAGAATTCCTCTTTTTCGTCCAACTCCTCGGCCAGCGGGGCGATTTCCTTCCCCGCAAAATCCCGAACGGCCTGACGCGTCAAATTTTGCTCTTCGGTCAAATCAAAATTCAGGGCCATCTTTTCCCCTCTCAGCTCGAATCAGTTCCAACGGCTCTGGAGATGGACTCAATATATTTTCTTCCAGAAGGGAAGTCAAGAATTTCATTGTTTTTGAAATTTTTACTTGAAAAACGAACGAATTTAAAATAGTTTTTATCCAGGTTTCCCGGCCAAGTTCTGATTCGCCCAATCAGGACAAGGGGATAATTATTTTTACTCTTGACCGGGGAATCACACTGATGTTCCCCTTTCTATGACGGTCTACTAAAAGGTTGGGTTCACCCTTTGGAGGGCAGATCATGGAAACCCTAGAAAGTATAGAATTCTATAACCGGCTGGCCAGGGCATTTGACGTGATGACCGACTGGTCCAAGCGGCTGGCTCACGAGATGCCCTTTATCTTGGAAACATTGAGCCACCATCAAGCCCGCAGAGTGCTGGATACGGCCTGTGGCACAGGCTGGCATGCCATTTCGCTGGCCCAAAAAGGCTATCGGGCCGCCGGGTGTGATCTCAGCCCAGCGATGGTCAAACAAGCAAGGATGAACGCGGACCAACTCCGGGTCGACGTGATCTTTGAGGTCGCAGATTTCTCTCAGCTGAACATTTTTGAGGAAGACTTCGATGCCATTCTTTGCCTGGGCAATTCTCTTCCGCACTTGCTTTCGCAAGAGGCGTTAGTGGATGGGCTGCGGCAGATGCGGGGCAAGCTCAGCGCAGGGGGTGTACTGATTCTGCATAATTTGAATTACGACCTGCGCATGAAGAAAAAGCCGCGGTTCTTTTCGGCTAACGGAAACCCCCATATGCTGGTGTGGCGCTTTGTGGATTATGGGCCGGATTTTCTTACCTTCCATACGGCCTTATTCGAGCGCAGCGCTTCAGAAGAAGCGGGGCCAACGGCCTGGTCAGTGCAGGTCAACAGCACCCTTCAACGCCCCCTGCTCCGCCAGGACTTGGACCGCGCTTTGATGGAAGCGGGCTTTAGGAGCGTTGAACATTTCGGGGGACTGGACGGCAGTCCGTATGAGCCGGGAAAATCGGGAGACCTGGTAATCGTGGCAGGTATGTAAAAAGCCAAAATTCTTTTTCGGAAATGTGCCCTTCCCTCCTGGCCTTACTCCAGAACCCTGGAGGGCCTGAAGCCCTTCGGGGTTCCGCAAGATCTCCATATGAACCCCATGCATGGGGGGCTATAGGCTTTTTGAGGGCTTAAATCCTCTTTTTTATTATCCTTGCTTCTATTTACCTAAACATTGCAAAAAAGACCTTAAAAACCTCACCCCCACCCTCCCCTCCCCCCTCCGAGGGGGAGGGTTAGGGTGGGGGGGCAAAGGACACCAGGGGTGAAGTCCTGTAACCATCGAAAAAACCGTTATTGCCCTTTACATGCAGGGGCGAAAACGAAATTTCGGAGAATCTTTTTACAACTACTGAGTTTATTGTGGTACAATCCGCTCGTTCCGGTCGTCGAGAAGGGAATATTTTTATCTAAAATTGAAGGAGAAAGCCATGGCCACCATTTACGAGAGAGTTCGGGAAAGACTCGACATGTTCCCTCAAGGATTTCCCAAAACCAAAAGCGGTGTGGAATTGGAAATCCTGCAAAAATTATTTACTCCCGAAGAGGCAGAAGCCATGCTTTTCCTGCGACCTTTTTCTCCAGAAACTGTTTCCATTATAGCCGGAAGGTCGGGTCGGGATGAAAAAGAGTTGGAGGACATGCTATACAGGATGTCAAAAAAAGGGTTGATCTTTCGTGTTGAATCTCCAGAGCAACAAAATTTTTATTTCCTGATCCCTTGGGTGATCGGAATATGGGAATTCCAATTGAAGAATTTAACCCCGGACAACATCAAGCTATTTGAGAGATATTTTGCCGAAGGGATGGTGCCGGAAAGAAAAAGATCAAAGATACCGGGGGGGCGCATCATTCCTGTAGAAAGAGAAATACAAGGAGGGTCTGAAATTCAGCCCTTTGAAAAGGTGTCCCAAATCATCGACTCTCATACCCGATTCGCTGTAGCCGACTGCATCTGCAGGAAAGAAAGCAGGATGTTGGGAGAGGGGTGCGAAAAGCTCTTAGAGGCTTGCATGTCATTTGGGCCAGCCGCAGATTATTACATCGGGAATGGCCTGGGAAGGGAGATCTCGAAGGAAGAGGCTAAGGAAATACTTTTAAAAGCGGAGGATGACGGCTTGGTTCACTATTCGGCGAACCATACAGGTCCCAAGATGTTCATATGCAATTGCTGCGGATGCTGTTGCAAGGCTTTGGGATTCCTCACCAAATATGATCTCTCTACAGCAATAGCCAAATCAAATTATTACGCAAGGGCGAATGAAGGGACCTGCACGGCCTGCGAAACTTGTGTTGACCGCTGCCCGGTAAAAGCGATTCAAATTCAAAATGACTATGCCTTTATCGATAAAGATCGGTGCATTGGTTGTGGTCTTTGTGTATCTTCTTGCCCCACAGAATCCATTTCCATGATTCGTAAGAAACCGGGTGAAATCTCTCCTATATTCCCGGATCAAATTGCGCTTCTGCAGGCTGTAGGAAAAGAGAAGGATAAGCAATTTCCATTTGAATAAAAGTCACCGAAATTTAAACCTCCGAAAAAACCGGTATTCAACCTAACCTCCTTTTCTGGAAGAGGGGTGTAGGAATCTTGGGTAAGGTAACTCGTCCGATCCTCACGGGTGTTTTCCCCCGGAAGCGGCTGTTTAGGCTGCTGGACCGCATGCGGGAGCGGCCGGTAATCTGGGTGTCCGGGCCGCCCGGCTGCGGAAAGACCACCTTAGTCAGCAGCTACCTCGAAGCCAGAAAGCTCCCTTGCCTGTGGTACCAGCTGGAGGCGGGCGACGCGGATCCGGCCACTTTTTTCTATTTCCTTGGACGGGCAGCCCGGAAGGCGGCTCCCCGAAAGCGGAAACCTCTCCCCCTCCTCACTCCGGAGTATCTCCAGGGGATCCCGGCTTTTACCCAACGCTATTTCGAGGAACTTTATACCCGACTAAATCCCCCCACCCGCCCTTTAAGAAAGGGGGGGCAGGGAGGAGTTATTTTTAAAAAAGAGGGGAATAAAGCGGAAACAATCATGCACCCCCCTTTAAAAAAGGGGGGCAGGGGGGGATTTATTGTTGTTTTCGATGATTATCACGCGGTGCCGGAGAATTCCCCTTTTCACGCGTGCATCCTTCATGGCCTATCCAACATTCCTGAAGGTATAAACGTCATATTGATCAGCCGAAGCGACCCGCCTCCCGCCATGATCCGATTGCAGGCCAATCACCACCTGGAGGTTCTCGGCTGGAAAGACCTCCAGTTGACCTTGGACGAATCCGAGGGCATAGTCCGTCTCCGGGCGGAGCACAAATTATCGGGAGAAACAATCCAGCGCATGCACCACAAGACGGATGGCTGGGCTGCGGGGCTGGTGCTGAGCCTGGAGAGGGCCAAGACAGAAGATGTTTTAGCCGAGAAGGTCGATAAGCTGACGCCAGAGGAAATTTTTGAATATTTCGCCAGCGAAATTTTCAACCGGACCGACCCCGAGATCCAGGGATTTCTCCTGAGGACGGCCTTTTTGCCCAAGATGTCCGTGAAGATGGCTGAGGAACTCACCGGCCTTCCCTCCGCGGGCCGCATCCTGTCCGCGTTAAATCGGAGCAATTACTTTACCGAGAAGCGGTTCCACCCTGAGCCTATATATCAGTACCACCCATTATTCAGGGATTTTTTACTTTCCCGGGCAAAAGAGAATTTTCCGCGGGCCGAGTTATCGATTTTATTCCGTCGGGCCGCCATTCTTCTGGAAAAGGATGGCCAGGCGGGGGCTGCGGTTCCCCTCCTTCGTGAGGCCGGCGATGGGGAGGGGATGGTTCGTCTGATCCTCCGGCATGCTCGTTTCATGGTGGAACAGGGAAGAAACCGTTCCCTCGAAGAATGGTTAAACGGCCTTCCCCAGGGGCTTCTTGAGAATCACCCCTGGCTCCTCTACTGGATGGGCGAATGCCGACAACCCTTCGATCCGGCCTTCGCCCGTCCTTTTTTTGAGAAAGCTTTTGAAAGATTCAGAAACCAGTCAGATGCCGCGGGGGCATTCATGGCCTGGTCCGGCATTGTCTCCTCCATCCTGTCGGCCTTTGAGAACTATAAATCTCTCGATCGATGGATTTCCGTCCTTGAAAACCTCCTGCATGATTTCCGGGAATTCCCGTCGGAGGAAGTCGGGGCCCTGGTGACCTGCAATATGATGGGTGCCCTGGTGGTCCGGCAGCCCCACCATCCGGATGTGGAGGCCTGGGCGCAAAGAGCCTTGGAGGCCGCGGAAAGGCAGGCCAACATTTCCTTTCAACTGCAGACTTTCATCCGCCTGGCCATCTATCGAACGTACATAGGCGATACGCAAGAATCGTTGCAGGCGATTCACTCCATACAGCACTTGACCCGATCCCCGGATGCCCCCCCTTTAGCCTTGGTGGCCGCAAAACATGCCGAGGCGATGCATTATA
>Ga0315277_10008272_pt1 | contig 13399 bp, 17 predicted proteins | sample YL17G05_15_MG_FD_203695 | JGI IMG/M metagenome (GOLD analysis project Ga0315277, IMG submission 203695) | Sediment microbial communities from Yellowstone Lake, YNP, Wyoming, USA - YL17G05_15 | ecosystem: Environmental > Aquatic > Freshwater > Lake > Sediment | place: USA: Wyoming | collected...
AGGCAGCCTGTCCGGGGTCAGCATGGGCACGCGCCCTGACGGGCGCGGCCCTCCCCCCTCGCCAAGACACGGGGGCTGTGCCCCCGTACCCCCCTGAAGGAAACACGGGGGCTGTGCCCCCGCACCCCCTTCGACAAATCACCAAAGCCGTCGAGGCAGCCTGTCCGGGGTCAGCATGGGCACGCGCCCTGACGGGCGCGGCCCTCCCCCCTCGCCAAGACGCGCACGCGGAGCAGTGGACAAGCGGGCGGCTCGGACGGCAGCGGGCGCAGGCTTCGCCGGCCGCGCAAAGAGCACGCAGCCACCTCGCCGCGCTTTTGCTTGCCGCCCTTCGACTCGCCACGCCAAGCCGCCGCCCCGCAAACCCGCGCGCAGGAAGCGCTGGCGAGTACGCCAGCGCGGGATGTCGCTACGCTCTGACACGCGCGCAAAAGAACCGCGCGCGAAATAAGAACACAACCCTGCGAGTACGCAGCGCGCACGGCCGCGCGAGTACGCGCGGGTGCGCGACGGCGCGCAGTAGCGCACAGATTGCGCGCGAGTACGCGCGCTAGCTGAAACGGCTACCGCCGCCCCGCGCGGGACGGCGGCGAAAACATGCCGCCGCCCGCGTCTCGCGGCGTCCGCCTCGCGCCCGCAGCGCGCCCGCGTCGCGGCGTCGGGGGTCGGGCTGCGCGGCGGGCGGGCGCAAAAGACGCGCCCGCCGACCGCCGCTTGCCCTTCCCCGCCCTCGCGCGGATAGGCGGGGGCTTGCGCGTGCTCCGCCTGGGCGCTTCCCGCGCTTCCCGCGTGAGTACACGCGGGAACCCTGCGCGGGAACCCTGCGCCCGGCGTGCGCCGCGGCGGGCGGGGCGGCGAGTACGCCGCCAAAATCCGCCCTCTCGCCCCCGCCGTCCCGCGCGGGTCCCGCCGAGTACGGCGGCTCTGCCGCGCCTCTGCGAGCGCGCCTCTGGGGGCTGTGCCGTTGGCCGTTTGGGCGGGCGCGTTCTTGTCGGGGGGGCTTCGCCCCCCCGCCCCCCCCGGCGGGTCGCCGGGGTCGCGGTCCTGGGGGTGTGCGGTGGTCGGGTTTCCGGTTCGGGCGTGGTGGTCTCCTGGTTCGGCGGTTCGCCGGTGGTGGGCCTCGGCCGGGGTTCGCTTGCCGGTTCGCATCCCGGTCTGGGCGCTGCTGCGCGGCCCCGGCCGTGGCCCTCGGTCTTGGTTGGTGGTCGCTCCCTCCGGGGGGCGCGTGGTGGTGGTCGGTCGGTCGGTGGCCGTCGTCGCCGGTGCTGCGCCGGTGGCGGCCTGGTCGGCGGCTTGGTCTCGGTTCGGTGGCGCGCCCGGCGCGCCGGGCCGCTAGGGGGTGTCCCGTGTCCGCTTTGTCTTGCTTTTTCCGCTGTGCTCTGTCGATCGGCGTTGGCTTCCCCGCTGGCTCGTGCTGGTCCTTCGTTTCGGGCGCTGGCTCGTTCGCTCGTGTGGCCGTCCTTCGCCGCCTGGCCGCCTGGCTTGGCCTCCGGTTCTTCTTCTTCCGCCGCTCGTGGTCGCCGCTGCCCGGCGGCGGTGTTTCGTTCGGTTCCGGCCCTGTTCGCGGCTTTGTCTGCGTGGTGCTGGTCTAGGGGGTGTCCTGTGTTTCCTTCCGTGGCTTTCGGCGGTTCGCGTTCTCTGGGGTTCGGCGCTGCGCCGTTGGTCGCCTCTGTCGTCGGCGCGGTGCTGGCCGCCGGGGCGTCGGTCTCGGTCGGCTGCGCGGTGGGCGCAGACGCGGTGGCAATCGGGGCTGTCCTGGCGGCGGGTTGCGCGTCGCGGCTGTCTGTGTTTGCCGCATTTGCCGCTCCGCTTCCCGGCGCGGGTTTTGCGCGCGGCGCGTGGTCGGGTTCTGCGGTCGGCTCGGTGCTCGCCGCTGTCCGGGCTGGTGCTCGCGTCTCGTTCCTCGCCGGTGGCGGGCTGGCCGTGCCCCTGCGGGCGCGCCTCCTGTCCCGCTCGGTGGCCTGCGTTCGCTCGGTTGCGCCGGCCGGGGCGTGCGTGTTCTTTCTCGCGTCGCCCTCGTCGCCCGGCTCCCTGCGGGTCGCGGCCTTCGCGGCCGGCCTGGGGCTGCCGGTCTTTGCGTTCGCGTGCGGCTTTGCGTTCGCGCCCGCGCCGCTGGCCGGCTGCGCCGGGTCGTGGGTGGCGTCGTCGTTCGCGGGCTCGCCGTGCTGGGCCTGGTCGGCCGCCCAGCTGGGGTTGTTCGGGCCGGGGTTCTAATGCGCGGTTTTGGTGGCGTCGTGCTGACGCCTTCGGCGGGGCGGTTGGTGTGGTCGGGTTCGCGCCGGGGTTGCGTCGTGCTGACGCCTTCGGCGGGGCGGTTGGTGTGGTCGGGTTCGCGCCGGGGTTGCGTCGTGCTGACGCCTTCGGCGGGGCGGTTGGTGTGGTCGGGTTCGCGCCGGGGTTGCGTCGTGCTGACGCCTTCGGCGGGGCGTAAGGTACTCGGCTAAAATCCAAGCGCCCGCCTCGTATAACCACGCGGCGGGCGCACAGACACAGAAGGGAGAGACTTCCATGTCAGGCGTAATTATAGCACAGCCTCGATCAGTCACACTCAGCCCAGAGAATCGCGCCAAGCTCGTCACAACGCCGCACAACTTGGCCGACCTCTGCACCTGGTTGTCAGACCTGGCAGGCGAACAGGTCAAGCCAGTGACCCATCACTGGTTGACGTTCGTCGCCTCCCAGAGCTACAGCTTTCACCTCCGCTTCGTGCGCAACGGGTACATCGTGGAAAGCCGGAGGCGGTGAGATGAACGGCACATTCAACGGCGCAGCGGGCTTTCTAGTTGTGGAACAGTTCAAGGGCTGGCACCATGCTCACATCTTTTGCGACCAAGACCACTTCAAGCAGTGGCGCAAGCAAAACGGGCAGCGCCGCATCGTCGGGGCAACCAACGCCCGCGGACGATGTGTGCGCGGCATTGACCATCGTGGACAAGTCTACGACAATCAGACTACGGAGGAATCGAACATGAACACGCAAGCGAATCAAACCAAAGCCGTCGCTCAGCCGGTCGCGCCAACATCGGCGAAACCGGATACCTCGGCGCTCCTGCGCGAGCTGATTGACCTCAGCAAGGCCCAGCTAGAGATCATGCACGGAGAGAACGTCCTACTCGACACGCTGACATGCAAGCTGGAAGTGATGACGGCTAGCTGCCAGCAGGCGGCAGACTACGCCATGGCCAACACGCAGCAGCTCGCGGGCATGGTCGCGGCGATCCGCGTGCTGGCCGAGGCGGCGACCACGCCAGCGCCGGTGCAGCCGGCCACGTCGGCGCCCGCCGTGGCCAGCAACGGCAACGGCGGCGAGGCAGCGGCAGGCAACTACACCGACTTCGACGCCGAAGCCATCACCGTCAGCACGGACGACGATGGTCGACCATGCTACAAGGTGCGCGGCGGGAAGTACGGCAAATTCGGCGTGCGCGTGTGGCCGGAAGTGCTCCCGATGCTCGGCGTGGAAGTCGCCGACCTCAAGCCAGGCCCCAACCAGTTCAACGCGCGAGTCCGGGCCGTGCTCGATGAGAAGGGCCAGGCCAAGAAGGTGGTCGGACTCGCCAAGTAGTAGCCGGCTCAGTCACGTCATCACCGCCAGAGGCGACGAGGAATCCGCGCCTGTGGCGGTTTCGTTTTTCCGGTCCTCACCGCCGTGACCGGCGAGGCTCGAGCACGGCCAGCTCAGGCACACCCCGGCGCGCCTACCGCCATGACCGGTGAGGGAGTCCGAGTTTTTGCCGCGCGGCGCTCGCTCGCTGCGCTCGCTCGCGGTCGCCGCTGCCTACGGCAGACGGCGCGGGCGGGCACGCCGCCCGACCCCGCTCCCGGCCTGCTCAGCGGCTGAACCCCGCGAAGGCAAAACCTAACAACCCCCAGCCCACCTCAACTTCCGCGCGGGTCTAACCTCCCGCGCCTGTCCCCGCCCGCGCTGCCGCGCGAAAAACCGCGCGCGGACTAGCGCGGGCGGGTTCGGAAGCGGCGCGCGAATACGCGCGCAGGCGCGGCGAGTACGCCGCGCCGCGTGAAAGGACTCGGGGGCTGCGCCCCCGCGCCCTGGCGGAGGCTACGCGCTTGCCACGTTCGGGCGCTCGCCGCCCGCCTTCCGCCAGCAAAAGGACGCTGGCGGACCGCGCGCTGGCCTTCGGCCCTCGCGCGCGCGGCGGCGGGCGGTCGCTACCGCTCTCGCTCCCTCTCTGCTACGCGCGTAGCCAACCGCGCCACACCGACACTTGACCCAAAGGGTGAACAACTCTACAATGGTGATCGGAGGTAACCACATGGCAAAAGTAACCGGCCCAAGCGGGACAGGCACTTTAGGCGGCATCATCGTCATCGGATCACTAGGGAACGTCCGCCAATACGCCATGCCCAAGGACCAACGATCAGTCACGCAACTCGCCTTCAGGCAGCTGATGCGCGGCCTCTACACCGTCCTTCCATGCTTCTCAGACCCCGTGGACGCCGACCTGAAAGCCCTCGCATGGCTCCAACGCTACTGGTCAGCCTACACTTTCCAACAGTGGGCAGCCGCACACGGCACAGCCATCAACGAAGATCTGCCCTACTACGGCGCAAGCTATAGGTGAACGCATGGCACAATTCACCGACGGTTTTGACCGATCCAACGAAGGCCCACCACCCTCCGCCGACTACACGACACCCGTCGGCATGGCCGGGTGTGTCGTGCTCGACAACCAGCTTGCCCCCGACCCGACCGAGGGAGGTAACGGCCGATGCGTGACAAACGCGCAATTCGGCCCTGACTGCCAGGCAACCATCACTATCCCCACCCGACCCAACACCAACGGCAATCACACCATCCAGCTCTTCATTCGCACCACCGACCAAAGCGGATGGGCAACAGGCTACAGCGTCCGCGCCTACCGCAACCCCCAGACCGGCGACCACTACATCTATCTCTACGAAGGCAACTCGTGGAAGGGCGGCTACAACATAGACTGGCAAAGCGGAGACGCGATCGGCGTCCGCGCCATCGGCAGCGATATTGAAGCGCTCTACAAACCGGCGATGGGCAACTGGTCAACCGTCATCACGAAAAGCTTGTGGAACTACCTTGACGCAGGCTACGCCTTCATCTACATAGACACCGCCGACATTGCCACCAGGTTGGACGACCTTGTGGTTGAAGACGTCATCCTGATCAATGCCCCGGCCGACCTCGAAGCCCACATCACAGACGGCAAGGTAACGCTCACGTGGACGAATGTCCCACCCGAGTACACCTACCTCACCGTTGAACGATCAGTCACACGAGACGGCCCCTGGACAGACTTGGGCGTTGAGCTTGACCCAGACGCCGAAACCGCCATAGATGACGGCCCAGGCGACTTTGACCTCTGGTATCACGTTTACGTTGAAAACGACCACGGCGACGCGACCACGCCCGCCGTGCAGGCAGAGGAATACGTCCGCAAGACATGGGACGAGGTGGCACACGAAATGGGGATTCCCGACCTGGCCGAACCCGTTGTGCCCTTCACCTACGGAGAGGCAGGTGAGCAACTCTTCCTTGTCTGCTGCCGCCTCTGGCGGCTCGAGATCGCGCCCGATCTACCCGACCCCGTTGAAAGTAAACCCGAAGACTGGCGAGAGTTCCTTGAAACGGGCACTTTCCCCGCGCCGTGACTCAGCCGGCAGAGCCGCTTGCCCTCTAACCAAATCTGACCTATAATTCAGGTCAAGCCGCCCCCAAGACGCAAGGGCACCACCTGGGGGCGGTTACCTGTGTCTTGGGGACGTTTCAGCCACGCGAGCCAGCCCGCAGGCGACTGCAGACGCCATCAGGCAGGCCCGCACCCAAGGGAGGTAACGCATGGATCAACCCCTCATCGCAACGTTCATTCAGCTAGGTGCGTTCGGCGTCTTGGCTTATCTCGTTATCAGTTGGCAGCGTGCCGACCTTGCCGATAGCCGCAAGGCAATCGCCGCCATCTCAGAAAAGTACGACGCATCAGCCAGCAAGACCGCCGACACCCTCCTACTTGTCGCGCAGACCTTGGGTCAACTGTGCGCCAAGATTGACAATCTCGACCCAAAAACCAAGCCATAGGAGGCATCACATGGCAACCGTTACCGGTCCACTCATGTCCATCAGCGCGACGGGCCAGTTCGCCAAATCGATGACGTTCGACAAGCGCGGCTACGTCCGCGCCTACGTCATCCCCGCCAACCCGCAGCTGCCCGACCAGGGCAACGCGCGGCAGCGGCTCGCCGCTGTGCAGGCGGTGCTCAAGCTCTTGATCACGACCGCCATCGATTTCATCAAGGCCGTCGCGCCGACCTCGTATCGGTGGAACAGCTACGCCGTCGGGCAGATCATCGGCACCGACGCCCTCGCGTACATCGCGGCGCTCGCCACCTTCACCGCGATGACGACCGAGCAGAAGGGCTTCTGGAACACCGCGTTCGCTGACGTGCTCGTTCCGGACGTAGACTACAAAAGCGATCCGGACGTGACCAGCGGCGGCGCGGCCTTCGTGGTCGCCACCGGCCTCTTCAACTGCGGCGCGATCACCAGCCCAGGCGTGCCAGGCACCGCGAACTATGCGGCTTGGGCCACGGCGCTCGTCCCCGCGTAGCTTAAAAGACGACACTCGCACACACAGCAAGGGCGCTTCCCCTGGAAGCGCCCTAGTTCCACGTGAGCAAGTATCATGGCAAAGGTAACGGGTCCTGCTCACAGCGTCCGCGCCAGCGGCACGCTCGCCGGCCTAATCACCTTCGACAAGCGCGGAATCGCGCACAAGCCCAACGCGCCAGGTGAGCAACTCACCGCCGGGCGAGGCAACGCCCGCCAGATATTCCTCTCGATGAGCCGCGCGCTCCAACTTTGCCAGGCATCCGTCAAGACAGCCATCAAAGCCGCCGCCCACCCTGACCGAGACTGGCGAGCGTGGCTGATGCGCCGCGCCATCGGCCAGCAGCGCTCGGCCTGGGACTCGACCGGCCTGGTCTGGGCAAACTTCACCGATCCACAACGGGCGACTTGGGACGATGCAGCAACCGCGACCGGCTTCACCGCTACAGCCATCGCCTACGCCACCGATGACCCAATCAGCGCCGGCCTTGCCATGCTCGCGCTTGCCTCAGCCCTCTATGCCGCTGGCATCGTCACAGACCCCGGCGAGCCTGCGGCCGACAACGCAAGCGAGTGGGCAGTGAGCATCACGGGCGAGGGCGAGGGCGACCCGATAGGCGACGCACTGCGGGCGGATGCGGTAGCCTACTGGAAGCTGGACGAGGCAAGCGGCACTCGCGCCGATGCAACGGGCAACGGGAATAACCTGACAGACGCAAGAAGCAACGTGGCCAGTGAATCAGGCAAGGTTGGGCAGTCCGCCTCATTCGTGATGGATGAAAACAGTGTTCTATACTGCCTGAACAACTCAGACCTGCGAATCACGGGCGGCTCGTTCACAGTCTGCGCGTGGCTGTGGCTGGACGCAAAGGCTCCCTGCGGCTACACCATCATCGGCAAGACCGACAACAACGACACAGAGTGGGCAATCGACTATCGCCCCCCAGACCCCGACCCTGAAAACAACCCCGACCGGTTCGACTGGTACATGCTCGGCGCAGGCTATGAATTCCCCGGCGTCATCGCCAACACGTTCGGCGCACCAAACCTGCACACCTGGTACTTTGTGGTCATCGCCTACGATGCCACCAACGGCGTCATGAAAATAAGAGTCGACAACGGAGCCGACGACACTTTTGACTGGATGGGAGGGACACCAGAGACGACAGCAGCCTTTGGGATTGGGGGCTATGTAAACGAAGACCCGCCCGACCCGCCCATGGCGGCAGGCGACTTTGACGGTCGCGTCGACGAAGTAGGCATCTGGAAGCGCCTACTCACCGAAGAAGAGCTAGCCTACCTGTGGAACTCAGGCGCAGGCCGCGCCTTGTTTCCGTGAGTGAGCAACTCGCATGACCGCCAAAACAAGCCAATCACCTGGCAACCGCACCGTGAACGGTGCGGGACATGCCCGGCCTAACCGGTGCATGTTGTTCAAAAGGGTATCCTCAGTAGGCAAATTCAACAACAGTGGCAAACCACTGGTTAAAGGCTCTTGAATTATGTTCACGTACAACGCCACAGTGATCCGTGTGATTGACGGCGACACGCTCCACGTCACCGCCGATCTTGGCTTCCACGTCCACACAAACCAGACGATCCGCCTGGCTAGGATCAACGCCTTCGAGATGACCGAGCCTCGCGGCGTGGTCGCGCGCGCCTACGTGTTGAACCTGATCGCAGCGTGTGTAGCCATGCGAATCACCACGACCAAGCAAGAGAAGTACGGCCGCTGGCTGGCCGAGGTGATGTTGCAACGCAAGACAACCGACGTGGATTGGTTCAACCTCAACGACGATCTAGTTCGTCACTCCCACGCCGTTTACCACTCGTACGACTAGCCACCGACTTGCCCTCATGTGAAACAGGCGCGGCAGACCGCACGCGCCAGAAACGCCGATTCCACAACGACGGCTTGCGAAAAAGAAGACCGAGACTCAAATCGTCATCACGCTTGACAGAGTCACCCACGCCAGGCGGCACCGGCGCAGAAGGCGAGGGGGACCGCTCAGGGCAAGCGGGAGGATACAGCACATCCAGCAGTCCCGCCAGCAGCCACCGCAGCAGCTTCACAAGTTGGGCCATTTTTCCCCCTTGACAGCTACCAAGTTAGGTAGTAGAATAGATACACCTTCTAAGGAGTGCACGCGATGAAAGACAAGACCACGCCGCCCAACGACTACACGACGACCGAAGTCGCCGCGCTTCTAGGCATCAGCCCGCGCGCAGTGCGTCAGCACCTCGACGCTGGACATTTCCCCAACGCGCGCAAGCTACCAGGCTTCACCACCACCTACCTCATTCCACGCGCTGACGTGAAAGCCTTCCTTCAAAAGAAGCGCCGCCAGCTCAAAACTGGCTGACGGCGCTCGTCGGCATCTGGCTGCATTCGCAGCCGAGAGCACACTGAACCTCTTGCCGGAGAAAAGTGTCTCTCAGCACCTTAAAAACCAAATACCGACTTGTGGCGGGTGTGGGAATCGGACCCACGACACAGGGCTTATGAGTCCCCTGCTGCGAGCCAGGCATAGCGGGCATGAGCCGCAGCCAACTCGTCCTCGTTGCACGTCCCATAGAACTCGACCGTCACCCGCACGTCAGAATGTCCCAAGATCAGAGACAACTGACCGGTGGGCATCCCCGCCGCCTGCATTCCGCGAGCCGCCCCATGCCGCCAGTTGTGCGGGTTCCAGCCGTGAGGCACGCCGGCCGCGCGCGCCAGGGAACGCAGAGCCTGGTACACGCCCGACACGGTCAGCGGTTGACCAGTCCGCGAGCTCGTGAACACGAACGGGTGTTCGACCTTCGGGCGCACGTCCAGCCAGGCCAGCAACGCCGCCATTGACCGAGCCTCCAAGTACACCACACGCGCCTTGTCGCCCTTCTCACACACCCAGGCACGCGCTCGAGCAACGTCAACATCGGCGATGCGCAGCCCGACCAGGCCGCCCACGCGACACGCCGTCACCGCCAAAAACAACACCATCGCATGATCGCGCAGTGACGTGTTCTTGGCCACCATCAGAATCTTTTCCGCATCGTCGCGCGGGATCCCGAGCCTCGGGCGCTTCGGCAGCTTGGGCAACTCCAAGCGTGACCCGACGTGGACAGGTAAAACGCCCTCAGTCCACAGCCAGTGAAAAAGACGCCGCACAGCTCTACAGTAGCCGTGCAGCGTCCAGACTGAAAGCCCCCTGCTGGCAAGCTTCGCCCGAAACCGCCGCAAGTCGAACACCGTGATCGCCGCCAAGTCGCACGCGCCCAGGAAGCCGCACAGGTCAGCCAATCGCCGCCTGTACCACTTCACGGTCGCGCTCGACTTGCAGCCATCACACGACAGCAAAAACGCCTCGACTGCCTCAGACAGCATCATGTAAGCTACCTCCCCAAGAGAATAGTCACAACGATGCGCCCGAGACCGCAGAGGCGCAAGTAGGCGGGCGGACGCGGCAACGTTCGCCCGCCACCATCAGTGTAGCACAAAAAGGAGAGCCATGTCAAGTACATGCGTCATCGTCACCGAGCCGACCAGAGCCAAGCAGTTGCTCACATCACTCGGCACGACTATAGTCCCCGTCACAAGCTCAACACCTTGTCCGATCAGGATGCGCACAGGTGAATACCTCACAACGCGCTTCATGTTCACCCTCGATATAGACGCGCTCACGCCTGAGCAACTCAACAACCTGATCAAACAGAAGGCCAACGAGTGGTACTGCGGCACAGACGAAGCGCGCCACACAATCAACACGCTAGGCTTCGGCATCCTGATTGAACACTGTAGGCTGCTACAGCCGCCGCAGCCTCTCCGACCCGCCAGGCTCGGAGAGTACGAAGTCCCCAACGACGCCCAGCCAGATTATTGCCACTCGTGCGACGCACCGATATTTTGGATTCGCACCCTAAACAACAAGTTCATGCCAATCTCAGTGGCCACCCTCGAGCAAGACTTGGGCGGGCGACGGTTCGGGTTGAGCCACTTTACCGATTGCCCGAACGCCAAGCAGCACAGGAAGCCGCGCAGGTAGGAGCCCGGCCCGGCCGGCAGCGCCGCGCGGCGCGCACTTCCCGCCGCGCTCTACTGACGAAACGAGAAACACCAGGTGACGACAATGCTCATCCTGTCACTCTTTCCAGGCATAGACCTACTCGGGCGCGGCTTCGAGGCCGAGGGCTTTTGCGTGGTGCGCGGCCCCGACCTCATCACCGGCGGCAATGTACGATCGTTTCACCCGCCCGCCGGACGCTTCGAAGGCATCATCGGCGGGCCGCCCTGCCAGGACTTCAGCAAAGCCAGGCGAACGCCGCCGACCGGCGAAGGGTTGGCGATGCTCGCAGAGTTTGCACGTGTAGTCACAGAGGCACAGCCCGTGTGGTTCCTACTTGAAAACGTCCCAACGGTGCCGACCATCGCCGTACCGGGCTACGCCATCCAACGCTTCGATCTGAACGCACGCGAGTGCGACCTCAAGCAAAACCGGCCTCGCCACTTCCAGTACGGAGATCTACGCGGGTGGGTCATTATAGTGCAGCGCGGTCGCCGAGTCACAGACGCCGAGCCATGCGCCACAGCCACCGAAGGCCGCCGCCCTGACCGCCGGACGTGGGCCGACTTTTGCGAGCTGCAAGGCTTGCCGCGTGACTTTGACCTGCCCGGCATGACGCGCGAGGCCAAGTACCGTGCAGTCGGCAACGGCGTCCCGATCCCGATGGCCCGGGCGGTTGCACGATCAGTCACACAGGCACGCGCGCCCGTTGGGTTCCGGCTCTGCCGCTGCGGGTGCGGAAGGCCAGCCACCGGCAAGCACGACACGGCCACGGTCGCCTGTCGAAAGAGGCTCCAGAGGCAACGTGACGTGGCCAGGCTCAGTCACACCGACGGAGTCACGCCGATGTTCAACCTGTGACTAGCTGGCGGCGCTCGATCCGTCACACGCTCAACTCAGTCACACGCCCAAACCAGGCGCAGCGCACGAACAAAGAGCCTTAATTAGATGAGAGTGTGAGTGAGTGTGTGTGCTGTCTTGAGTGTGTGTGTGTGGAAACCAGAAAGGAAACGCAACCATGACAAAGCGCACCGACCTATCGGCGCTCAAGAAGCTTGACCTGGTCGAGTTCAACGGCGCAGCCGAGCGCCACTTTGTTGCTCTGCTCAAGCAAATGATCCTAGCCGATGGCGGGCGCACCAGCTACATGCAAGCGGTCCAGGAAACCGCCTACCAGCTAGACATCTCGACCGAGACCGCCAAACGCTACGTGCTGAAATACACAGCCAGGTCAGCGCCGTTCGAGATACACGATGGGCTGATCAAGCTCAGAAAGGGCAGGGGGAAAAATGCCAAGCCAACCAACGCCGCAACCGACGATAGCATCATACCAAGTTGAGACAGTCAACCTACTCGACCTGCATGACTACCTCAAAGCGCACAAGCTTCGCATCGTGAGCGGGTACGTCATCGGAGAGAAAGACGGCAAGCTGTGGATTGAAGTGACGACACAGTCCGACACCGCCACGGCCAGCGATGGTGTCACCAGCACGCCCAGCGGTGACGGCAGCCAGCCACGCCACGATTCGCCTCAATCCCAGAAAGATGGGGGCGAATCGAGGCGAGGGGGGACGTCATGAACTACCCAGGCGGAAAGAACGGCGCAGGCGTGTACCAGCGCATCATCTGCCAGCTACCGCCCCACACGACCTACATCGAGGGGTTTCTTGGCAGCGGCGCAATCATGCGGCTCAAGAAACCGGCGATCTCCAGCATTGGCATAGATGCCGATGCCCACGTGCTGGCAGACGCACGCACCTGGGCAAGTCACATGCCAGGGCTAGAACTTGTCCACGCCGACGCGATCCGCTGGCTGGCAAGCCACACCCTGACGCCTGACACGCTCATTTACCTTGACCCACCCTACCTCATGGAAACACGACGCGGGCAACGCTCGATCTACCGGTACGAGCTGACAGACAACGACCATGCACGCCTGCTGGCCACCATCGTCAAACTTGACGGTATGATCGCGCTGTCGGGCTACTGGTCAGAGATGTACGCGGAAGCGCTCAAAGACTGGCGGGCGATCAGCTTCAAGACCACCACGCGCGGCGGCAGCCGGGCAACAGAGTGGCTATGGATGAACTACCCGCAGCCGACCGAGCTACACGATTACCGCTACCTGGGCGACGGCTACCGCGAGCGGGCACGCATCAAGCTCAAAAAGCAGCGCTGGACGCGCAGACTTCAAACCATGCCCGCACTCGAGCGCTACGCCATGTTCGCCGCAATTGAAGAACTGCGAGACAGGGATATCGCACCGCAAGAAACAGCGATGCTCGACCAGGGCGCACCGGTAGAAGTGGCGGGAGCACCAGGTAACGCCAGCGCCGACGATGGGCGCCGGCGGGCATCGGCAGCGGCGGCGAGGCTTCCGGAGCTACCGCTATTCGCGGCCTGGTAATTGTATCATACCCACACTCACCCAACCCTTGCCACCTGGTTAGAAATCCGTCAACATGGTGAGGTAGGTTTTTAGGGACAAGAAGCGGCTGCGCCGCGCGCCTTCGCCTCGCTTCGCTCCTACGTCGCTCGCTCCCCTTGGCGCTTGGCTTGCCGCGGTCAACTATAAAAGGAACACGGGGGCTGTGCCCCCGCACCCCCTTCGACAAATCACCCAAGCCGTCAAGGCAGCCTGTCCGGGGTCAGCATGGGCACGCGCCCTGACGGGCGCGGCCCTCCCCCCTCGCCAAGACACGGGGGCTGTGCCCCCGTACCCCCCTGAAGGAAACACGGGGGCTGTGCCCCCGCACCC